>Ga0081540_1002789_pt1 | contig 14165 bp, 8 predicted proteins | sample TabmetS2T1R1_FD_71024 | JGI IMG/M metagenome (GOLD analysis project Ga0081540, IMG submission 71024) | Tabebuia heterophylla rhizosphere microbial communities from the University of Puerto Rico - S2T1R1 | ecosystem: Host-associated > Plants > Roots > Rhizosphere ... | reverse complement strand
CCCGTCCGCGCCGGAGGAGGAGCGCCGCGCCGCGCTGCTCGGGGCAGCCGGGGAGCTCGCTCCGGCCATCCTCACCTCGCTGCTGATCGCCGCGCTCAGCTTCCTCCCGGTTCTCGGATTCGAGGGCGAGACGGGGCGGTTGCTCCGCCCGCTCGCCGCCAGCAAGACCCTGGTCATCGCCGCCGCCGCGCTGGTGGCGCTCACCCTGGCGCCCGCGCTGCGGGACCGGCTCCTCCGGCCACCGGTCGTCCCCGAGTTCTCGAACCCCCTGACCGCCGGGCTGGTGCGCCTGTACCGGCCCTTCGTCCAGGTGGCCCTCTCGCGCCCGGGGTGGACCCTGGCCATCGCCGGGGCCGCGCTCCTCTCCTGCCTGCCGCTGCTCCCCCGGCTGGGACGGGAGTTCCTCCCTCGCATCGACGAGGGAGACCTCCTGTTCATGCCCACCACCTTGCCCGGCGCTCCCCAGGAGGAGCTTCCCCTGCAGCTCCGGTTCCAGGACTCGGCGCTGGCCGGCTCCCCGGCGGTGGCCACGGTCTTCGGCAAGATGGGGCGGGCGGGCACCGCGACCGATCCGGCCCCGCTCACCATGGCCGAGGCCACGGTCCGGCTGCGGCCGCGCGCGGACTGGCCCCGGATGCCCGTCCAGCGCTGGTATTCCGGATGGGCTCCGCCCGCGCTCCGTCGACTCCTTGCTCGCCTCTGGCCGGAGGAGCGCCCTGCGAGCGGCGCCGAGCTGGTGGCGGAGCTGGACCGGGCCGCTCGGCTTCCCGGCTGGGCGAGCGCCTGGACCGCCCCGGTTCGCGGCCGGCTGGACATGGTCTCCACCGGCATCCGCACCCCGGTGGGCCTGCGGATCAGCGCCGGGACGCCGGAGCGGCTCGAGGCGCTCGGCCACTCGGTGGAGGCAGTGCTCTCCCGGGTGGAAGGAGCCCGCGGCGCGGCGCTCGAATCGCCGGCCCGGGAGGCCTGGCAGACGTTCGTCGCGGATCCCCCGGCGCTCGAGCGCTGGGCGGTGGACCCCCGCGAGGTCCGGGCCACGGCAGATCTCTTGTCGAGCGGCGGCGAGCTCGGCACGCTCGGAGGGGAGGGCGGCCGGATCGGGGCGCGCCTGGTCCTGGACCACGGCACGCGGGCCATGGCCGAGCAGCTGCGCGAGGCGACGGTGCCCGGAACGGCCGGCGGCCGCCGCGCGCCCGTGCCGCTGGCGCTCGTCGGTCGACCGGTGGTGCGCGACGTTCCGGGGATGCTCCGGGCCGAGGAGCACGGGCCCGCGGCGTACGTCCTCGTCGATCTCCACTCCGGAACCGACCTCGGCGCGTTCGTCGCCCGGGCCGACCGGGCGCTGTCCCGGCGGGGGGAGCCCGCGCTTCGTCCCGGGGAGCGCCTCGACTGGATCGGCCAGTACCCGCTGCTCGTGGCCGGAGAGAGGCGCCTGTTGTGGATCGCGCCGCTGGTGCTGCTCTCGATGGTGGCGCTGCTCTGGCTCCAGTTCCGCAGCCTGGCCGAGGTCTGCATCGTCCTCGCCTCGGTGCCCTTCGCGCTGGTGGGAAGCGTCTGGACGCTCCACTGGCTCGACTATCCACTCTCGCCGCCGGTGTGGGTCGGTCTCCTGTCGGTGACCGGGCTGGCGATGCAGACCGGGGTGGTGATGGTCGTCTACATCGACGATGCCTTCCGGCGCCGCCTGGCCGAGGGCCGGCTACGAACGGCCGAGGACGTGGTGGAGGCCCACGCCGAGGGCACCATCCGCCGCCTCCGGCCGAAGCTGATGACCGTCGTCACCATGGGAGCCGCGCTGCTGCCGCTGCTCTGGGCGGACGGCGCCGGAGCGGAGATCCTCCGGCGCATCGCCGCCCCGATGCTGGGCGGTCTCGTGACCAGCGCCTTCCTCACGCTGGAGGTCCTGCCGGTCCTCTACACCCTGTGGCGGGTGAGCCAGCTCCGCCGTGGGGTCTACAGCCGCACCGTCGCGGCGATGGAAGGCACTCCGCTGGTGTCCACCAGGAAGAGCATGTAGTTGCCCCTGGTGGCGATGTTGGCGCTCGCCGGCGCGGTGACCGTGAGCGAGCCGGATCCGGCGGTGAAGCTCAGCGGGACGTAGCGCTGGGCCATGTTGATCGAGTGGGTGACGCTGCCGTAGCGGATCAACGCCACGCTCGCGATCCGCGCAGCGTCCGGCGTCTGGACCGTGAAGCTCGCGCCGAAGCCCACCGTCGTCGGGGCCGAGGTGATGACCGGCCGAGGACCCTTGAACAGATAGGGCGGAGAGAAGAACTCGGCGTTGTACTGGTCGGTGGGCACGTTGTTGTCGTCGAAGCGCCCGCCGCTGTACACGACCACCCGTGCGTCGGGGAGCAGCATCGCGGCGGAGTGGTAGAGCCGCCCGACGTTGATCGAGGCGAGCGTCGACCAGGTCTCGGTGGTCGGGTTCCACAGCTCGACTGGAAGGACGCCTGCCGACACGTTGGTCGGAGCGGTGGTGGGCCCGCCCCCGGTGGCCAGCACCTTGCCGTCGGGCAGGATGGTCAGCGTGTGGTAGGTGCGCGCGAAGGCCATGGACTGCACCGCGCGCCAGGTCGCCCCCGCCTGCGAGGTGTCGATGACGTAGGTGACCGCGGTGGAGGGAGTGGCGGTCTCGTCCGGATCGACGGTCTTGCCGCTCTTGATGATCTTCCCCGGGACGTACATCGCCGAGCTGCCGCCCTCGATCGCCGGACCGCCGAACGCCGACCAGGTGTTGGTGGTCAGGTTGAGCATCATGCTGGCGTTGGGGTGCTCGGTGCTCGCCGCGACGAAGACTCTGCCGTCGGGCAGGGTGAAGACGTGCGGGTAGTAATCGAAGTACTGGGTCGCGGTGGTGAGCTTGGTCCAGGTGTTGGTCGAGGGGTTGTAGATCTCGGGAGTGGTCACCTCGCAGCCCGGGCAGCTCGTCTCGCCGACGAGGACCAGCTCGCGCCCGTCGGCGAGGGTGGTCACCGTCGGGTACCAGCGCGGGAAGCTCATGTTCGCCGTCGCGGTCCAGGTGTCGTTGGACGGGTCGAAGATGTTCCCCGTCGGTAGCCCGATGTGCGCTCCGCCGTTGTGACCTCCGCCGACGAAGATGCGTCCGTCGGTCATCTGCTCGTGGCCGGAGCAGAAGACGTTCGCCGGCACCGGCACGCTGGAGAAGGCGTTGGTGAGGACGTCCCAGGTCCGGGCGTCCGCTCCCAGCGACTGGCCCTCGGAGAGGAGCATCCGCGAGTCCGGGAGCAGGCTGCTGTGGACCACCACGATCGGGAGGCTGGTGAGGGGCGAGACCATCCCGGTCACCGCCGGGTTCCCGGGGCTCGCGTTGTTGAAGGTCACCGCGACGGGCGGAGCGGTGCCCGTCATCCGCTGCCCGTTGAGCGCGCTGGCGCTGATGGCATGGCCTCCGTTGGTGAACTTGGCGGTGTTCAGCGAGAAGGTGGCCGGGCTGGTGCTCTGGAGCAGCCCGACGATGGCCCCGTCCACGAGGAGCTGGATGGCCTGGAGGCCGGAGTCGGGATCGTCGGCCGTGACCGTGACGCTCACCGTCCCGCTGAGCCCGGCTCCGCCACCGGGCGAGGTGACCGCGACGTTCGGCGGAGTCGTGTCGGGTGGCGCGGCCTTGAAGGCGACGGTCTGGTGCACCCAGGTTCCCGCGCCGTCGAGCGGCGAGCTACCCGTATAGGCGCCGGCGGTGGTGGCGATGCGGTCCTCGGCCAGGTCGCCGTCCGGAGAGGTGATGAAGCGCAGCGTCCATCCGCTCGCTGGCCCGTGGGTGAGGGTGGAGATCATGTTCCCGGAGACCAGGAGATCCCCCGGCACCGTGGTGGTGAGGCTGCCGCTGCTGCTGGTGGCGCTGTTGCCCGCGGCCGCGGCGGAGGCGTCGAGCACCCCGGTGTGGGCCACGCCGCTGTACTCGAGGATGCGGATGTCCGCGTAGGCGGCGGCCGGTGAGAAGGTGACCGTGACCGTGTTTCCGCCCGCGGTCGCGCCGGCGATGTTCGCCGAGTAGTAGATGCTCTGCGAGAGCGCTCCCGGGTTCTGGGTCGGACCGACCGCCCGGGTGTACACGTTCCCCTTGGTGTCGGTGACCGCGGTGACCGAGGCATTGGTGTCGTTCCAGCCGACGATCACCACGTTGAAGTTCCCCGCCCGCTGGGCGCCGGTGAAGACGATCGGCACGCTGCTCTTGTTCGACTGCGGAGTGGCGTAGTTGCCCTGGACGAACTTGGGAATGACCGGCGGTGGAGGCGTGCTGAGCGTGGTGGCGCTCGCGACCGGCGAGTAGCCGCCGAGGTTCCCCGCGCCGTCGGTGGCCCGCACCCGGTAGCTGTACGAGGTCGAGGCGGTGAGGCCCGCATCGCCATACGTCGTGCCGGTCCCGCCGGGGGCGGCGATCTGGACGAAGCTGGAGCAGCCCGTGCCCTGGCAGCGCTCGATGAGGTATCCGGTCACGGCCACGTTGTCGTTCGCCGCCGCCCAGGACAGGTTCACCTGGGTGTTGCTGATCGCTGCGGCGGAGAGCGTCGCCGGGGCCGAGGGCGGGGTGGTGTCCGGTGCCGGCGTGGTCGCGGTGGCGACGGGCGAGTAGCCGCCGAGGTTCCCGGTCGCGTCGGTGGCCCGCACCCGGTAGCTGTAGGTGTTGCCCGCGGTCACGCCGGTGTCGCTGTAGGCGACGCCCGTTCCGGCGGGGGCGGCGATCTGGACGAAGCTGGAGCAGCCGGTGCCCTGGCAGCGCTCGACGAGGTATCCGGTCACGGCCACGTCGTCGGTCGCCGCGCTCCACGACAGGTCCACCCGCGTGCTGCTGATGGCGGAGGCGCTCAGGCTCGCCGGCGCGCTGGGGGGCGTGCTGTCCGGCAGCGTGGTGGCGGTCGACACGTTGGAGTACGGGCCGAGGTTGCCCGCACCGTCGGTGGCCCGGACCCGGTAGGAGAAGCCGCTGGACGGGGCGAGGCCCGTGTTGCTGAAGGTCAGCGTGGATCCGGAGACCGAGCCGATCTGCGCGAAGTTCGAGCAGCTCGTGCCCGCGCAGCGCTCGATGAGGTAACCGGTGACGCCGATGTTGTCCGTCGCGGCGCCCCAGGAGAGATCGATCCGGGAGCTCGTCGCCCCGGTGGCGGAGAGGGTTCCGGGCGCGCTCGGCGGCTGCGAATCCGTGGGAGCGCCCTTGAAGGCGACCATCTGCATCACCCACGGCGAACCGCTGCTGACCGCAGCGGTGGCCCGATAGGTGCCGGTGGTCGTGACGATGCGATCCTCGGCGATGTCGGTGTCCGGCTGGGTGATGATCCGGTTGGTCCACCCCGAGCCCGGAGCGCTGGTGGTCCCGGTGGTCATGTTCGCGCCGACCAGCAGGTCATTGGCGTTGGTGGTCGTGGCCGGACCGCTGTCGGACGTCGCCGCGGTTCCGGTGGCGGCCGCGACCCCGTCGAGCGGGCTGCTGAGGGCGATGCCGGAGTACTCGAGGATCCGGACGTCGGCCCACTCCGCGCTTCGAGAAAACACCACCTTCACCGAGTTCGCGTTGGCGGCCGCGCCGGTGATGTTGGCCGAGTAGTAGATGGACTGGGTGAGCGCGCCAGGCCAGGAGGTGGGGCCGACCGCGAGCGAGTAGACGTTGCCCGAGGTGTCGGTCACGCTGGTGACCGTCGCGGTGGTGTCGTTCCAGCCGACCACCACCACGTTCAGGTTTCCGGCGGTCTGAGCCGCCACGTATTTCACGCTCTGGGTCGAGACGGGCGACTGCGGCGTCGCGTACGAGAGCTGGATGAACTGGATGCCGCCGCCGAGGGCCTGCGTGATTCGTCCCTCGCCGCTGCTGGTGGTGCTCCGCGTCTCACCGTCCTGCGGCGACGCGGACGGGTGGCAGGCCAGCGCGCACGCGAGCAGCGCGCAGGCGACGAGAGGACGAAACGCGGACGTGCGGCTGAGTCCCGAAGGCTCGCGGGTACTGACTGCCTTCATGTGTGCTCCTCCGGGGAAGGGCGTCCTCTCGTGCGGTGCTCGCGCACAGAGGCCGAGATGTGCGGCGGGTGTCATCGTGCCCGAGTGCAGGCGACGCTGCGATGGGAATGATCACCGGGTCAGTGGAGACCACGGGTCAAAGCGGACACGTCGATCGGGGGTTCACCGGAGCCCGTTTTTCGAGATGCGTTGCCCTTGCGTGAAGTCTCCTCCGGCTGAATCGGCCGCGTGACCGCCTCGCGCCGGCCGGATGTCGAGGCCGTGAACCACGAACCGCTGCGCCCGTGCGTTCGGCTGCGCCGCGGTGTCGCGCCCGGCTTCACACAGCGAGGGGAGCGGGGCGGGCGGGCGCGTCCGGTCGCCCGGCTGCAGACCCACGACCTTGCTACGGTCGAGGGACCGTGGACGGGAGCAACGGGACGACCACCAGCGCGGACGTGGGAGTGATCGGGGCGGGCGTGATCGGTCTTTCGATCGCGAGGCAGCTCGCCCGGGCCGGGCGCGAGGTGTTCCTCATCGAGAAGGAACGCTTCGTAGGTTTTCACACCAGCTCCCGGAACTCCGAGGTCATCCACGCCGGCATTCACTACCCGCGCGGGTCGCTGAAGGCGCGACTCTGCGTGCGAGGACGCGACGCGCTCTACGCCTACTGCGCCGAGCGCAACGTCCCGCATTCCCGCGTCGGCAAGCTCGTCGTCGCCACCTGCGAGGAGGAAGTTCCGGCCCTGGACCACATTCACGGTGCGGCGGCGGCCAACGGAGTTGCGCTGGAGTGGCTCGACGCAAGGGAAGTGCGCGAGCTCGAGCCCGAGGTCTCCGCGGTCCGAGGTCTCTGGTCTCCGCTGACCGGGATCATCGACAGCCACGCCTTCATGTCCGCGCTCCGTGAAGACGCCGAGCGAGAGGGCGCCGCGGTGGTGCTCGGAACCCCGGTGCTCTCCGGCCGGGTCGCCGACGGAGGGGTGGAGCTCTCGCTCGGAGGCGACGAGCCGGCGCGGGTCCGGTTCTCCGCGGTGATCAACTGCGCAGGCCTCTGGGCCCCCGAGGTGGCCCGGCGGATCGAGGGCTTCCCCCCGGCGAGCATCCCGCCGCAGCGCTACGCCAAGGCGCACTACTTCGTGCTCTCCGGGCGCTCGCCGTTCCACCACCTGGTCTACCCGGTCCCGGTCCCGGGCGGGCTGGGGACCCACGTGACCCTCGACCTGGCCGGACGGGCCCGCTTCGGCCCGGACGTGCAGTGGGTGGACTCGGTGGACTACGGCTTCGACGAGTCCCGCCAGTCCAGCTTCCAGGACTCGATCCGTCGCTACTGGCCGGGCCTGCGCGATGGCGCGCTCCAGCCGGGCTACACGGGAATCCGCCCCAAGGTCACCGGGCCGGGAGAGCCCGCCGCCGATTTCCTGGTCCACGGGCCGGCGGTCCACGGGGTCCCGGGACTGGTCCACCTCTACGCGATCGAGTCTCCCGGCCTCACCGCCGCCCTGGCGCTGGCCGAGCAGGTCGCGGCGCTGGTCGCCTAGGCGGGCGCCGCACCGTCCATGGCGAGCCGGGCGAGCTCTCCGAGCGTGCTGCGGCGGGCCCGCATCGCCTCGGTCGGCGGAAGGTCGATCGAGGCGAACACCGTCTCCAGGCGGTGCAGCCAGTCGTGCCGGAGGGCGGTCTGCTGGGCGTTGGTCCGGCGGATCCGGTCCAGACGCTCCGGGTCTCGGTCCAGGTTGGCCAGGAACTCACCGACCTGGGGAGAATCGAAGGGGAGCCGGACCACGGCATCCGGCCAGTCGAACTGCCGCTCGAACTCGGAGGAACGCGGCGGCTCACCGAGCAGCACCGCTCCGGCGGCGGCCCCTTCGTAGAACCGGCCGGAGATCTCCTCTCGCCCCTCGGTCTGCTCGGGCTCGTTCACCCGCGCACGGTAGGCCAGGTAGTAGCGGCTCCGCCGGAGGACGCTGGCGAGGAACTGGCGATGCTCGGCCGGGTTTCCCACGTGGAAGGTGAGCTGCTTCCCTCCCGCGCCGCTCGCCCGCACGGTGTCGTGGTAGTAGAAGATGCGGCGCTCGCGGGCGAGCTTCAGCAGCGCGGCGTGGGTCACCGCCGATCTCCGGCCGATGTTGCAGACGTCGATCGACCGCTGTGCCGGCGAGGGATGGGGGCTGAAGCGCAGGACGTCGGCGGCGAGCGGCAGATAGGTGCACGGCTTGCCCACGATGCGTGCGACCTCGGCCGCCGGATGCTGGACCATGACGAAGAGGTGGTCGAAGTCCGAGAGCAGCTCGATCAGGTACTCGGGCAGCTCCTGGACCCAGATCTCGCTGATCAGGCACACCGCGCGCTTGCAGCGTGCGCGCCAGTCCGGCACCGCGGCCAGGGAGAAGAGCTCGAAGGGGTGGTTGAACACCGGGAAGAAGAGCTCGTACTCGCGGTCGAGCCGGGGCACCGGAAGCCGCGGGACCAGGGCCCGGGCCACCGCGCGCGACCGCAGCGCCTTGCGACCGAGCTTGTACAGGCGCCGGGACCACTCGATCGCCCGGTAGTCGTCGATCTCCACCCGGTCGGCGCCGGTGACGGAGGCCACCACGTCCTCGAGCTCGTAGGGCGCGCAGAACGCGACCAGGTCGTGCACCCGTCGCATCGACAGCTGGAGCACCGACCCGCCCGTTCCGGGAGCGAGCGTGGCGACCTCGCGTGCGGCTGTCGAATCGGGCATGGCTGGTGTCCGTCCCCACCCGGGTCACCCCGGTGCGCGCGCGACCGCGCACAGCTCTATCACGCGCGCGGTGCCCTCGATCCTCGAACGTGAGCCCTCGTGGTATTCGTCCGGCCGTCGGCGCGATACGCGGTGCAAGGGAGAGACATGGCGACGTCAGGGCTTCGGCGCGGTGATCTGGTGGAGGTGAAGAGCCCGGCAGAGATCCTGTCGACGCTCGACGCGACCGGAGCGCTGGACGGTCTTCCCTTCATGCCGGAGATGGTCGCCCTGTGCGGCAAGCGGTTCACCGTGGAGCGGAGGGCGGAGCGGGTCTGCGACACCGTGCACTACAGCGGGACGCGCCGGCTGGCGGACGCGGTGTTCCTCGATCAGGAGCGCTGCAACGGCAGGGGACACGGGCGCTGCCAGGCGGAGTGCCGGATCCTCTGGAAGGAGGCCTGGCTCCGCGCCGCCGACGCCGGTGGGCCCGCAGCCGGCCCGTTTTCCGCGGAGGAGACCGAGGCGCTGACGGCGCGGGCCACGGTGGGAACGCACACCGAGCGCGACGGCGAGCAGCGGTGGCGCTGCCAGGCCACGGACCTTCCGGCCTGCACCGAGCACGTCAAGCTCTGGGATCCGCGCGGCTACCTGCGTGAGCTCAGCTCGGGCAACGTGGGGATGGCGCACTTCGCCCGGGTGATGTCCCGGGCGGTGGTCCGGGAGCCGATGCGCAAGCTGGGGATGATCGACGAGGTCCACGTCCGGGGCTCGGCGAAGAAGGGGGACAGCTTCCCCGCGCTCGATCTGCAGCCCGGGGAGCGGGTGCGGGTGAAGTCGCGGGAGGAGATCGCCAGGACCCTCAACGAGCAGGGCCGGAACAAGGGCCTCTGGTTCGACGAGGAGATGCTGGCCTACTGCGGCCGGGAGTTCCGGGTCCGGCAGCGCGTCCGCACCTTCATCAACGACCAGGACGGGAAGATGGTGGAGCTGAAGAACGAGGCCATCACCCTCGAGGGGGTGGTGTGCACCGGGAACCACAGCCTCCGACGCTGGTTCTGCTCCCGGGAGATCTACCCCTACTGGCGCGAGTGCTGGCTGGAGCGGGTGGATCCGGCGGTCGCCGTGCCCGAGCCCGCTCCGGCGCGGGCGGCGGGCGACGGCCGCTGAATCAGACCACCAGCTTCCGGCAGTAGAACGCCTCGGCGAAGCGATCCGGCGCGGCGCACTCCATGCCGCGGATCCGCGCCACTGCCTGGAACAGGTCGGGCGTGAACCACGCCTTTCCCACCTGGCTCGGGAAGCCCTGCACCACGAGCGCGATCTTCCGATCCAGGGTCGAGGGGGAGAGCGGGACGAACAGGTTGGGGGAGCCGAAGTCGCCGTCGTACTTCGGGATCTCGAACTCCCAGATGGCGTGGTTGCGCCAGGTGTTCCAGGTGAGCTCGCTCACCACCCGGTGGTCCTGGTGCCGGTCGTCGCGGAAGTGGGTGAGGATCAGATCGGGCGAGCCCTGACCCTTCAGCTCCTCGAACTCCTCCTTCACCCTGGCGTGCTCGGTGGGCAGGAACCCGTCCCGGTGGGACTTGATGAGGATCCGCCGTCGGGCCGCGCCCTCGAGGAACCGCTCGGCCGAGGCCTCCGCCTCGCGCGCTCGCTCCGCGGTGGAGCAGAACACCACCCAGGTGACCTCGAGGTCGCTCCGCTCCGAGAGCAGCCGGAGCAGGGTCCCGCCGCAGCCGATCTCGATGTCGTCCGCGTGCGCACCGAGGGCGAGGATCTTCTTGACCGCCTGGCCCTCGCTGAACAGCGACAGTCGGTGCATCGTCAGGCGCTCTTGCGGCCGGGCGCCGTGCGCCCGCCGTTCGCCTTCCACACCTCCCACGGCACCTGGCCGCGGGCGTAGAGGTCCTCGAGGAGCTGCTTCTCCTTGAAGGTGTCCATGCAGGCCCAGAAGCCGTCGTACTCGTAGCTGAGCAGCTTCCCTGCCTTGGCCAGGCGCTGGAACGGTTCCTGGACCAGCTCCTCGCCCTCGTTCATCCAGTCGAAGATCTGCGGCCGGAAGACGAAGAACCCGCCGTTCACCCGCATCCCGCACTCCTTGACGTGCCGGATGCTCTGGACCACGCCGCTGTTGCCCACCGTCACCAGGTGGAAGCTGCTGGTGGGCGCGACGCCGGTGAAGCACGCCACCGCCTCGGGCTGCTCGCGGAAGAACTGGACGACGTCGGGGAGGGGAAGGTCGGAGAGCCCGTCGCTGTAGTTGGCGAGGAACAGCTCCTCCTTCTCGACGTAGGGCTGCACCGCCTTGAGACGCATCCCGATGTTGGCGTTCATCCCCGTGTCGACGAAGGTGATGTTCCAGTCGTGGATGTCGCTGCCGAGGAGCTCGATCTTCTTCCCGCCCTCGCGCATCACGAAGTCGTTGGTGACCGTCTCCTCGTACTCGAGGAAGTAGCGCTTGATGCTGTCGCCCTTGTAGCCGAGGCAGAGGATGAAGTCCTTGTGCCCGAAGTGGGCGTAGTAGCGCATCAGGTGCCAGAGGATGGGCCGGTACCCGACCGGGACCATCGGCTTGGGAATGGCCTCCGAGTACTCCCGGAGCCGCATCCCGAGCCCACCGCAGAAGATGACCACCTTCATCCTCGATCTCCTTCGTGGCCGCTCAGGCCGGGGACGCCGCGCGCTCCGGCGCGCGGACCTCGGGACGTGACGAACGCGGCTGCCCCTGACCGCGGAGCAGATCCTGCAGCCAGGTCTCGCCCCGGAAATGGACGTACTGCTCGGCGCGCAGCTGATCGGCGATCCGACCCTCGGGCAGCTCCACGTCGGCGTAGGTGAGCACCTGGTCCTTGGGGATGGCGCGCTTCAGCTTGCAGCCCTCCACCAGCCCCTCGGGCAGGTATTGCCCGGCGCTCATCTCGTCGGCGTTCACCGCCTCGCCGTAGGTCGTGTACATGCCGTACTCGTCCAGGACCTCGCCGGCCTGGAGATCGCGCTTGGCCACTGCGCAGACCTCGACCATCGGGCCTCCGAGCGGCGGCGCCAGCTCGTCGCCGAAGAGCACCACCCGGGCGATGGAGAACGGCGTCTCGAAGTGCACCAGGTGGTAGGGCACCCAGAACGGGTAGAGGGGCCCGTTCCCCATCTTGTACAGCTCGAGGTAGTGGCGCTGCTTGGGGTCGGCGTGCTCGGCCAGGACGAAGGCCTTGATGAGCGGCGGACCCACCGTGTAGTCGACCACGCCCCCGAGCGCCCGGAGCTGCTCGACGTCGTAGAGCTGGTGGATGTCCATGATCGAGCCGTCGTACTTCCGGCCGCGGGACATGCCCCGGGAGAGCACCTTGAAGCCGGTGGCGTTGGCCACGATGGTCTGCTCGAAGCTGATCTTCGAGCCGTCGGCGAAGGAGGTGACCATCGCCGCGTTCTGCCCCCAGCGCTCCGCCCAGCCCTTCTGGGTGGTGGGGTTCCGGTAGGGATCCTGGAGCCCCTTCACGTTGACCACCGCGCGTGGAGTGAGCCCGAGCCCCTGGACCCAGCGGACCAGGTTCATCTGCAGGCCCGGCTCGTCGCCGTCGCAGGCGGAGAGGATGGTGTCCTGCTTCTTCCCGTACACCCGGAGGATGGGGCCGATGGTCGCGTCGACCTCGGCGTTCATCAGCACCACCGGCTTCCGGTGAGCGAAGGCCTCGAGGATGACCCGCGCGCCGAACTCCACCGAGCCGGTGACGTCGATCACCACGTCGATCTCCGGCGAGCGGCAGATGGTCATCGGATCCTCGGCCACGGCCGGAGTCCCCTTGCGAACCGCCTCGTCCAGCGCGGCCTGCGTTCCGGCGGCCACCGGCTCGCGGCCGGAGTAGCGGTAGACGTGGAAGGCGCGCTCGGGATGGCGGTTGTAGACCGCGGCCATCCGCATTCCGGGCACGCTGTGCTCGATCTGGTTGGTGAGGCCCTGGCCCATGAAGCCGGCCCCGATCATTCCCACCCGGATGGGGCGGCCCTCTGCTTCGCGCGCCTTGAGCGCCCGGTCGACGATGATCATGGCGATGTCCTCATCTTGCGCCGCACCTCGTCCCCGACCTGATCCAGCGGGGCCCACGCGGCGTCCTTCGGAGAGATGACCGAGACCGGAAGCGGCCACTTCAGCCCCAGCCGGGAGTCGAACGGCGACAGCCCGCCCTCGCTGCCGGGCGCGTAGAGCTCACCGACCTGGTAGCTGGTCTCGGTCGCGTCCTCGAGCGCCTGGTACCCGTGGGCGAAGCGCTCCGGGACGTAGAGCGCCCGGTGGTTGTCCGCGCTGAGCTCCACCTCCACGTGCTGGAGGTAGGTCGGGCTCTCCGGCCGCAGGTCGACGATGATGTCGAGGATCGATCCGCGGGTGGCCCGCACCAGCTTGGTCTCGGCGTGCGGCGGATACTGGAAGTGCATCCCCCGCAGCGTGCCCCGGCTCTTGTTGAAGGCCAGGTTCGCCTGGGCGATGACCGGCTTCAGCCCGTGGGCGGCGAACTCGTTCTGGCAGAAGGCGCGGGCGAAGAACCCACGGTCGTCCTCCCGCCGCTCGAGGTCGATGATGAAGGCGCCCTTCAGCTTGGTCTCGGTGAAGATCACGTGCGTTGTTTCCTGTGCTCAGGCGGCGCGCGCCCAGCGGAGATCGGCCCCCAGCTCGCCGGCGGCCATCAGCTGCTTGATCTGATCGATGCGCCGGTAGCGGGGGCCCTCGAAGTCGGAGAGCACCAGGCCGATGGCGCGGTAGGCGTCGTACAGCTGCTGGGCGCCCTTGCGCGCGTCCCACTGCGGCTGGAACTCGGGGAGCACGCGGGCCACCTTGGAGAAGTCGGCGCGGTAGTTCCGCTTGTCGGGGCCGGCGTCGTCGGCGAAGGCGATCTCGCAGCCGGGCACCGTCTCCTTGACGATCTGGGCGATGTCCCGGATGCGGTAGTTCTGGTCGTCCCGGCCGATGTTGAAGGCCTGCGCGTGGATCCGCTCGCGCGGAACGGTGAGCACCGCGAGGAACGCCCGGCTGATGTCCTCGATGTGCACGATGGGGCGCCAGGGGCTCCCGTCGCTCTTGAGCATCACCTTCCCCGAGGTGAAGGCCCAGGCCACCAGGTTGTTGAGCACGATGTCGAAGCGCAGGCGCGGAGAGACGCCGTAGGCCGTGGCGCAGCGAAGGAAGGTCGGGCTGAACGCGTCGTCGGCGAGCTTGATGACGTCCCGCTCCACCCGCACCTTCGATTCGCCGTAGGCGGTGACCGGGTTGAGATCCGATTCCTCGTTCACCGGCGCGTCGCCCGCCGCCCCGTAGTTGCTGCACGAGGAGGCGAAGGCGAAGCGCGGAACACCGGCCTCCTTGGCCAGGGCGGCGAGCCGCACCGAGGCGAGGTGATTGATGTCGTAGGTCAGCTGCGGATTGAGATCGCCCAGCGGATCATTGGAGAGGGCGGCGAGGTGAATCTCCCCGTCGAAGCCGGCGAGGTCGCGAGCCTCCAGCGCGCGGACGTCCTTC
>Ga0081540_1002788_pt1 | contig 14168 bp, 12 predicted proteins | sample TabmetS2T1R1_FD_71024 | JGI IMG/M metagenome (GOLD analysis project Ga0081540, IMG submission 71024) | Tabebuia heterophylla rhizosphere microbial communities from the University of Puerto Rico - S2T1R1 | ecosystem: Host-associated > Plants > Roots > Rhizosphere ... | reverse complement strand
GACCGCCAACAATCGCGACAAGGGCGTCAACGAACTGTCCTCGGCGCTGAAGCGCCGCTTCAACGTCGTCGTGCTGCCGCTGCCCGACAATGCCGCGCAGGAGGTCGCGATCATCGTCAAGCGCGTCGGCGAGATGGCGCAGAGCCTCGATTTGCCGGCGCCAAAGAACGTCGCCGACGAGGTGGCGCGGGTGGTGTCGATTTTCCGCGAGCTGCGCTCGGGTTCGACCGAGGACGGCAAGGTCGCGCTCAAATCCCCCTCCGGCGGGCTTTCGACTGCGGAAGCGATCGCAGTGATGATCGGCGGCATTAGCCAGGCAACCTTCTTCAACGACGGCAAGCTGACGCCGGAGACGCTCGCCACCAACATGCTCGGCGCCGTGGTGAAGGACCCGGTGCAGGACACGGCCGTGCTCGGCGAATATCTCGAGACAGTGCTGAAGAAGCGGCGCGGCTTCGAGGGCTACTACGCCTCGTTGACCGACCTGATCTGAGACCATGACGGGCCAGGTAACCCTGTTCGGCATCCGACACCACGGGCCGGGATCGGCGCGGCGGCTGGTGCAGGCGCTCGACGATCTCAAGCCGGCGGCGGTGCTGATCGAAGGGCCCTCGGAAGCATCGGAGCTATTACCGATGCTCGCCGATCCCGACATGGCGACGCCGGTGGCGTTGCTTATCTATACCGAGGACAACCCGGCCAACGCCAGCTTCTTCCCCTTTGCCGAATACTCGCCGGAATATCAGGCCGCGCGCTGGGCGGTGCGCCACGGCGCCGCGCTGCGCTTCATCGACCTGCCGGCATCGGACCGGCTGGGCCAGGCCGGCGGCGGCATCGAGGACGAGACGGCGGCGAGCGGCGACGACGATCCGATCAGCCGCGACCCGATCGGCGCGCTGGCAATGGCCGCGGGCTACGACGACGGCGAATCCTGGTGGTCCGACGTGATCGAGGAGAACCCCGCGTCGGGGCCGGTGTTCGCCGCGGTCGCTGACGCGATGACGGCGCTGCGCGCGGAATCGAAACCACTCTCGCCGCGCGAAGCCGCGCGTGAGGCGCATATGCGGATCGAGATCGCGAAGACGGCGAAGGAGTGCGAGGGAGCTATCGCCGTAGTGTGCGGCGCCTGGCATGTGCCGGCGCTCATCGAGCGCCGCAGCGTCGCGGCCGATCGCGAATTGCTCAAGGGACGGCCGAAAGCGAAGATCAAGGCGACCTGGGCGCCGTGGACCGCGCCGCGGCTGGCGCGGTCGAGCGGCTATGGCGCCGGCGTGGTCGCGCCCGGCTGGTGCGCGCATCTCTGGGAGACGCGCGACGGCGCCGATCGCGGCGCGGTATGGCTTGCCAGGGTCGCGAACGTGCTGCGCGATCGCGGACATTTCGTCTCGACCGCCTCGGTGATCGAGGCGCAACGGCTGGGCACCGCGCTCGCCGCCCTTCGCGACCGCCCCTCGCCCGGCTTCGAGGAATTGCGCGAGGCGGCGATCGCCTGCCTGTGCGGCGGCGAGCGCGCCGTCTGGAACGAAGTCGCGGCCGAACTTTTGATCGGCGCAGGCGTCGGATCGATCCCCGCCGCCACGCCGCTCGCGCCGCTGCTCGAGGACCTGCAGCGCCAGCAGAAGGCAACACGTCTCAAGCCGGAGGCGCTGGAGCGGGCACTGACGCTCGACCTGCGCAGCGAGAGCGGGCTGACGCGCTCGACCCTGTTGCACCGGCTGAACGCGCTCGATGTACCCTGGGGACGGCTGACCGACGCCGGGCGCAGCCGCGGCACCTTCCGCGAGAACTGGCAGTTGCGCTGGGAGCCTGAGTTCGCGGTTCAGCTTGTCGAGAAGCTGATCTATGGCTCGACCATCGCGGAGGCCGCCGGCGGCCGCCTGATGGAGGCGATGCGCAGTGCGGCAGAACTCGGCGCGCTGGCGACGCTGGTGCGCAACGCAATGATCTCCGATCTGCCGCGCGCCACCGAATTCGGCATCGCGGCGCTCGAGGAGAAGGCGGCGCTCACCAGCGACTGCCAGGCGCTGCTCGCCGCGCTGCCGCCGATGGCCGACATCCTGCGCTATGGCGAGGCGCGCGCCGGCACGGTCGAGCATCTCGCTTCGCTGATGCCGCGCATCGTCGTGCAGGCGGCGCTTGCCCTGCCCTATGCCGCGCGCAACCTGGATGCAGCCGCCGCAGGCAAGCTGCGCAGCGCGATCCTAGCAGCCGACAGCGCGATCCAGCTCGCCCAGCTCGAGGCCGATATCGTGGCTGGCTGGCGCGACGCGCTGCAGGCGCTGCTCCGCGACGATCAGGCGACGCGGCTCGTCGCCGGCACCGCCGCTCGGCTGCTCTATGAGGTCGAACTGCTCACCGCCGAGCAAGCTTCCGACCTGCTGTCACGGATGCTCTCGCCGGGCACGCCGGTCACTGAAGCGGCCGGCTTCTTCGAGGGCTTCTTCGAGGGCGCCGGCCAGCGGCTGATCCACGATGCGGCGCTGCGCGGCGCGGTCGACGCCTGGCTGATGGCGCTCGACGAAGAGGCCTTCACCGCGAACCTGCCGCTGTTCCGCCGGGTCTTCTCGGCACTCGATCCGGCCGAGCGGCGGCGGCTGATGGACGCGCTGTTCGAACGCCGCAGTGGCGGCGCCAAGGGCTATCGCCTGATCGCGGGCGCGGCGGAGATCTGGCCCAAGCATCAGGCACGGGTGATCGAACTTTTGAAATCCGGAGCGGCGCGATGAGCGAGACCGACGAACGCAGCCGCCGCTGGACGCTCGCGCTCGGTGTCGATCCCGATGCGGAGAGCGGCTTTGCCCTGTCCGACAGCGACCGCCGCATGTCCGACGCGCTGACGGCGCTTTATGGCGACGGCGATGACGCGCCGAAGAAGGGCCGCGGCGGGCTCGGCGGATCGGCGCCGCGCGTCGCGAAATGGCTGGGCGACATCCGCGAATTTTTCCCCTCACCCGTGGTGCAGGTGATTCAGAAGGATGCGTTCGAGCGCAAGGGATTGCGCCAGATGCTGATCGAACCCGAATTCCTCGCCACCGTCGAGGCCGACGTCAACCTGATCGCCGACCTGGTCTCGTTGCGCGGCGTGATGCCTGACAAGACCAAGGAGACCGCGCGGATCGTGATCGCCAAGGTGGTCAAGGAGCTGATGGAGCGGCTGGAGCGGCGCACGGCGGACGCGATCCGCGGCGCGCTGAACCGGTCGCAACGCACCAACCGCCCGCGCTTTTCCGACATCGACTGGCCGCGCACCATCAAGGCCAATCTGCGCCACTATCAGGCCGAGCATCGCACCGTAGTGCCCGAGCGGCTGATCGGCTTCCTGCGCCAGCAGCGGCGCATCGTCGATCTCGAAGAGGTGGTGCTGTGCGTCGACCAGTCGGGATCGATGGCGACGTCTGTTGTGTATGCCTCGATCTTTGCGGCCGTCATGGCGTCGCTGCCTGTTGTCGCGACCAAGCTGGTGTGTTTCGACACAGCGATCGTCGACCTCACCGAGGAGCTCGCCGACCCCGTCGAGGTGCTGTTCGGTGTCCAGCTCGGCGGCGGCACCGACATCAACCGCGCGGTCGCCTATTGCGAGGAGCGGATCGAGCGGCCGACGAAAGCGCACCTGATCCTGATCACCGACCTCTATGAAGGCGGCAACGCGGACGCGCTGGTCGACCGGCTGGCGCGGCTGTCGGTGCGCGGCGTCAACGTGATCGTGCTGCTGGCGCTGACCGATACCGGGCGTCCCTCCTACGATCCTGCCTTGTCGGCCAAGGTCGCAGCCCTCGGCATCCCCGTGTTCGCCTGCACGCCCGACCAGTTTCCGGACTTGATGGCGACCGCGCTGAAGCGCGAGGACGTTGCGCAATGGGCAGCCGACGCGGACATCAAGCTGATCCGGGCTGAAGCGTAGCGGCGATTTCCTGCATGAGATCGGCGTGAACAGCCCGCGGCCGCCCCGGCAGCCCGGCCGTGCTGCCATTGACTTGGCCTCATCTGAGGCATATATTTGCCTCACTTGACATGGAGGCATCCGTGAACCACCAAGCCGCAATCCTGGCCGATCTGCTCGGCGTCAAGTCGAAGAACAGCGAGACCACGCTCACCCTCGCCCGCTCCGTGGAGAGGGGATTGCCGGTGTCGGCGCTCGACAAGTTCGCCGACCGCGTCTCTCCGCAGGACGTTCGCCACTTTACCTATCGCGTGGTGCCGAAGCCGACGCTGGAGCGGCGCCGCAAGGAAAAGCAGCATTTGACGACCGAGGAAAGCGACCGCCTGGCGCGCGTCGCCAAGGTGTTCGCCTTCGGCCTCGAAGTGTTTCGCGACGAGGCCAAGGTGCGCGACTTCCTCAACCGGCCGCATCCGATGCTGGAGGGCAAGACCCCGCTTGAACTGGCTTTGGCAACGGGCCCCGGCGCCGACGCCGTCGTGAACCTGGTGGGACGCGCGGCCTATAGCGGCGGCGTCTAAGGCGTGCAGCAGAGCGATCGCGTTCTGAGATGCTATCGCATCGGCGACCCCGACGGCGCCTACCCGGTGTATGACGCCGAGGGGGCGCGGCTCTACCCCGGCCGCTGGAATACGCATACCAGCCCGATGATCTACACATCAGAGCACTACTCCACCGCCCTGCTCGAGAAGCTGGTCCACACCAATCTGGTGATGCCCGCCAACCAGCACTTCATCGAGATCACGATTCCGAACGGCACCTCGTACGAGATTTTCCAGGCCGCGGCGCATCCCGGCTGGGATTTTCGCAACGAGACGATCTGCAAGAATTTTGGCCGGAAATGGCACGACGAGAAGCGTTCGGCGCTGCTGATCGTCCCCTCGATCCCGGCGCGGCTGGAGCGCAATTTCCTGATCAACCCGGCGCACCCGGATGCCGAGGGCATCACGCACACAATGCCCGAGCCGGTGTGGTGGGATCATCGGCTTTATGGGCGATGACCCGCGCGGGGCGCAATGCTGCAGCCATTTGACCAATGGAACGATATGACTTGCGGCCTTGTTGAACAGTTGCACGCCGCTGAACGATGAAGCTTTGTTAAGCCGGAGGTCGCCATGGCCATCCACTTCAATCATACGATTCTTCCGACCCACGATCGCAAGGCATCGGCAACGTTCCTGGCCGAGATACTCGGTCTTCCAGAGCCGCGACGGTGGGGACCATTCTACATGGTCACCACCGAAAACGACGCCAACCTCGACTACATGGATGTCGATGGCGACATTACTCCGCAGCACTATGCATTCCTGACCAGCGAAAGCGAATTTGACGAGATCTTCGGCAGGGTCCGGGAACGTAAGCTTCCCTACTGGGCCGACCCCGGACAAACTCAACCGGGCGAGATCAATCACCACGACGGTGGACGTGGCATCTACTTCAGGGAACGCAACGGGCACCTGATCGAGATCATTACACGCCCCTACGGCAGCGGCGGCTGGAATCCATAAATGTTCGGCCAGTTCGCCGGCCTCGGAAGGATCGGCCGGCCGCGCGCTCATCGGGGGATCGTCGACCATCTGGTTCATGCCCCTCTTTGCTCTTGTGCCATGCGACAAGGTGACCGGATCAGATGCCGCACAAGTGACCCCGGGCCGCGTGTCGTGACCGGCGAGCGGCGGTATGATCTCAAAAATGTCGCTCCATTAAGATTACGCCTTAACTAAGCATTAAGTATGCCTTTGCGGGCACAAACGACACGGCATAGCGTCTCAGGAATGCGGCTCAGTAACCTATGAATGGGTGAGTGCCATGATCTATCGAACGACGTTCATCGCGTCTCTCAGTGCAGTCGCGCTTGTCCTTGGCGGCAGCGGGGCAACTGCCGAACCGGGAATGGCGCGCGGTCCAGGCGTTGTTTCGGCGCGCCCGGCTTTCCCGTCCTTCCCCCGATCGGGGCATCATCACCATCACCGGGGAGTGAGCGGTTTCTGGCCAGCGGGCGGCGGCGTCTTCTATGGTCTGCCTGATACGGTCGGCGAACCGGTGGCCGTGGCTCCGCCGCTCAAGACATCGGACGATCTGCGTTATACCTGCGTGTACGATATTCCCTGGGATTACGTGCATCGGTGTCCGCAGTTCAATACGCCGCGCTACTAGTTTGCCGGAATCTTGCGGCCGGCGACGCCGGTCGCGCAGCCGAAGAAGTATTTTGTAAATTCCACCTCGAGGCCGTGGCCGCGCAATGTGGTTGCGAGATCCGCGGCGCTGCCGAAGTTCGTGCTGTAGGTGCCGATCATCGCAAAATCCTGCGCGCCGCGCAGGAAGACGCGCTCGACCAGCGGCAGCACCATCTTGAGATGGAATAGATACAGCGGCCGAAGCCACCATCCTTTCGGGTCCGAAGCCTCGATCATCGAAAAGACGCCGCCGGGTTTGAGCACGCGCGCGATCAGCGCGGCGAGGTGCGCATGCTGCTCGGGATTGAACGTCTTCAAGCCGAACGTGGAGATCACGAAGTCGGCGCTATCAGGCGGCAGCTCGCTTGCCAGCACGTCATCCTCGATGAACTCGATCCGGTGGGCACGATGGGCGTGAAGCCGCTCCATGGCGCGACGGTGCATACCGGAGGAGATATCGACGGCCGTGATCGCGCCGATATGGTCAAAGCGCTTCAACAGATGCGGCCACACCTCGCCGGTCCCTGCCATCAGGTCATAGCCGCGGGCGCCGCCCGCTTGCAGCGCCGGCATCGCGCCGACGCATTGCCTGCGCCAGCGCTCGCTGAAACCGAACGAGCAGATCAGGCTGAAGGTGATGTACCGATCCGAGCAGCGGTCGAAGACGGCCTTGACGAATTGCGGGTCGTAGATGTCGCCCATTGCTGCCTGTGCCCCTCGCCGCAACTCCATCGTCCCAGCGGCTTTGACGTCACGTCATACCGCCGGATCATGTCTTCTATCCGTCAATCCCACCAGAAGAACCACCAGTCATGCGCCATCAATTCGGCAGCGAGCGCCCGGTAGGAGCCGACGCCCTGATCGATGATGTCGTTGCAATAGGCATATTGCACGCGCGCGAGGTTGAGCGCCTCTTCGCGCGTGACGGGCTTTCGCGAGACCCGCAGGTTCAACGTATCGCCCGCGATGCCGACGAGTTCGGCGCCATATTGCGCGCGCCAGGCGCGCAGCGCAGCAACCTGATAGGCCGGCGGAGGACAAGCGTTCCAATCGCCCCAGTGAAGATGGGCCGGGACATCCGCTGGATCATCTGTAGGGATCAGCGCAATCTGTACACGCGGCCGAGGTCCTCTCGTCGCATAATCATATAAAACCGTCAGACCCGTCGGCTGCCCGGTTTCCGTGGGCCATTCGCCCAAAGGCGGCTCGTACTCTTCATCTTCAGCGCCAATCGGCAGCTTCATCTCGCGAATGCGTGCCAGAGCCGTTGCGTGTTCGTCGCGACGAAACTTCAAAAAATCGTCGGGAAAATTGATCGTCGCGGCGATCGCAAGAATATCCTGCACGGATGGAAGCTGCGCAAGATGCGCCGAGGTCGGAAGATATTTTTCGATCCCGCTGCCGAGCACGACCGGTGTACCCCGGCCGGCCTTCCTGAGTTCTTCCCACGTGGCCAATGCGTCTTCGCCGCTTGTCTCCACGACCTCATAAGGGAAATTTTCCATTGCCACCGCACGCCATTAGCCAACCCTTCGATAGCAGGCATCCTGGCCTGCAACCAGCCCTATTCCCACTCGATGGCAATTGCCGCTGAGCTTCTCGCGCGTCTGGCATTTCTGTCACCACCGGCGTCAGATCCTCATCGCAAATCCGAGGGATGGCTATTCCGCCTGTGTCTTGTCCGCTCTCCAGGAGCATGAGGGTGTGGGTCCGCATTCTCGCGGCGCGCTGCGCCCGAGCTTTGCATCTTTCTTTTGCCCTCTCCTGATTCTGAGGGCGCAGGGAAGACCGGGTGCTTGCTGCACCCGAGGTCTCGCGTGCCGTTGCGCATAGCAAAAAATGCACACGAGCATACAGGTACAGCGGGGCATCCCGGCCTTCCCTGCGCAGTGGCTTTACGGCTTACTTCGTGCTCTTCCCGGAGAACGGCTCTTTTGCCTCCGTCGCCTGCGCTTCTTATCGCAAGCTTAGCGCCAGCACCGCGGCGCCCGAACCACACGACTTCGCCGTACGCATCGTGCGCGTACGTCGAGCGCGCATTCAGCGTCCACCGCATCTCACCGCACGTTCGTGACGATGGCCAACGCCCCTCATCTGCCGTGAGACGCGCGGAGTTATGAGACTGATTTGGGTGAGAACGAAAGCGGAATATTTTTGATTTGCGGGGTTGACACGATTTCTGAAAATCAGAAGTGATTTGGCCATCATGCAGTCACATCCGAGGTCACAGACGTCAGACCTCATCCTGAGAGGCTGTGACCCTATTGGAGGTTAGCGGCTCCGGCGAAGAGGGATTGGGCTGTGTGACTGGTCCAAACTGGCTAGCGTTGATTGCCTTGCTTCAAGCTGCAGCCCGGAGCAGGCGGTGGCCGGCTAGGATGTTGTTGGTGAGTGCGAACCAGCGCAGGACTGTCTGGACCTTTTTGAGGCCGCGTACCGTGAACTGCTGCAGGCCCCAGTTGCGGAAGCGAGCGTTAATACACTCCGCCTGGGCCCGACGCTTGTAGATCGACTTGCCACGTGGGCTCTTCATGCGGGCTCGCCACGCGGCGACGCCGGGTCCATCGTTGTCGCGTGGCTCATACGGGTCGCGCTGGTGCTTGCTGCGTGAAGGCGGGCCGTAGACCTTGATGCCGCGATCGGCCGCCCACTCGGTATCCTCATTCTTGTTGAAGCCGCCGTCGATCAGGAGCCGCCTCGGCCATCGGTCATGGCGGCGGTTGATCTCCTCCAGCATCGGCCGGGCCAAGCCGCGATCGGAGCCGACGGTTTTGACGTCCGGGACGATCACGATCTGGCCGCCGGCGACTGTCGAGAGCTGGCAATTGTAGGCGGGGCGGAAGCCGCCATCGGCCATCTTCATGACGCGGGCGTCGGGATCGGTGGTGGAGGCGCGCGGCTCCTTCTGCTTCTCGACCTCCTTCTTGTTGGTCTTGCTGCGCCGTTCGCGTTCGGCCTCGATCTCGGCCAGCTTTTTCAGCGCTGCCGCCACGCGCTGCTCGCGTTCACGCAGGGCCCGTTCGTTGGCCGCAGCGATCCGCCGGCTGCTGGCTTGCGGGTCGTCGGTTGCTTCGTCCTTCAGCTGTCGGATCAATCGTTGCGCCTTGCGCAGCTCCTTGTGAAGCTTCTTGCGACGGCGGAACGACTTGGTCCCAGCCGATGCGCGTACCCGCATTCCGTCCTGCGCCACCTCATCGAGGTCGATGACCTCGGCCACCGACAGGCTGGCGACGTTTTCGCTCAACAGCCGATCCAGAAGCTCCGGGTGCGCCGTGCGGAAGTCGGCAAGGCCGTGATAGTTCACACTCACCCCGCCGCAGAGCCACCGATAGACGTCGTGGTTCTCACACAGCCGTGCCAGCGCCCGCGCACTGCCAACGCCCTCGCTCGTCGCATAAAGCCAAAGTGCCAGTAAAAGCCGCGGGCTCGCTGGCGCCTGTCCCGCCGTGTGGGTTCGAGCTCTAATCGCCTCTTCAAGCTCGCGCAGATCAAGTTTCTCGACGTAAGCCCAGATCACCCGGACCGGATGATCGGCGGCCACCAGCGCCTCCAGATCGACTGCCCGAAGCTCGATCTGATCGCGTACCGGTTCCCGCATCCGGGGCTGTCCCGGATCGGTCACCCGCTCATTTTTTTGTACCGGAAGATCGCCAAAAAGTTCGTCGCCAGACATCGCTGCACCTCTCGGACAGTACAGCAGCAGGAATCACTCCAAGCGTGCAAACTCAATCATGCACAAAGATTCACAGCCTCTGAGGATTGTGAGACTATTTCCGCCCGTCATTGTGAGCGCAGCGAAGCAATCCATCTATCCCCGCGCCGAGAAATGGATTGCTTCGCTTCGCTCGCAATGACGTGGAGAGAGCCGGCTTTCGCTCTCATCCCTGAAGAGCTGAAAGGAACCGCGTCCTCATAAATGAGGACAGGCGCTGGCACCGGCAGCGGGTAAGGTTCGTCCGGACTGGTACCTAATTCTACGGAGGATCATCATGGCTCGCAACTCCATCCTGCTCGGCTCGGCCCTTACGAGCCTTGTCCTCGCCGCGGCGTCTCCAGCGGCGGCCCAATCGGCGATAAATCTCGATCAATTGACCGCGACACAAGCCGCTGCCAACCTCTGCGCCGGCAAGATCACCAGCAAGGCACTGACCGCGGCGGCGCTGGCGCGCGCGAAGGCAAAGACCGACCTCAACGCCTTCATCACGCTGGACGAGGCCGGCGCGATGAAGGCCGCCGAAGCCTTTGATGCCGGCCGCAAGAAGGGCGCATGCAAGCCGCTCGGCGGCGTGCCCGTCGTGATCAAGGACAATATCGAGGTGGCCGGTCTTCCCTCTACGGCCGGCACGACGGCGCTGAAAGGCTTTGTCCCGAAGAAGGATGCGCCGGTCGCGGCAAAACTTCGCGCGGCGGGCGCGATCATCATCGGCAAGACCAACATGCATGAGCTTGCCTTCGGCATCTCCGGCTACAACGGCGCGTTCAAGACCGGTTCGGAGAGCGGCGTGCGCAATGCCTATGATGCGACGAAGATCGCCGGCGGCTCGTCATCCGGAACGGGCGCCGCGGTCGGCGCGCGGATCGTCACCGCGGGCCTCGGCACCGATACCGGCGGTTCTGTCAGGGTGCCCTGCGCGCTGAACGGCTGCGCCTCGCTGCGTCCGACCGTCGGCCGCTATCCTCAGGCCGGCATTGCGCCGATTTCTCACACCCGTGACACCGCCGGGCCGATGGCTTCGACGATGGGCGACGTGGCGGTGCTCGATCGCGTCATCGCCGGCGGCGGCGCGATCACGCCCGCCGATCTGAAGCAGGTCCGCATCGGCATCGACAAATCTATGCTGGCCAATCTCGATGGCGATACCGAAGCCGCGTTCAAGGCCGCGCTGGACAAGCTCAAGGCAAGCGGCGTGACGGTCGTCGATATCGAAATGCCAAAGCTCGCCGAGCTCAACGGCCAGGTCGGATTTCCGCTCGCGCTCTATGAGGCCTATGACGACATGGTCGCTTATCTCAAGAACAGCGGCTCTGGCGTCAGCATCGAGGCCCTCGCCAAGGAAATCGCAAGCCCCGACGTGAAGGGCACCTATGACGGGCTGGTGATTCCGCGCAAGCTGCCGGGACCGAACAACACGGTCTCCGACGCCAAGCCGGCCTATGACGCCGCGATGAAGACCGCCCGCCCCGCGCTGCAGGCGCTCTATCGCGAAACATTTGCCAAGAACAAGCTCGACGCCATCGCCTTCCCGACCGTGCCGAAAGTCGCGATCGCGTCAAATCCCGACTCTTCGAGCCTCGCCAACTTCCTGCTGTTCATCCAGAACACCGATCCCGGCAGCAATGCCGGCGTTCCCGGCATCCAGCTTCCGATTGCGCTCGGCGCGTCGAGCAAGCTGCCGGTCGGTCTCGAACTCGATGGGCCTGCGGGAAGCGATCGCAAGTTGCTGGCAGTCGGCATGGCCATGGAGAAGCTGTTCGGCCGGCTGCCGCCGCCACAGCGCTAGCTGGGGCACGGCACCACGGCGGCCAGACTCAAAATCTCGAAAACAACCCCATGCAAAGTAGGATGGGCCCTGCCCTAATGCCTTGCAAACAGGCTCGCGACGCCGCTGCGGCGGCGGACGCCGAGCTTGGCGAAAATGCGCTCGATATAGGTGCGGATGGTGGAGACCTCGACCTGTAGCCGATGCGCTATCTCCTTGTCGCTGAGGTCATCAGCGATCATTCGCGCGATCTCGAACTCGCGGACCGACAGTTTCAGGATCGGTGAGCCATCCGCCGCGATGGCCGCAGCTCCACCGGCCGCACGGACCAGCGCGCCGGTGAAAGCCGGCTCGATCAGCCGCAGCAACTCCAGCGTATGGCCGTCGAAATTCTCGCGGCGTCGGCCGCGCCAGATCCTGACGTCGCCGATGTTGCGGCCCCCGACGAAACTATAGGCATTGACGCCCCAGTGCAGGCCGTCGCGGGCGAGAAAATCATTGAAGAACTCGGTCCGCATCAACTCGCGCTGCGGCATAACCTGCGTGACCAGCGTCGCCTCGCGGCGCGCCTGAAGTTTTAGCGTGATGGGATCGCGCTGCTGGTAATACCGATCATAGGCCGCGATGTTGTCCGGATCCATGTTCAGGTAGACAGCCTTTTCAAAACGGCCGGTCGCGTCCTGCCAGACGAACGAGGCGTAATGATCGGCTTCCAGCAGTTCGAGGAGGTGATGGCCGACCGCCTCGCGCACGTCGTGCTCGCTGAGGTCTTCGGACAACAGCCCGAAGATGCGCGCCAGCACCCGGCTCTCGGAAGCGCTCACATACATGGCGCCATCCTAGCGGGGAACCGCGATCAGGGGAACCGGGTTCGCGCCGCCCTGCCCGCCTACTCCGCCTTGATGCCGGCGTCCTCGATCACCTTGCGCCAGCGCTCGACCTCGCTGCGGTAGTAGCGACCGAACTCCTCGGGAGGCGCTGCGATCAGAACGAGGCCTTCATTGACGCTGAGCTTCTTGAAGGCATCGGCCTGCACCGCCTTTGCCGCCGATTTGTTGAGGCGCTCGATGATATCAGGCGGCGTTTTCGCCGGCGCGAACAGTCCGTACCAGGTTTCCGCTTCAAAGCCGGGAAGACCAGTTTCGGCAACCGTCGGCAATTGCGGAAAGGCGGGCGAGCGTTCCGCCGTGGTCACCGCCAGCGCCCGCAACTGGCCGCCATCGATCAGAGACGCCGCGCTGGCCACCGTCGTGAACATCACCTGGATCTGCCCGCCGATCAGGTCGGTGATCGCAGGCGCGGAGCCCTTGTAGGGGACTGTGGTCATGTTGACCTTGGCCATGTGCTTGAACATTTCGCCGGCAAGGTGCGCCGAGGTGCCGGTGCCGAACGTGCCGTAGGAGATCTTGTCGGGCTCGGCCTTCGCCGCCGCGATCAGGTCGGCGATGGAGCGAAACGGCGATTTCGGATTGACGACGACGATATTGGGCGAGCGCGCGACCAGTGCGACAGGCGCGAAATCCTTGTTCGGATCGAACGGCAGCCTGGCGTTCAGGCTCGGGTTGACGGCATGGGCAAACGATCCCATCAGCAACGTGTAGCCGTCAGGCTCGGCGGCCGCGACCGCCTGCGCCCCGATCATGGTGCCCGCGCCCGGCTTGTTCTCGATGATGATGCTGGCGCCGAGATCCTTTGCCATCTCCTGCGCCAGTACGCGGGTGATGGCGTCCGTACCGCCACCCGGCGCAAAGGGAACGACGATCTTGATGACGCGGTCAGGATAGGCAGCCGAAGCCGGCGCAAGCGAGCACGCCAACGCTGCAAGCGCGAACAACATCGATGCAAGAAATCGAGACATGGAGATCCCCAGCGCGAGAGCAGGACCCCTTAATACACGCGTTCGCCATGCAATGGAGCATGGTCCGCCATGACGCGGCAGCCGCGTGGGAATCAAATCGTCCGCGCCACCAGTGGAATCTTTCGCAATAGCACCGTAAGCAGCCAGCTTCCGCCAAGCGTGACGGCGAACACGATGGCCGCCTTGACGCCGGCGGGCCACGCCGGGTCGTAGACGAAATATTGCAGCCAGATGATGAACATGTAGTGGAAGAGGAAGATGCCATAGGCCGATGGCTGCATCACGTCGAGCAGCCACAGGCTGGAGCGCGACAGCCGCAATGATGTCGCCAGCACCGTAAAGGCCATGACGGCACTGAATGTCGCAAAGGCTGCACCATACGCGGTTCTCCACCACAGCGCAGGTGAAGCAAAGTTTTCGATCCAGTTGTGATGGGCATAGACCAGGAGCAGGATCAAGCCAAAGAGCAGGACCGCCGACATCAGCCACGTCGCCCAGCGTCTTGCCACTTCCCCATCCTCAGCGAGGAGGCCCACCCTCAGGCTGATGACGCCGATGCCGACGCCGGTGAAGAAATAGGCGGGATAGAGCAGGATGCGGCTGGTCTGAATTGGAAACGGGTAATGGCCCGGCTCGAACCAGGCGCCGTCGCCGACCCAGAGATGCATCGGCAGGTAGGACGCGATCGAGACGGCAACAAAAGCCGCAAAGGCCAT
>Ga0081540_1002787_pt1 | contig 14171 bp, 11 predicted proteins | sample TabmetS2T1R1_FD_71024 | JGI IMG/M metagenome (GOLD analysis project Ga0081540, IMG submission 71024) | Tabebuia heterophylla rhizosphere microbial communities from the University of Puerto Rico - S2T1R1 | ecosystem: Host-associated > Plants > Roots > Rhizosphere ... | reverse complement strand
CGATATCCTTGATGATCGAGGGCTGGATGCCCTCGGTCGGCTCGTCGAGCAGCAGGAGCCGCGGCCGCATCACCAGCGCGCGCCCGATCGCGAGCTGCTGCTGCTGCCCGCCGGAGGGGTCGCCGCCGCGCCGCCCCAGCATGTCGCCGAGCACGGGGAAGAGGCCGAACACGTCGTCGGGGACCGAGCGATCCTCGCGCTTGAGCGGCGCAAAGCCGGTCTTGAGGTTCTCCTCGACCGTGAGCAGGGGGAAGATCTCGCGCCCCTGCGGCACGTAGGCGATGCCGCGCCGCGCCCGCTCGACCGTCGGCAGGCGGGTGATGTCCTGGCCTTCGAATAGGATCGAGCCGGCGCTCACGGGATGCTGTCCGACGAGCGCACGCAACAGGCTGGTCTTGCCCACCCCGTTGCGGCCGAGCACGCAGGTGACCTTGCCGGTCTCGGCCTTGAGCGAAACCCCGCGCAACGCCTGCGCGGCGCCGTATTGCAGGTTGATGGCGTTGACTTCGAGCATACCTAGTGCCCCGCTTCCGAAGTTCGTATTACATCTGTGCACCCTCTGACACGAACTTCGCAAGCAAAGGGGCACTAGCAAGCTTATTATTCTAGTGCCGCTTTTCGATTTGAAGTTCCTTCACGAATTTGCGGCAGCCACTGTAGGAACTTCAAATCGGCGGCACTAACGTCCGAGATAGACTTCGATGACGCGGTCGTTGCTGGAGACCTGGTCGATCGAACCTTCGGCCAGCACCGTGCCTTCGTGCAGCACCGTGACCTTGACGCCGAGCTCGCGCACGAACGCCATGTCGTGCTCCACCACGACAACCGTGTGGTCGCGGTTGATCTCCTTGAGGAGCTCCGCGGTCTGCCGCGTTTCTGCGTCGGTCATGCCGGCTACCGGCTCATCCACCAGCATCAGCTTGGGCTCCTGCGCCAGCAGCATGCCGATCTCCAGCCATTGCTTCTGCCCGTGCGACAGGCTGCCGGCGACGCGCTCGCGCAAGGGCGTCAGGCGGATCGCGCGCGCGTCGCACACCTGCCGGGCACGATCGATCGCCTCCTCGACGCAGGTGCCGTGATCATGGCTCGGAGCCGGAAAAAGCTTTGTCGTCATCTCAAACCGCCGCAGGCCCCATTTGCGAGACCCATGTAACTATGTAACTCTGGATTGTGCTCCATACAAGACATTCCCAGCCCCTCACCCCCGGCAGCCATGATCGAAATCAATGGCGTTTCGCATAATTTTGACGGGCGCATGGTGCTGCGCGACGTCAATTTGCGCCTCACGGAAAGACGGATCGCCATCATCGGCGGCAACGGCTCGGGCAAGACGACACTGGCGCGGATGCTGAACGGGCTCGTCCTGCCCTCGCAGGGCGCGGTCGTCGTCGACGGGGTTTCGACCGCGCGCGATGCCGCGAAAGTGCGCCGCCTGGTCGGCTATGTGTTCCAGAACCCGGAGCACCAGATCGTCATGCCCACGGTCGAGGAGGATATCGCCTTCGGCCTCAGGAACATGAACCTGCCCAAGGCCGAGATCGCCGCGCGGGTCGATGCCATCCTTGCCGCCCATCACTTCAGCGACCGGCGCGCGGCCCCCGCCTATCTCTTCAATCTTCCCCGCGGCAAGACCGGGCGCTATCGCGGATTGAACCCGGCGGGCACCGCGATGATGGTCGTGCTGCTGCTTCTGCTTGCGGTCTCCACCATCACGGGATGGATGTCGACCACCGTGCGTTTCTTCGGCGTGCCCTGGGTGGAGGACACGCATGGCTATGTCTCCGACATCGTGATGGTGCTCGTCATCGTGCATGTGCTCGGCGTGCTCGTGATGTGCGTGCTGCAGCGGGAGAACCTGGTGCGCGCGATGATCACCGGCTGGAAGCGGCGACACCGCTGAGGTCCATCGACGGAACCTTCTGATCTGGCTGGCGTTATCGCGCCATGGCCACCTCAGCTGCGAAGTCCGCATCACCGGCGAAGAAAAAGGCTGCATCCGCGGCAGAAAAATCGTCCGGCAGGAAAGCCGACATCGTCGAGATCGACGACGAGAACGGCGACGTCATCGAGCCGCCGCCGCCCGATGTCGTCGAGCCTGATCCTGAGCTGACGCCGGAGGAGCAGGAAGAGGCGCGCAAGAGCTATCTGCTGAGGCGGTTCTGGATCAGCGCACGCGGCTTCTGGGGCAGGAACGGCGACCGCCTCGCCTGGCCGTTTTCGGTCGGGCTGCTGATCCTGATCGTCGGCAATGTCTGTCTGCAATACGGCATCAATGTCTGGAACCGGGCGATCTTCGACGGCATCGAGAAGCGCGATGCGGCAGCCGTGTATTTTCTCGCCGCGGTGTTCTTTCCGCTGGCGATCGGCAGCGTGCTGTTCGGCGTGGCTCAGGTCTATGCGCGCATGGGCATCCAGCGCCGCTGGCGCGCCTGGCTGACCGATGCCGTGCTGAACCGCTGGCTCGCCAACGGCCGCTACTACCAGCTCAACCTCGTCGGCGGCGACCACAAGAACCCGGAATACCGCATCGCCGAGGATCTGCGCATCGCCACCGACTCGCCGGTCGATTTCATGGCGGGCGTGACGAGTGCGTTCCTGTCGGCGACGACCTTCATCGTCGTGCTTTGGACCATAGGCGGCGCGCTCACGGTCACGCTGAGCGGAACGCAAATTACCATCCCCGGCTTCCTCGTCGTCGCCGCCGTGCTCTATGCGGCGATTGCCTCGGGCGCGATCACCATGATCGGGCGCCGCTTCGTGCAGATCTCCGAGAACAAGAACCAGGCCGAGGCTGACCTGCGCTACACGCTGACCCGCGTGCGGGAAAACGGCGAGAGCATTGCGCTGCTCGGCGGCGAGGAGGAAGAGCGCGAAGGCATCAACCGCAATTTCGGCAACGTGCTTCGGCAATGGGCGCGGCTCGCCGGCCAGCACATGCGCACCACGCTGGTGTCACAGGGCTCGAGCCTGATCGCGCCCGTGGTGCCGATCCTGCTCTGCGCGCCAAAATTCCTGGACGGCAGCATGTCGCTCGGACAGGTGATGCAGGCGGCCTCCGCCTTCACCATCGTGCAGACCGCGTTCGGCTGGCTGGTCGACAATTATCCGCGGCTCGCCGACTGGAACGCCTGCGCCCGCCGCATCGCTTCGCTGATGATGTCGCTCGATGGCCTCGAGCGCGCCGAGAAGGGCGCAGGCTTTGGCCGTATCAAGCGCGGCGAGACGCAAGGCGAGGCCATGCTGGAGCTTAAGGATCTCTCGGTGACGCTCGACGACGGCACCGCCGTGGTAGGCGAGACCGAAGTCGTGGTCGAGCCGGGCGAGCGGCTGCTGGTGGCCGGCGAATCCGGCACGGGAAAGAGCACGCTGGTGCGCGCCATCGCTGGCCTCTGGCCGTGGGGCGATGGCGCGGTCAATCTGCATCCCGACCGGCGGCTGTTCATGTTGCCGCAACGGCCTTACGTGCCCTCGGGCACGCTACGCCGCGCGGTCGCCTATCCCGGCGCCGAGGACGACTGGCGGGACGAAGCAGTGTGCGAGGCCCTGCACAAGGTCGGGCTCGATCATCTCAAGGAGAAGATCGGCGAAGAAGGACCGTGGGACCAGACGCTGTCCGGCGGCGAGAAGCAGCGTCTCGCCTTCGCACGGCTGTTGCTGCACAACCCCGATATCGTCGTGCTGGACGAGGCGACGTCTGCGCTCGACGAGAAGAGCCAGGACAAGATGATGGAGATGGTGACGGAGGAACTGCCGAAGGCCACCATGGTCAGCGTCGCCCATCGCGCCGAGCTCGAGGCGTTCCACAGCCGCAAGATCGTGCTGGAGCGCCGCAAGGGCGGCGCCAAGCTCGTCAGCGACATCGAGCTGATTCCGCGCAAAGGCAGGCGGCGCCTGCTCGGCCGATTCTTGCGCGATCGGAGGACGCGGGCGGCGTAGCGCTTCGCCCTTTGCGGAAGGCGAAGCACCGTTGGCCTGCTCAACAAAACCCGCTATGCAGGCGCCGGTTTTGCCGCCTCCTCGAGGACCTCGCTTGAAGCCCGACAACGATCCCTCGCCCGCGCCGTTCGGCGCGCTGGCCCCGAATACGGCGCAGGCTGCGATCATCGCGCTGGCGCAGCGCACGGGACTAAAGCGCGGGGCGTTTCGGCCGATGCTGTCGCGGCTGCTCAATCTGCTGCGCGCCGGGCCGCTGGACGTGAACTACCAGGGGGCTTCGTTCCGCCTCTATCACCAGGGCAGCGCCACCGAGCGCGGCGCGCTGCTCAATCCCGACTACAATATCGAGGAGCTGAAATTCCTGCGTGCGCATCTTGCGCGAGGCGGCGTGTTCGTCGATGTCGGCGCCAATGTCGGCACCTATGCGCTGGCGCTGGCGCGCGATGTCGGCGCAAGCGGCAAAGTGATCGCGATCGAGCCGCATCCGGTGACGCACGCGCGGCTTTCGTTCAACCATGCCGCCTCGGGCTTTGGCCAGGTGAAGCTGGTGCAGGCCGCGGCGGGCGCCGAGGACGGTGAACTCCTGATCGAGACCGACGGCGACAATCTCGGCGCCAGCCACATCGTGTCGGGCGATACGTCCGGCAGGGCAATCCGGGTGCCAGCGCTGCGGCTGCAGCGCATCCTGGAAGAGGCCGGCGTCGGCAGCGTCGACGCGCTGAAGATCGATGTCGAGGGCTATGAGGACCGCGTGCTGACCGGTTTCCTCGCGCAGGCGCCCCGCATGCTGTGGCCGCGCGCGGTCGTGATCGAGCATCTCTCGAAGGATGAATGGCAGGATGACTGCATTGCCGACATGGTTTCGCGAGGCTACGCCGTCGCGGGCAAGACGCGCAGCAACACCATGCTGAATCTCGGTTCCTGAACAGGAACTATGCGCGTGCTGGGCGGTTGACGTTTCGGAGCATAGTCCGGAACCTTCATGCCGATCGAGCCGCCCGAGATCCCACCGGCAACACCGGGCACACCTACGGAGCCGCCGCCGGGAATCCCGCCCGGCAATCCCAACCCCGAAATTCCGACGCCAGTGCGCGAGCCGGGCGCGCCGCCGCGGCCGGACGAACTGCCCGGAAAGCTCCCGGAAGAGGTTCCGCGCCGCGGGCCCAACGGGCCGCAGACGCCCAATCCGGCTACCGATACCGTCTGACACGTCATCTCAAAACCACAGCGCAGGGGACAACATGGAACTTCGGTTTGAAAGCAGCGCCTGAATGAGCCATGAACGGCACCACAGTTAAGTCGTTGCGATGTTAAAATAAAAAGCTTCCTGCGTTTTGGTGCCGCCACAATCCGGCCTCTTGGCTGGCTGTTGATCGCCCACGCCGAACCCTTCGGCGCATAGAACCTTCCGGGGAACGAGACCATCATGACAAACCTTCGCCTCGTGCTGCTTGCCACGACCGCCCTCACGGCGATGCAGTTCGCAAGCTCGCCGTCCCAGGCGCAATCCGATTCCGTCGTCGTCGCGCAGGCGCAGCCGCAGGATGACAAGAGCAAGCAGCCGCCCCAGAAGGGACCGCCGCCCGGAGCCGCGCCGCCCGCGCGCCCTGCGCCCGCCGCGCCGCCGCCTCCCGCTGCTGCTCCGCCGAAGCCCGCTGCACCGCCGCCACCGCCAGCCGCGGCACCTCCGCCGCCGAGACCGGCCGCCCCACCCCCGCCTCCCGCTGCGGCACCACCGAAGCCCGCTGCTCCTCCGCCACCTCCTGCCGCGGCACCTCCGCCGCCAAGGCCGACCGCGCCTCCACCTCCTGCTGCGCCACCACCGCCTCCTCCGGCAGGACAGAAGGCCGCGCCGCCTCCACCTCCGACGGCAGCGCCGCCCGCGCGAACGCCGCCGCCTGCGGCCGCGCCACCACCATCGCCTCCGCCGACGACCGCACCGTCACCGACCAGCCCGCCTGCCTTGCAGAAGGGCCCCACCGGTGGTCCGCCCGGCGGCAGACCGACCGCGCCGGGCGCTACTCCAACGCCGACCCCGCAGGCCACACCTGCGCCCGCCGCGCCGCCGCCCGCCGGCGGAGCGACGACGACGCCACCGGCTGGTGCTGCGCCGACTGGCGCTCCGTCACCGCGGACCGGCCCGCCGCCTGGCGCCCCCGGCGCGCCGCCCGCTGCCGGCGGAGCCACGACGACGCCACCGGCTACGGCTGCGCCGACCGGCGCTCCGTCACCGCGCACCGGTCCACCGCCCGGCGCCCCCGGCACGCCGCCGGCTGCCAGTACGACGCCGCCTGTAGGCGCACCTCCGGCCGCGGGCACACCACCGCCCGGTGCACCCACGGCCGCGCGGCCAGCCCCGCCGCCCGCCGGCGCTCCGGCACCGAGCGTCGTCCCTGGTTCAGCAGCCGCAGCGCCGCCGCCGGACAAGGCGCAATACGCTCCGCCGACGGTTGCACCGGCCTTCCGGGCCGCGCCTCAGGTCACAGCGCCACTGCCGCCACCGCCACCGCCGCAGCGGGACAGCCTGAGGCCACTTGCCTTCGGCGCGGGCGTCGTGGCCGGCGCCGTGGTCGGTGCGACCATCGCCAACCTGCACAACCAGCGTCGGGAGGTCGTCGAAGGCGGCCGCACCGTCTACTACGAGCCGGACCGGATCATCATCCGCGATCCGAGTGGACAGCAGTACGTCCGTGGCAACGATCTGTACCGCTTCCGCTACGGCGCCCGCGACATCCGCACAGAGACGTTGGGCGGCGAAACCCGCACCGTGGTGATCCGTCCCGACGGCACCGAGGTCATCACCGTGGTCGGTGCCGACGGGCGGCTGCTCCGCCGCGTCCGGCGCGACAGCTACGGCCGCGAGATCATCATCATCGACAACAGCTATCGCGACCCACGGGCGGTCGGCGGCTTCTACGTCGACCTGCCGCCGCCGGTGGTCACCATTCCCTACAACCGCTACATCGTCAGCGCAGATGAGGCGCCCCCGGACCTGATCTATGACACCATGGTGGCGCCGCCGGTACAACGGATCGACCGGCGCTACTCGCTTGACGAGATCCGCTACAGCCCCAACGTCCGGATGCAGATGCCGAGTATCGACGTCAACACCATCAACTTTGCCACCGGCTCGTGGGAAATCCCGCCGGACCAGGCGGCGAAGCTGCAGGTGATTGCCGACGGCCTCAACCGGGCGATCCAGGCCAATCCGCGCGAGGTGTTTTTGATCGAGGGCCACACCGACAAGGTCGGCTCCGACGTCGACAATCTCTCGCTGTCGGACCGCCGCGCGGAGTCCGCCGCAACGCTGCTGACACAGCAGTTCAACGTGCCGGCGGAGAACCTGACCTCGCAAGGCTATGGCGAGCAGTATCCGAAGGAGCAGACGGACGGACCGAGCGAGATCAACCGGCGCGTCACTGTCCGCCGGATCACCCCGCTGCTCAATGGCGGACAGGCCTCGCTGCCCCCGCCGCCGCCCGGCACCGCGCCGCCGCGGTAAGGCGAGCAGAAGAAAATGAAAATGGCCGGGAGCGATCCCGGCCATTTGTTTTGTCGCCCCGGCGAAAGCCGGGGGCCATAACCACAAGTAGTTATTGTTGAGCGAAAGTCGTTGACCAGCCGGGTCAACAATTCCCGCCACGGCGTATGGGTCCCGGCCTGCCCGGGACGACCGCGGCTACTTCCCCGCCGCTCCCAGCCCGAGCGCGTCGACCATGACGCGAAACACTTCGGTATTGTCCATCGCACCCTTGATGCGTTCGCTGCCGGGGCCGGTCGCCGTCAGGATGACGTCCTCGCCGGAATGCACGCTGGCGCCGATCATCGCCGGCAGGTTGCCCGGTCGCAGCACGGCGCCGGGAACATCCTTGTACTTGTCATTGGCCTTGAAGGTTCCGGCGTCGTCGCCCTTCACGGTGGGGTCGTTCGGGTCGTCGAGCTTGGGCCGGAAGGTCTCGTAATGGTCGGGCAGGCTGGCCGAGAAGATGGCTAGCCGCCGGCTGACGTCGACGCGCGACGGATAGCCTTCGGCGTCGGGCGCCGGGTAGTTGGGAAAGCCGGCCTTGTCGTAGACGCCGACGCGCTCGCGGAACGGCACGTTCGGCGTCGTGCTCATGTCGTCATTGATGGTGCCGACCAGGCTGTTGGGATGGGTGTGGTCGGCCACAACCAGGATCAGGGTGTCGTCGCCGCGCTTGCCTGCCCAATCCTTGGCGAGCCGCACGGCGTTGTCGAGCATGATGGTGTCGTAGACGGCGCGCTCCATGTCGAGCAGGTGCGCGTATTTGTCGATCATTCCGGATTCCACCATCAGGAAGAAGCCGGCCTCGTTCTTCGACAGCACGTTCAGGGCGGCCTGGACCTGTTCGGTCAGGTCGGGCTGCTCGGGAAATTTCTTCACCCCGCCGCCCTTGAGGAATTTGCGATCGAGCGCGCCATCCATATTCCCGGTCGCGAACAGGCCGAGCAGCCGCCGCGTCTCCGGCTTCGCCGCCAGCGTATTGAGTTCGCCCGCGGTCATGGCCACGGGGTAGCCGGCCTCGCGGAAGCGGGCGATGTAGTCGACATCGTCCTTGCGCTTCGATCCGGGCGAAGCTTTTGGCAGGAAGTTGGCACTGCCGCCGCCCAAAATTACGTCGGGTTTCGCCGCGAAAAGCTGCTCGACAATCGGGTCATACTCGGCGCGGCGGCGGGTGTGCGCCACCATCGCCGCAGGCGTCGCATCCTCGATTTCTGTGTTGGTGACGATCCCGACGGCCATGTTGAGCCGGCGCTTGGCGAGGCTCGCGATGGTCTCGACCCTGGGATCGTCCAGCGGGTTCGCAGTGCGGTCGGCATAGACGCCCATCGCATTGACGGCACTCTTGTGGCCGGTGGAATAGGCGCTGGCCGAGTTCGCGGAGTCGGTGATGATCGAATCCGAGCCGGCGGTCGCCACCAGCGCCATATGCGGCATGTCATCCATCGCGAGTTTGCCAAAAGTCTTGCCCTCCGCGATGCCTTTGGAAAGCAGCCGTGCCGCAACACGATGGGAAAGCGACATGCCGTCGCCGATGAACAGGATGACGTTCTTCGCCTTGCGCGGGCCGGTGTCGTAGACCGTCCAGGTCACCTTGCGGCTGCGCGCGCCCTCACCGGCCTCGACGACGACGGGCCCGGGCGCGGTGATGGCGACGTCGCGAAGCAGCAGCGCCGACTGGTCCCTGCCGTCCTCGCGCTCGATGAAGGTTCCGGCGCGGCCGAAGGCGGCGGCATAGTCCTGACCATTGACTGTCACCTTCAGCTTCGCCGGATCGACCTTGTCGGGGAATTCGACCTTGAAGTCGAACTGCGCGCCGGAAAGGATTTCGGCGCGATCGATCGGGTAGATCGTCTGGGCAACGGCCGCCGACGCCGAAAGCAGAAGGGCGATGGTGACGGTGACGGGCTTGATCATGGTTGAGGCTCCGCGCGGGCACCGGGAAGCGACGAGAGATGCTCCGCAAAAAAGAAAAAGGCGGGCAAATCTATCCATCCGGGATGACGGCACTGTAACGGACGCGGCTCGTAGGGTGGGTTAGCCGGATCACAACCGCAGTAGCTCAACGAGCGACAGCGGAAGGCGTAACCCACCATTTTCGCGGCGACAAAGGTGGTGGGTTACGCTTCGCTAACCCACCCTACAAGGCTAATCCTTGTCGCTCTCGAGCTTGAAGATCTCGGAGCCTTCGCTGCCGGACAGCAAACCCGTATCGGAGTAAAGCTTCAGCTTGGCGCGGGTGTCGGAGATGTCGAGGTTGCGCATGGTGAGCTGGCCGATGCGGTCGGCCGGCGTGAAGGCGGCGTCATCGACCTTCTCCATGCTCAGCCGCTCCGGCGCATAGGTCAGGTTCGGGCTCTCGGTGTTTGATATCGAGTAGTCGTTGCCGCGGCGCAGCTCCAGCGTCACCTCGCCGGTGACGGCGCGCGCCACCCAGCGCTGTGCGGTCTCGCGCAGCATCAGGGCTTGCGAGTCGAACCAGCGGCCCTGGTAGACCAACCGGCCGAGGCGCATGCCGTTGATCCGGTATTGCTCGATGGTGTCCTCGTTGTGGATGCCGGTGACCAGGCGCTCATAGGCGATGTGCAGCAGCGCCATTCCCGGCGCCTCGTAGATGCCGCGGCTCTTGGCCTCGATGATGCGGTTCTCGATCTGGTCGCTCATGCCGAGACCATGCCGGCCGCCGATGGCATTGGCCTCCAGGAACAGCGCGACCGGATCGGCGAAGCTTTGGCCGTTCAGCGCGACCGGCTGGCCTTCCTCGAATCGCACGGCGACCTTCTCGGCCTTGACGTTGCAGTCGTCGCGCCAGAACGGCACGCCCATGATCGGATTGACGATCTTGATGCCGCTGTCGAGCCGTTCGAGATCCTTGGCCTCGTGGGTGGCGCCGAGGATGTTGCTGTCGGTCGAGTACGCTTTCTCCGCACTCATCTTGTAGGCAAAGCCATTGGCGGTCATGAACGCGGACATTTCCGCGCGGCCGCCGAGCTCGTCGATGAACTGCTGGTCGAGCCAGGGCTTGTAGATCCGCAAGGCCGGATTGGTCAGCAGGCCGTAGCGATAGAACCGCTCGATGTCATTGCCCTTGTAGGTGGAGCCGTCGCCCCAGACGTTGACGCCGTCCTCCTTCATCGAGGCGACCAGCATGGTGCCGGTCACGGCGCGGCCAAGCGGCGTGGTGTTGAAATAGGCAATGCCGCCGGTCGAGACATGGAAGGCGCCGGACTGGATGGCGGCGATGCCCTCATGGACCAGTTGCGTGCGGCAATCCACGAGGCGAGCTTTCTCGGCGCCGAACTCCAACGCTTTACGTGGAATCTCGTCATAGTCGGCCTCGTCCGGCTGGCCGAGATTGGCGGTATAGGCAAAGACGCGGGCGCCCTTCTTTTTCATCCATAGCAGCGCTGCGCTGGTGTCGAGGCCGCCGGAAAAGGCGATGCCGACTTTTTCCCCTTTGGGCAGGCTTTTGAGGATCGTACTCATCAAACTTCCAATCGGTCGAAAGTGCTGAATTTCGTGGGTGGCTTATGCTTGGGCGGATATCAAATTTCGCCGTCGGGGGCCACGCGTATAATGGCTATATCGACGGCGCGGGGCCCGCCTCGCGGCCGCGCCAGCGCTGGGTTAACCGGTAGCCCGGCCAGAACAGGCGCGTCAGCGCGGCATCAATCCGCTCGTCGGACAGTTTCGTGCGCGGCCAGCGGTAAACAAGCGCAAAGGCGAACCAGACCACCAGGAATGTCACAAGTCCGGCAATCGCGACGTCGGTGAAGAAGTGGCCGCCGAAGGCGACGCGCAGGCCGGAGGTCACAATGCCGAACACGGTGGCCGCCGCATACGCAAGCGGCCGCCATGCCGGCGGCGCCAGCGCCGCGGGCGCATAGGTCCAGAAGGCGGTGGCGCCCTCGCCGGAGAAGAAGGAGCAGTTGCGGTCGCAGCTGCCGCGCGGATCCCACCACGGCACGAAGGTTTCCGGGCCGTTGAACTGCGTCACCACCACCGGACGCGGCCGGCCCCAATAGGTCTTGAAGGTGAGATTGGTGAGCACGCCCGCCGACAGCGCCAGCGTCGCCAACAGGAAGATGATGCTGCGTCCCTTCACCAGCAGCGGACGGTCGGGCCGGATCGACTTCCAGACGAGAGCGGCGAGCGAGGGCACGACGAACGCCCAGGCGATCCACATCGCAGCATCCCGCGCGAAGGCTGCGACCGCGTTGAGTTTTAACGGGAAGGATCTGGCGGCAGCGTCGTAAAACATCGCCGACAGTTTCAGGTCGAGCTCGGGATAGAGCCCGAACAGGATGCCGACGACGAGGAAAAGCCCCAGCGCGATGAAGAGTCCGGTCCGATTCATGGCGCGGGGTTTAGCCGAGGTGAAGGCAGGTGAAAAGCGTCCCGATGGCCCCCTGACCATCACGCCAGCGGTGCAAAGCAGAGTGACTGTGCGGGCGGTGTCTCGCGGGGCGCCTTCTATGCGTGAGCGACGCGCGGCCGCTCCTTGATCAGCACAGCGACGGCGGTCGCAAAAATCGACACGGCCAGGCACAGCAGCATGCCGGCGGTAAATCCGGTGTCGAAGCTTGTGCGAACGATTTCCTTCACGTGCTCAGCCACGGTGGGCGCGAGCTTGGCCAGGGCGGCGACAGCCTCCGGCGATCCGGACAGCAGCCGGCCGAGATCGGCCTTCGCGTCGGGGCTGAGTGAACCGCGGGCGGCCGCAACCAGGGCCGTCGCCTTGTCGTTTTCCAGGCTACGCACCAGCACGCCAGTTGCCGCAACGCCAACCGCAACACCGACGATGCGGATTGCCGTCAAAATGCCGGAAGCGGCGCCGGCCTTTTCTTCCGCGATCGAACTCATCGCCGCTGTCGTGGAAAGATTGAAGGCCAGCCCCTGCCCGATACCGGAGACGACCAGACCGGCAAGGACGAGACCAAAGCCGCTCGCCGGCCCGATCGCCGCCAACAGCAGGAAGGAGACGGCGAGGACCAGCATTCCTCCCGCCATGGCGGGCCTGACGCCGGCAATGTGCGCAATCCTTCCGCAACCGAGGCCCACCAGCATGAAAGGGATGCTGAAGGCGATAAAGAAGAGGCCGGTCTTGACCGGATCGTAGCCGAGGATGAGCTGCAGGTAGAGCGTCAGAAAGAACATGGTCGCGCCGAAAGCATAGTTGGCCAGGAAGGCCACCGCAGTCGCGCCCAGAAAGTCGGCATTGGCGAATACCCCGAGGTCGATCAGAGGCGCGCGCGAACGCTGCTCCATCGCAGCGAAACCGACGAGAGCGAGCACCCCCGCCGCCAGCGAGGCGGCGACAGGGAGCGCGAGGAAGCCGAGGCGCTGACCCTGCTGCAGACCGAGCACCAGGAGGACGAAACCTGCGGTCACCAAGGCGCCGCCCGGAAGATCAAGGATGCCGCTGGCCGTTTCGTCCCGCGATTCCGGAACCTTGGCCGCGATCAGCGCCATTCCCGCCAGAACGAAGGGCACATTGACGAAGAAGAACCAGCGCCACGACAGCGCCTCGGTTACGGCGCCGCCGACCAGCGGTCCAATCGCCGATCCCAGGCCGCCGACAGCGCCGAATATGCCGATCGCAAATGCACGCTCGGCAAGCGGAAACGCGTTGCTGATGATGGAGAGCCCGAGACCGAAATACATGGCGGCACCGACGCCCTGCACCGCCCGTCCCGCGATCAATTGCCACTCGGCATTGGCCATCCCGCAAACCATGGAGGCCACGCCGAACAGCGCCAGACCAATCAGCACGATCTTGCGGCGACCGAGAATGTCACCGAGGCGCCCCATTGCCACCAGCGGTCCCGCCATGCCGAGAATGAACGCGTTCACCGTCCAGGCGAGCGACGTCGTCGATGCGCCGAGTTCGCGACCAATGGTCGGCAGCGCGACGACAATGCCATAGAAATCAATGTTGAGAGGCAGGAAGACCAGACTGACGGCGATAAGCGTCCACCATTTCGTCTCGATGCGCGCCGTGAGCGCCATGTCGCCCTCCCAAGCTGCAACGCCCGACAATGCGATGCGCCGGTCTACCAAATCGGAGCGGATGCGTATAGATTTACCTCGACCAGGCACGCGCGACTATGCACTCATAAGTTGCAGTCGATTCCCACAACGGCGCGACGATCCCAGGCTCGTGACATTTGCCGCGCCATCGCAATCCACCCACGACATGGTCGTGACGGAAACATCCGGCCGGAGGTCAATGGCATGCACGCACAGGACGCCAGGGGATTGCCGGTGACGGCACAGTCCACAGCGGAAATTGCGGCTGTCGATTTTTTCGTCGCACGGTTGGCGCGGATCGACCGCGGCGCAGAGGCGATCCTCGAAGCGGCTCGAAGCTTCCCGGAGACGCCGATGATCCAGCTCTGCGCCGCCGCCTTCTGCCTCTACGGTCAGTCGCCGGCCTCGGAAAAGACCGCGAGCGCGTACCTGAACGCCGCTACGCCGCTGCTGCCATCCGCCCATGATCGAGAAAGGCGTTTTCACCATGCGCTGACGCGCTGGCTGCACCGCGATCATCTAGGCGCGGCTGCGGCGCTCGAGGAGATCACCCTGCTATGGCCGCGAGATCTGCTGGCGGCGAAGATCGCGGAGTTTCTCTACTACGTTCTCGGCCAGCAACAGGAAGGGCCGCGCTTCCTTCGCCATATGAAGCGCCTTGCCGAGCCGAACGCGGGCGATCCGG
>Ga0081540_1002786_pt1 | contig 14181 bp, 13 predicted proteins | sample TabmetS2T1R1_FD_71024 | JGI IMG/M metagenome (GOLD analysis project Ga0081540, IMG submission 71024) | Tabebuia heterophylla rhizosphere microbial communities from the University of Puerto Rico - S2T1R1 | ecosystem: Host-associated > Plants > Roots > Rhizosphere ... | reverse complement strand
AGCCCGAACAGCAGCGGCGCCGCCGCCTGCGCCATCCGCGCCGGCGCGCCGATGATGCCGAGCCGATAGCCGTAGTTCTGCGGGCCGAAGATCGCGAGCGGCAGGGTGCCGCGCGCGATCGTCAGGATGCCGTTGCCGGAGCCGTGGAAGACCGCAAACACGCTGGCCGCGCCGCCGCCCACAAGCCCCAGGATCGCGGCGCCGATCGGATGCGTGATGCAGGCGAGCCGGGTCGAGACCAGCGGATGAAACCGGCTGAGGAAACTCGCCTCGAAGATGCGCGCACCCACCTGCGCCGGACCGATCAGCGCGCCGGCAAAGACAGCCTGCGCCGTTGTGGCTCCAGCCGCTTCCAGGATGCGCGGCAGGTGCGCGGCCATCGCGCCGGTCACGGTCCAGGCCGCCGCAAACACGAATGCCAACACGACCATGGTGCGATCGACGGGAATGTGCGGCTTGACGGCCGCTGCCACCGCCGCCTTCGCACCCGTGACGGCCGGCAGCATCAGCAAATTAAGCGGCAGGCCGATCAGGATATGCGCCGCCGCCCAGGCAAAGCAGGTGTTGCGCCAGCCGATCGTCTCCAGCCCCCACGACGACAGCGGCCATCCCACCGTCGAGGCAAATCCGGCCATCAGCGTGATGCCGGTGATCGACCGCCGCGCCGCATCGCCATGGATGCGACCGAGCGCGGCAAAGGCGGCATCATAGAGGCCCGCGCCCATGCCGACGCCGAGCAGCAGCCAGGCGATGACGAGCATGGGGACGTTCGTTGTGAAGCCGAGCAGCGTCAGTCCCGCCGCCAGCAGGAGGTTGGACATCGACAGCACCGGCCTTCCGCCGACCAGGTCGATCTGCCGCCCGATACGGGGGCCGAGCAGGGCCGAAATCACCAGGGAGGCGGAGAAAGCGCTGAATATCCAATTTGAGGATACGCCGAGATCGCGCCCAATGGAGTCGGCAAGGATCGCCGGCAGATAGTAGCTCGATGCCCAGGCTAGCGTCTGCGTTGTGCCGAGCGCGAGAATGATCGGAAGCGGTCCGCTCATGGCTTATGCGCCATCTTGATTTACTGCCGGCGTCATCCGCACCCGGTTTGCCTCTTTGTCCTGCCAATGTCACCGAATAGGGAGGATTCGGGGGCACTGCAATTTGCTTGACTGCTACCATTATATCTATATATCTCGATATATGGAATCAGAACAAGCCATCCTCGCGCTCGCCGCGCTCGCCCAGTCCACGCGGATGGGCGTCTTCAAGCTGCTGGTGAAATTCGAGCCGGATGGACTTGCTGCCGGTGACATCGCCAGGCATCTCACGGTGCCCCAGAACACGATGTCGGCGCATCTTGCGATACTTGCGCGCGCGGATTTGGTGATGAGCGAGCGAAAGAGCCGCTCGATCATCTACCGCGCCAATCTGGCGGCGTTTCAACGACTGACATCGTTCATGGTCGAGGATTGCTGCGGCGGCCGCGCCGATCTCTGCGCGCCTGTCACGTCCTGCAAGCCCGAGCGCAGCAAACGCGCCAAAACAAACGCCTGAGAGGAGCATGTCATGAAGCGGCTTCACATTCATATGGCAGTCGATGATCTTCCGCGATCGATCGGCTTCTACGCGGCGCTGTTCGACGCGCAGCCCAGCGTGGTCAAGGCTGATTACGCCAAATGGATGCTCGAGGACCCTCGGGTGAATTTCGCCATCTCCACCCGAGGCAGGCAGCCCGGGCTCGATCACCTCGGAATCCAGGTTGAGAATTCCGAAGAATTGCAGGAGGTTTACGCGCGGCTCCACAAGGCCGGCGGCGACGTCATCGAGCAGGGCACAACCGTCTGCTGCTACGCCAAATCAGAAAAATCCTGGATCGACGACCCGGCGGGCGTCGCATGGGAAACTTTCCTCACGACCGGTGAGAGCACCGACTACGGCGATGGCACCGGTGAACGAACGGCCCGTGTGGCGCATCAAAAGCCGAGCGCGTGCTGCGTCCCCGAAGTCTCGGCCGCTCCAGCTTCGGCCTGCTGCAACTCCTGAGGTGAAGGCGTGATGTTCGACCAGCGGGACGCCGGTTAGTGCCCGAGTTTGATTTGCCGCGCCGTCTTGCGGCCGAAGCGCTCGGGACAGCGCTTCTGGTTGCGACCGTGGTTGGCTCCGGCATCATGGCCGAAACCCTGACCAAAGACGTTGCCCTTGCGCTGCTCGGCAATACGTTGCCGACCGGGGCAATCCTGGTGGTCCTGATCACCATTCTCGGTCCCATCTCGGGCGCGCATTTCAATCCGGCAGTGTCACTGGTCTTTGCGTTGAGGCGCGAACTGACGCCGCGCGACGCGCCGCTGTACATCGCCGCGCAAGTTGCGGGCGGCATCGCCGGGACCATGATGGCGCATGCGATGTTCGCGCTCCCGCTGATCGATGCATCGCTGAAGACGCGAACCGGCGGCGCGCAATGGCTTGCCGAAGCCGTCGCCGCCTTCGGACTGATCGCGACCATTCTGGCCGGTATCCGGTTCAACCGCGCGGCAGTACCATGGCTGGTCGGGCTATACATCACGGCGGCCTACTGGTTCACTGCGTCCACCTCGTTCGCCAATCCGGCCGTTGCCATTGCGCGATCGATGACGAATACGTTTTCCGGTATTCGCCCCGCCGATCTTCCCGGCTTCATCGCGGCCGAGCTTGCCGGCGCAGTCCTGGCCCTGATCTTCATGAGCTGGTTACTGCGTGGGGCAGGCGAGGCGGAAATGACCAAGGAGGCGGAGGCGCAGCCATGACCGTCACGATCTATCACAATCCGGCCTGCGGCACCTCGCGCAACACGCTGGCGATGATCCGCCAGAGCGGCGAGGAGCCCGAGGTGATCGAGTACCTGAAGACGCCGCCGAGCCGGGCGCGGCTGATCGAACTGATCGCTTCACTCGGCATTTCGCCGCGCGGGCTGCTGCGGGAAAAAGGCACGCCCTATGCCGAGCTCGGCCTTGCCGATCCGAAATGGAGCGACGACGAACTGATCGATTTCATGATTGCGCATCCGATCCTGATCAACCGGCCGATCGTCGTGACACCGAAGGGCGTCCGGCTGTGCCGGCCATCGGAGCTGGTGCTCGACCTGCTCGATCGCCCCGTCGATTCCTTCGTCAAGGAAGACGGCGAGGCGGTGACGCGCACCAAGGGCTAGGCGTCCGGAGCGCGGTCGCCCAAGGCTTCCATCCGAGGCTTTCACTCGTCACGATTGCGCGGCATAATCGGCGCATGGAACTCACGCCTCGTCTGCGCCTGATGAACTGGCTGGTCGGCCAGGGCCTCACAGGCCTGCCCGAAAACGACCTGATCCGCGGCTTTTGCGAGCGCTGCTGCGCCGAGGGCCTCCATGTGTCGCGCGGCATGGTTTTCATCGACACGCTGCACCCGATTTTCGAGGGGCGCGGCTTTCGCTGGAACGACACCCAGACCAACGAGAGCGACGCCTTCGAATACGGCTCCACCAATGAGGGCGAAGCTGCGCAGGCCTGGCAAAACTCGATCTTCTATCACATGCTCCAACGCGGGCATCAGGAACTGCCGCTCGACCTCGCGGACGACACATCCTACAATTTCAAGTTCATGGGCGAGCTCGCCGAGAAAGGTCACAAGCATCTGGTGGCCTATGTGCACCAGTTCGGCGAGGCCGGCACCATGGGGCAGATGGACTGTGTCTATTCCTATTGGGTGACCCGGCGCGACGAAGGTTTTGGCGCGCAGGGGCTGGCGGCGTTGCGCGACCTGGTGCCGGTGCTGGGACTTGCGATCAAATCCGCCGCACAGGCCGACATCACAAGGACGCTGGGCCGCGTCTATCTCGGGCGCGACACCGCCGAACAGGTGCTGCGCGGACGGATGACGCGCGGCATCACCGAGCGCATCAACGCCGTGCTGTGGTTTTCCGACCTGCGCGGCTCGACCGCGATCAGCGAGAGCATGGATCCCGGCGAGATCATCCCGTTCCTCAATGATTACGCGCAGGCCGCGATCGACGCCATTCATGACGCCGGCGGCGAGGTGCTGAAGCTGATCGGCGACGGCGTGCTGGCGATGTTCACGGATGAGAACATGGCCAAGGCCAAACGCGCCGCGCTCCGCGCCGAGCACCGCTTCCGCCGCAACATGAAGGCGCTCACCACCCGCCGCATGGCAGAGAGCCGGTCAGTGACATCGGCCCATGTCGGCCTGCATGTCGGCGAAGTTTTTTACGGCAACATCGGCAGCGACGACCGGCTCGATTTCACCGTGGTGGGACCGGCCGTCAACGAAGTCAGCCGCATCGCCTCGATGTGCCGCTCGGTCGACCGCGAATTGCTGATGTCCTCGGCGTTCCGCGCCGGTCTCGACGCCGCCGGGCGCAACTACCTGGTCTCCACCGGCCGCTACGCGCTGCGCGGCATCGGCCGCGCGCAGGATCTCTATACGCTCGATCCGGACATCGTGTCGGACGAGGTGGTGGCCGGGAAGTACGAGCGGTACCTGACGTCCTGACGCGCCGGTGGGCCCGCCAATTCGCAGCCATGTTGACCAGGATCAAAGGCGCCACAGGCGTTTCCGGTCACAAGGCGACGTAGTTGGAAACCTGGAACCACGGGATGTCGGCAACCGAAATCGCACAGCGTCACTTTTCCGCAGCCATGTCGGAGGCGGACGGCGCGGGGCTGGCAGCAGACGCCGTCTGCCGCGCGCTGCTTGGGCTTGTCGTCTCGAAATATCTCGAGAGCCGGGAGGTCTCCGACGTTCAGTCGGAGCTGCGCTTTGTCGCCGACAATTGCGATCCCGATACCGACTTCATGTTCATGCGGCCTTAGAGCATGATCCGGAAAAGTGTGTAGCGGTTTTCCGAAAAGATCATGCTCAAACATAAAGCTAAAGCGGGACGACGGTTCGAAGAAAAGTCATCACGCTTTAGCGGCACGGGCCCGCAGCGTGTAGAGCCCGACTGCAACGAGCGAAAACACGGTCAACACCACGCCAAGCGCGAACAGCGCGTTATGCGAGATGGTCGCCGTCAGCCAGACGCCGATGGCGGCCGTCATCATCTGCCAGAAGCCCACCAGCGCCGACGCGGCGCCCGCCTTCTCGCCGAAGGGCGAGAGCGCCTGCGCCGTTCCCAGCGGATTGACGACGCCCATGCCGAGCAGGAACACGCTCATGGCGCCGAGAAACGGCAGGAAGGTGGGGCTGTACAGCGAGACCAGCAGCATCGCGATGCCGCCGGTGGCGGCGACCAGCAGCGCGGCCCGGATCGAGCGGTCGAGCCCGTAGCGCGGCGCGAGCCTGGTCGCGAGCATGCCTGAGGCAAACACGATCAGCACCGTGCCGGCGAAGAACAGGCCGAGCTGGATCGGCGTAAAGTGCATCGCCTCGATCAACACCCGCGGCGCGGCGGAGAAGATCGAGAACAGCCCGCCCATGATCAGGCTGACGGTCGCGGCCGGCACCACGAAGCGGCGGTCGGCGATCAGGCCAAAGTAATTTCTTGTGATCGCGAGCGGATCGAGCGGCGTCCGCGTCGCCAGATGCGTCTCGCCGAGCACCGCGGCGTAGGCCAGCGCACCCAATGCCGCGAAAGCCGCGACCAGGGCAAATTCCGAGCGCCAGCCGAAGGCGTGGTCGAGCGCGCCGCCGAGCAGCGGCGAGAAGCCGGGCGCTGCCGCCATCGCGATCATGATCAAGGCCATCGCGCGCGCCAGCGCCGCGCCCGAATACATGTCGCGGGCGATGGCGCGCGACAGTACCGAGGTAGCGCAGGCGCCCGCGGCCTGGATGACCCGGCCGGTCAGCAGGCCGGGCAGGTCGGTGGCGAAACCGCACCAGACGCTGCCGGCGAAGAAAACCGCAAAACCGGTCAGCACCGGCCAGCGGCGGCCATAGCGGTCCGAGATCGGCCCGACCACGAGCTGGCCGACGGCGAACACCGCCAGGAAAATGGTGATGGCCGAAGTGACCGCCGCGGTGCTGACGTTCAGCGATACCGCCATCTGCGGCAGTGACGGCAGCAGGATGTTGGTCGCCAGCGTGCCGGTGGCGGCAAGCAGCGCCAGCACGGCGATCTGCAGGGCGGAGGAGGAGGCCTCGGCGCGAGGGCCGATCGCGGCGGTCTGGTCGGTCATGAAAGGGTTCCGGTTTCTGAATTGAATGACGTATATCATATAAAGTGTGGCGGGGAAGCCGAAATCCGGATCTGAAGGAAGTCGGAAAGGATTCTCTCCCAGTCATTGCGAGCGCAGCGAAGCAATCCATTTCTCCACACGAGGAGAGAATGGATTGCTTCCGCCTTCGCTTACTGAGCTACGGCGGACAAGTCGTCGCTTCGCTCCTCGCAATGACGACGGAGGGTGGGCGTCATTGCGGATTAACGAGCCTGCCGTCGTCTCTCTCCGGTTGCCAAGACGTGGCGCCGCATCTAGAGTGAAGCCGCAATGATGATGCGCACCCTCCATATCGCTTCGGCATTCTTCCTCAGCCGCTGACGGCACCGCCGTCAGGCGGCTGGAAGACGAATTTGCCGACGGCCGCCCGGCCGGAAGCATTCCCTTTGGACCGAATGAGCCCAACTGATCCTGCCTCGAGCGGGCGGATCGTTGCTGGCAAACGATATGAGGATATTCATGACTGCCCATGAACGCGAAGTAGCGCGCGCCTTCAGCGACGCGCAGATACAGCAATTCATTCAAGATGGATTTGTCCGGCTCGACCGGGCGTTTCCGCAAGCGCTGGCCGATGAAGGCCGCGCGATCCTGTGGCGCGATCTGCCATGTGACCCCGGAGATCTCGCGACATGGACGCAGCCGGTGGTTCGGCTGGGGTACTATGGCGACGAGCCGTTCAGACGTGCCGTCAACACGCCGGTGCTTCACGCGGCGTTTGATCAGCTCGTCGGAAAGGGCCGCTGGTATCCGCGCGGCGATCTCGGCACCTTTCCCGTGCGGTTTCCGAGCCCGGACGATCCCGGCGACGCCGGCTGGCACATCGATGTCAGCTTTCCCGCGCCATCCAGTGATCCGAACGAGACACAGGACTTTTCGTCGTGGCGGGTCAACATCACCTCGCGCGGCCGCGCGTTATTGATGCTGTTCCTGTTCTCCGACGTCGGAGAAGACGACGCGCCGACGCGGATCAAGGTCGGATCGCACCGGGACATCGCGCGGCTTCTCGAACCGGCGGGCGAGGCGGGTGGGTCGCACTGGATGCCGGACGAATTGGCGCCCGGATTGGCGCGGCCGGAGGCGCTCGCCACCGGCGAGGCCGGCACCGTCTATCTCTGCCATCCCTTCCTGCTGCATGCCGCTCAGATGCATCACGGCGCGCGGCCTCGCTTCATGGCGCAACCGCCGCTCCATCCGGCCGAGCCGTTGCGGCTCGACCGCGAGGACGGAAACTACTCGCCGGTGGAAATTGCCATTCGGCTGGCGCTGCAGGAGGGCCGCGCCTGACGGTGTCGTCGCCCGGACCGGGTTTTCTCGGTTCGGGCGCCGCCACTCAGCACGCCCGCAGCGCGTTCGGTGCATCTGCGACCATGTCCGGCTGCCGCGCCAGCGCGACCGCGGGCGAAACCCAGATCACCAGCGCCTGCGCGGCGAAGATGATGGCAGCCAGATAGAGGCAGGCTTCCGCGCCGTAGAGACCGCCGACGATGGCGCCAAGCGCCGAGCCGAGTGGGCGGGCGCCGTAGCTCATGATGTTGATGGCGGAAACGCGCCCCAGCAGCGACGGCGGGGTTACCGATTGCCGCAGCGTCATGGTCGAGATCACCCACAGGATCGGGCCGGCGCCGAGCAGGAAGAAACTCAGCCCCGCCAGCCAGGCCGCCGGAACGATCGTCGTCAGCGCCATCACCGTCGCGGCGATGAAGCCGGTCACCGGCCCAAGCCCGATCACGGTGCCGAAGGCGAGGCGCTTCATCACCCGTGTCGCGGCGAGCGCGCCGACCACCATGCCGACGCCGTACATCCCGAGCGTCACGCCGACGCCGGTGGCGGAGAGATCGAGATGGCGCACCGCATAGGGCACGAACACCGCGAGCAGCAGGAACGAGGCCGTGTTGAAGATGAACTGCGTGATGAACACCGGCCGCAGCAGTGCATGATGCAGCACGAAGGTCGCGCCTTCCTTGATCTCCTGCAGCGGATGCCGCCGTGGCGCCGGTGCGCGCGCCGGCTCGTAAACGCCTGACAGCAGTACGACCGCGATCACGGACAGCGCGGCGGCGAATCCGAACGCAGGGGCGGCGCCCACCCATCCGACCAGCACGCCGCCGAGCGCGGGGCCGCTCGCAAACGCCACCGTGCGCGCCAGTTCGATCCGCGCATTGGCCGCGGGCAGTTGTTGCGAATTGACCAGCGACGGCACCAGCGCGGGCGCGGCCACGCTGTAGGCCACGGTGCCGCAGACGGCGATGAAGCCGAGCAAGGCGAGCAGCGGCAGCGTTATTGCCCCGAGCCAGATCAGCAGCAGGATTCCGGCAAGCGCCGCCGCCCGCAGCGCCTCGGAAAAGGCCATCACCCAGCGCCGCGAGATGCAGTCGGCGAGCAGGCCCGCGGGGATCGCAAACAGGATGAAGGGCAGCGTCAGCGCCGTCTGCAGCAGGCCGGTCTGGCCTTCGCCGACGCCGAGCAGCAGCACCGCGACGATCGGGGCCGCGGCCAGCGCAATCTGCTCGGCCGATTGGGCGGCAAGGTTGGACCAGGCCAGGCGGTTGAAGGTCGAAGGCAGGCGAGGCGTATCGGCGGCGGTCATGACGAATTCCTCAGGTTGAATCGATCTGACCGCATTGTCCGGCCGCACCACGACCCAACCCACCCGTTTCCCGACAGGGCACAAGGAACAGGAAAAAAGAAAAAGGCCTGCCGCGCCCGTGGCGGCAGGCCCTTCGATTCCGATTGGAACGGCTGACCAGTTCCTCGATACGGCTAGGCCTTGGGGCCGAGCGTCGCCTTGGCCGGTCCGGAGATGGTCGCGGGCGGCGGCGTGACCACCTCCACTGCGTCCACCACGGCGGGCGGTTCGGCCGGATTAGCCAGTTGCTGCGCGGCCAGCGCACTGGTCAGGCTAGTCAGCGCGTCGGGACCGGCGGCAAATCCACCCTCGGCGAGGATCTTATCGATGATCGGCTTGAACGCCGAAACTGACAGCAATTGCGCGGCGAGGCCGTCGCCAAGACCGAGCGCGCCGTGGCCATTCATCGCGCCATTGCCTCCGCCGCGGCCGAGCAGGCCGCCGGTGTCGAAGATCCGGATGTCCGAAATCTTCTCGATCGGCTTGACCGCTTCGGCCAGCGCGTTCGGGATCACGTTGATGCGCGCCATCGTGAGGTCGTACTCGACCATCGCCTGGGAGAGCTTGTTGCGTGCTTCGGCCTTCAACGCCGCCACCTCGGCCTCGGCCACGCCGAGCGATTTGACGCCGGCTGCGCGGGTGGTCGCGGCGTCAGCATCGGCCTTGGCCAGCATGGTGATGGCTTCCGCCTTGTTGCTTGCGGCCTGGTTCTCCGCTTCCGCCATCACGGTGATCGGCATCGCATCGGTTTCGGCGGCCTTTCGCGCCGCGATCACGTTGATGATCTTGTCGCGCTCGGCGATTTCGACGGCTTTGGCGGTGGTGACCTTTTCCTCGGCCGCAATCGCCAGCGCACGCGCGGTCTCGGCGATAGTCTGCGCTTCCGACTGCTCCTTGCTTTTGGCGGCGATCGCAATCGCGCTTTCCTGGGCGACGATCTGCAGATCGCGATCCATCTCGGTATTGCGGCGCTTGACCGCGAGATCGGCTTCGATCTTGCGGGTGTCACGGGCCTGATTGGCTTCGGTTTGCTTGTTGGCGACCGCCAACTCCTGCTGGATGCGGTATTCTGCCTCGTTCTGCAGCGCGGTCTGCTCGACCTGCGCGGTCTGGGCCCGCATCGCGGCGGTCTTGTTGGCGATGTCGCGCTGCTGCGCCAGTTCCGCCTCGCGCTTGGTGGCCTCGATCGTCAGCGTGGTCTGGCGGGCGGCGAGGTCCTGCTGCGCGATATTCACCTCGGTGGTGCGGACGATCTGGTTGCGTTCCTGTTCGCGCTCCCTGGTGATCTTGGTGAGCGTCGTCAGGCCGTGGGCGTCGAAGAAATTGCTCGGGTTGAAATGCTTGATGTCGCTCTGGTCGAGCCTGGTCAGCGACACCGATTCGAGTTCGAGGCCGTTGTTCTGGATGTCGGCGCCGACCGCGTCCTGCACCGATTTCACGAAGGTCGCGCGCTGCTCCTGCAGCTCTTCGAGGTTCATGGTGGCGGCCACCGAGCGCAGGCCGTCGACGAATTTCGCCTCGATCAGTTCGCGCAGCTCGCCTGCATTGTTGGTGCGGCTGCCCAGGGTCTGCGCGGCGAGCGCGATCGACGATGTATCCGGTTTGACGCGCAGATAGAATTCGGCGCCGATGTCGACGCGCATGCGGTCCCTGGTGATCATCGAGTCCGGTCCGCCGCGAGCGACCTCCAGCCGCAGCGTCTTCAGATTGACCGCGGCCGTTGAATGAAAAACCGGAAGAACGATGGAGCCGCCGTCGAGCACGACCTTCTGTCCGCCCAGGCCGGTGCGGACATAGGCCTCGTCACGGGTGGAGCGGCGATAGAGTTTGGCAAGCAAGAGGCCGATAACAAGAACAACGAGAACGCCAATAACGACGGGTACTGCAAGTTCCCACATATTTATGCCCTGCGTGATGTTTGCGGTTGTGCAATGAGGTCGGTTGGTGCGGAAATGGCGATGAAGCTTTTGGCATCGCGGTCGACCAGCAGGACGCTGGCGCCGACCGGAAGCGGCTGGGATTCGGGACTGGCGCGTGCGGCCACACTATGCAATTGCCGAAGACATCCTTGAGACGGACCTTGCCGGGCAGTCCCTGGTCGAGCGGGCCGATCGATACTTCGCCGACATGACCGACGAAATCGTCCTCGTTCACCGCATAGCTCTCGTCGCGGGGAATGACGCGGGCGATGCCGCGGCTGGTGAGGCGGATCGCCGGCAGGCTGAGGGCTGCGGCGGCGAGGCCCGCGAGCGTGACCGGCACCGCGGTGCCGATGCTGTGCGCGATGCCCTGCAGCAAGAACCCCACGATCGCGAACACCCCAAGCGCCAGGATCATCAGGATCAGGAGCGGCAAGCGTCCCGCGTTGATCCAGAGAAACAGGCCGCCGATGGCGCTGTGGCTCTCGCTTTCGAGCGCGAAATCCTTGCCGATCAGTTCGCTGATGGAGAATCCCACGATCATCGTCAGCAATTCGATGCCGGCCAGCGTGACCATGATTGCGGCTGATATTGCGAAGGGACGTACGTCGGGCGCCAGCAGGATATCGGTCACTGCACTCATTGCTGCGATTTGATCCTTTCAAGTCTTGCTGCGATTTCCTTCTCGCGATGCAGCCGGTCGAGTTCGTCGAGCTCCTTGTCGCCGAGCACGCTGGAAGCGGGCACGCCCGTTACACGTGCGATCGCAGCCATGGCGCGGTCGGCACTCATAGTCTTAGTCGTGGGGGTGGGGCGGCCGGGTTCAAGTGGCGTGCGCTCCATCAGGCTTGCCTCGAGATCGGCGAGGCGAACCTCGGCTTCACGCCGCGCGCCAAGCATCGCCTGTAAGGCCTTGGTCTGCTCATCGATTTCAAGTTCGACGAAATCCATCGCGCGTTCGAGCGCGATCGTCTGCGACTCCAGATCAATTTGCCGTGCAACCCCGGCGCGCGCGAGGTCTTCGCGATTTTCCGCAATTGCGAGACGGATTTTTTCCGTTAACGATACGACCTCCGCGTCCAGCTCTTCGCGCCGCCGCTTGAGGCGGAATTCCTCGGCGCGCGATTTGCCCAGCGCATAGCGCGCTTCGTCGGCGCCGGCATCGATCTCGCGGATCGCCTGTTTGACGAGCGCGACCTTGTTGTTGTTTTCGGCGTTGTCGATGGTCTGGCTGGCGATGGCGGCAAGAAGCCGGCCCATGCGTGCAAGGATGCCTTCGTGAAGCATGGTCTTCTCCTCCGGTTGTACTGATTTCGATTTGACGGCGATGTGGATCTCGTAAGTGCGGCCGTCTGAGACCAGGTGAGCCGGGAAGGGACTTTCCCAGCCGGCAACATAACCAGGGACATCGAACGCAACCAAGACGCGTCCCTGGACAGTGCTAATAGTCAGTGAAGTTGGGCCCTTGATCGCAAACAACTTGTCGTCGAGCGGAATTCTGCGCACCGGCGCGCCTGCCAGATAGCCGGCGCGGTCGCGCAGGCCGAGCGTCACCAGGCGGGCCGGCAGGCCGGTCTCGGTGCGAATTCTTTCGTAGGCCTGGGCGTGAAGGGTGACGAGGTTTGCGCCGACAGGTGCGACCTCGGCGAGGATCGCCATCATCCGGTCATAGGCCGCAAAGGTCGCTTCGATCGCCGCGATGCCGGCCGCGTCGGGAGCGAGGGCGTATCGCAAGGTGGCCGTGGCCGTTTCGACCGGGAGCTTGATCATGTCCGTCAGCATAAAGCACTTCCTGAGTGCTTTCCAAGATCTGGCGGCGGTATTATTTTCGTGATCGGCTAGATGCAGTTGCAAATGAGTTGCAATAAGATTTGGGCTCGGTTATCTAAATTCAGATGGACGCACGAACGCCCGAATTGGGTTCCGAAACCCCGGCCACGAGTTTTGCCATGACCGATACGACCGCCACCGGCTGGCGCGCTGACGCCGCTGCTGGTGCCCAACGGAGCCTGCCCGAAGTCAATTCGACCATCTCGGTACCCTTTGGCGGGCACTGGTCGCGCCGGCTGCTGGCCTTCCTCGGCCCCGGCTATCTCGTTTCGGTCGGCTACATGGACCCCGGCAACTGGGCGACCGACATCGCCGGCGGTTCGAAGTTCGGCTACACGCTGCTGTCCGTCATCCTGCTGTCGAACCTGATGGCGATCCTGCTGCAGGCGCTGGCCGCGCGCCTTGGCATCGTCACCGACCGCGATCTGGCCCAGGCCTGCCGCGCCAGCTTCTCCCGTCCCGTCAATCTGCTGCTGTGGTTCGCCTGCGAGGCCGCCATCATCGCCTGCGATCTCGCCGAGGTGATCGGCACCGCGATCGCGCTCAAATTGCTGTTCGGCATTCCCCTGATCGGCGGCGCGCTGATCACTGCGCTCGACGCCTTCCTGCTGCTGCTCCTGATGAACAAGGGTTTTCGCTTCCTCGAAGCCTTCGTCATCGCGCTGCTGATCGTGATTGCGACCTGCTTTGCGATCCAGATTGTCGCCGCCGCCCCGCCGGTGGCCGCGGTGCTGAAGGGGTTTGCGCCGTCGCCCGAAATCGTCACCAATCCGGAGATGCTCTACATCGCCATCGGCATCATCGGCGCCACCGTGATGCCGCATAATCTCTATCTGCACTCCTCGATCGTGCAGACCCGGGCCTATGAGCGCAACGACAAGGGACGCCGCGACGCGATCAAATGGGCGACGATGGACTCGACCATCGCGCTGATGCTGGCGCTGTTCATCAATGCCGCGATCCTGATCGTGGCGGCCGCGACCTTCTATTCCAGCGGCCGCACCGAGGTCGCCGAAATCGGCCAGGCGTATGAACTGCTGTCGCCGCTGCTCGGGCTCGGCATCGCCTCGACCCTGTTCGCGGTGGCGCTGCTCGCCTCCGGCCTGAACTCGACCGTGACAGCGACGCTGGCCGGCCAGATCGTGATGGAAGGCTTTTTGCACCTGCGCCTGCCAAGCTGGGCGCGGCGGCTGCTCACCCGCGGCATCGCCATCGTGCCGGTCGTGATCGTCACCGCGTTCTATGGCGAGCGCGGCACCAGCCAGCTATTGGTCTTCAGCCAGGTCATCCTGTCGATGCAGTTGCCGTTCGCGGTGATCCCGCTGGTGAAGTTCGTGTCCGACCGCCGCAAGATGGGCAAGTTCGTGATCCCGCGCGGCGTCGCCGTGGTGGCATGGATCGTCGCCGCGATCATCGTCGCGCTGAACGTGAAACTGCTGTTCGAGACGTTTTTCGGGTAACGGGCCGCAAAACGAACTGTCATCGCCCGGCTTGACCGGGCGACCCAGGGCGGATTCAACCGGTCGTCGCAACACTTCTCGAAAGGAGGTTGTGATGAAGGGAAGTGATCGGTGGTCGGATCGGAGTGGGCGAGCGATCCAGCGATCGCCAGGCCGGCCTCAGGAGGCCC
>Ga0081540_1002785_pt1 | contig 14182 bp, 16 predicted proteins | sample TabmetS2T1R1_FD_71024 | JGI IMG/M metagenome (GOLD analysis project Ga0081540, IMG submission 71024) | Tabebuia heterophylla rhizosphere microbial communities from the University of Puerto Rico - S2T1R1 | ecosystem: Host-associated > Plants > Roots > Rhizosphere ... | reverse complement strand
GCCAGATCATATACATCCTCTCCGAAGCAGCCGTCTGCGCGACAGCGGTCGGAGCCGGACCACCGCAGCTGCGGCTTACCCATGGCGTGGCGATCCGGATCGTCAGCGCGGCCGTCCTGGTCATCGTGGCGGTGGTCGGGTGGCTGACCAGCTCGCCCTTGCTGACGCTCGTATTGTCCGCCGTGGTGCTGTGGTCGGTGGTGGCCTACGACTACGTGCACGGTCGACGCGCCGGCGTCATCGCCTGATGCTAATCCGATCCGCATGGCAGATTAAGGTTCGGTCCTGCCGGTTCGAGCGGACACAATGACCCATTCCTAGCCTCCCTCAACGAAGTATCGGCGAACCGATGGCATAGAGATTCGTGATGACCGAGGCTTTCAGCATTCGCAAGCTGGTCATGGCTGGGGGAGGAGCGGAATCGGCCAGCAGATCGCGGCCCACGTTGGCGCCGGGCAGCGCGGGTTATCGAGCGACCAGCAAGATGGACTCGCTGCCGGTGCTGGTCCCGACGGGAACACAATCACACACCGGAGCGGTAATCGTTCGTTTGGCAGGCGGCCGGCTGGCAGGCGGCTCGCCGTAACGCGCAAGGAAGATCAGCGCGCGCGTGAGTGGTTCCCGTTCAGCTGGGTCCGTGGTCGAACTGTGGGAGGTCGAGCGGCCGCATCCACGGCTGGCGGGTCCACGTGAAGATCTCGGCCTGCGGCGGGAACCACTCCTCGAGGCGATCGAGAGTGCCTTCCTGCACGTAAACGATGCCAGAGCCGTCCTTCAGGTTGTTGGTGACCACCCGCGAACCGCAGTTGGTGCAGAAGACGCGATCGAGCCCCTGGTCCGCACATGTTTCGGTGTTCGGACCGTAAGAGAAGCTCTTGGTGCTTCCGCTCAACACGGTGAAATCCGTCTCGGGGACCACCACCCAGGTTGTCATCTCTGCGCCGGACGCCCGCTTGCAATCCGTGCAGTGGCAATTCGCGATGAAGGTCGGCTCGGTATCGAAGCCGTACGTCACCTGGCCGCATGCGCAGTGACCGGTGTACTTCTTGCTCATGTCACTCCTCCCCTCACAAAGCGTTCGGCTGTAATGCTGCCCGTCTTCAACTTCCGCGGCTTGTTTCAGATCAGGCCGGCTGCGCGGCGCGGACTGCGGTTAGGACGACCTCCGCTACTTCCTTAGGGTGGGAGATCATGACAACGTGCGAAGCCCCTTCGATCTCGCTCACCGTCGCGCCCATACGGTCGTAGCTGAAGCGGTGGACGCCGGGGTCAATACACCTGTCGGCAGTCGGAAGCACCGCCCAGGCCGGACGGCTGCGCCACGCCGGGGTCGGCGCGGCCTCGGTGAGCGCAACACCGGCGAGGGGGCGCTGGGAGATCGCGTAGAACGCGGCGTCATCGGCCGGGATATCGGCGCAGAATGATTCGTGAAAGCCCTCAGGCGCGAGCGTGAACTCGTTGCCGCCTTCAGGCAACTGGTGCTCCACGATGTAGGGGACGATCCCCGGCGCGGGGAACTTGGACTGGAGGTCGGTCAGGTTCTCGCCCTCGTCCGGAGCGAACCCGGAGATGTAGACGAGGCCGACGACGTTGTCAGCCGTGCCGGCCGCGGTGATGACCGAGCCACCGTAGGAATGACCGACCAGCAGGACCGGCCCGTCGATCTCAGCAACCACGGCCTTGAGGTATTCACCGTCGCCGCCGCTTAGACCGCGCAGCGGGTTCGGCGGAGCGAGCATTGGCACGCCTTCGCCGAGAAGCCTGTCGTACACACCGCGAAAGCCGGATGCGTCAGCAAACGCGCCGTGAACGAGAACGATGGTGGGATCAGTCATTCAAATTACCCCCCTCGAATCGGATGTCGGCGTGTTGAAACAGGCGCTTCTCCTCTCAACCCACTAGAGTGGGCTGAGACTCACTAGAGAAGTATGCTTCACTGGATAAGGTGTGGGACTCTAGTCAGTGGAGGAGACCTACGTCAAGAGCCCACCGCACGGGTGGTTCACCAGATCCCCAATGAAGGGCAACGGCGCTGATGGCGCAGGATGATCGGTATCGAAGCCGCCGCGACGAGTACGCCGAGGCGACGTGGCAAGCGGTCGTCACCTCTGCTCGTGATTTGTTCGGCGAGGCGGGGTACTCGAGGACGACGGTCCAGCAGATCGCGCGGCGGGCACGCGTCTCGCCCGCGACCGTCTACGCGCAGTGCGGTGGCAAGAGGGGGCTGCTCAAGACCCTGATGGACTCCTGGACCGCAGGCCCGCTCGTCCGCGAGATCATCGAGGCGTGCGCCGCAGCCCGAAGCGGAGCAGAGAAGCTGGCGGTGCTCGCCGATGGTTATGTTGCGATCATCAAGGCATCGGGCGACATCATCCGGATCGTCACCGATGCGGCCGCGGCTGTCCCGGATGCCGGTGAATTCCTCAAGACGGCGAACGCCCGCCACCACGAGGCCCTCCTCGAGATCGTGGCCCAGATCCGAGAGACAGGGGATCTCAAGAAGGACCTTTCGGACGAGGACGCCGCTCGGATCATCTACTACCACTTCCGGTTCGAGCAGTTCACGCTCGCCGCCGAGAACTTCGGATGGGGCGAGGATCGTGCACGTGACTGGATCCGCGAACGAGTCGAGATCGCCCTCCTCGACACCTGATCGATACGGCTCAACCGCAAGGGTCGATGCCCAACACCACGAAACCCCTGCCAGAGGCCGGGGCTCACGCAACCCCGGTTGGCATGGGGGCACATGGACATACATGTAGTCCTGACTCGGGCCAAGATCACGAGGCCACCGGAAGAGCTTCCGGATCTCCAAGCACGATGTGCAGGCCCGGCCGATCTACCACCACAAGCGCGGATCCATCGACGCTCACCTGACCGTCGTATTTGCCGCATTGGCCGTCACCTACCTGATCGAGAAGCAGAGCGGCTGCTCGATCAGGGCGTCGCTCGCACTACTCGCCGCTACCGGACCGTCGACATCCGCGCGGGCGGGCATGTCCTGACCGCCGAAGACCCGCTACCGGCCGAGCTGCGCAACGCGCTCGCCGTCATCGCCTGACCCGAGCACGCGCACTAACCTGGCCCCAGTCGGGTCAAACTGCGCCAGGTTCGAGTAAGACCCCTTAGATATCGCTGGAGTGGAGCTGAGGGGACTCGAACCCCTGACCCCCACACTGCCAGTGTGGTGCGCTACCAGCTGCGCCACAGCCCCAGGATGCGCGCCGAACTCCGCCGACCGCGGCTCGATCGTACACGCGCGCGGCCTCCCGATCGGCGGCGCGATGGCGGCGTTAGAGTGTGACCGGCGTCAACCCAAAACCCGGCACTTCGGACATTATGCGGCGCGTCGGGGCCCAAAATTCCAGGAAACACGGGCGGTCGACCATACTGGACGCCGGTACGTCCCAACGATCAAGGGAGATGTGAGTGAACCGCAAGGAACTGGTGGCTGCCGTCGCCGACCAGGCCGACCTCGAGCAGAAGACCGTGGACGCTGTCCTGCGTAGCCTGCAGAGCACGCTTGAAGACGCAGCTGCCAAGGGCGAGAAGGTCAGCGTCCCTGGCTTCTTCGCGCTGTCCGTCGGTCGCCGCGAGGCCCGCGAGGGCCGCAATCCGGCTACCGGCCAGACGATCACCATCCCGGCCGCGAACACCGTGAAGCTGGCCGCCGGCAGTGCGCTGAAGGACGCCGCCAACAAGTAGCCCAGCCCAGACCGTCCAAGGGCCGGTCCGCCGCCTCAGCCAGGCGCGCGGACCGGCCCTTCAACGCGAGAACCGAGAAAGCAAACCCTCAGGGCGTGGGCGTCGGCGAGCTAGTCGGCGTGGTCGCCGGCTTACTCGGTGACTTGGATGCTGACGTGGACGGCGACGGCGTGGCCGGGGCGCCACCGCCGGCGGCCTTCACTGCGTTGTTGAAGCCGTTCAGCGAGGTGTCCTGCAGTTCCTTTCCGTTGATCATGATGGTCGGCGTCTGGACGACATTGCGCTTGCTGGCGTTGTCCGTGACAGCCTGCACGTAGGCCTTGTGTTCCTGGGTGCTCACGCATTGCTGGAACGTGCTGAAGTTGTCGCCCGTGATGCCTGCCTGTTTGCCCCAATCCTCCAGCTGGATGTCGGTGACTCCGCTGGACCCTTCGGGCGGCTGATTGTTCTGGCCGTTGCTGTTCTTGCCGTAGAGGATTGTGTGGTACTTCTGGAACGTCGCGACGTCGATATCCGAGGCGCAGATCGCAGCGTTGGCGGCTCGGGTCGAGTAGTTGTTGCCGTTCGACGAGGCGTCCAGGAACGCGAGCATGTGGTAGCGCGCCTGGATCTTGCCGGCCGCGATATCGGCGGCGACCGTCGGCCCGACGCTCTGCTCGAACGCCAGGCACGCGGGACATTGGAAGTCCTCGAACAGATCGACGGTCACCTTCGCGGGCTTGCCGACGGTTATCCCGTCCTGCACGGTCCCGTGGTCGATGACCGTATCGCCCTGGATCTTCGCCCGGTTGGACTGCACCGCCCCGCCGATGACGGCGACCAGCACGACAAGGACGCCGAGCGCAGCGGTGAGATAGAGCGTGCGCTCACGAGCCGCTTTCTTGCGCGCCTCGAGCAACGCGTTGTACTTGCGGGCGCCCTGCTTGCTGCGCATGCGCTTGGCCGACGGCAGCGCGACGTTGTCGTTTCGGGCGAGGTACTCGTCCACCGACCAGCGCGTCATCGGCCACACGACGAGGTACACCGCGATGAGCAACAGTCCGACATCCCGAAGGATGTCGAGCGTGTAGGTCGTCGATCCTTGGGTGGCTCCGCCCCCGCCGAAGCAGCCGCACTCGAGCTTGAGCCCACGAACGGCCGCCTGGACGATGCCGATGAGGAACACGAGCAAGAGCACGGCGGAGGTGGCTGCCGCTATTCGAGTAATGACCCCGACGATCAGCAGCGCCGCCACGCACACCTCGAGGACCGGTAGCCCGTAACCGATGGCCTTGGACAACCACTCCGGTGTGACGTCATACGCCCGGACGGCCTGGACGAAGCCCCGCGGATCGGCCAGCTTCTCCCAGCCGGCCCACAAGAAGACCCCGCCGAGAACAAGACGGAAAACGGTGCCGACCCATGGTCGAATGGCACTTAGGTTCACAGCGAAGGGTTCCTCTCTCGACCCGAACGCGCGGGCCCTGTCATTTCGCGACCAGCGGCAGGTCGTGCAGGATCTGGTCGGCCTCGTTGGTGCTCTGTAGGTACTGAACTCGGGCGTAGTCGTCAGAACCGTAGAGCAACACTTGAGCGGAGTGTTGCTGGCCCTCGTCCTCGGCGAGCTGCACGTGGGCGGCGGCCTGGGCCGCGTCGATCTGTGCCTGGGTACCGGTCAACCCGACGAATGGGTTCGGCAGATCCGTGTCGAAATGCGCGAGCCAGGCCGCCATCACCGGACCGGTGTCCCGCTTCACGTCGGTCGTTACGAACACCACCTGGGTGCGGCGCTGAGTGCCGGTGGGGAGCTTGCGCAACGCCTGACCGATATCGGCCATCGTCGTCGGGCAGACATCCGGACAATGCGTGTAGCCGAAATAGAGCAGTGTGGGCTTGCCCGCGGTCGTTCGGCCGAAGGCGTACGCCTTGCCCGAGGTGTCGGTGAGCGTGAACGAGGGGCGCGGCTGGGGCGGGATCAAGCCGAACCCTTGGTAGGGCCCACCGGTTGGCTTGTCGTTCAGTTCGGACGGTTGCGGGGCCGCAGCCCCGGAGCTACATGCCGCAGCGAGCAGAGCGAAGGCTGCCAGCACGGCCGCGAGGCGACGGGTCATTTCGTCGCCCCAGACGGTGATGTCGAGGCACCGGGGGCAGGGGCGTTGATGGAAATGACCGGCGCCTCGACGATGAGTGGGATGTTATGAGCGAAGGTCAACTGCAGGTTGACCGTTTGGCCAGGCTTCAACGGCCCCAGCAAGTCCTCGATCATCACGTGATCATTGCCTGGGGACAGAGTCACGCTGCTGTGGGCAGGTATACGCAGGCCGGCAGTCATTTCCGCCATCGAGCCGTTGTGCAGAGCAGTCGTCTTGCCGGCTCCGGAGACGACGCTGATGAGCGTGTCGTCGGTATCGGTCGTGTTCGAAATCGTGAAGTACGCCGCGGCAACGTCCGGGGACGCCGGCTCGCGGACGTACGCATTGGTCACGACGATCGGGGCGGCTGACGGCGCCGAGGCCGAACCGCCACCGCCCGCGGCTGCCAGCGGGACCGCACCCCGAATGAGGCCAGCCAGTCCGACCACAGCCACCGCGCCAGCCACCGCGACGAACACCGGCGGTCGCCTCACGCGCGCTCCCCGGTCTGCCGACGGGACCGGACGAGCGCCAGGCCCGCCGCGACAGTCGCGGCGACAGCCACGACCAGCGCGACGACTCCAAGTACCACAGGACCAGTCTGACTCTGCTTCTTAGGTTCAGCTGTGATGACCGGACCGGCCGCCAATGCCTGCGAGCCGCTCGATGCGGACGAAAGCTTGAGCACGGGAGCCGGGTGCTCGGGCTCGGCGTTCGAGCCGGGCGCGGCCACCTCTATCCACGCCACCTGACTCCGGTCGCTATACGACTGGATGACCTTGAAGGTCATGGAGTCAGCCTTCGGCAACGGACCGACGCTCAGGACGAACTGGCCGAACTGGCCCGGCTTGATGCCGCCGCCGGTGGCCTTCCATGCGACCTCGGAGATCGCCTCGGTGACCTCCCCGTCGTCCGTGGTGATCGGGGTGGCTAGCCGCTTGGTTTGCGAGCTGAACGTCCAGCCGGGCATCGGCTGGTCGAGCACCTGGGCCAGCGGCGTGTCCGGTAGCTGGACGGTCACGCCGACAGTGCTCGCCTTCTCGCTCTCCGTGGGCACTTCGAAGGTCAACACCGTGTAGGCGCCCTGGGTCGGATCAACCGCGTTGACGGTGATGTGCGCGGACGCGGCGGCGGCGAGCACCACGAAGACGGTCAAGACGGCCGCCAGGCAGCTGAGTAGTCGCACCAAACGACGCATGAACAACCCTTCAGATGAGGTGGACGGTCACGGTCGCGACGACCGAGTCGAATTGCGAGGTCCGGACGGTGAGCGTCATCAGCCAGTTCCCGGATACTGGCAGCAACACGTTCGACGCCTGGTAGCTGCCGTCAGGCTGCCTGGTTACCGGCACCCGGATCGGGCCGAGTTGTTTGTCCGGCAGCGTGGCCGCGCAGGTGAGCTGCTGTGGGACAGCGCCGGGACTGAGCGTGATGGTCACCGTCACGGGCCCGTGCCGGGCCGGCGCCACCCGAACCGTTGCGGTGCGGCCCACCCCCAGCGGCGCCGTCGCCGTGGCCACGGCCCGATCGGCGACGGCCTCCACGGCGCGACCCGGTGGCTCGGCCACCAACACTGCCGTCACCGCGAGAACGGCCAGGGCGAGGAGTGCCTCCGCGATCACGGTTCCGCGCAGCCGCCGTAGCTCCGCCGTGGCCTTCGGCTCATCGGGCGGAACCGCCATGGGCGGCTCGTCCGGCGTGATGGTCTCGGCCATGGCGTAGGCGACCGGCCGCTGCACCCAACCCCGTTGCACGACGCGTCGGGACAGATTGCCAAGCCCGATGAGAGCAACGAACACGATGATCTTGACGAGCACCAGCTGGCCGTAACGCGTGCCGGTCAAGGCCGACCAGGAGCCGACGCCGAGCCAGGCCTGATACGTGCCCGTCACCGCGAGCAGCGCCACCGACAGGAAGGCAATTCCAGAAAACACCGGTAGGACGACATGCAGCTCGTCCGGGTCCCGCCGCGGTAAGACCGCGACGAGAAGCATGATCAGCCCACCGACCCAGGCGGCCATGGCGATCAGGTGCACCGCGTCGCTCGCGGTCGCGAGCCAGGTCGGATCCTGGGTGGAAGCATGCCCGGCTATCGGAAAGGTCACTGCGACCCCGACCCCGAGCAGCCCAGCGACCTCCTGCAGTCCACTCCGTTGCTGATCGCGAAGGAGCAGCGACAGCGTCGCACCGAGCGCACCGAGCAAGAGCAATCGCACGGAATGGGCGCCACCGAATGTGGTGTGCAACGTCGCGTCGAGCAAGGTCCACTCGCCGAGGTGGCCGAGCCCCAAGCCGGCAACGTACGGTCCCTGCACGATGAGCTCGGCCAGCGTGCCGGCTGCGGCTGCACCCCAGCCCGTCCAGAGCAGCGCACGCGCGCGCCGGTCGTCGCGGCCGGCGGGCCATACCGAGAACATGAGCCAGCCGCCGCCGAGCACGGCTAAGCCGGTGAAGGAGATCCAGCGCACGACGTCGAAGGTGGTGCTCGTCAGCCGGTCCACCGTCTGCGGTCCGCTCGCGCCGGCTCCAAGCACGCCATTGCCGACCACGAAGCGAATCGAGCCCGCGACCGGGTGCGAGTCGGCGGAGACGACGCGGTAGCTCGCGGTGTACGTGCCATCGCCAAGTCCTGCCCGCATCGGCACCGAGATCTTCGTGCCGTCACCGCCTGGATGGGTTGCCGAACCGCTGTCCCCGCGCCGTCCGACCTGGTCGACCACTCGCAAGTAGCCGCCGCCACCTAACCCGACGGACTCGTCGAACGTCACCGATACGCTTGACGGCGCCTCCGCGAGACGGGCCCCGTCCGCTGGATTCGACGACACGACGACCGCGTGTGCGGCCGCGCTGGCCGCGACGACCAGTGCGACGCCGAACAGGCCCGCGACGAGCGTGATCAGGGCAGCGAGACGCCTCACGCAACTCCCCGCAAGCCGCGGCCCGGTTCGTCGGGTTGATCGGTCTCAACGACGGCCCGGGCTGATGGCGGCGTCGCCCGCTCACTGACGCGCAGCGCATACACCAACACCAGCCCGGCCACAGCACCGAGATGCGTAGCCAGCCGCCCGAGTTCGACTGCTCCGGACGCGAGGTCACGCGCCGACAACACGACGAGCACGCCGACGAACGCGACCAGTAACGGCAGCAGTCCGGCCGCGCGTCGCGGGGCGAACGCGGTGGCCAGGAAAGCGACACCCAACGCAACATTCCAGGCCGCGGACTCGTGGGCCGCGTGCGTGACCATGGCCATGTCGATGGTGTTGCCGAACAGTGCCGGAACCGCGATCGCGAGTTGTACCAAGCCGACCGCCGCCAGGCCCAGCTGGGCCAGCCTGCGGTGGCGCCGCACTCGCGCGGCCGGCAATGCGATCTCGGCGTGTATCCGGTCGGCGAGATCCGGAGTGTCCTCGCGGCCAACGCGGGCCAGGCGGCTCAGCCGCGTCGCCTCCGCGACCCATCGGGCACAATGAGGGCAGGTCGCGAGGTGGTGCTCAAGCCGCGAGGCAGGCATCCCGAGTGGCTCCCCGTCGAGCCGGGCGGAGGCGGCCTCGCGGAATCGATCACAGCTCACATGGGAATCAGTCGTCTGGCGGGCCCGGTAGGTTCCCGAGCCAAGCTGATTCTTAACCAGGAGATGAGAGTGGACGGACTCGACGAGGTCACCGCGGCGGCGCTCCGCGCGCGGCGTGGCGACCCGGCAGCGGCCCGCTCCTTCGTCAACGCGACCCAGCGCGACGTCTGGCGCGCATGCGCGAACCTCGTGGATCGCGCGTCGGCGGACGACCTCACCCAGGAGACGTACGCCCGGGCGTTCACCGCGTTGCACCGGTTCGCCGGCCGGTCGTCAGCGCGGACCTGGCTGCTCGCAATCGCCCGCCGGGTCTGCGCCGACGCGATTCGCGACGCGATGCGGTCGCGCGGAGTTCAGGTGCCATCGCCGAACCCAGCCGCGGATCCGGCCGATGCGGTCACTCTCGACGCGCTGCTCGCGACGCTGACCCGGGATCGGCGGGAGGCTTTCGTGCTGACGCAACTCGTGGGGCTGAGCTATGCCGAGGTGGCGGACGTGTGCGGCTGTCCGGTCGGCACCGTGCGGTCGCGCGTGGCGCGCGCTCGCGCCGATCTCGTCGCGTCCTACGGCGACGATGCGGGACGCGCTGCTTCGCGCTGAGTCACGGTCGCTCGGGCAGCGATCTCGTGCCGGACACTCCGCTCAGCGACGAAGGACATGAACGGGATCGTCCCGGAAATCATCACTAATCCAAGCCTCAGCAGCGGCCAGCGGAGGCGTACTCCGAGATCAAGCGCCGTCAGCAGATAGACGATGAACAGAAAGCCATGCGCCGTACCGACGACAGCCACCGGGCCGGGCGTGTCGGCAAGGTACTTCAACGGCACGGCCACGAAAACCAGCAGCACCAACATCACGCCGGTGACATAGGCCATGACTCGGTAACGCAGGTAGGCGCCGCGATAGCTCGTTGTCAACGGCCGGGTGCGCTCACCGTAGACCGATGACGTCATTCGTCATCCTTGGCTGAGGATTGCGCGGCCAGTCGAGCGAGGTAGGCGTTATAAGCGGCGTGTTCCGCGTCGGCCGCGACAGGCGGCGATGTGGCACTGGATGGCATCACGTAGCGACGGTAGGGCACGTCGGCCGGGTCCGCAGCCGCGGGTACGTGCCGTTCCGCGCCGTCCTCGTCGGTCGCGTTCCGGGCGGCGGTACGCGGAGCAGCGTCGTGGGCGAGCCGCAGCCACATGAACACCGCGAAGGCGGTGAACGCCCACCACTGGAAGGCATACGAGTAGTTCTGTATCGAGCCGTGATGGACGTGCGCCACATGCCACTGCCAGCGACCGAGCAGAACCATGGTCACGCACGCGGCCACGACGACGACATGCAGGGCTAGCCAGCGCGGGCCGAGCAGGAAGCCAAAGCGGCGGACCACGTACCGACGGTACGTCAGCGCACGGTGAACCACACCAGGTAGGCCACACCGACGACGAGACAGAACCACTGACTGGCCGGAGCGACCGAACCGTAGTTTGGCGAACGGCTGAGAGCGGAGCGCTTAGTTCTCTCACAGCAAATTGATCGCGTGTTCACAGCCAACGCGAGGCTCCCAGCGAGGAACTGGAGCGAACGTCAAGGTTGTGCCCAGGCATCGCGCCGGCACATTGCTGGCCGCCTTGGTGGCAGGCGCATCCCTGCCACTCGTCTTTGCCGCGCCAGCTGGGGCTGATGTTGTCTCTGACGTACGGGCCGCCGCCCAGGTGGCCACCAACCAGGGCTATCGCACTGGCGTCGCGGTGTTGGACCTACGCACCGGTCAGTATTTGGGCGGCGGGGAGGACACGGCGCCGTTCGCCAGCGAGTCGGTGGCGAAGGTGCTCATTGCGACACAACTGCTTGCTAGCGGGCAGATGACCGGTGCCACCGAGGCCACTGCGTACGAGATGATCACCCGGTCCGACGACGATGCCGCAAACGCGCTCTATGGGCTTGCCGGCGGCGACGACGTGATCAACCTGGTCGCCTCCCGCTATCGGATCCCATTCCTGGGGACGCCCCCAGACGAGTCCGGTTGGTGGGGCAACACCGAGATCACCGCCAAGGGAATGGTCCATCTCTACGCCGCAATCGCTCGTGACCGAACCGTCGGCCCATGGCTGATGAACGCCATGGCGCACACCACCGAGTACGGAGCGGACGGCACCGATCAATTCTTCGGCATCCCGTCCGCCACAAGTGGCGCTGCCATCAAGCAAGGCTGGGGTTCCGACGGGGACGACTCGCCCAATGCCGTGTTCAACTCCACTGGATATGTCGATGGCAATCAGTACGCGGTGGCGATCCTCACCGATGGCAGTCCGTGGACCTACGGTGAGGCGATCAGCTCGGTCGTGACCCAGCAGGCAAAGGCGCTCATGCCGGGCGGCCGAATCGACAATCCGGCCGATCACAACCCCGTGCTCTCGTCCGTGACAGCCACCGCCAGCGGGAACACGGTGCATCTGACCGGCACAGCGGTCGATCCAGACGCGCCGGCCGCGTCCCTGCCGGTCCGCGTGACTGAGGGTGGCCGCCCAATCGTCACAACGACCACGACCGCGGCCACCCATCGATTCGACGTGGACTTTGCCGCGCCGGACGGCCGGCATACCTACACCGTCACAGTTGGCAACCTCGGTGACGGCACTGCGGTATCGCACGCCACCGCGCCGGTCTCGGTCGACGGTGACCCGCATGGCACCGTCAATGCGGTGACCGGTGGCACAGGAACAATCACCATCGATGGGCAGGAATCTGATCCGAACAGTCCCGAGTCTCGACTCGCGATCGGCGTCGACGGCGCCCCGCCGATTGTGCGATCTAGCGCCGACCCGGCCTACCAGATCACAGTGCCCGCCAGCGGCGGCATCCATGAGGTCACCGTCACCTACCTTCACTCGTCCGACGCCCAGAACGTCCCGGAAGGCACGTGGGCGGTCACGGTGGCAGATTCCGCGCGGGATACCCGCCTGCGGGACGCCTCCGCAATCGCCGCGCTGCCGACCCTGCTGCTGGGCTTTGTCATGGGGTATCGGTGGCTGCGACGAACCCGCCGTCGGCTGACGCGCCCATAAGGAAACGACTCACTTCGCCGGCAACCTGCGCCGGATCGTCGAACCAGGGCATGTGGCCGGCGCCTCCGATGAGGCGCAGCGCTCCTCGAGGAATGAGATTCGCGACGCGCTGCCAAATGTCAGCCGAGCCGATCGGATCGGCGGTGCCGAACACGTGGAGCGTCGGCGGTTGAATCGCAGCGAGCCCGTCGGCGTCGAACGTCAGACCGGCGCGATAGGAGTTCCCTTTGACGATGGCGCGGATCATCTCCCGCTCATGGCGTATCGATGCGGTCTCGCGGGCAACCGTTACTCGCCAGTCGACGAACTCATCGGGGATGCGCCCGGCCTCGAGGCTCGCTCCGTGACCAAGACGCCGCAGGATCGAGCGCGCGCGTTCGGGGTTGTCGGGAAGGCGCACCATCACGGCACCAAGAGGAGTCGCGAGAAGCCGTATGAAACGCGGAACGCCGACCTCGGCGACCACCGGCCCGCCTCCCAGCAGGACAACGCGGTCGACCCGACTCGGGTGTTGCTCCGCTAACCGGAGCACCCACACGTCGCCGATCGATGCGCCGATCGCGTTCGTTCGCTCGAGTTCGAGTGCGTCCAGAACACCCTGCAGAACGTCGGCTACGAGCGGTCCGTAAGCATGCTTCCCGAAGTCGATCGGCGAACTTGATCCCCATCCCGGGCGGTCGAGGACGATCGACCGATAGCCGGAAAGCTGGGCAATCAACGAGGGCCACGAACCGGGACCGGCCGTGCCATGGACGAATAGGATGGGCTCACCGGACCCGACTTCGAGCACGCGCACGCGTCCGGCTGGCGCTTTAAGGTCGAGGAATCGCTCGTTCGGTTCCAGCCCGTAGTAATGCCAAAGTCGCAGCTCAGCGTCTCGCCAACGCCGCGGTCCGAATTCCGACGTCGATAAATTCGCGATGCTTGCCATGGTCGCCTCCTTGTGGCCGGTGGCCGTGGAGATGACGCTAGGTGCGCCGTATCGCGGCGCCCATGGGGAGTTTTCCCGATGGGACTAGCCCGTGTTCCATCGCAAACAGCGCCGCGGCAGCGCGCGTCGAGACGCCGATCTTCCCGTAGGCGTTCTGCACGTGGTGGTCGGCCGTCTTGATCGAGATGCCGAGAGCCCTCGCAATCTGCTTCGTCTGGAGTCCCCGTGCGAGCAGCCCGACCACCTCAGCCTCGCGCTCCGTCAGGCCAGCCGGGCGCGCAAGCTTGATGGCGCGATGCCCAGCGCTCTCCAGGACGGCGGCGACGACCTCCGGGTCGAGGCGTCCGGCGCGCGCCTCGTCACGGAGGATGCCCGCTGCCTGGTCAGACGAGAGGGCCGCACGATGTGGTCGCGGCTCGGTCATGGCGTGGTAGGCGTCCGCGGCGGCAAGCAATCGTGCGGCCGGGCGGAGCGTCGCAGCCGTCGTGCCGCGATGGTAGCCGGAACCATCCAGCCGCTCATGGTGGCTGCTTGCGACTGGGGTGAGCCGGGACAGAGGCGCAGAGCGGGACAGCACCCGCTCGGTGTGATACGCGTGCAGCCGAGCCTGTTCCCACTCATCCGCAGTCAAGGCGCCGGGCTTCTGCCAGATGCGAGTTGGTACGGCGACTCGTCCGACGTCGTGGACCAATGCCGCCCATCGGACGTCGGTGATTTCGCGAGTGGCGAAGTCGCATCGCGCCGCCGCTTGCGCCGCGAGCTTCGCGACGCCCGCGGAATGCCCGACCAAGTACGGAGAAACGAGATC
>Ga0081540_1002784_pt1 | contig 14182 bp, 12 predicted proteins | sample TabmetS2T1R1_FD_71024 | JGI IMG/M metagenome (GOLD analysis project Ga0081540, IMG submission 71024) | Tabebuia heterophylla rhizosphere microbial communities from the University of Puerto Rico - S2T1R1 | ecosystem: Host-associated > Plants > Roots > Rhizosphere ... | reverse complement strand
CCTGATCCTCACCGTCGGCAGCGTCAACAAGCTGCTGCCCGTCCCGGGCCTGACGAAGTACGCGCACGGCTTCCGGGGCCTCCCCGAGGCGCTCTATCTGAGGGACACCCTGGTCCGCCAGCTCGAGCTGGCCGACGGTGCGCCGCCGGACGAGTCACGTGCCCGCACGACGTTCGTCGTCGTCGGCGCCGGATACACCGGCACAGAGGTCGCGGCCGCCGGCGTCCTGTTCACCGAGGCGCTGGCCCGTGAGCATCCAGGGCTGGGCGCTGTCCGGCCACAGTGGCACCTCGTCGACGTCGCCGACCGTGTCCTGCCCGGCCTCGCCCCCCGGATGGGGCAGGAGGCCGAGCGTGTGCTCCGCTCCCGCGGCGTCGACGTCCGGACCGGCGTCTCCGTCGCGGAGGCGGTGCGTGACGGCGTGCGACTGACCGACGGGTCCTTCCTCCCGACGCGGACCCTGATCTGGTGCGTCGGCGTCCGGCCGGACCCGCTGGTCGAGGACCTCGGGCTCGCGACCGTGAAGGGCCGGCTCGCGGTGGACGAGTACCTGACGGTCCCGGGGCATCCGGACGTCGTCGCATGCGGAGACGCGGCGGCCGTTCCGGACCTCACCCGACCGGGAGAGATCACGGCGATGACCGCGCAGCATGCCGTGCGGCAGGGCCGGGCGGCGGCGCACATCATCGCCGCGTCGTACGGGCAGGGCGAGCGGCGGCCCTACAAGCATCACGACCTCGGCTTCGTCGTCGATCTCGCGGGCCGGGACGCCGTCGCCAACCCGCTCGGCGTCCAGCTCTCGGGGCTGCCCGCGAAGGCCGTCACGCGCGGCTACCACCTGTTGTCGATTCCCGGGAATCGGATCCGGGTCGGCAGCGACTGGCTGCTCGACGCCGTCCTCCCCCGCCAGGCCGTCGAGACCGGCCTCGTGTCGAGCACCGCCGTTCCCCTCGACTCGGCCACGCCAGAAACGATCTCGCCAGCGGCACGGCCCGCTGCCGGTTGACCGCGCTCAGGGCGTCGGCCGCCCTGCGGCCCGCGAGAGCTCACGATCGAGGCCGTCGAGGATGAGGTCGATCCCGAACTCGAACTCGTCGCCGTAGTGGTACCCCGGCTTCAGCACCTGCTCGGCCGTGAGCTCCCGCATGTACGGGTATTCGCTGGCCGGCAGTCCGCCCAGGATCGCCTCGGCTAGGTCCGCCGTCTCCTCGGGCGTCTGGAACGGCAGGCTCGACTCCTCCAGCAGGAATCCGTAGATGTAGCTGTCCATCAGCGAGAAGGCGTGAGCGGCCAGCGGCACGGAGAACCCGGCCGAACGGAGGCACCCGAGGACGCGGTCGTGGTGGCGCAGCGTGGCGGGGCCGGGCGCGGCCCGGGACTCCATGAGGCCGATCGCCCAGCGATGGCGAAGCAGCGCCTCTCGGGCGGAGACGGCGCGTGCGCGCATGGCGCTCTTCCAGTCGCCGTCCGCCGACGGCACCTGGATCTCGCTGAAGACGGCGTCGACCATGCCGTCGAGCAGCTGCTCCTTGTTCGCGATGTGGTTGTAGAGCGACATCGCCTCCACGCCCAAGACCTCGCCCAGCCTGCGCATGGTCAACGCCGGAAGCCCGTCGCGATCAGCGATGGCCACAGCGGCCTCGAGCACGCGATCGCGGCTCAGGGACCGCCGGTTCCCGGTCGCCGGCGCCATGACCCTCCTCCCAGGTTGACGGGACTTACATTGTAAGTATAGCGTTACTTACGCCGTAAGTTGAGCTGTCCGAGGAGGAGCCGTGAACGTCGAGCCCCACACCATGCCGACAACGATGACGGCCATCACGCAGGCCGAGTACGGGACGGATCCGGCGAGCGTGCTGCGGCTCGCCGACGTGCCACTGCCCACCGTCGGCGATGGCGAGGTCCTGGTCCGCGTCGCCGCGGTCGGCATCGACCGAGGTACCTGGCATGTCATGTCGGGGTTGCCCTATCCGATTCGGCTGGCGGGCTTCGGCCTGCGGCGTCCGAAGGCGGCCAATCCCGGGCGCAGCCTGGCGGGCGTGGTCGAGGCGGTCGGCACGGGCGTCACCGAGTTCCGTCCCGGGAACGAGGTCTACGGCACTGGCGTCGCCGCGCTGGCGGAGTACGCCGTCGCCCGGGCGGACCGGTTGGCTCCCCGGCCGGTCACGATGACCTTCGAGCAGGCGGCCGCCGTTCCCGTGTCCGGGCAGACGGCGCTGCAGGCGGTCCGGAAGCACGGCCGCGTGCAGGCGGGCCAGCGTGTCCTCGTGCTCGGCGCGTCCGGCGGCGTCGGCACGTTCGCGGTCCAGTTGGCCAAGCTGTCCGGCGCCGAGGTCACCGGCGTGTGCAGCGCTGCGAAGACGGACGTCGTCCGCGATCTGGGCGCCGACCACGTGCTCGACTACGCGCGCACGGACGCCGTCGACGGGCGGGTCCGCTACGACGTGATCCTCGACATCGGCGGCAACCGCCGGCTGTCCTCCCTGCGCCGCGCCCTGACCTCGCGAGGACGGCTCGTCATCGTCGGAGGCGAGGCTCCCGGCCGGTGGCTGGGAGGGACCGATCGGCAGCTGCGCGCTCTCGCGTTGTCGCCGTTCGTGGCGCAGACGCTCGGCACCTTCGTGGCCGCCGAGAGCACGGCCGACCTGGAGGCCCTGCGCGAGCTGGTGGACTCCGGCCGGCTGATCGCCGCCGTGGATCGCACCTACCCGCTGGCTCGGACGGCGGAGGCCGTCCGCTCCCTGATCGAGGGACGCGTCCGCGGGAAGGCCGTCGTCACCATCTGACCGGGGTCCGACAGTGACGTCACCCGCCCCCGGCCTCAGCCCGCCTCGGCTGCGCCTTGGTCGCCTTCCCGGCTCGCCGGTTCGCTCAGGGCGTCGATGCACGACCAGAAGGCCCAGCCCCACGGCGGCTTGACGTCGTCCACGGTGACGTCGCCGAACTGGCTGAACTCGCCCTTGTCGATCGCGATCTGGGTCCAGAACCGATGGACGTCGGTGAGGATCCGCAGGGCGTCCTTGAAGAGGTCGAGGTCGGGTTGGAACGCCGGGTCGACCACGCGCGTGAGCAACTCGCGGGTCACCTGATTCCGCCGACCGTAGATCTCGTCGAGCCGGTCGGCCTGGTGCTCACTGATCGCCTTGGCGTGCACGAGCCACAGCAGAGAGGCGCGGAAGTGACTCTCAGGATCGAGGCTGAGCACCTCGGCCTGGTAACGAGGACGGCCGAAGGGGGCGGTGTGGGCGCGGTCGTCGACCCCGAAGAACTCACGCACTCCGTCGAGGACGACCGTGCGCAGCAGCTCGTGGGTGATCTGGTACAGGCCGGCGAAGCCCAGCGTGGCGCGGATGTGCTCCGAGGTCGAGACGAGTCCGGAGTTCATGCGCGTAGGTCCAGGCGGTCGGACCGCAGGACTGCCGGATACCTCTCGACCTCACCCCGCCGCATCTGCACTCCGGCACGTTAGCGCTCATGGCGTCGGCGACAGGCATGGTGGCCGCCGCCGACCCCTGGTGCCCGGTCGCTGCCGCCCATCCCCCTGGTGCCCGGTCGCCGTCGGCCGCTTCCCAGGCGGCCCGGGCCGTCAGGTCCCGGCCGGCTTCGCGAGAAGGGCGAGCACGCGCCGCGTGAGCAGAGCGGTGGCGTCAGGGTCGTACGAGGGCAGCGAGCTGTCGGCGAAGTAGTGCGCGTTCCCCGGGTAGAGGAACAGCTCGCCGTCCGCCGCCTGCGCCACGAGAACCTTGGCCGCGTCCAGGTCGCCCTCGTCGACGAAGATCGGGTCCGCGTCCATGGCGTGCACCTGCACCGGGACGTCGGCCGGCCACGCGGGGCGGAACTCCTCCACGGGCACGCAGGAGGAGAAGAACAGCGCTCCCCGCGCTCCCGCCCGGATCTGAGCGAGCATTTGCGCGGCCGCCCGTAGATCCACCGGATGCGGCAGTCATCAGGGCGGCCGGTCCTGACCGCGGACGGCGCCGCCGCGCCCACCGGGGATCTCACCCTCCGCGGTGATCAAGGAATGCCTGCCCAGTGACGGTGATCAAGGAAGAACGCCGAGCGCGGCCCCGAGCGTGTCCAGAATTCGTTCAAGGAGAACGAATTCTGGCCGCGCTCGGCGTCGCACATCCGATCGCGCTCATGGCTTCCGGACATACCCACGTGCTCAAGGCCAATGATCAAGGCCAACGATCGGGGTCAACGGTCGGGGTCAACGGTCAGGTCAAGGTCGAGGTCAACGGGGGGCGGTGCTCGCGGCCGGCTGCCACGCCGGGTCGCGGCCGGTGAGGCCGACGATCCGATCCAGCAGGTCGGCCGATTCCGGCACCGGCACGGCTGCTCCGAAGAGGCCGGGGACGCCGTCCGGGTTCGCCGCGACGAAGCCGGACAGGTAGCGGTGGAGCGCCTCCAGCACGTCCGGCGGACATGCCAAGCGTTGCCCGCTCGCCGCCGCCACATCCCAGCCGTGGACGACGACCTCGTCGATCGCGAAGAAGCCGGCGTCCGTACCGGCCAGATCGACGCCGCCGGCTCGGGTCGCCCCCGTCCACGCGGCGTCGTCGCGCCAGGCGCGCGCCAGGGCGTCGAGCCGCCGCGGGATGCGCTCCCGCCAGTCGGCACCCAGCCGCGAACCGTCCGCCGACGGCGGGTCATCCCGCGGGGTCTTCGCCGCCGCGGCCGCGAAGCCGATCGAGAACCCCTCGACGTGGTCGAGCAGGTCGGCCAGGGTCCTTCCCTCACACGGAGTGGGCCCAGGCAGCTGATCGTCGCGGACCCCGCGGACGAGGGCGGACAGAGCGTTCGTGGCCGGCTGCAGATCAAGCATTGCTCTCCTCCAAGACGTCGTGAAGAGGACGGCGCGGCGGCCGGCAACTCATCGCGCGGCAACCGCGTATCGGAGAACGGAACAGCGGCCGGCAACTCATCGCGCGGCAACCTCGTATCGGAGAACGGAACAGCAGCCGGCAACTCATCGCCGCTGCGACAGCGATCGTGCCGGAGGCGCCGATCCCACCCACGCGGAGCACGATGGGTCCTGACTGGTGACAGGCTTGGCCGCTGGCGGTGACACGTGCCGGGAGATCCGACCGATCATGCGGGCATGGGCGCAGCCAACCAGGGCACCGGCGGTGACGATCTTCGCGGCGGGCGCGAGCGTTCTCCGCTGCGCGGCGCGGGCCTCGCCGCCGCGGCGCTCGGCGCGCTGGGTGTCGTCTACGGCGACATCGGGACCAGCCCGCTGTACGCCATGCAGGCCGTCTTCGACGAGCACGGCGGCGCGGTCCGGACGACGGCCGCCGACGTCTACGGCGTCGTCTCGATGGTCTTCTGGTCGTTGACCCTGATCGTCTCGATCAAGTACGTGCTGCTCGTCATGCGGGCGAACAACGAGGGCGAGGGCGGCGTCATCGCCCTGTCGGCGCTGGCGAGGCGTTCGCTGCCCAGTTCGGCCGGGCGCGCGGCGGCCGTCGTCCTCACCCTGGGGATGCTCGGCGCGGCGCTCTTCTACGGCGACAGCGTGATCACGCCGGCGATCAGCGTCCTGTCCGCCGTTCAAGGCCTGGACGTCGCAGTACCGAGCCTCACGCACGTCGTCGTCCCGGTGTCGGCCGTCATCCTGGCCGCCCTCTTCGCCTTTCAGAGCCGCGGCACGAACCGTGTGGCCGGCGTGTTCGGCCCGGTCATGTTGGTGTGGTTCGTGACCATCGGAGCGATCGGGTTGATCTGGGTGGCGCGCGAACCGGGCATGCTCCGCGGGCTCTCCCCGACCTACGCGCTGGCGTTCCTGGTCCATCAGCCCTACACGACGTTCATCGCTCTGGGCGCCGTCGTCCTCGCGATCACCGGCGCGGAGGCCCTCTACGCGGACATGGGTCACTTCGGCGCCCCGCCGATCCGGCGCGCCTGGTTCTCCTTGGTGTATCCCACGCTCACGCTGAACTACCTCGCCCAGGGCGCGCTCGTGCTGCGGACGCCCTCGGCCCGCGCGAACCCGTTCTTCCTGCTGGTGCCGGGATGGGCGCAGTTGCCGATGGTCGTGCTGGCGACGGCCGCCACCGTCATCGCCTCGCAGGCGGTCATCTCCGGGGCCTTCTCCATGACGTGGCAGGCCGTGCGCCTCGGCGCGTTCCCGACGGTGCGCATCCGGCACACCTCCGGCACTCAGTTCGGCCAGATCTTCGTACCCAGCGTGAACATCCTGCTGTTCATCGCGGTCCTCGCCATCGTCGTCGTCTTCCGCTCCTCCGCGCGGCTGGCCGCGGCCTACGGCGTCGCGGTCACGGGCACCTTCCTCATCACGACTGCTCTCTTCCTCGTCGTCGCCCGACACCGCTGGCACTGGGGCTGGTGGCGGCTGGCGCTCGTCGTCGTGGTCTTCGGCGGGCTCGAGCTGACGTTCTTCGCCGCCAACCTCACCAAGGTCGTCGACGGTGGGTGGCTCACCCTGCTCATCGCCGCCGTCACGTTCACCGTGATGACCACCTGGCGACGCGGCGGTGAGATCGTCACCGAGCGCCGCACGGAGCACGAGGGGTCGCTGCGCTCCTTCCTCGACGCCCTCGCCACGGCCGACCTGCGGCGGGTGCCGGGACTTGCCGTCTACCCGCACCTGCGACCCGAGACCATCCCGCTGGCCCTGCGGGCCAACACGAGGTACGACCACGTGCTGCACGACCGCGTAGTGATCATGTCGGCTCGGACGGCCGACGTGCCGTACATTCCGTGGGAGCGGCGGATCCTGGTCCGTCGGCTCGACGACGCGCGGGACGACATCGTGCACATCGCGGCCGAGTTCGGGTTCATGGATCGCACCGACCTGCCGGAGGCGCTGCGACGAGCCACCCAGGCGGACGCCTCGGCCTTCACCGACGCCGATCCGCGCGTCCGAGGTCTGGCCCAGCTGGCGCTCGATCCGGACGACGCCTTCTACTTCCTGTCCCGCATCACCCTTCGCGTCAGCCCCCGTCCAGGGATGGCGATCTGGCGCAAGCACCTGTTCGTCTTCCTCGCCCGCAACACGCCGACGACGGCCACATCCTTGGGCCTGCCGGCTGAGCGCACCCTCGTGGTGAGCCCCGACCTACCCCTGTAGATGCGGTAGAACAGATCGCCCGGACAGCAGACCGGACAGCAGAAAGGACAGCCCGTGCAGATCGCCATCGGCCTTCCGAGCACGACCCTCGACGTCCAGGGATCGTTGCTCCTCGACTGGGCCCGCCGCGCCGAGGAGCGTGGCTTCAGCTCGCTGGCAACGATCGACCGGTTCGCCTACCCGAGCTACGACTCGCTGACCGCGTTGACTGCGGCAGCGGCGGTCACCGATCGGATCGGCCTGCTGACGGACGTGCTTCTCGAACCCGCCTACGACCCGGTGTTGCTGGCGCGGGTCACGGCCAGCCTCGACCAGATCTCGGCCGGCCGGCTCACCCTCGGCCTCGGCGTCGGCGGTCGACCGGACGACTACCAGCTCGTCGGCCGCTCGTTCGCCGACCGCGGTCGCCGCCTGGACGCCGACCTCGAGCTGCTGCACCAGGCGTGGGCCGGAGAGGCAGTGCCGGGCAGCCCCTTCCCGATCGGGCCGCGCACGAGGCGCGGGCGAGTCCCCTTGCTCATCGGCGGCCAGGCCCGGCTGGCCGCCCCGAGAGCGGCTCGGTGGCAGGCCGGATACACGATCGGTGGAGCGCCGCCCGAGATGGCGGCCGGCCCGATCGACGAGTTCCGCTCGCTGTACGCGCAGGCCGGCGGCACCGGGCACCCCCGCATCGCCGTGCTCGCGTACTTCTCCCTCGGCGACGACCACGTCGAGGAGTCGCTGCACAACCTGCGGACCTACTACGGCTTCCTCGGCGACTGGGCGGAGGCGGTCGCCACCGGCGCACTGCGCACCCCGCAGGAGGTGCGCGACCGTGCCGCGGCCTTCGACGAGCTGGGGGTCGACGAGCTCGTCTTCGATCCGACGGTCGGCTCCCTCGATCAGGTCGACCGACTGGCCGACGCCGTGCTCTAGCGGCGACCCCGTCGATCAGGGCCGGCCCGCGCGATAGATCTCACGCATCGTGGCTCGGGGGTCGGCGACGTCCAGGACGAGGTAGGAGTAGATCTCGTCGTCCAGGTCGAGCCGGACGGCGGTCTCGCCCAGCCCGACCAGCCAGAACGATCGCCCCTCGGGCCCGACGAAGGTGCCCGCGAGCAGTCCCGGCATCGACGTCCCGGGCAGGCGCAGGCCGGGTCGCTCGTCGTCCTGGGGGCGCAGCACACACTCGGCTGCCAGAACATGATCGATCGGGACGACGATACGGCTGGCGAGCGCGAGCACCTTCATGATGCCCAGCGGTTCGACGACGACCGCGGCGCCCTGGACCGTGACGCGCGCCAGGGCGGACCGCCGGCTCGCCGCACGTCCCCAGGCGAGGACGCCGACGAGCACCAGGACGATCGCGAGTGTCCCGAAGACTCCCGTGTCCACGGCGTCTCCCCCGACCGAGCGACGGGTATGCCTGCTAGGCGAGCAGCCTAGATCCCGACTCGCTCAGGCGGGGAGATCGACCCATCCGACGGAGCGCCGCACCCCGTCGCCGGCGTAGCTGATCTGGTAGCGGCCGGGCCGGACATGCCAGGTGACGTAACCTTCCGCGCGGCCGCCCGTCTCCAGCTCGGTCTCGGCGGGAAGGGTCGGCCGGATGCAGTGGTCGACGCACCTCGCCACCGATCGCCCGTCGGAGGTCTGCAGGAGGAGCGCGTACGGCCCGAGCAGGCAGCTGCCGCTGGTGCAGTGGGCCTCGATCCGGACGCCGAGCCGCAGCGCGCCGTCCTCGTCGACATCGGCCTGCACGGACAGGGTGCTGATCGTCAGCGTGTACGGCCCGTAGAGGTTCCGCGCGGTGACGGTGGAGACGGTCGCCGCTGCGGGCTCGAACGTCGGGGGCTGGACGCGCTGGCCGGTGCCGGGGCCGGGATCGGGAACCACGTCCAGCGGTGAGCCGAGCGCGGCCGTGACGCCGGACCCCGCGATGACGCCGGCCGCGACGAACCCGACGACCCAGCGACGTCCGCGCGCTCCGCGCGCCACCGTTGCGCTCACCTCGACCTCCCCGGTCGCGTCGGCTATGCGGCAGGAGAGGCACGACGAGCGACCCTGATACGCACCGGGCTCATGGCGCCGATCATGCAATTGGCGCTGATCATGCCATTCACGGTGATCATGCAATCCCCGGTGATCATGCAATTCGTGTCGATCACGTGATCGAGTCGTCACTTGATCGACACGAATTGCATGATCACCGCAGGCGACGGCGGCGGCGACGGCGGCGGCGGATCAGCCGCCGATGTCGATCGTGTACTCGAAGCTCCCGCCGTCCGGGCACTCGATCTCCACCGCGTCGGTGAGCACCCGATGCAGCTTGAGGAAGTCCACGGACAGACCGCGAGCCCGGGCCTCGTCGGCGTCCTCGACGACCGAGGGTGCCGAGAGACGAGAGCCCCGCCTCGGCGCGATCGTGACGGCGCCACCGCGAGCACCCGTGAACGTGACTCTCCGACCACGGGAGTCGACGGAGCGACCCTGGAACCCGCCACCCGTGAGAGCCGTGTGCACGTCGACGCAGAACTCGTTCCCGACGCGATGTCCCGCCGGAGCCCCTTCGTACGTCACCCGGATCCGACCTCCATCCAGACCGATCGTCTTCCGGAAGCCCAGATCGTCCCGGTGCCAGATCACGCGGTCGGCGCCGTTGCCGGTGCGGGCGTCGTGGTCCTGCCTGCAGGCGCTCTCGAAGAGGTCCGCACCCACCATCCCGACGGGTTGTGGCCCGCTCGGCGCCGCATAGCCGTAGGTGATGGTGCCTTCAGCCGCGTTGAGGAAGGCGGTGTACTCGTCGAAGGTGTCGGCGTAGAGCCACCGCTGTGGCGACACCTGGCGGGCGCGATCCTCGTGATGCCAGCCCACGCGCGGCGCGGACTCACGGAGATCCGAGGCCACGTACACGTGGTTCGGCGTCAGCACCGAGTTCTCGAGCACGTTGCCGTCGCACGTGAGCCAGGGGTCGACGGGGCGTTCCGGATCGGGCTGCGTCCACTGGAACGCCTTCGGCGTCCCGCTGACGCACACGGCACGACCGTCGGCGATCCGGGCGAAGACGGCGATCGCCCGCCCGCCGTTGCGGTCGAGGACGACCAGCACCCGGTCGTTGTAGAGCAGGTCGTTCGGCAGCAGGTCGCCGTCCCAGTGCAGGCCGTCGCCGCCCGCCAGTCCGCTGTTCCGCAGGTCGTCGACGAGAGGACCTGAAGAGACGCGCGTCTCGGCCGCCAGCGTCGGTGTCAGCTTCGCCCATCGGGCGGCGCACAGGTAGAGCCGCGTCAGGCCCAGGTGCAGGCTCGCTGCGATCACGAAGTCCTCGGGCGACAGGACGCCGAGACGCTGGTCGACCAGCCCGCCCTCCAGCGCCTCCTTGTTCCAGTACATCTCGTGGTTGAGACCGAGGAAGGTCATCCAGGCGAGGCCGACCAGCTCCGCGTCGAGGTCGGCGTTGCCGCGCGCGTCGACGAGGGCGTCTTCGACGGTCCTCGAGATCTGACCCAGCGGTTGATCAAGCCACGGCGAGCGCCACGACGTCCATCTCTCGTACCACGTGTCGAAGTGCATCACGTTGCCGTACAGATCCGTCGCGGTGGCGGCGCTCGGGTCGACTGAGGGGCAGGAGCCGCTCCACAAGGCCTTGCCCAGTGACGTCGGCTGCTCCCCGTCGAGGTCCTCCACGGTGACGACCTCGACCCACGGGTGCCGGCTCAGCCAGCAGAGGGCTGCCTGGTACTTCTCGTTGAAGTGCAGCGGCCTGCCTGCGTAGTCGCCGTCGAACCATCCGCAGCCCGAGGCCTTGTCGGCGTCGTCGCCGTAGACGACCACCTGCGGCGCGCCGGGATCGGCCACCAGCTCGCTCAGCTCCGCGAAGAGCAGCGAGCGCACGTCGTAGCCGGCCTTGCCGCGCTGGACATCGTCGACGTCAACGGGCATGAAGGTGTCCCGGGCGACGTCCTCGATGGGCAGGATCCGCAGCTTCGTGAACGGGTCCTCGTGGACGCGATCGGCCGCGAGGCCTGCGGCCGTGAAGAACCGCGTCTGCGTCGGTCCGCGCTCCGGACCTGCGTCGGGCGGGTCGCCCGCTCCGAAGCACAACCCGGACCGGTCGAGCACGAGATAGCGCACGAGGCCCTTCTCCTCGGTGTACGAGGTGACCTCCGCCTTCCGTGCCTCGTACAGCCGCTGGTCGGGGTGGTACACGCTCAACCCGACCGCCGACGCCTCCGGGAGGAAGGCCGCGACGAGGTCGATCCCGCGCCGAAGCTCCTCGATGTTCGTCTCGGCGGCGTAGAACGGCGGCCGGTGGGCTCCGAACCCAGGGTTGATCGGCACGAGCAGGCCCCTGGCGATGTCCTTGCGCATCTGCCGCAGATCCTCCGGGCAATCGTGCGCGATCATGGTCAGTACACCCGCGTTGAAGGCCCACATCGCCGGGATCTTGTAATGCCGGTGCGCTCCCAGGGTCAGCGCGTACCCGTCGGGTTCGCCGTCCTCGATGCTGCCCGGCCTGCTCGACCACACTCCCCGCTCGTCGCGCATGGTCAGCTGCATGTAGGTCCGCGGCGGGTCGTACGGGCCCCGAGGCTCGGCGAACAGGTCGTTGTGCCCCTGGATGGCGAAGTTCACGATGGCGAACCGCACCCGCCGCAACCGCTCCTGGTCCAGCCGCACGTGCTCGGGCTCCTGACCCTCGCCGCTTCGGACGTCGACGACCGATCGGGGAACGGCGTCGGCGGGCACCGTGAGGAGAACCGAGTCCGCCTCGCGGTCGAGCAAGGGCAGCCGCACCCTCTCGTCCGGGCTCCGCTGATCCCGCGCCTCGCCGAGATCCACGACGACGTCGCCGGCCTGGATGCGGATCGGCGGGCGGGCGCGCCGGTTGCCCAGGATCGTCGACAGGACGTCGAGGCGAAGATGCAGGAAGCCGCGCGCCTCGGTCGCGAGCAGCACCCAGCGGTCCAGGCCGCCGACGTGATTCGAGAGGTCCCCGGGCGAAGGGTGAACGGCGACCAGCGAGTCCGGTCCGAAGGCCGGGGCACTCGCCCTGAACGTGAAGGCCGACGTCGCGAACAGCCCGGGATCGATGAGGGGCGGGCTCAGCATCGGCGTCGTCGCGGAGATGACGTAGTCGAGCTCGGCGTCCCGCCCGACGGTGAGGGTGAGGAGGTAGTACGTCGTGCGGGCGACGTCGTCCAGGGCGCTCGCATCCAGGTCGACACGGTGATGACGGGCGTCGAGCAGGCGCCAGGGCTCGTGGCCCCGATACCTCTCGAGCGGACCGAAGACGAACTCCGGACGCACGACGTCGATGCCGGAGCCGTCGTCCGTGCTGTAGATCGTCCGGTCGCCGCCGTCGACGCTGATGCTCACGGTCAGCCGCGCGACCTCTCCGAGACGGCTGGCGACGCCGATCGGGAGGACGACCTCCACGTGGTCCGGATCGACGACCTGCCCGGCATCGTTCTTGATCTCCTTCACCCACGGCAGGGTGTCGGTCTCGGCGTGCCAGCACGCGAGGACGGCGTCCGCGCCGCCCGGCCGGAAGACCCGGCCGCGGGCGACCTGCAGACCGGAGTCCGGCGGCCACGCGATCGCGGTGTCGAGGCTCACGATCGCACTCCGGCGGTCGACCTCGTCGTCATCGCGCGATCCGCCATCGAGGTCATCCCGCGATCCGACATCGACACGTCGGGCTCCCCGTCACCGTCGTCGGCCACGAGATCGCTGAGCAGGAGCCGCAGGTGCTGCAGGGCCCGGCCGCGGCGCGGGCCGATGCTCCCGATCGGCGTGTTCAGCCGCTGCGAGATCTCGGCGTACGACGGCTCCTCCGGGTCCAGCAGCGCCTCGACGACGTACCGCTCGTGCCGCGGGAGCAGGTCCAGCGCCTGGAAGAGCCGCTCCTGGACCTGCCGCCGCGCCACCAGATCCGCCAGATCACCGTCGACCGTCACGGCAGGCGGCTCTCCGACCGGGCTCTCTCGCCAGCGCGCGGCACGGAGCGCGATGCACTCCCGGCGCAGCGTCGTCGCGATCCACCCGCGCAGGCGGTCCGGCTGCCGGACGGCGCCGCGGCTCTCGTAGAGCTTCAGCCAGGTGTGCTGGACGGCGTCGTCCGTCTCCTCGCGGGTGAGCGCGAACCGTCGGCAGATCGCGTGCATCAGCGGCCGGTGCTCGCGGACGAGTGCGGTCCAGTCCGTCGCCGGTCCCAGGCCCTCCCGGGCGGTCGCACCGTCAGGTGACGGGAAGACCTCTGCGAGCTCGATCATTGCGGCTCCCTCGAACGGCCGGCAGGCATGCCGGTTCCGTGCTCCCGGAGCCACGATGGGTCGAGGGCGTTGCAGGAATGTTGCAGCGCGTCAGGGCAGGCTGAGCTCGGCGACCAGCGAGCGCGCCTCCGGGTTGTCCGCCCCGAAGCTGGAGGCCACGACGGCCCGCGCCCGCCGCGCGAGCGCCGATCCGCCCCGGGCATCGCCGGCGCGGAGCCGGGCGACCGCAAGGTGCACCAGCGTGCGCGCGACGTCCGGATGGCTGGGCCCGAGCGCGCGCTCCTCGTTGACCAGAGCCGTCTCGAGCAGTGCCGCCGCCCGCTCCGGGTCGCCGAGATCGAGCGGGACGGCGGGGAGCGGCTGGGCTACAGCGGCCTCGCCGCCTACTCCTCCGGCATCGGCGAGGGCTCCCGGGTCCAGGCCGGGCAGCCGCTCGGCGAGAGCACCGGCCACCTGCTCGTCGCCTGGACCCGCCAGGGGCTCCGCGTGAACCCCTACCACCTGTTGCGCGCCACGCGTCCGGCCGACTCGTGAGCCGCGACGAGGGCCTCGACGCCTTCCTGTCCCTCTACGCGGACGGCCGGTACTGGGACGCCCACGAGGCGCTCGAGGGCATCTGGCACCGCTCGACGGCGCCGGACATGGTCGTGCTGCACGGGCTGATCCAGTGGGCGGTGGCGATGGAGCACGTGCGCCGCGGAAACCCCCGCGGGGCCCGGCGCCTGCTGGCCAAGTCGTGGGCCAAGCTCGAGCCGGCCCCGCCCGACGCGCTGGGCCTCGACCTCGCCCCGCCCCGGTCGGCGCAACCGCGCGGCGCCGCGGCCCTGGCCCGCTGGGA
>Ga0081540_1002783_pt1 | contig 14183 bp, 11 predicted proteins | sample TabmetS2T1R1_FD_71024 | JGI IMG/M metagenome (GOLD analysis project Ga0081540, IMG submission 71024) | Tabebuia heterophylla rhizosphere microbial communities from the University of Puerto Rico - S2T1R1 | ecosystem: Host-associated > Plants > Roots > Rhizosphere ... | reverse complement strand
CACATCCTGATCAAGGTCGATCCGAACGCGGATGCCAAGGCAGATGCGGCAGCGAAGCAGAAGGCCGAGGACATTCTTAAGCAGCTCCGCAGCGGTGGCAACTTCGCGGATCTGGCGAAGAAGAACTCAGACGACCCGGGCAGCAAGGACACGGGCGGAGAGCTTGGCTTCATCAAGCATGGCGTGACAGTGCCGGAATTTGACAAAGCTGCTTTCGCGTTGCAGCCGGGACAGATTTCAGATCTGGTGAAGACGAAATTCGGCTACCACATCATTCAGACAGAGGAAAAGCAGACGGCGCATACTCGCTCTCTTGATGAAGTAAAGGCAACAATTGTGTCGGTCCTGACCCGCCAGAAGGAAGGGCAGGCACAGCAAGCCTTTGCTCAGCAATTAGCGAATGAGGTGCAGAAGAACGGATTTGCGCAAACGGCTGCGGCACATCATTTGCAGGTTGTGACGACCGATTATGTGGCGCAGAATGCGATTATCCCAACGCTCGCGGATGGATCGCAGATGTTGACCAGTGCGTTCGCCGCAAAGCAGGGTGCGGCAGCTCAGGTGGCTTCCACTGGAGACGGTTACGCGGTCTTCCAAGTGCAGGATGTACATGCTGCGCATGCGCCGTCCTTCGATGAATACAAATCGCACATTCTTGATGATTTTCGTGAGCAGCAGCTACCTCAGTTGCTGACGCGCAAGACGAATGAGCTGGCGGATAAGGCAAAGGCTGAGAATGACCTTGCAAAGGCGGCGAAAGAAGTCGGTGCGACGATGAAGAGCAGCGATCTGGTGGGTCGTGACGCTCAGGTTCCGGATGTGGGCCAGCTATCGTCGACCGCTCCGACGCTTTTCGATCTGAATGTTGGACAATTCAGCCAACCGATCAATAGCCAGCGCACTGGAGTCGTTGCGAAATTGACCGAGAAGCAGCAGCCGACGCCAGATGAAATTCAAAAGAATTTCGAACAGACCCGCGATTCGCTTTTGAACCAGAAGCGCGAAGAGATGTTTTCGGTTTTCGTCTCGAACCTGACGGATCAGTACCAGAAGGCAGGCCGCATCAGCGTGAACAGGCGAATGCAACAGCAGCCGGGAATGCCGGGAGCACCTGGCGCACCTGCGGGAGCACCTCAATCGTAACGACGTAACAAGATGTAATAAGAAGAAAAGAGCAACCAAGGCCCGTGGTTTGAAATCTGTCGAATCACGGGCCTTTTGCCATTGGCGGGAAAATATTTATGTCATTTGAACGGTCTTCCGGATTACTGCTGCACATCACTTCGCTGCCTTCGTACGGCGGTATCGGAGACCTTGGTCCTGCTGCATACGACTTCGCTGACTTCCTTGCCGCTGGAAAGCAGAGGTTGTGGCAGGTCCTTCCACTGAGTCCGACGGGATACGGTAACTCTCCTTACGCGGCGCTTTCTGCGTTTGCCGGAAATCCTTTGCTGGTGAGTCTGGAGAAACTCTCTGATTGGGGATGGATCGACGGTGAGCGCATCGCAGGCCTGCCGGGACGCTCGGGCAATATTCACTTTGAAGAGGTGGTGCAGAGGAAAATGCCGCTGCTGGTGGAGGCAGCGCGCAATTTTCTACACAGGCACCATGAACCTCATCTTGCCACGCAGTGGGCTCGGTTCGAAGGCTACTGCAAGATGAATGGCACGTGGTTGAACGATTACGCGAGATATAACGTGCTTCGCAGGAAGTTTAACGGCGCATGCTGGAATGAGTGGCCGAAGGAGTATGCGTATCGCGAACCTCATGCCTTCTCGCATATGGGGAAAAAGCAAGCAGAAGAGCTGGCTGTCGAACAGGTGATCCAGTTTGCTTTTGATGAGCAGTGGGCAGCCTTGCGTCAGTACTGCGCCGAGCGTGACATTCGATTCATCGGCGATGTTGCCATCTTCGTGAACTACGACAGCGCTGATGTGTGGACGCATCGGGATATCTTCGACCTGAACGAAGACCTTTCCCCCATTCGAGTGTCCGGAGTTCCACCGGATTACTTCAGCGCCACGGGGCAACGTTGGGGCAATCCTTTGTATCGCTGGGATGTGTTGGAGGAGCGCCGGTTCGACTGGTGGGTGGATCGTATCAGGAGGGCGCATTCGCTCTATGATGTGATTCGCCTGGATCACTTCAGAGGTTTTGAAGCCTATTGGTCGATCCCGGCAGAGGATGACACCGCGATCAATGGTGAGTGGGTGAAAGCTCCGGGAGCCGCGCTGTTTTCAAGGCTGCAGGAGGCGCTGAGTGAGCTTCCTTTCATTGCTGAGGATCTTGGATTGATCACCCCAGAAGTGGATGCCTTGCGGGAACAGTTCAACCTCCCAGGCATGCGCGTTCTACAATTCGGGTTTTCCGCCCGTGGAGCTCACATTCATCTGCCGCATCGATATGAGAAAAACGCCGTGGTCTATACAGGCACGCACGACAACGATACGACATGTGGATGGTGGGCTCATGGCGCGACCAAGGTCGAAAAGATGGCGCTGAAAACCTATTTGCACCCGGGCAGGGACGGCGTTGTATGGCCTTTAATCCGCGCTGCTGCCACTTCGGTTGCGGATATCTGCTTGTTTCCCGTGCAAGACATTCTCGAACTCGGCTCAGAAGCTCGGATGAATGTGCCCTCGCGATCGGGTGATAACTGGGGATGGCGTTGTCCTGAAGGAGTACTGGTCCCGGAACTGGCAGAGAAGTTGGCGGCGATTACCGTGGTGGCAGATCGGGATCGGCAGCCTGAAGAGAATACAGGCGAAGTTGCTCAGTCGTAGCCGCGCGCCACTCTCCCAGTGTCTAGAGTCGGATGTGAACTAGGATTTGTTCACGAACACAGCAACCGGGAAGTCAGCGAATATGTCGCTGAGCTTCAGGTGACCGGACTCGTCTGTGTGAATATCCCTACCAGTAAAAACATTTGCAAAAGTCATGGAGACCTGGTCGGGCAAAGAGAGTTGCGCTTTGCCCCACACGTCGGCCAGAGGCAGGTGGGGTTTGCCTTGGGCCAGGGAGCAGGCGAAGCGGGGAACGACGACGAGTATTGATTGCTTCGTACTCGGATCCCGACGGAGAAAGGCTATGGCGTTCTGCTGCTTTTCTATCTCGACGTTTAGTGGAATGTACTCTCCCCGATGGAAGACAGGCTGAAACTCGCGACGTGTGAGGAGCGCGCGATGCATGGTCCATAATTTGACGCGTCCGTCGTTCAGAGTGCTCAGTACTTCGGAACAGACAGCGGTGGCTCCCTCTTGCTCGCTTAGAGCGCGCAGTGCTTCAAGGGCTTGTGCGCGTCTCGCGTAGTCCACAGGGCGGCGATTGTCGGGATCGACGAGGCTCAAATCCCACAGGTCAGTGCCCTGATAAAAATCCGGAACGCCGGGAGAACAAATTTTCAGGACGAGTTGTGCCAGTGAGTTTACGGCTCCGAATATTTGCACGGTAGGCAGGAGTGCCTTCAGTGTTTCCACAAAGCGCGTCTCGCGTGCGCGGCCTTGGGGTACAAGAATGGCTGTGAGGAAATTATCGACAGCTTCGAGATAGGCCGGATTGGAATTGGTCCAACTGATATTCACCTTGGCTTCGTTCAACGCCTTCGCACAATACTGTTTGATTCGCTCCAGAAATTGATTGCTCTCGTCGAGGGTTTCCATCTCCCACGGCCAGGCACCGACGATGGTCTGATAGATCAGATATTCCTCATTTGTGTCGGGAGCCGTACGTCCGTCGGCTAGTTTCTGTTTGTAGCGCACATTCATGCGAAGCCATCGGCGGACGACAGATGACCACTGCGTCGGGATTTCGGAGAGTACATTGAGGCGATTTCTGACGTCCTCGCTGCGCTTTGTATCGTGTGTTGACGTTGCCAGCATCGAGTCAGGACAATCCTGGAGCCGGTCCTGATTGGTAGCGTGGAAGAGGTCGGTGGAAATACCAAAAGATTTTATTGAGCTGCCGACCTCGTTTGCAGAGAGGAAGCGCGTGTAGACGTAAAAGGCAGTATCTTCCACCCCTTTGGCCATCACGGGGCCGGTGAGTTGCTGGAACTTCAGTGCAAAATAGAGACGCGCCGAATATTTTTCATCGTTCGTGTCTCCGAGCAGGAGCGTGTTCTGGAGGAATTCGAAGGCGGAGGCGTCGATATCAGCGTTGCGATACTTTGCACGCCAAATTGCTTGTGCGATGAAGGCAATATCACGCTCAGTATATTGTCCACGATCGTCAAAATAGGTTCGATAGACGGCGAAGCATGCGATGGTCTCGCGGATGACAGCTTCGAGGATGCTCTCAGTGAAGTCGCGAGCACGACGGTCATTGGCTGCAAGATGATTGAGCAGATTGGTAAGCACGTAGACTTCGCTTGAAAGCGAGGTCTGCATCACCTGTTTCTTCGACTGATAGATGATCTCGCTGGGATCGATTTCACGGCCAAGCAATTTTTTGTAGATGGCAGTGAAACGATCCTCGTTCTGCGCTTGGATGAAGACGTGGTTTACGAGATGCAGGAAGTCGTAACCCGATGTTCCGCTTACGGGCCATTCTCGGGGAAGGGTTTCACGCGGCTCCAGAATTTTTTCGACTACTGTGTAGATCGGACCATGGTTCTGCGTCCAGTCGAAGCCGCGCAGAGGATCGCGAATCGCGAGTTCGATACCGTTTGGCCCGTATGGTTCCTTTGCAATTGCGCCGGAACATTGGCTGGCCACGTAGAGCAATTGCAGGCGAATGAGATATTGGCGCGGGTTGAACATGCCGTCGCAGTGATCGATGCGCAAACCGGTGGCCCCTTGCGTCGCAAGGAGTTTGCGCACGAGCGAGTGGGTTTGAGCGAATGCTGCAGGATCCTCCATGCGTAAACCGACGAGATCGTTGATATCGAAAAAGCGACGGTAGTTGATTTCTTCTGATGACACTCGCCAATAGGCCAAGCGGTATGGCTGCAATTCGAGTACAGCATGCAATTGATCAAAGCTGTGGGGATCTCCTACGGTGCCGTTGATACGGGCTGCGGCCTTTTGCAGAATCGGCTGAAGTTCTGGAGAGAGTAGAGCTTCACATAATCGCGGGCGTAATTCTGCCAGTTGTGTACGGCGTTGTGCGGCTAGGTTTGGGTCCGTTGTGTCATGCGGAGGGATATGAGCCAGTTCCTTCAGCAGATCGCGAAACCAACGCGGTACTTCATCGTTCCCGTCATCTTCCTCGGGGAAGAGCATCTGTATCATCCGTGGTGCGACCGGCAAAGAATGGTCGTAATAGTGGATGCGCGCATGGCCATCTTCAAAAGCGACTTGAATCTTACCGTTTTCTAACTCCTCTCCGTACTGGTTGCCGAGAATGGGCAGCAACAGCTTGCCCTTCATGTCGGGCTTAATCGGTTCCCAGTCGATATCGAAGAAAGTGGCGTGTTCCGAGGACCGCCCGTTTTCGAGCACATCCTGCCACCACACAGAGGCATTGCCCACACCCATGTGGTTGGGCACGATATCCAGCAGAAGACCCATGCCAGCCTCGCGCAGTGCTGCCGAAAGCCGATCAAAGCTGTCTTCACCGCCGAGTTCCGGATTAAGACGGTCGTGCCGGATGACGTCGTAGCCGTGTTGACTTCCTGGACGGGCCTCGAAGATCGGGGAACTGTACAAATCGCCGATACCCAGCAGTCTGAGATACGGCAGAATGTTCTGCACGTCGCTAAATGTGAATTGCGCGTTCATCTGGACGCGATACGTGGAAATCGGCGCGCGAACGTCACTGTGCACAATACGATCAATGCATTCTCTTATTTCTGGCATGGATAATGGTGCTGTAAATACATGTATTCTGATGCAGAAAAGTGTGAGCTAGTTTTCACACAGCGACTTTACGAAAGGCACATGTCGCGCAGACAATAAGGAAAGAAATTCTGAACGACGAGGAACCGATGCCCCTTTCCGGTGAAGCAATCCGATTGATGAATTATGTTGACGACGTTTCTGTAACATTGCGCCGCGTGCTAGCGCTCGCGCAGACCTTGACTCCGGAGGAGCGCAAGCGCGTAAGCGAATACCTGAAGAATGCACAGCCGAGCGTAGAGACAGTAGTTTCATCGCTACAGGGGAAATAGGCGACGGAGAGAGCGAATTTCCTCTTCGGTTCGTCTAAATGCTGGAACCGGGGAGCGGCCGGATGCGTATTTCCGGCTAAAGAAATGCAGAACGCCGGCGATATCTTCGGACAGGTATTTCGCGCCATATGGGCGAATAAGCTTCGTTCGTTTCTGACCATGTTTGGTATTGCGTGGGGCGTGGGCTCGATGTTGTTGCTGATCAGCGTAGGTGAAGGCTTTCGCTCAGGTCAGCGGCGTTCTCTGGCGAATTTGGGAAACGACCTCATCATGATGTGGGGCGGGAATATTCCTGCGGTTGCGAACCAGCACAGCGGGATGCGCCCCTATAACCTTACGCTTTCCGATGCCGATGCAATTCGTACCCAGGCCTCCGAGGTACGCAATGCGACCGCTTTCATCAATCGCAACGACATCAAACAGCAAAGCGCCTATGAGAGCGCCGGCGGGCAGGTGATCGGCGCCGAACCGAACTACAGCGGCATCCGCTTTCTTCCAATTAAAGAAGGGCGTTTCTTGAACGACGCGGATCTGCGCGACCGGAGGCGAGTGATTGTGCTTGGAGAGAAGAGCGCAAAGTTGTTGTTTCCGGGACGCCCTGCAATGGATGAAACGGTGCTTCTGAACGGGTCGCGCTTCCAGGTTGTAGGTCTTGCTGACAAGTCTGGACGAGGCAACAACGAAAACGAAAACCAGAAAATTTATATTCCGCTATCCACCATGCTGGAAATGTTTCCTTTGAAGGGCGAAAACGTTCCGGCTGATGCGGTGACCTCGATTCAGTATCAGCCGCGGATCCGCGGCGATAACGTTGCAGCCGTACAGCAAGTGCATGAAATTATTGCCCGGCGACATGGCTTCGATGCCAGTTCCAAAGATGCCTTCAACGAATGGGACACGATCAAAGAAGAGCAGATGGTCGGGAAGATATGGACGGCCATGGATGTCTTCCTGGGTGGCGTGGGAATTGTGACCCTGGGGCTCGGAGCTGTTGGGATTATCAACATCATGCTCGTGTCGGTGAGCGAGCGTACGCAAGAGATAGGGCTGCGGAAGGCGCTGGGTGCTACTTCGCGGAGCATCATGACGCAGTTTTTTCTTGAAGGCTTGCTGCTAACGGGAGTGAGTGGGCTGATTGGTATTGGCGGGTCGGCTCTGGTGATGTTTGTGCTGCAATCTACGATGGGAAACAGTGAACAAGGCTTTGACCCACCACGGCTTGTGCCGTGGTCGGCAGCACTGGCATTGATTTCGCTTTGTGTGAGTGGGATCGTCGCGGGGCTGTATCCGGCGGGAAAAGCTGCAGCGCTTGAGCCGGTAGAAGCGCTTCGCCGCGAATAAGCAAGGAGTCGTCATGTTGCGCGATCTGTGGGGGCAGGCTTATGAGGCGATGATCTACAACCGTCGCCGCACGATGATTACGGTTGTCGGCATGGCCTGGGGCATCGCCACTGTTGTATTACTGCTGGCTTATGGCGCGGGATTTGGGCAGGCTATTGAAGCCATTTTCGCTCAGTGGGGCACACAGATGATTGGTGTGTTTCCAGGACGCACGAGTGAACAGGCAGGCGGCACGAAGGCGGGCGTGCAGGTGCGGCTGACGCGAGACGATGTGGAGCGCCTGTGGACGATGGTTCCTAATCTTGAACACATCTCGCCTATGATCACGAAGGATGTTCCTGTTTCGAATGATCTCCACACCTATACATGGTCGGTGATTGGGTATCTGCCGGACATTCAGGACATTCTCAAATTTGATATTGATTCCGGCAGATTCTTTAACGATCTCGATGATCAGCAGCGTGGCCACGTTGCGGTAATTGGATCGGAGGCTAAAACGAAGCTCTTCTCGGGTGAATACGCGGTTGGGCAGCGTATCCGGTTGAACGGTATTAGCTTCATCGTCATCGGCGTATTGAAACCCAAGATGCAGGAAGGCGACAGCGATATCAACCGTCAGATTTACGTGCCTTTCAATACGATGGGAGACATCAAGGACCTGAAATATCTGGATGGCATCTGGTTGAACTATAGCGGCAATCACATGGTCGTAGAGCAGGCGATTCGCAATACGCTGGCTGCGGCGCACAATTTCAGGCCGTCGGATCATAACGCGATTTTTGTCGCTAATCTGATGGAGCAGTTGAAGCAGTTCCGGCTGATTACGATCGCATTGCAAGTGTTGCTGCTGTTCATCGGCGGTTTGACGCTTGGGATTGCGGGCATTGGTTTGATGAACATCATGCTGGTTGCGGTGCAGCAGCGCACACGTGAGATCGGCATTGAAAAGGCATTAGGCGCGCGCAAGAGACATATTTTGATTCAATTCCTTGCTGAAGCCCTGGTCATTACAGGGCTCGGTGGCGCTATTGGCATTGTGCTGGCCTATATCGTGTCCATTGGTGTCGGGCGCATTCCGTTTTACAGCGCGTTGGCTTCAAACGCCGAAGCTGCTGATATTCGTCTGCTCATCTCTCCAACCATTGTGGTTATTGCTACGGGGATTCTAATTGTCGTGGGAATGGTTAGCGGTATGATCCCTGCGATCAAGGCGGCAAATCTCAATCCGATTGAGGCACTGCGGTACGAGTGAGACTCTTCCTGTAACGATTTCATTCTCAACCTTTTGATGGATGCCAGCTCCGTGCGTTTCCACGTAGGATGGCAAGCGAATGGAACCTCGCAGACAAATGGGGTTGGCTTCCGCAGTCGCTGTAGTGACCGGGGAGTCAATTGCGTTAGGCATCTTTCTTACTCCGGCAGCGATGGCGAAGTCGCTTGGATCGCCACTGCTTCTCGCTGCGGTCTGGTGCGGCATGGCGCTGGTTGCGATTTGCGGAGCGCTTTGTTATTCAGAACTCGCGGTACGCTTTCCTCATGCCGGTGGTGAGTATGTTTACCTGCGCGAGGGATATGGCAGCCGCGTGGCCTTTCTCTATGGGTGGATGTCTGCGGCGGTGATCGATCCTGGACTTGCTGCAGCGCTGTCAGTAGGCGCGGTTCCTTATGTGCAATCCATTGTTTCGATTTCACCGCGGGTCGCGGCGATCTTGCCAGCTGCGATTCTGGTCTGCCTTGGCATTATTAATTATGTGGGGACGCGGCTGAGCAGCCGCGTGATGGCGACGGCGAATCTGTTGAAAATTGCCGTCTTGTTTGCCCTGGTTGCGTGGGCATTCGTATCCGGGCATGCTTCTACGACGAACCTTTTACCACTGACAACCAGGCGGCCCGGATCTGAGGCGCTTTTCGGAGCGATTGCAGGAGCCACGGTAAATGCATTCTTCAGCTTCGGGGGTTGGTGGGAGGCAGGAAAACTGGCGGGTGAGGTCCGCGATCCGAAGCGCACGCTGCCATTAGCGTTTACGTGTGGCGTCGTGCTGGTGACGGCTGTTTATCTACTGGTGAGCTTTGCCTTTCTTTCGGTTGTGCCTTTGGAACATATTGTGTCGAATACAGCGTTTGTGGCGCAGTTTGGCCAGGCCCTTTTCGGTTCGGCAGGCGGAAAGGTTTTGTCGGCGTGCGTGCTTCTTTCTGTTGTCGGAGGATTGATGGCGCTCACGATGGTTGTGCCGCGGGTGTACTACGCGATGGCGAAAGATGGGACATTCTTTTCGGCTTTTGGCAGGCTGCACCCGCGCTTTGGAACGCCTGCGAATGCTGTTTTGCTGCAGATGTGTGGAGCATTGCTGATTCTGAGTTTTGGAGCATTCGACCGTATTCTCGCGTACATCATCTTTTCGGCGATTTGCTTTCTATCGCTGTCAGCCGCATCGCTCTTTCGGCTGAAGGAGCCGGTTCGACGCTGGTGGTATCCCATGGCGCCAATTGTATTTCTTGTCGGTAGTGGAATCATTGCGCTCTTGATTCTCATGCATGATCCGCTGCCCGCAGTGATCGGAGTCGTTGTTGTTTTATGCGGTGATTTGTTGCGACGGTGGTTCGCGTCCGTTAAGCCCTCGGCTGCTGAAGCCGTAGAAACTACTCTTCCTTGAAAGGATTTTGAAGATGCCTCATATTCAGTTACCCGAAGGTTTACCTGGTATCCGCGGCGCAATGGCGTTCCGTCCGGAAACGGCGAAGCCGCTTAATGACCTCGTGGAAGTGCTATTGCGCGGCCCGCACTCATTGACTCCAGGCGAACGCGAATTGATTGCGACATATGTCTCATATCTGAATGATTGCTATTACTGCCAGACGATTCATGGTGCGATTGCCGCAGCCAGCCTGGATGACAACGAAGAGTTGGTGAAACGGGTGAAGGCAGATTTTCAACATGCGGATATATCGGAGAAGTTGAAAGCGCTGCTGGTGATTGCGGGGAAAGTTCAGAAGGACGGCAAGAATGTCACTGCGGAAGATGTGGAAGATGCCCGCAGGTTGGGTGCGACGGACCTGGAGATCCACGACACGGTTTTGATTACAGCCGCATTCTGCATGTTTAACCGCTATGTGGATGGTCTGGCAACAGTGCAGCCGCGTGATGAAGAGATGTACCGTGAGCGCGGGAAACGTATCGCTCGCGATGGTTATGCGGCGGTGAGCAAGGAATATCTGGCTGCTTATGTAACTCAGTAGTCAGTCAGAGCGGCAATTTCATCAAACAGCGAGGATTAAAAAATGGCACACATTGCAATTCCAGAAGGCCTGCCAGGGATTACCGGAGGGTTTGCTTTTCGTCCAGAGACAGCAAAGCCGATGCGTGAACTGGCACATATTCTTTTGCATGAGCGCAACAGCCTGGAACCGGGAGAGCGCGAACTTATCGCAACATATGTTTCATCGCAGAATGATTGTTATTTCTGCCAGACAAGTCACGGTGCTGCCGCTGCCGCTCACTTGGGCGACGAAGAAATCGTGAAGCGGGTGAAGGCTGATTTTCAACATGCGGACGTTTCTGACAAGTTGAAGGCGCTGCTGGTGATTGCCGGCAAAGTGCAGCAGGGCGGCAAGCAGGTCACATCCGAGGACGTGCAGCATGCTCGCGATCTGGGGGCGACCGACCTGGAAATCCATGACACTGTGCTGATCGCCGCTGCCTTTTGTATGTATAACCGCTATGTGGATGGCCTGGGAACTTGGCAGCCGCACGATGAATCGATGTATGCCGCGATGGGAAAGCATTTGGCGGCTGAGGGCTATCGGAAGCCCTCCATAGCGACTGCAGAGGTAGCTTGAGATCGAACGAGCAGCCAGTTAAGGCGCCTTTCTGGGTGCGAACACAAATGCAGAGATAAGCAGCGCAACGCCAATCAGGGCTGGAATCAGACCGACCAGCCCGACGGCCTTATTGTGCGAAATTCCGGTCAGAAACGCAATGAGTCCAATACCAACGCCAATGTTGACAAGGCCGCCAACCATATAGCCTTCACGCTTTTTGGCTTCATTCTTCGCCTCAGTTGCGCGCTCTTTATCCTGTAGATAGGCGAGCGTCGCGACAGCGCTTTGTGTGTCTGACTCAGCCAGCTTTTTCAACATGTCATTCCTGTAGTAGCTTTCGCGCTCCTGCTGGCGCGCGCCTGACCAGGCGGCAACCGCAAGAAATCCGAAGACAGCAAGTGCCGCAACGCTGAGAAAGGCGAAGAGAACTTCCGGACCATGAAACATAATCAACCTCCTTGACGCTGAGTAAGACCAGCGGCTACGCGCAACGGTTGCGTTTTTATTTCTGAGATAAAAATGCAACCATCATGGGTGCAGATTGGTCGTACCCAACGAGGAAGCAGGGAAGCGTGAGCGCAACTGAGGATCTGGCAGATGTAGAGCGGGTGCTTGCGGGAGATGTTTCATCTTTCGAAGGCATCGTGCGACGCTGGCAGGGACCGCTGGTGAATATGGCGTATCGCTTCTGCAATGATCGCGGGCGAGCGGAAGAGATGGCGCAGGAAGCGTTCCTGCGAGTCTTTCGTTCGCTGGCAAGCTGGCGGCGCGATGCTGCATTTTCAACGTGGCTCTTTGCCGTTGCTGCGAATCTCTACCGCTCAGAGTTGAAACGGATTCCGGCAGGGAACGTTGCCCTTGATGACGTTGCTGAATTGATGGATAGGCGTTCGCATTTGGCTGATTTTGAAGAGCACCAGCGCGACAGATTAATCCGGAAGGCTGTCATGGCGCTTCCGGCAAAGTATCGCGACGCCGTGATTCTGTACTATTTTCATGAGATGGACGTGCCCTCCGCATCCAAGACTTTAGGGTTGCCCGAAGGCACGGTAAAGGCGAGACTGTTTCGTGGGCGCGAGATTTTGCGCACCAAACTGCCGCAGTTGATGGAAGCCCCGAGGCTGAAGGAGGCATGATGGAAGACGAATTGGATCGTACGCTTTCCAAACAGGACGAGATCGTGCCCTCGTCGGGCTTTGTCATGTCGGTCATGGACGCAGTGCGCCGCGAGGCCAAGGCTTCTGAGCCAACTCCGCTTCCTCCGCTGGCGTTTCCGTGGATGCGTGCGTTGCCGGTAATTGTCGCCCTGGGTGTAACGTTGGCAATGCTGGGTGCTGTATTTGTGGAGATAATCCGCATGCCGGTTGCTGCCGTGAGTGAACCGCTGCTTCCTCCGGCAGTGACGCGAGTGCTGGTTCAGGTGAATGCAGACTGGCTTGCCGGCGCTCTGCTCATCGCTTTCCTTTCTGCGTTCCTGTCGATGCGCTTTGCGTTCGGCAAGCGCTAGAAGTTTCGGCGGCTGGTCTTAATTTGTTCTGATAGTCTGTCCCACATGTCTCGTGTACTGCTGTATGTGGTGCTGTTCTTTTCTGCCGGAATACTTGCCGCGCAGGATGCCAAGCCTTTGAATCCCGCACTCGTTGGCGATAAGTGGCATGCCCATTGGATCGCCTGTCCGAATGCTCCGCAGAAAGATGTTGGCATCTTCTATTTCCGCAAGGAAATCACGCTTACAGCTGTGCCGTCGCATTTCTGGGTGCACGTCAGCGCTGACAATCGCTTCCTTCTGCACGTGAACGGGCAATACGCAGGAGAAGGGCCGGCACGTAGCGATCTCTTTCACTGGCGGTTTGAAACGATTGATCTTGCTCCCATGCTGAAGGCGGGGAGAAACGTTTTAGCGGCGACGGTCTGGAATTTTGGCACGCGCGCTCCGGTTGCACAGATGACCAACCGTACCGGTTTCATGCTGCAGGGCGATACGACAGCCGAAGAAATCGCCAACACAGATCCATCATGGCAGGTCATACAGGAAAAAGGCAGAGGACTGGCCGCGACGAACGGCGTGAGCGGGTATTATGCTGCTGGTCCGGGCGAGACTGTGGATGGCCGCACCGCAACGTGGGACTGGGATGCGGTTACAGTTTCCGATACATCCTCATGGCAGAAAGCGGAAGACATCGGTCGCGCCGCCACCCGCGAAGCGCAGGACTCAGATAACAACTGGGAGTTAGTGCAGGATCTGCTCCCCGCGATGGAGCACCGACAGGTCGAAGCCGGAAAGCCTGTGCGGTCTGAGGGCATCGCAAGCAAGCCTGAATTTCCCGCGCAGCCGCTTGAGATTCCGGCAAATACTCACGTCACTCTATTGCTGGACAATGGGGTATTGCAGACTGCCTATCCTGATCTCGTCTTGAGCGGGGGCCGCGATGCTGAAGTTCATGTCACTTACGCGGAAGCCCTCTACGACGCGAAAGGAGAAAAGGCCAACCGCAATGAGATTGCCGGTCGCCATATCGAGGGTATAACCGACGAGTTCGTCAGCGACGGCGGAGAACAGCGTGCTTACCAGCCGCTGTGGTGGCGGACGTGGCGTTACCTGCAACTGGACGTGACGACAAAAGCGAGTCCTCTGCGCCTAGAAAAATTCGATGGATGGTTCAGTGCATATCCATTTGAAGAGAAAGCCAGCATCAGTGGAGACATCCCCGATCTGAAGACGCTCTGGGACACAGGCTGGCGTACCGCTCGCCTGTGCGCGCATGAGACTTACATGGACGCTCCCTACTGGGAGCAGTTGCAGTATGTTGGCGACACGCGCATTCAGGCGCTGATCTCGTACGCGGTAACAGGGGATAGCAGGCTCGGAAAGCAGGCCATTACGAATATTGAATCGTCGATTATCCCTGAAGGAATC
>Ga0081540_1002782_pt1 | contig 14184 bp, 13 predicted proteins | sample TabmetS2T1R1_FD_71024 | JGI IMG/M metagenome (GOLD analysis project Ga0081540, IMG submission 71024) | Tabebuia heterophylla rhizosphere microbial communities from the University of Puerto Rico - S2T1R1 | ecosystem: Host-associated > Plants > Roots > Rhizosphere ... | reverse complement strand
GCTGGTCGCGGGCGCCGTGGCCGAAATGTTCGGCCTGAAATGGCAGGCGATGATCCAGGGCCTCGCCTTCATGAGCCATCAGATCGGCTCATTCCTCGGCGCCTATGGCGGCGGGCTGATCTATGACTCGCTCGGCTCCTATACCATGGCCTGGCGCATCGGCGTCGCGCTGGGACTGGCCGGCGGCATCATCCAGGTCGCCTTTGCGCTGATCAGGCCGAGCCAGCCGCCGCTGCCGAGAACGGCATAAGGCGTTGGCTCGGCTGGCGCATTCGAACTAGTACTATCGGGTTATACCAGCCGCGCTATGCATGGTATCGGGCTTAGCCCGCGCGCAAGCCGTTTGGGCGCAATCGGCGCTAGCAGGGCGGTCAAGAATCCATTTTTATGATTAATTACCGTAACTTATGGCCTATTTCTGGACTTTTGTGTAACCTGTCTTACGCCTTCGGATTTGCCTTCGGGACGTACGGATTTCCGTAAAGAGCTCACCCACCCGGGTCACTGTATCCGGCGTTTCCCTCGCGATTATCGCAAGTTAACACAAAGTCCCGTTGTTGTTGTATGCTGTTGCGGGGTGAGAACACCGGGGGGACGCTGGGAGATTTGACGAAGTATTTATCGGAGCGGTTGCCATAGTATGTCGTTAGAGCCCGCTGTACCGACGTTTATTCTGCAACGAGATGGCCTCGTCCGCGAGGGCATTCGGCTAATACTATCCACGACACGCTTTTCCCCGCAGGCTTGCGCGATTGAATTGCGCGATCTTGGCGAAATCCCCTCTGACAGGCCGGTTCTGTTCGTCGTCGGCGTGGGCCCGAACGACCCGACGATCTGCAGCAGGATTCGCGAGCATTATCCACTCGCCGTAGTTGTGGCTGTCGCAGACGAGAGCGATCCCGAATCCCTTTCCAATGCGCTGGAAGACGGCGCGAGCGCGGCGCTGTTCAGTTCGGTCAGCCCGGACGCATTCGTCGGCACGCTTCAGGCTGTCATCAATGAGGGGCTTGTGCTCATCGACGCTCGGCTGTGGTCGCTCGAGATCCAGCCCAAGAACGAGGAGCGGCTGAGCCCTCCGCTCCAGAATGAAATCTCCTGGGTGCCCGGCGACGAAGTCCAGGTGACGAAGCAACTGTCTTCGCGCGAGATCGCCATCCTGGAGCGCATCGTTCAGGGCGACTCCAACAAGCACGTGGCGCGGTTCTTCAACATCGCAGAACCGACGGTGAAGGCGCACGTCAAAGCCATCCTGAGAAAGATCGGCGCCAGCAATCGCACCCAGGCCGCCATGTGGGCGGTGCACCATCGGCTGTTCGAACATCCGAACGGAGCGATGAGCCTGCCGGCCTTGCTGGACAACAGCTCGGAGCACTAAAGCCAGATGAGATTGGGATGAATCGTCATCGCGCTTTAGGTTGTTGATTGAGCATGATCTTTTCGGAAAACCGCTTCACACTTTTCCGGATCATGCTCTAGGCTCCCGGAACTGCCGGCGCTTGCCACAATCGCGATTTTATCGCTGAACCTCGTCAATGAGGCGGCGCAGGTCCTCGCGCGCGGCGCGCCGGTCGAGTTCACGGACCAGCGTGTCGCCGGCCCTGCTGTTCGGGTCGGAATAGTACCCGGTGCTGACGACCGGATCGTTGGTGGTCCTCGTCATCGTGCAGCCGCCGATCAGGATGGTCAAAAGCACGATGGCGGGCGGCGCCGCTACCACAAGGTATGGCACCGCCCGGTAGACGATCATTTCTTCGCCTCGGCTTCTCTGACGGCGATCTTGTCGCGGAAGGCCTCGCACATGCGGCGGACCTCGTCGGTCGCGCTCGAGCAGGACTCGATTTCGGTGAACATCCGCTTGCCTTCCTTGCGGTAGCGCGCAGCCGTCGCCTGGATTTCCTTGAGCATCGAGGAGGCATTTGAAGTGAGCGCCTCGCAGCGCTGCATCATCTCCTTCACGACATCGCCCATCGTCTCGATTTCCTTGGCGGTTTCCTCGTATTCCTTGACGATCGCCTCGGCCGAGAGCCTGCCAATCTCGCTGACATCGTCGCGATGGCTGACGTAATCCGGCACCGGCGGCGCCAGAAACGTGCGGGGCACGAATTCCAGCGGCTGGACCTGCAATTGTTGGCTTTGCTGAACTGCTTCCCGAACCTCGCCCTCGAGCCGGCTGGCATCGAGGTGCTTCACTGCGCCGGTCTGTGCTCTCATGACAATTTTACTCCCCTGGTAACGATCGGCTTTGGAGCTGGAGCTTCCGCGGGCCAGCTCCGGGATCGTCAGGTCGTGCATCCCGGGATTGAGAGGCATTTCGACCCGACAATTTCGCGGACAACATCCTGCGACAGGCAATCCGCGGAGCGTCCGTGGAATGCCTTCGCAAAGATCTGTTGCTGAAAATTGGGCCCGTCCGAGCTCACTGCAGCCTCGGGAGCGGTTTCGGGCTTTCTTCCCAAATGCGCTTGCCGCACCCGATGCACTGGTACACCTTAATCGTGGCGCCGTGCCGGGTGTCGAGGAGCGAGTGGGTGAGGCGGGAGAGCGCTGTGCAGTGCGGGCAGCGCCGCCGCTGTTGATAGGTAAGCGGTTCGTACGAAAGGTTGCTGATTTCGGTCATGGCCTACCACCCCAAGTGCCTCCCAGCCAAAGAGGTCGGGGCCGATTGATTGCGGCGAAGGGGGTGGAAATGCGTCTTTTGGCCGGAGCTTTTTGACTAGCCCCTAAGGACTAGCCCGGTCAGCGAAGGCAAAAACAAAAATGGGGCCGCGAGGCCCCGTTCAGTCAGAAACATTCCACGATCTTACTTGATCTTGGCTTCACGGAATTCGACGTGCTGCCCGCATCGGCCGGCAAGCGCCGCTGCCGAATACGTCATAGCAGAAAGGTCGCCCATCTTTCGAGCAGGATCCTGCTGCAAGAAGTGGCAGGGAGCGAATAGTTCCGCGGCAAGCTGAACTGAAATCTACGACGATTCAGCAGGTTACGTGAACGTCGTAGATGGCACGAAATTTGGTTGACCGTTGGCTAAGAAATAGAAGCGGGAAGCGTTGCTGGCGCGTTCCGACTTCGGCGACCCGGCAGAAGTTGCTAAGCCATGAGGCTAGTTGCCCCAATCTCCAGCCGTTCGCCCTCGGCGACTTCGTTGCGGCGCCGAGCATCTCTAGCCTTGTGCGAAATGTCGGGATTGATCTTCCTGCCATCCCGCGCAGGCGGCCAAGCTCACGGCTTCGATTCAAATCACTTGCGAGAATGCAGTTGGCGCGGCGGCCCGTGGCCGATCGCGCTCGCGCGCAAAGATCGGCGGATCAAATCCACCAACAACGCTTGAGGACGAGGAGACGGATAATGGGATTCTGGACATATGCGCGCCAAAGGCTCGCACCCTTGGTGGCTGCTCTCTTAAGCATCGCGCTTCTCTACTTCCTGTTCACTGACGTCGCGCTCGCCGAAGACGCGGGCCCACCCGCCTGTAGTGCCAAGGTTCTGGAAAAGTGCACACCGAATGCCGGCGACACCGCCTGGATGCTCACGTCCGTTGCGCTGGTGCTGATGATGACGATCCCCGGCCTCGGGCTGTTCTATGGCGGCATGGTGCGCAAGAAGAACGTCGGCGACACCGTGATGACCAGCTTTGCCGTCACCTGCCTGGTCACTATCCTGTTCGCCATCCTCACTTACAGCATGGCGTTTCGCTCGGGCAGCCCCTTCGTCGGCGGCCTCGATCGCTTGTTTCTCAGGGATATCTTGAGCGACATCGGCAAGGGAGGCATCGGCAATCCCAATCCGCTTGCGCCAACCATCCCCGAGGCTGTGTACATCTGCTTCCAGATGACGTTCGCCATCATCACGCCGGCGCTCATCGCCGGCGCATTTGCCGAGCGCATGAAGTTCTCGGCCATGCTCTGGTTTATTGGCCTGTGGGCTATCTTCGTCTATGCACCGGTCGCGCACTGGGTCTGGGGCCCTGACGGGATATTCTCCTCCGGCAACGATGCCGCATGGGTCAAGGTGCTCGATTTTGCCGGCGGCACCGTCGTGCACATTAACGCCGGTGTGGCCGGGCTCATGTGCGCTATCATGCTCGGCAAGCGCAGCGAAACGGGTCCGGCACACAATATGGTGCTGACCTTTATCGGTGCCGCACTGCTTTGGGTTGGCTGGTTCGGATTCAATGCCGGCTCCGCTGTCTCGGCCGGGATGCAGGCTGGCATGGCCATGCTGGTGACGCAGATCGCAACGGCCGTTGCAGCTTTCACCTGGATGCTGGTGGAGTGGGGGCTGAAGGGCAAGCCGACCGTGGTCGGCATCTGCTCGGGCGCAGTCGCGGGGCTCGTTGCGATTACGCCGGCTTCCGGTTTCGTCGGGGTGGTCGGTGCCTTTGCTATCGGCATCGCCGCCGGTATCCTCTGCTACTGGGGATGCACGGGGCTCAAGCGCATTTTCAGCTATGACGATGCGCTGGATTGCTTCGGTGTGCATGCGGTCGGCGGCATCGTCGGGGCGCTGCTCACCGGCGTGTTCGCGGTCGAGCAATACGGCGGAACCGCAGGCCTCCTGGAAGGAAACCCCGGTCAGTTCCTCAATCAGTGCATCGGCGTCGCCACCGTCTTTGTCTACGACGCCGTCGCCAGCCTGATCATCTTGTTAGTGGTCAAGATCTTCGTCGGCCTTCGCGTGACGCAGGACATCGAGCGCGAAGGTCTCGATCTCGCGCTCCATGGCGAAGTCGTGCAGTAGCATGCATCAAGTCAGTTTCCCGCCGGGCCGGCACTCGTTGCCGGCCACCGTGCGCGAGAAAGCGGCTCGGAACCGGACTGGAAGCAATCGAGGCCGTAAGACCTAAAAGGGGGGCCCGAGCGCAGGGAGGTGGCACATGAACTGGTTCTATTGGAACACAGCGTGGTCGCTGTTCTTCAGCCTCGTTTGGTTCATGACCATCACGCACAATCCTGATGCGCAGATCGCAGATGCGCATTTGCGCGATGAGGCATTCGGCGGCTGAAGGACGTCTTGCGTCATGGAGCGGATCGGGCCAACGCATGGAGGCCGGAGCTGTCATGCCGGCATGTCCGATCGCAGTTGAATGGACAGCATGCGCGATGACGGACTTGCCGCCGGGGGCGGTGGCTAGCTACGATAATAGCGCCACATCCTGAGGAAGGTCCGATGGACGACATCGGGCGGCTGATCAAACGGCTCCAGATTGACCCGCACCACGCCGTTGTGGTCCATGCGCCACGGCAAGCGCATCAAGAGGCGATGGAGCGGCTGTTTGCGCCAGTCGGCAACGAGCGCGCTGCCGATCGGTGCACCGAGGGCGATCTGCAATTCATGAACAGTCATCGCGCGCTCGGCGATCTCTACAAGATCGATGCGTTCGATCGCCCGCCATCGGATCAGACCGAAGGCCTGGATAAAGATGCCGTATTGATTGGCACCTATCGTCGGTCGTCCGGTCTCCAGCAGGGGAATATTGTAGTAAGTGAACCCCGCGGCTGCGACAGCGAGCGGCAACCAGTAGATCGCGCCGGTAATCCACGCGGCCGTGCCGAATATCGCGGCAAGGGCGGCGGTGATGTAGACGGGAAAGTAAATGTCGTCGCGCACATAGGCGACCGAGTAGCCGCCGACATCCCGTTCGTTCAGGGTTGCGCTCATGTCAGCCTTACGCGTGCGGCCGGCCGGCGGGGGCACAAGTCGGCGCTTCGCAGCCGCCGTCGCGCTTAAGGCTATCCGCAAGCGATGACCGCCGCAAAAATAAAAACGGGGCCGCGAGGGCCCCGTTCAGTCAGAAACATTCCGCGATCTTACTTGATCTTGGCTTCACGGAATTCGACGTGCTTGCGCGCGACCGGGTCGTACTTCTTCTTGACGAGCTTGTCGGTCATGGTGCGCGAATTCTTCTTGGCGACGTAATAGAAGCCGGTGTCCGCCGAGGAAACGAGCTTGACCTTGATGGTGACCGCTTTGGCCATTGGGAGAGCCTCAAAATTGGGAAAATCTGGCGCCGGCCAATCGGCCCGCAGTTGGCGCGCAACCTAGCCGCAAACGGCCCAAAGTCAAGGTTTTCGGCCCTGGATTCGACCGGGATTCGGGGCTGTCAGCCCTCAAATCAAGGTTTTCTCCAGCCTGCGAGGCAGCAATGCAGACAATTGCCAGTTCCGGCAGATCCGGGCCTGACGGCGAGAGAGACCAGCCGGCATCGAACCGCCGAGGATGCGTAAGTCCCTCGCCGGTCAGCTCTCGAAGAACCGGTTCTTCGGCCGGGGCAGGCCGAGATTTTCGCGCAGCGTCTTGCCTTCATACTCGGTGCGGAAGATGCCGCGCCGCTGCAACTCGGGCACGACCTTGTCGACGAAATCGAACAGGCCGGCGGGCAGATACGGGAACATGATGTTGAAACCGTCGCTGCCGCGGCTGGTCAGCCATTCCTCCATCTGGTCGGCGATGGTTTTCGGCGTGCCGACGAAGGCGAGCCCGCCATAGCCGCCGACGCGCTGCGCGAGCTGGCGCACCGTCAGCTTGTCGCGGGCGGCGACGTCGACCAGGCGCTGGCGTCCGCTCTTGCTGGCATTGGTCTCCGGGATCGGCGGCAACTGTCCGTCGGGATCAAAGCCCGAGGCATCGGTGCCGAGCTGCACCGAGAGCGAAGCGATGGCGCTGTCGTAGTGCACCATGCTGTCGAGCGTGGCGCGCTTCTCCCTGGCTTCTTCGACACTGTCGCCGACCACGACAAAGGCGCCGGGCAGGATCTTCAGGTGCTCCGGATCGCGGCCGATCTTGTCCATGCGGCCCTTGATATCGGCATAGAGCTTCTGCGCGTCGGCGAGGCTGCCGCCGCCGGTGAACACGGCCTCCGCCGTCTCCGCCGCGAGCTGCCTGCCGTCCTCCGACGCACCGGCCTGCACGATCAGCGGCCAGCCCTGCACGGGACGGGCGATGTTGAGCGGCCCACGTACCTTCAGATATTTGCCGTTGTGATCGAGCACATGCATCTTCGCGGGATCGAAGTAGAGCCCGGCCTCGACGTCGCGCACGAAGGCGTCATCCGCAAAGGAGTCCCACAAGCCCGTGACGACGTCATAGAACTCGCGCGCTCGCTTGTAGCGCTCGGCGTGCTCCATGTGATCGTCGAGGCCGAAATTCAGTGCCGCATCCGGATTGGAGGTGGTGACGATATTCCACCCCGCGCGGCCGCCGCTGATGTGGTCGAGCGAGGCAAAGCGGCGGGCGACGTGATAGGGCTCGTCGAAGGTGGTCGAACCTGTCGCGATCAGGCCGATGTGCTCGGTGGCGCCGGCCAGCGCCGAGAGCAGCGTGAACGGCTCGAACGAGGTGACGGTGTGGCTGCGCTTGAGCGCATTGATCGGCATGTTCAGCACGGCGAGGTGATCGGCCATGAAGAAGGCGTCGAACTTGCCGGCCTCCAGTTTCTGGATCAGCTGCCGCAGATGGGGGAAGTTGAAATTGGCGTCAGGCCAGGCCCCGGGATAGCGCCAGGCGCCGGTGTGGATGCTGACCGGCCGCATGAAGGCGCCGAGCTTGAGTTGACGCTGTGCCATTGCCCCGTTCCGATGTGGTTGTTGTTGGGAAAGAGATAGGGAGGCATGGTGGATGCGCCAGCGTGTCGCCGCGGAAGAGTATTCTGTTTTTGGGTACGTCAGCAGAACAGGCGTCATTCCGGGGCGAGCGAAGCGAGAGCCCGGAATCCATAACCACCATCGTGAGTATGGATTCCGGGCTCGCGCCAGGTGGCGCGCCCCGGAATGACGAGAGGAGGACTACGCCCCCAGCACGTCCTTGTGCATCTTGCCGCCGTAGAAATGGAAGAACGGCACCGGCGCGTCATGGCGCAGGGGACCGGTGGCAAGGCGGCGGTCGAGCTCGGCGAGCACGTTCTTCGTCATGGCGTGGGCGTCGGCCAGCGGCTGTGAGCCGATTTCGACCCACACCAGCTCGATCAGTTCGGCATCGGCATGCACCACGCCCTCGACGCGGTGCGCGATGGCGGAGGCGTCAGCCGTGAAGAAGCGGGTGTCGAAGCGGCGGACGCGGCCGGGCGGGGTGATGGCGCGCGCAATCAGGAACAGGCCGGAGGGATCGGGCAAAAGCCCGGCGTCCGCGAACGGCTTCCAGGCGCCTTCAAGCTTGCCGGGCTTTTCGACCTTGCGGCCCAGACAAAGGCCGGTTTCCTCGCAGGCTTCGCGGATCGCGGCATTGGCCAGCGCCCGGGCGCGGCCGGGCGTGATTTTCGGGCTGCCCTTGAGGAGGTTCGCTTCCAGCTCGCCGGTGATGGGAGCTGCAACGGGAACGCGGTTGTCCGACTTGTCGACGCGCCCGCCCGGGAAGACGTATTTGCCCGGCATGAACACCACCTTGTCGTGGCGCTTGCCGACCAGCACCTTCGGCTTGCCGCCGGAGCGGTCGATCAGGATCAGCGTCGCAGCATCCTTGGGCCGGAAATAAGGATGGTGATCGGCTTCCTTCTCTTCCTTCGCTTCTTCCTTCGCGGAGGTCGCTGCTTCCGTCATTTCCATCCCCGTTGGTGTCGTTTCTTGTTGTCTTTGGTCACACCGGCGGAACGCCGCGTGGAGGATTGTCGTCAAAGCCGTGCATTTTCAGCGCCCATTGCATGCCCACGACGGTGCCCTTGACCGGCTGCAGCAACGCCAGCGACATCACGAAAGTGATCGGCAGATAGATCGCAAGCTGCAGCCAGACCGCCGGCGAATAATTGGTCTCGATCCACAGCGCGATCGGCACCACGATGTGGCCGACGATAACGATGACGAGATAGGCGGGCAGGTCGTCGGCGCGGTGCGGCGTGAAGTCCAGGTCACAGACCGAGCAGTTGTTGGCCGTCTTCAGGAACGCGCGGAACAGCTTTCCCTCGCCGCAGCGCGGGCAGCGGCCGCGAAAGCCGCGCTTCATCGCGCTCCAGAGGTCGCGCTTTGCGCCAATGGCGGTTTCACGGGTCCACACGGTCGATGCGCTGCCTACGGTCTCCATGACTTGCCTTTCCCGGATTTACCGGATTTTTGCCTGCCGCGCTTGTGCTCTTTCTTGCGTGAGGCGCGGTGTGAGCGCTCTTTTTCCACGCGCTGGGATTTCAACACGTTGCGCTTGCTATCGCGCCTGCGGCCCCGTGGTGCGATCTGACCCTCAGATAGTAACTCGAAGCGCAGCGCGCCAGCGACAGGAGCAGCTTCTACCAGACGAACGTCAACCACGTCCCCCAGCCGGTGCATGGCACCGCTGCGCGAACCGACCAGCGCGTGGCGGGTCTCGTCGTAGTTGAAATATTCGGTGCCGAGCGTGCGGATCGGCACGATGCCGTCGGCGCCCGTCTGGTCCAGCTTGACGAACAGGCCGGCGCGGGTGACGCCGGAAATGCGGCCCTGAAACGTCGCGCCGACGCGGTCGGCGAGGAAATGCGCGATCAGCCGGTCGGCCGTTTCGCGCTCGGCCTTCATGGCGCGCCGTTCGGTCGCGGAAATCTGGGCCGCGACTTCGCCGAGATGCTCCAGCGTTTCGTCCGTAGGCAGGGCGCCTTCGCCAAGCCCGAGTGCGCGGATCAGTGCGCGATGCACGATCAGGTCGGCATATCGCCTGATAGGCGAAGTGAAATGCGCGTAGCGGCGCAGGTTGAGGCCGAAATGGCCGTAGTTCTCCGCCGAATATTCCGCCTGCGCCTGCGAGCGCAATACCACTTCGTTGACCAGCGGCTCGTGATCCTCGCCCTTGACCTGCGCGAGCACGCGGTTGAACGCGGTGGGCCGCAGCGCGCCGGCCTTGGCGAAGGAGAGGTCGAGCGTCTTCAAAAATTCCTGGAGGTTGTGCACCTTCTCCTGCGTCGGCTGGTCGTGCACGCGATAGATCAGCGGCAGGCCCTTCTTCTCCAGCATCTCGGCAGCCGCAACGTTGGCGAGAATCATGAACTCCTCGATCAGCCGGTGCGCATCGAGCCGCTCCGGCACGATGACGCGATCGACGGTGCCGTCAGGCTTGAGCAGGATTTTGCGTTCGGGCAGATCGAGATCGAGCGGATCGCGCTCGTCGCGCGCGAGCTTCACCAGCTCATACGCCGCATAAAGCGGCTTGAGGATCGGATCGAGCAGGGGGCCGGTGGTGTCGTCGGGCCTGCCGTCGATCGCCGCCTGCGCCTGAGCGTAAGCAAGCTTGGCGGCCGAGCGCATCAGCACGCGGTGGAATGTGTGGGAGCGCTTGCGGCCATCGGCGCCGATTACCATCCGCACCGCCAGCGCGCCGCGCGGCTCGCCCGGTACCAGCGAGCAGAGGTCGTTGGAGATGCGCTCCGGCAGCATCGGCACGACGCGATCGGGAAAGTAGACGGAGTTGCCGCGGGTGAGCGCATCGCGGTCGAGTGCCGAGCCAGGCCGCACATAATAGGCGACATCGGCAATCGCGACATGGACGATGTAACCGCCCTTGTTGTCGGGATCGCCATCAGGCTCGGCGTGAACGGCGTCGTCATGATCCTTGGCGTCGGGCGGATCGATGGTGACGAGCGCAATGTCACGCCAGTCCTCGCGGCCCTCCAGCGTGGCGGTGCTGGCCGCTTCGGCTTCGCGCAGCGCTGATGGAGTGAAGGCCTGCGGAATCTCGTGGGCGTGGATCGCGATCAGGCTGATTGCCTTCTCGCTGGCCATCGAGCCGAGCCTCTCCTTGACGCGGCCGGAGGCAAGGCCGTAGGCGCGGGTGCGGATCAGGTCGACGCTGACGAGGTCGCCGTCCTCGGCGTCCATGCTGTCGGCCTTGGCGATGTTCAGCTCGCGGCCGGCCTGTTTCTTGTCGACGGGAATGAGGCGGCCGCTGCCGTCGGGATTCTTGCGGAAGATGCCGAGTGCGCGCGTCCTGGCATGCGCAATGACGCGGATGATGCGGCCGCGATAGGGCGTGCCGTCGGTCTCGTCCGTCTTCTCGACCCGCAGCAGCGCGCGGTCGCCGACCCCTGCGGTGGTCCCAGGCTGCGGCCTGCGCGGAAAAACGATGCGGATCCTTGGCGCGGTGCCGCTTTCTTCCTCGTCCCATTCGGTCGGCGAGGCGATCAGTTCACCGTCGCTGTCGCGGCCAGTGATGTCGGCGAGCACGGTATGCGGCAGCTCCGCCGGCTCGTGCATCTTGCGGCGCTTCTTGGCGATCGAGCCTTCGTCGGCGAGGTCGCGCAGGATGCGTTTCAACTCGACGCGGTCGGCGTTCTTCAGTCCGAACTCCCGCGCAATCTCGCGGGTGCCGACTTTGCCCGGATGGGCGCGGATGAAGGCGAGGATGGCGTCGCGGCTGGGAAAGCCTTGCTCGCGCCGCTTGCTCACCCGCGTGCCTTGCCCGCGCTCTTCTTCGTGGGCGCCTTGGCGGTCCCTGCCGGTTTCGAGGCTGACGTCTTGGCAGCAGGCGCGACGGGTGCGCGTGCCTTGCTGGCCGCGTCCGATTTCGGCTTGGCCGCGGCCTTCTTGGCGACGGCCTTTTTCGCCGGCTTAGCCTCCGCACCTTCTTCGTCGGGCTTTGCTTCGGGTTTGGCTTTCGCCTTTGCGGCCTTCTTGGGCGCGCGCTTGGTCTTGCCGCCGCCCTTGGCCGCGCGCTCGTCGATCAGCGCGATCGCCTGAGCCAGCGTAATCGCCTCGGGCGCGATGTCGCTCGGAATGGTGGCGTTGACGCCGCCGGCGGTGACATAGGCGCCATAGCGGCCGGCCTTCTGCGCAACCGCCCCTAAGCTCGGATGATCGCCGAGCGGCTTGCCGGGATCGGCGCCGAACCGGCGGCCGCTTGGACCCTTCGCCACCTTCTCCGCAATCAGCGTCACCGCGCGATTGAGGCCGATGTTGAAGATGTCATCGCCCGCCTCAAGGCTGGCATAGGTCTTCTCATGCTTGACGAACGGCCCGAAACGGCCGAGGCCGGCCGTGATCGGCTCGCCGGTCTCCGGATGCTTTCCGATCTCGCGCGGCAGCGAGAGCAGCTTGAGCGCAAGGTCGAGGTCGACATCGCCGGGAGAAGTGTTCTTCGGAATGCCCGCGCGACGCGGCTTCTCGTCCTCGGCGTAATCCTTCTGCTCGCCGAGCTGGATGTAGGGACCGAAGCGGCCGGCCTTGACGGTGACGTCGCGATCGGTCTCGGGATCCTTGCCGAGCACGCGGTCGGCGCTTGCCTCGGAATCGGCGGCAAGCGGACGGGTGTAGCGGCACTCCGGATAGTTCGAGCAGCCGACGAAGGCACCGAACTTGCCGGCCTTCAGGTTGAGACGCCCGGTGCCGCAGGTCGGGCACTGCCGGACATCGCCGCCATCCGCGCGGGGCGGATAGATGTGCGGCCCCAGCATCGCGTCGAGCGCATCCAGCACCTCGGCGACGCGGAGATCCTTGATGTCGTCGACCGCGCCGATGAAGTCGCGCCAGAAATCCTTGAGAACCTGCTGCCAGGAAATTTCGTTGTTGGAGATGCGGTCGAGCTGCTCCTCGAGGTCGGCGGTAAAGTCGTATTCGACATAGCGCGCGAAGAAATTCTCCAGGAACGCGACGACGACGCGGCCCTTGTCCTCGCCATGCAGACGCTTCTTCTCAAGCTTGACGTAGCCGCGGTCCTTCAGGACCTGCAGGATCGAGGCGTAGGTCGAGGGCCGGCCGATGCCGAGCTCTTCCATGCGCTTGACCAGCGATGCTTCGGAGAAGCGCGGCGGCGGCTCGGTGAAATGCTGGGTGACGGCGAGATCCTGCCGCTTCAACGGCTCGCCCTGGCTCATCTGGGGCAGGCGGCGGCCGTCCTCGTCTTCCTCGTCGTCGCGGCCTTCCTGATAGAGCGCGAGGAAGCCGTCGAACTTGATCACCTGCCCGGTGGCGCGCAGCTCCAGCAGGCGGCCGCCTGCCTTCGCCGTGATGTCGACGGTGGTGCGCTCCAGCTCGGCCGATTCCATCTGGCTCGCGATGGTGCGGGTCCAGATCAATTCATAGAGCCGCGCCTGGTCGTTATCGAGCTTGCGGCGCATGTCGGCGGGACGGCGCGACAGGTCGGTCGGACGGATCGCTTCGTGCGCTTCCTGAGCGTTCTTGGCCTTGGTCTGATACTGGCGCGGCGCATCCGGCACATAGGCGTTGCCGTAATCCTCGCCGATCACCTTGCGCGCCTGCGTGATCGCTTCATTGGCGATCTGCACGCCGTCGGTTCGCATATAAGTAATGAGGCCGGTGGTCTCGCCGCCGATATCGATGCCCTCGTAGAGCCGCTGCGCAATCCGCATCGTATGCGCGGGCGCGAAGCCGAGCTTGCGGCTCGCCTCCTGCTGCAGCGTCGAGGTGGTGAAGGGCGCCTGCGGATTGCGACGGGCCGGCTTGGCTTCGACGGTGGTCACCGTGAAGGCTGCGGCCTCCAGCGCCTTCTTGAAATCCTCGGCCTCGGCGCCGGTGCCGATGTCGAGCCTTTGAATCTTCTTGCCGTCGGCGCCGACGAGGCGCGCCTCGAAGGCCTCGCCGCGTGGCGTCAAAAGCGTCGCGACCAGCGACCAGTATTCGCGGGCAACGAATTTCTCGATCTCGAGCTCACGGTCGCAGACCAGCCGCAGCGCGACCGACTGCACCCGGCCGGCCGAGCGCGCGCCCGGCAGCTTGCGCCACAGCACGGGGGAGAGTGTGAAGCCGACCAGATAGTCCAGCGCGCGGCGCGCCATATAGGCGTCGACCAGCGCGCCATCGATCTGGCGCGGATTCTTCATGGCCTCGGAGATCGCCTGCTTGGTGATCGCGTTGAACACCACCCGCTCGATCTTCTGGTCCTTCAGCGCGCGCTTCTCCTTGAGCACCTCCAGCACGTGCCAGGAGATCGCCTCGCCCTCGCGATCAGGGTCGGTGGCCAGGATCAGGCGGTCGGCGCCCTTGAGCGACTTGGCGATGTCGTTGAGACGGCCTGCCGCCTTGGCATCGACTTCCCATATCATCCTAAAGTTCTGGTCGGGATCGACCGATCCGTTCTTGGCAGGCAGGTCACGGACATGGCCAAATGAGGCCAGAACCTCATAGGAGGAGCCCAGATATTTGTTGATCGTCTTGGCTTTCGCCGGCGACTCCACAATGACGATATTCATGTCATTCCAATAGCTTACGCGAAAAACAACGGGCCGGTCCCGCGAGACTCGCGGCCGGCCGTTGCGACCCGAACATGGGTGGTGAGGCGGTC
>Ga0081540_1002781_pt1 | contig 14184 bp, 13 predicted proteins | sample TabmetS2T1R1_FD_71024 | JGI IMG/M metagenome (GOLD analysis project Ga0081540, IMG submission 71024) | Tabebuia heterophylla rhizosphere microbial communities from the University of Puerto Rico - S2T1R1 | ecosystem: Host-associated > Plants > Roots > Rhizosphere ... | reverse complement strand
CGTACGTCCCCGTCTCGACAAACCACGACGCGCCCCTCCACGACCGCGTAGAAGGCGTGTGCCGGAGCGCCCTGCACGACCACGTCGACGCCGGCCGGAAGCGGACACACCTGCGAAGAGGAGGCGAGTTGTTCAAGAACGAGTTGTGGCGTCCCCTGGGTGATCGGCAGTCGCCTGATAATGGCCAGTCGCGAGGCGAGGGCCTGCGTACGCTTTTCGCTCGCCTCATCGAGCCCCCGAAGGCCTTGGCCGCAGGCCACCAACACCACGACAACGGCGGCGGCGCCGAGGATCCAGAAGCTTGAGCGGAGCGAGGTCACCTCGACGAGGATCGACGCCAGCACCGCGCCGCCGATCATCGCTGCGATCGAACTGGCATCGAACAATCCGGCGATCCGGCCGAGCGTCTCGCGCGGCGTGACGCGCGCCAGCACGGTCTCCGCGACGACCTCGCAGCAGACGAGCCCAGCTCCGCCGGCCACACTCACAACCAGCGCCAGGACCAGCACATCGGTGCTGGCGTAGACGAACTGGCTGGCGCACGCGAGCAGCGCCGAGCTCAGCACGACGAGGGTGAGACGGCGGCTGGTTGCGAGTTGACCGTTGAAGACCGCGCTGATGAGCCCGCCAACGCCCGACGCGGCGAGCAGGAGTCCGTAGCCACCCGTGCCGAGGTCCAGGGATCGGCTGGCGTAGACGACGAGCTGGACCGTCTGAGCGCCGTAGGTGAACTCGACCATGGCCGCGATGACCGTCAGCGGGATCACGAACCGCGTCCTACGGGCCGTCCGCAATCCCGTCCTGGTGCTGGCCTTGTCATCGCTGCTCCCGCTCGTGCGGACCGTGTGATCGCCCAGCGTTCCGAACAGCAACGCCGCGACTGCGAACGTTGCCGCGTTGGCGAGAAAGGCAGCCGGCGCCGACATGACGGCGAGCAGGAGCGCGCCAATTGCCGGACCGATGACGACCGCGAGGTCCTGCACGGTATGAAGCAACGCGTTGGCGGGCCCGATCCGACCCTCTCCCACCAGGCGGGGGAGCAGCGACAACGCTGCCGGCCGCTCGGCGCTGCCGGCTGCGGACGCAACGGCGACGATTCCGATCGTCAGCGCAACCGGGCCATTGCCCGCCACCACCGCCGCCAATAGGAGCATGAGCCCGAGACGCAGCAGGCTGCCCACCATCAGCACGGTCCGGCGGGGATAGCGGTCCGCGATCGTGCCCCCGAGCGGCCCGAGCAGCACGTAGGGAAGCAAGCGGCACAGCGTGGCTGTGCCTACCCATACGGCAGAGTGCGTCGCGTTGAAGACATATGCCAGCAGCGCCGCGTTGTACAGCCAGTCGCCCACCTGCGAGACCGCACTGGCACCGATCAGCACGCGTGCCTCGCGGATTGCCAGGACGCCTCGGTATGCAGCTAGGGCCGTCATAGGTGCCTCGCAGACACGTTGCCCTCCCTCGGACGTGCCCCCGAGCTGCCGTCATCCATGAGCGTGCACCATTGACACGCCAAACCCCCCGAGTGACCCCGCGGCGGGGTTGGCAGCTTATCTCGATCCTCTAACTCCGGCAAAGGACGTAGCGAGATGCTAGGTCTCCTCGCGCGCCTCCACTCCGGCGCCGCCGAAGTCCGAGTACTGGTACGGATTGGCGATACGGTCTTCTTCTGGTTGCTCGGGATGCATTTTTGCGTCCCAGGCCTCGTCGCGTAGCACGCCGTGCACGTGCTCGACCGACTCCGCGGACAACCGGCGTGCCTCCTCCAACCGGTCGATGGCGAGCAGGCGGTGGTTGAACTTGACCGCCCGGCCGTTCACGAGCACCGTGTGCACGTCCCCGCGGCCGGCCTGGTACACGAGGTGACCTTCCGGGTAGAGGATGGGAAACATCGTCGGCGAGTCTTCGTTGAGCACCAGGACGAGGTCGGCCTTCTTTCCCACCGTGATGCTGCCGACGATGCCGTCCAACCCGAGCGCAGTGGCGCCGCCGATGGTGGCGTAGTACACCACCTGGTCGGCCCGCAGCGCCAGGTTCATGACGGTGCGCCCCTCGCGGTGGGCTTCGAGGTGCTCGCGGGCCCGGTCGAGGTTCAGCGTCGCCCGCATGGCTGAGAACATGTCCCCCGACCACCAGGCGCTGGTGTCGACCGACAGCGAGATCGGGATCCCGTACTTGCGCAGCCGCGCCGTTGGCGAGTAGCCCTGGCCGGCGCTGCACTCGCTCTCGGTCGCCACCGACGCATGGGCGCCCGAGGCAGCGATGCGTTGGTAGGAGTCCTCGGTCAGGCTCGCGACGTGCACGTGCGTCACTCGGTCGGTGAGGTAGCCATGTTCGGCCATGAGCTGGATGCTCTGGTCCGACGTGGCTCCCCACACACCGCTGTGCGTCGTCACTCTGGTGTCCAGGTCACGGGCCACCGCGAAGGCCGGTCCCTCGGGAAACGCGGGATCGCCGGGAACGTCGAAGGCCATCTGCCAGCGCAACATGTCGCCCCGACCATCGAGACGGCGGCGGACGAAGTCCTTGAACTCAGGGCGTGTCGACCACTCCCATGGCCCCTCGGCCAGGTTGCCGTACGCGAAGACGTACCGGCCGTCGAGCCGCTCGAGCGCGTCGACAGCGGCCTCGGCGTGGTCGGTCGTCCGCAGGCCGTGCGACCAGTCCAGCGTGGTCGTCACGCCGGCGTCGAGGGAGTCGAGTCCGGCGAGCAGGTTGCCTGCGTAGACCTCTTCCGGCCGGAACGCGTGACCCCACTCCAGGTAGTAGAAGTAGAAGTAGTTCGTCAGTGTCCAGTCGGCGCCGAAGCCCCGCATGAGCGACTGCCACATATGCCGATGGGTGTCGATCATGCCAGGCATCACAATGCCACCGCGGGAGTCGATCTCGACCGTGCCTTCGGGAACGTTCAACGATGTCCCAACGTCCGCGATCGAGTCGCCGACGACGAGCACATCGGTATTCTCCCGAGTGCCGATCCCTAGATCCACGCACACGACCGTTGCGTTTCGGAATACAAATCCGGGCGCGCTCGTGACCTCGTCTACTGATGGGAGAACGCGTTGGGGTCGGTCGGATGTCACCATGGCAGGCTCCTGCTCGTCCAGTGGGTCAAGGTGGCGAGGTCCTCGGCGCGGTGCACATGCCGAGGTGGCGTCTCGAATGTGGCGTACGGCGTGATGCGGACGACCACTCGTTTCTCGTCGCGGACCATCCGTTCGACGTCAGGGCGGGTGCTGTCCGGCATTGACTGGCCGGCCATGATCTCGAGCACCCGACGGAGCACGGTCGTCGCTGTCTCGAAGTCCTCGTCAAGGCGGGCGCGGCCGTAGACCTGGAGGTAAGTCAACGGCCAGCTCTCATCGAGCACGCAAAGGCTGACTCGTTCATCGTGCCGAACCACTTTGGCCTTCGCCCGCTCGGCCATCGTCGAGACGTAGATCTCGTTGTCACCGTTCATCACGTAGTAGACCGCCGTCATGGCCGGGCCATGCTTGCGGCGGTTGTACCCGAAGATCGCGAGGCGGTGGTCGCGGACGAACTGGCGTCGCTCCTCGGGTGTCACGACGCTGCGCCGACACGCGCGCACCAGGGCAATTCGATTTGCGCGGAGTCCGCCACGATTCGGGTCCTTTCAGCGCGTCGGTGCCGATTCCGCTCCGCTGATTGGCTTTCTACGCCGAGATAGTTCATCGGTCAACCAACCAGCGCCTCGTATTCTCGGCGCCGTGACCGAGGACGCCGACGTTATCGCCGACCTGGAAGCGCGGCGATACCGAGCCATGCTGCGATCAGACGCCGCGGCATTGGATGAGCTATGCGATGACGAGCTGACCTACACGCACTCGGACGGCGCCCGCGACACTAAGGCAACCTATCTGCGCCGGGTCCGCGATGGTTATTTCGACTACCAGTGGCTGGACCACGAGATCTTTCGAACGATCGTCGTCGGGGACTGCGCGGTCGTGGTCGGCCGCATGACCGGCGACGTGATCGTCAATGGGTCGATGCGCCACTTGAACAGCGCGGCGCTGATCGTCTGGGCGCGGCGGGCGACGGGGTGGCGGCTTCTCGCGTTCCAGCCCACCCCGCTGAAGTCTTGATGCGCCAGCGAACCCTAATCGGGCGCGAGGACGAGGTCGAAGCTCGCGCGTACCCACGTCCGGTCGAGAACTCGGCCGTCCGGTGTCGGCTCGGTCCTCGGCGCCCGGATGAAGTCGACGATCAGCGAGTCGCGAATGCCGAAGACGCTGTCCGAGCCCATGTCGTTGCCGGCGACGAACATGTGCGTCACCAGGGTGCGCATGCCCGGGTGGCGCACCATGAAGTGCAGGTGCGGGGCCCGCATGGGTGAGCGGTGCGTCTCGGTCAGGAGGTCGCCTACCGGCCCATCCGACGGAATGGGATAGGGCGTCGGGGTCAGTGCCCAGAAACGGTAACGGCCTTCGTCGTCGGCGAAGAGGTGGCCACGGGCGGCGGTACGGCCGTCGGTGTACTGGACGTCGTAGTAGCCGTCATCGTCGGCCTCCCACACGTCGATCCGAGCGCCCGGGATCGGCCGACCATCCACATCCATGACACGGCCCTCGACCCAGCACGGCTCGCCCGACGCGTCGCCGGAGATGTCTCCGCCCAGCTTGACGAGCGGCGAGTCCTCGACGAAGAACGGGCCGACAACGGTGGCCTCGGTCGTGCGTCCGGTGGCGTCGTCGTTCACGATGATCATCTGCATCGACGCCCCGAGGATGTCAGACAGCAGGATGAACTCTTGCCGCTTGTCGTCGGTGATATGGCCGACCCGAGTAAGGAAGTCGATCCCTAGCTGCCACTCACGCTCAGTTAGCCGGACTTCGCGGATGAACGCGTGCAGGTGCTCGACCAGGGCCGTCAATACCGTCTTCAGCCGTGGATCCGGCGTGTTTGCCAGGCTGGCGACGACGGCGTCGACCAGCTGTTGCTCGCGGCCTTTCTGGGCACTCGACTCGGCGTCGGTCCCGGTCATGACATGCCCTCCGTCCCGGTCGGTTCCGGCTCGGTTCCCAACCACGCGCCGCGCAGCACCGTGCGGAGCGATGCGGCGTCGACCGGCCGCGGATTGTTAGGTGGCACCTCCGGCAGGATCAGCGCGACGGCGGGATCGATGTCGTCCTCACTTAGCCCGATCTCATGCAGTGCCGTCGGCGCGTCAATGCTGGTGCGCAGCCGGTGCAGCCCATCGGATGCGTCGTCGGTTCCGAGTGCGGCGGCGATGCGAGCACTCGCGGTCGCCGCGAACGGCGCGTTGAAGGCCAGCACGTATGGCAGCACGATCGCATGCGTGGGCGCGTGCGGTAGGCCGAACGCACCGCCAAGGACGTGGCAGATCTTGTGGTGCAGGCCGGATCCGGCCGATGCAAACGCGACCGCGGCAAGGTAGCTGCCGAATAACGTCTGCTCCGTTGCGTCTGTGTTGCCGGCTACGACGCCAGGCAGGCCGATGCGAAGCGTCCGCAGCCCCTCCATCGCGAGCACTGCGTCGATTGGGTCGGCTCGGGGCGCCCACATCGAGTCGATCGCGTGGGCGACCGCGTTCAGCCCTGACGCGACAGCGAGGGATGGCGGCAGCCCGGCGAACAGGTCGGCGTCGTACACGACCACCTCGGGAAGGACGCGCGGATCGTTGCCGGTCCGCTTCCGTCCATTCTCGGTCACCCCCCATACGTCCGTGGCTTCCGAACCGGCGAATGTCGTCGGCACCGCCATGATCGGCAGCGCCGAGGTCAGCGCGATGGCCTTGGCCAGCCCCGTCGCCGAACCACCCCCGATAGCGATCAACAGATCCGCGTCCGCGGCGTGCGCCGAAGCCCGGGCATCCACCGCGACCTCGGTCGGGACATGCTCCACGATCCCGCCGTACCGAACCGCATCGCTCAGGCGAGCGCGCGCCAGCAGCTCGTCATGCCGGGTGCTGGCGACGACGAATGGCCGGTTCGCGCCAATCCGTTTCGTCTCAACCGCTAGGTGTGTCGCCGCCAGCCCGGTTCCGAACAGCACCCGCTGGGCCTTGGTCTCGTGCTCGAAAACGAGCGCCACCTAATATCTCCCGGCCCTCGACCACTCATTGTCTAAGCGATGCTGTCATTCGCCTGCACCTCGACGCTAACGCCTGCGGCTCGATGACGGTCCTCGGTCGTGACGCTTCTACGTTTGTCAGGCGTGATCTTGGACATGGCGACAGTAAGTCCAAGATCATCTCGCCCACCTGATTCTGACTAGCGGCTTGTCACGCCACTTGGTCTCGGCTAATCTACAACCAGATGGTTGTAGATAAGCTGACCGACGAAGCCGCCGACCGGGTGTTCCATGCGCTGGCCGACGCGACCCGTCGCGACATTCTCCGTCGCTCCGTCCGGGGTGACTCGTCCGTGTCGCGGCTGGCCGCGGCCTATCCGATGAGCTTCGCGGCCGTGCAAAAGCACGTCGCGGTGTTAGAACGGGCCGGTTTGGTCACAAAGGAACGCCGCGGACGGGAGCAGCTCGTGCGCACGGATCCCGATGCAGTCCGGCGGGCGCGGCAGGCCCTCGACCAGCTCGAGATGGCCTGGCGCGGGCGAGTGGACCGAATGGCCGAGCTGCTCGCGCAAGACCCCGAACCACATCAGAACCCACCGACGAGAGGACACGACACATGAGCGTCACCAGCATCGAGAAGGACTTCGACCGCCTCACCCTCGTCGTGGTCGCCGACTTCGACGCCGCACCCGAGCGGGTATGGCAGCTATGGGCCGATCCGCGGAATTTGGAACGCTGGTGGGGGCCGCCGAGCTATCCGGCGACGGTGCAGCAGTACGACCTGACCCCGGGCGGCGACGTGAGCTACTTAATGACCGGTCCGGAGGGCGAGAAGTACCACGGGTGGTGGCGAGTCACCTCGGTCAACCCGCCGAAGTCGCTGGAGTTCCGTGACGGATTCGCCGACCAGGACGGGAACCCCACGCCCGACATGCCAACGACCACGGTGTCCATGCAGCTCACTGAGCATGGCGGCGGCACCCGGATGGAACTGCGCACGATCTTCGACACCCGCGAAGCCATGGAGCGGCTCGACAGCATGGGCATGACCGAGGGTCTGCGAGAGGCGGTCGGCCAGATGGACGCGCTGCTTGTCGGCTAACCCCAGACCGGCCCTGCCTATCCGATCGAAAGGACGTGCGAGAGATGAGAAAGCTGATCGTGAGCACCTTCGTGACTCTCGACGGGGTCATGCAGGCCCCAGGCGGCCCGGAGGAGGACGGTGAAGGCGGGTTCGCGTATGGCGGCTGGTCGGTGAACTACTGGGACGAGCAGATGGGGCAGGTCATGTCCGAGGCCATGAGCAAGCCCTTCGATCTCCTTCTTGGCCGCAAAACCTACGACATTTTCGCCGCCTTCTGGCCCAACGCGAGCGATGATGCGGGCGGCAAGCCGTTGAATGACGCTACGAAGTACGTCGCGTCGCGCGGTCAGCCCACGCTGGCCTGGGGGCCGTCGGTCCTGATCGAAGGAAACGCAGCCGAAGGCGTCTCGGCGATCAAGAAAGGCAACGGGCCGGAGCTGCAGGTGCACGGCAGCGGGAACCTCATCCAGACGCTGCTGCGCCACAACCTCGTCGACGAGTTCCGGCTCTGGGCCTTTCCGGTCGTTATCGGCTCCGGCAAGCGTCTATTCGCCGACGGCACCATCCCCGCCGGGCTGAAGCTCGTCAATAGCAAGATCTCGACAACCGGAGTGGTTATAGGTACCTACGAGCCCGCGGGCGAACTCGCCACCGGATCGTTCGCATAGCCGGACCCGCAGTTCTGCGATCTGCGCCCGACCTCGGCATCGACGGCAAAGTGGTCTCGGAAATGCTGCGAGCTGGAGTCGTGGTCTGATTAGCCGCACATTCGCTTGGTGACCGCATCGTGGTCCGTGTTGTCGCGCGGCGGTCCTACTTCTCACATCCGATTCCGTCGTGGTCGCTATCGAGTCCATAGGGATCGCTTCCGGTAACAATGATCGGCCCTGGGACGTATCGAGGCCCATTGCCGGATCCGCCCGCGCAATCGACGTCCAGGCCGGGCGGGATACATGGGCTATATCCAGGGGTACACGCGGCTGGGGCTGGAGATGAAGGCAGGGCCCGCGGGGCCGCGGACGTAGGGGCGGCCTGCGCCGCCGAAGCCTGTGCCGCAGCCGCTGCCGCAGCGGCCCGGTCGGCCGCGGCTTGCTCGGCGGCTGCCCTTTGCGCGGCGGCTTTTTCTGCGGCGGCTTTGGCTGCTGCGGCCTTTGCCGCCGCTGCCCGAGACGCTGCCGCCCGGGCTGCTGCCGCGTTGGCGGACGAACTGCTAGCAGCGGCGCGACTTTCCGCGGCTAATGCCGATGCATTCTCCCCTGATGCCGGAGGCGTGGTTGATATCGCGGCTGAAGTTGTCGGCGTCACCGGCGCGGCAGTCAATGCTGAATGTGATGCGCAGGCGGCCGTGACGATGAGAGTAAGCACACACAGAATTGCCCCAGTAATTCCTCGAAACACTAAAGCCCCCCGATTTCGATTGCTCGGGGGAGTTTCCCGATACCGTCGCCTGTTGTCAAGTTATCGTTAGAGACGTGTTGCATGCAGTGTCTGGTTCGATAGGGGGACATGCCGGCTGTGCCGGTGCGGACCCATCCGTCGACTCACGCGTGTGCAGTTCCTAAGGTGCGCGATCCTCGGTCGTGACGCTGGATCATCACGGATTGATCCCCGATGCGCCCGGCCACGTCGAGCGTGATCTTGCAGTTACGACTCGATTAGGACGACAACTCAAAGATGATCTCGCCCTTGTCGCCCCTGTGGTTCAAATGGGGTGCTAGATCCTGATCTTAGACATGTCGTCGACTAAGCGGCTGAACGCCAGAGGGCGTGGCTCGAAGCCCCGCATATCTTAGTATCACTTATGAAACATCTGATACTAGACTTCTGGCATGCCCTCACCTAGGCCAGGTAGCTCCGCGACTCGGCCAACCATCAATAGCGGCGATTGGCCGGTCCTCGGGTCGGAACTGCGCCCGTGGACGTCCGGATTCCCCGCCGAAATGCTGTCAGCGGGAGTCCGGCGCCGCCACTCTGGAGCCTATGGGGCGGCCCTCGTCCCGCTCATCGCCGACCGCGCTCCGCGCTTGCCAGCCGACGTGCTCGCGCTCTGTGAGGAAGCCTCGGTGGCGATCGCCCGCTTCGACAGCGAGCTTGGCCGCGAGGTCGCCCCGTTCGCATCTGTTCTGCTGCGATCCGAGTCGGCGTCCTCGTCGTTGATCGAGAACCTCACGTCCGGTGCAAAAGCGATTGCGCTTGCGGAGTTGGGCAGCCGGGAAAAACGCAATGCCACGGAGATCGTCGGCAATGTCGATGCGATGCGCGCGGCCCTGGAGCTCGCGAACCGACTCGATCAAAGCGCGATCTTAGCGATGCACGCTGCCCTGGTCGCGCGCCATGAGCCGGACATCGCTGGCGGCTGGCGGCACGAGCAGGTCTGGATAGGCGGTGATTCGTTCGGACCACATGGCGCGACCTTCGTTCCTCCGCACCATGACCATGTGCCGGCGCTGATGGCCGACCTGGTTGGCTTTATTCGACGAATGGATATGCCGGCGTTGGCTCACGCTGCCGTCGCGCATGCTCAGTTCGAAACCATCCATCCCTTCCCCGATGGCAATGGCCGAACTGGTCGGGCGCTAGTGCACGCGATGCTACGAGCACGAGGACTGACCCGAAATGTCACCGTGCCGGTGTCCGCCGGACTGCTCACCGACACGCCTGCATATTTCGACACGCTGACTGCGTATCGCGCCGGCGATCCAGCCGCGATCGTCGAACGAATGGCGCAGGCTTCGTTAACCGCGATCGTCAACGGTCGTCAACTCGTCGCCGAGCTGCACTCCATCCGTGCGAGCTGGAACAGCAAGCTTAAGGTTCGGCGCGACGCGTCGGCCTGGCGGTTGGCCGATCTGCTGATCCGCCAGCCCGTTGTCGACTCCGCCCGGGTCGCATCAGAGTTGGCGATCGCACCTCAGAACGCGCATCGGGCCGTCGCGCCACTCGTCGAGGCTGGAATCCTCACCGAGTTCACCGGCTTCGCCCGTAATCGACTGTGGCAGTCTCGTGAGGTGCTTACCTCGCTGGACGACTTCGCTCGTCGGGCGGGTCGGCGGAGCAGATAAGGCCCGGGTGGGGCGGACAGTCCCTTCGCCTAATCTCGTTGACGTGCCGAAGAACATGGTCGAAGTGCCGGCCGGCAGCTTCGTCATGGGCAGTGACGACCACTATGCCGAAGAGCGTCCCGCTCACGAGGAACACGTTTCGGCATTCCTGATCGACGAGCATCCCGTGACCAATGCCGAGTTTCGCCGCTTCGTCAAGGACACCGACCACCGCACTACCGCCGAGATCGCGCCGTCGGCCGAGGAGTTCCCGGAGGCAGATCCCCTGGATCTCGTGGCTGGTTCGCTCGTCTTTCGACCTACGCCCGGCCCAGTGCCGTTGGACGACTGGCGGCGTTGGTGGCACTGGACACCGGGTGCGCACTGGCGGGCACCGGAGGGGCCAGGTAGCTCGATGGGCGGGAAGGAACTGCACCCGGTGGTGCACGTCTCGTTCGAAGACGCGCTGGCCTACGCCACATGGGCCGGGAAGGACCTGCCCACCGAAGTCGAATGGGAGTACGCCGCCCGGGGTGGCCGCCCGCCGACGGTTTACGCCTGGGGAGATGAATTTATGCCGCGCGGCCGGCCAATGGCCAACACCTGGCACGGCGAGTTCCCGTGGCAGACGGACAAGGTGCCCGGCAAGGATCGCACGACACCGGTGGGCCGATTCCCCGCCAATGAGTGGGGTCTGGTCGACATGATGGGGAACATTTGGGAGTGGACGGCATCGGCGTGGACGGATGACCATGCCGGCCGCCTCGGTGAGCCGTCGCCCTCGCCGTCCTGCTGTGCTCCGCAAGACCCGCTCGGCGCTTTGCAGGAAGACGACCGAAACGTGATGAAAGGCGGCTCGCACCTCTGCGCGCCGTCGTATTGCCTCCGTTATCGACCACCGGCGCGTCAAGGCCAAGCCGTCCGCAGTAGCACCAGCCACCTCGGCTTCCGGTGCCTCATCCGGGTTTGAGCGCCCGCGCGCGGTCCTGATCTCGCTGGGCCGCGTCGCCGCCTTGCATGTATCGGGTCGCCTGGGCCGGCCTCCTCTCTAACGAGGTGGTCTGGATGAATGGCTACGGCGTGCTGCGGGGGAGTCCCGACCGATGGGTGCGGGAAGACGGAGACACAACCCCGCACCTACAGATCCGATTACTCGACACCACGGGACGGCCGTGGCGTATCGCAGTGAACGTGCAGTCCGACACGGGCGCGGAAGTCGTCTACTGGCTGGTGGATCCCATGCAAGGGCACCCGATCCTCAGTGGGCTGGCCAGCTTGCCGACCGGGTTCAGTAGCAGCGACCCGTCATCCGCCAGTGCCCTGGACTACGTGCGGGCGCCGTTGTTCGACTGGCATGAAGGGGCGGCACTTCCTGCATCGGGCAGCGCGTCGGCCGACGATCTACAGGATCTGCTCGGGCTGTATCTCCAGCACTGCAAGGACGCCGGCGGCCAGGTGTATGCATTCGGGCAACGGTTCGACCGCAACCTGCACAAGCCAATCGACGTCGATTTCGGGAATACCGATGGACTGCACGGCGTCCACGACATTCACCTCAACCAGGGCAACGCGGGGCCACACGCCGGCGACAACGGGGCGATGCATGACGGCGGCCTGATCCTCGCCCATCCGGATCGGCACATTGGCCTCTTTCTTGCCTTTCAAACGCAGCGAGTCCCTACCGATCCGGCCGGAGATCCGACGTCGCAGTCACGGTCAATCGCGGATCTGATCCAGGGCACAACGCCTCCGACGGACACGGTCTATCTGGAGCGCGCCTTGCTCAACCCGGTCGGCGACGATGTGGGCCACGAGGTTGTCGTGATCGGAAATCTGGCCGACAGCGTCGCGTCGTTGATGGGTTGGCAGCTCGTCGACAAGACGCACCGCTGCACCGTGATCGGTCCGGGGACAATGGGGCCGGGAGGCTCACTGCTCGTACCTCTCGACGGCACCGGAGCTCAGCTCGGGAACAACGGTGGAAATCTCGTGCTACTCGATCCAGGTGAACGTCTGGTGGATGCCGTCGCCTACACCGCCACCGACGCCGTGGAAGGCCGGTACGTCCGCTTCCACCGCTGAGATACGCCGTGGAACCGCTTCCCGCGACCGGTACGTATCACGGTGTGGAAAGCAAGCTCCGAGCACATATCGATCCGTTCAACGGAGATGTCCGATGGTTGGAGTCGACGTGGCCGAGCAACCGGCCGAATGGAGCCACCTGGTCAGCCCGCCGCGGGCCAGCGACGTCAGGGCGACGCCTCTCGATGTCGAGACCATACGGACGCATTTCTTCTTTCCGGAGCGGGGGCGGATCGTCGCGAACAATGCGGCAAGCACGCAGCCCCCTCGGGAGCTGGTGCAGCTGTATCAAGACCTCGGCGCCGGGTTACGAGAACGTGCCTCGTGGCCAGTCCGACGCATCGCAGGCGATGACCAGGCAATTCGAAGCATCGTTCGACACGATTGCCCAATTCATCAATGCTCCCAGCCGAGAAACGTAGCGATATATCGCAACGCGACGGAGGCACTCAACTCCGTTATGTACTCGCTTATGACCGAGTTTCGCGATGGCGACAACGTGGTTACGACCATGATCGAGCACAACTCGAACTACGTGTCCTGGCATGGGCTATGCCAGGAGATCCTTCCTAAGTTCGGGATCCGGGTGGAGTGCCGGCTCGTTCCGTTCGATCTCGACACAGGCGAACTCGATCTGGCCCAGCTGGCGGCGCAAGTCGACGACCGGACCAAGCTGGTGTGTTGTACTGGTGCATCTAACTTCCTCGGCACGAGACCTCTCCTGGAGTCCATTCGACGAATCGCTGCAGAGAGTGGTTATCAGCAGCCGGACGGTGATCGGCGTTCGCGAATGCTGATTGATGGTGCCCAGCTGGTACCGAGCACATTTGTCGACGTCCAAGCGCTGGAGGTCGACTACCTGGTCTTTTCGTTCCACAAGATGCTGGCGCCATTCGGCGTCGGCGTCCTCTACGCGAAGCGTCATCTGCTCGACGACTCGCTCCCATTCCTCTACGGCGGCGACATGATCGCAGAGGGCCAGGTGTACCCGGATCACGTCGGTTACAGCGGCCTGCCGTGGAAGTTTGCGGCTGGAACCCCAAATATCCTGGGCACGATCGCGTCCGCCCAGGCCTTGCGACTGCTGCTCGACCTCGCTTTGCACCCCGACGGCTATGAGTACTTTGGATCGGAGCGCGCTCTCGCCGCAGATCGCATCGCGAGCGCTATGACGAGAATCGCGAGCCATGCCCGCCAGTTAGTCGGCTACGCACTCGACCGGTTAAGCTGCCTGCCGGGCGTCACTATTTACGGTCCAAGGTCGGCGGAGCGGCGGGCGTCACTGGTCGCGTTCAACGTATCCGGCTGGAGCCCTTTCGATATTGCCGCCGCCCTCAATGCAGTCGGTGTCGAATCGAGAGCAGGCTGTCCCTGCGCGACCTTGGCCCACCATTACCTCGAGCTCGATCCTGCGGCAAGCTGCCGGCTCAGCTTCTACCTCTACAACACCCCCGAAGATGTCGACCGGGCCGTTGACGCGGTGGCCGACACCGCCGCCGCCGCTACGAGAGAGTCGTCGCCTGGCAGGCCGGCCGCGACCAAATCGACCACCAGGGCATGAGACGGTTCTCCGTCGGCACCACCTGGCTCAACGTGAAGCAGATCTGGCTCGGCCTCGACGGCTGCGTGGCGCGGCTGCTGCCTGTCGGCGCAGCCGGTACTCGGCGGCCTCCCGGCAAAGGTCGTTGGCGCGTTGAACGGCAAGGGCGGCGGTCAGGTACGGGTTCATGGAGGTTCCCTTCGTGGTTGCCTGGTACGGCGGTTCATGGGTGTGGGTAGCACAGTTGTTCGGCCACCTCGGCGTCGGTGAGCTGGACGTCCAGGCAGAGTTGGCTGAAGTCGGTGGCGGGCGAGAGCCGGGAAAGCAGTCGACGCAGCGACAATCGGCCGGGCTTTTGTTCCTCTTTCTGTTTGCCCTCGCGACCAAAC
>Ga0081540_1002780_pt1 | contig 14186 bp, 11 predicted proteins | sample TabmetS2T1R1_FD_71024 | JGI IMG/M metagenome (GOLD analysis project Ga0081540, IMG submission 71024) | Tabebuia heterophylla rhizosphere microbial communities from the University of Puerto Rico - S2T1R1 | ecosystem: Host-associated > Plants > Roots > Rhizosphere ... | reverse complement strand
GCTGCTGCGCCGGCTGCGGGCGGGGGGCGGGGCGATGGTCGCGCCCCGCCCGGCTACGAGGATCTGCTCCCCGTCCGCGAGCACGCGGGCGAGGTTGAGGTTGGTGACCAGCGCTCCCGCCGTCGTGCCACCGGCTGCAGCGACCGCGTCGGCGATCCGCGACCCGGCGGCGAGTCGCTGCAGGCCCGGCCGGCGGACCCGGCCCTCGACGTCCACGACCACGAGTCCCGTCGCCGCCGGAGTGCTCGACGGCGCCGGGGGCACCAGCGAGGGCACTCCAACCCCGCCGGCCGCGGCGGAGGCCTGCGGTCGCTCGACGCGTTGCCGCGGTGGCAGCTGAACCGCCTCCTCCGGCCCCGAGCTACGAACCCAGACGACGAGCGCGACCGCGAGCGCAAGACAGGTCGCGACGACGGCGGCTGCCTGCCGTACCGTCCGGGTTCTGTCCGGTCCTGCGGCCGGCTCGTCGTCCGGCCCGGCGTCGCTGACCGCCGCCACGGCCAGGAGATGCTCCAACCGCCCCGCAGCGACGTCGCCCTTGTCTCGCACGGCCCGACGCTAGGCGGGCCCCCGAGGCCCGTCAGCAGGCCCGCGCCCGGCCTGTGGACGGCGTGACGAACGCCCGCGTCCCCGTGGACGACTGTGGACGACTGCGGACGACTGTGGACGACTGTGCCGCCTCACTCCTGCGCCGGGGCCACCACGACGCCCAGCATCCCCGGCCCCACATGTGCACCCACGACGGCGCCCACCTCACCGAGGTAGAGGGATCTCAACTCCGGCACCCGTCGACGGAGCCGCTCGGCCACCTCCTGCGCGCGCTCTGCGGCCGCGAGGTGCTGCACGGCCACGTCGACCGCCCGCCCATCGGCCCCGTGCACCGCCAGCTCCTCGAGTCGGGCCAGCGCGCGGCTCGACGTCCGGACCCGCTCGACCGGCTCGAGCCGGCCGTCCGCGAGGTTGAGCAGCGGCTTCACGGACAGCGCCGATCCCACCATGGCCGCGGCAGCTCCGACCCGGCCGCCGCGCCGCAGGTACTCCAGGGTGTCCACGTACAGCCAGATCCCGACGTCCACGGCGTAGCGCCGCGCGACCTGCGCCGCTTCCTCCGCCGTGGCTCCCTCGAGCGCGGCGCGCGCCGCGGCACGGGACGTGAACCCGAGCCCCATTCCGAGTGAGCGCGAGTCGACGACCACGACGTGCACGCCGTCGGCCGCCACCTGCCGCGCGGCGAGCCGGGCGGCGTCCACCGTCCCCGAGAGGTCGGCCGACAAGTGCACGGACACCACTTCAGGGACGTCCAGGCGGCGATAGGTGTCGGCGAACGTCTGAGGTGCAGGGCGTGAGGTCGTCACCGGCCGCCACTCGCGCAGCGCGGCTGCGACCTCGTTGCTGCTGACGTCGACACCCTCCGCGCGGGAACGCCCGGCTATCACGACCTGTAAGGGCACCACGGTGAGCCGGTAGCGGTCGATCAACTCGCCCGGCAGGTAGGCGGTGGAGTCGGTGACGACGGCGACCCGGCGTTCGGGTGCGGACATGCAGCGGAGGCTACCTCCCCACCTCCTCGCCTCGAGGGGCCCCTATGCACTGAGCAGGAACCCACCGACGACCAGCGCCACCGCGCCCAGGGTGAGCCGGAAGGCCGTCCGCCCGCGACCTGCCATTCGGCTGGCGAGCGCCGCCCCGCAGGCCGCCAGCACGACTCCCGCGGTGAGGAGCGCCAGCGGCAGGATGCCGGTCCGCGGAGCCGCGGTCAGCAACGCGCAGCCCGCCAGCGCCACGAGTGCGGCACTGACCTGCAAGGACCGGGCGGGACCCAGACGCTGCGGCAGGCCCCGGACGCCGGTCGCCTCGTCCTGCTCGACATCCCCGACGGTGTTCGCGAAGTGCGCGGCCATACCGAGCAGCGCGGCGCCGGCCAGCACGCCGGCGGCAGGCCAGCGCGGTGGGACGGCGGCGAGGGTCGCGACCGCGGGGAGCAGCCCGAACGCGACCGCGTAGGGCAGCGGGCTCACCGGCGTGGGCTTGAGGACCAGGTCATAGCTCCACCCGGACGCCACCGCCAGCAGGTGGACGAGGCCGGGCCGGACGCCGAGCGCCAGAGACGCCACGACGCAGCCGCCGAGCGCGACGACCGCACTCGCCCCGAGCAACCCGACCGGCACCAGGCCCTCGACCACGGGCTTGTCACGGCGCGCCACCGCGCGATCTCGCGGCGCGTCCACCCAGTCGTTGCACCAGCCGATGGACAGCTGCCCCAGCAGGACGGCGAACGCGAGGAGGGCGATCCGCGCCGGCGGAAGGCCGACGGCGAATGCCCACCCCGTCGCGAAGGTGGTGACGGCGGCAGAGGGCAGCGGGTGGCAGGCGACGAGCAGCCCGCGCCCGACGGCGAGCACCCCCGGCCGCGCTACCGGCGTCGGCATGGCCCTCAGGGTAGGTGCCTCAGCCTCGATGCCGGGTCAGTGCTCGGCGGCGTCCTCGACCTGCTCCGGCGGGGCCACGATGGTGCCGCCGTCGCGCTCGGCCCGCTGCCGGCGCAGCGAGCGACGCAGCCGCATGTCCTGGTCCGCCCGGCGCATCAGCGAGGCCAGATCCCCCTCGTCCCACGGCACCAGCGTGGCGGACCCGATGCTCACCCGAGCGGGCCAGACGTCGGGCGGCAGCGGCGGCGCGGCGCTCAGCTGGGCGTGCAGGCGGCGCTCGAGCTCGAGTGGGGAGGTACCGGTGCCGGGTCCGACGACGACGAACTCGTCGCCCGACCAGCGCGACACGATGTCCGTCGCCCGCACCGCGGACTCCAACGCGGCGGTCACGCACCGCAGGACGTCGTCCCCCGCCTCGGCCCCTGCGTGCTCGTTGACCTGCCGGAAGCCGTCGACGTCCACCAGCAGGCAGTGCACCGCCTCGCCCTGGCGCCGCGCGGTCTGCAGCATCGGCGTGGCGACCATCTCCAGGCCGCGCCGATTGACCGCGCCCGTCACGTGGTCGCGGACGGCGCTCTCCTGGGCAGCCTCGTCCGCGGCTCGGCCCCGGGCCTCGAGCAGTGCAGCGCGGCGGCGCCAGGCCAGGGCGACCGCGGCGGCCACGGGCACGGCAGCCAGCGGCAGCAGCGATCCGAGCACTTCCGGCGCCGTCCCGGGACCTCGCGTCACGATGCCGGCGACGGCACCTGCCGACGCCGCGAGCGACGCGCCCGCCGCGGTGAGGGCCTGACGACGGGGCAGCGCGGCGGCCACCAGGACGGCCAGCGGGAGTTCCAGGCCGGTCCATGCTGCGCCCGTGGAGACCATGCGCACTGCGGTGGCCAGGCCGGCGGCGCCCAGCGCGGTGGCGGCCAGGGTGACGTCGAACCGGCGGCCGCCCAGCCCGGGCCCGGCGGCGCGCCCCCCCGGCCCGAGCCGGACGGCGACGGCAGCACCCGCCAGCAGGACCACGGCGGCCAGCGCGTCCGCCACCGCGACCAGGACGGCGGCGTGCCGGTCGAGGACGACGGCCGTGACCGCGCCGGCGACGACGTGCAGGGCGGCGAGGGCGGCCAGCATCCAGGTCAGGCCGAGGTCGGCGAGGCGTTCGGGGTGCCGCGGCGGCAGGTCGGTCACGCTCTGGGATGTCGGCAGGACCCTCGGCCGGCTTGACGTTCGCCGAGGCCGATCAGCCCTTCGGTGGCGGCGTCACTCGACGCAGAACTCGTTGCCCTCGGGATCGTGCATCACGACGAGGTCCGCGCCCGGCCGGACCACGGACGCGCCCAGCGCCTCGAGGCGGCGGACCTCGGCAGGAATGCCGTCCGGCGCCCGTAGGTCGAAGTGCATCCGGTTCTTCGCCGTCTTCGGCTCGGGCACCCGCCGGAACCAGATGGTGGGCCCACCCCAGCCCGGGGCCTCCACGAACGCCGTGTCGGACGTCGACTCCTCCTCGACGTCCGATCCCAGGGCTGCGGCCCAGAACCGGGCCGCGACCAGGGCGTTCGCGCAGTCGAACGTGACGCTCTTGACGAAGGTCACCACGACCTCATCGTGGCACGTCAGGCGGTCCCCGACACGGGACCGGAGACGCCGGAGGCGGCGGCCTGACCGGGCGGCATGCCGGGCTCGGCGGGAACGCCTGGCACGTCGCCGCGGGCCATCGCGCCAGGGGCGGTCTCCCGGGTGATACCCGCCGCCGCGTAGGCCTCGTCCTCGTCGAGCGTCTCCTGCTGGAGGAGGGCGTGGGCCAGGCGATCCAGCTGATCTCGGTGTCCGTGCAGGGTGGCGACCGCCTCGTCGTAGCACTCCTCGACGATTCGGCGCACCTCGCGGTCGACGAGTTCCTTGGTCGCGGGGGCGACACCGTCGAGCCCGAAGGGCGATTCCTGCCCTGGCGGGGGGATCACCGTGACGGGCCCGATGGTGTCCGACATCCCCCACCTGCCGACCATCTGCCGGGCGATGGTGCTGACCTGGTCCAAGTCGCTCTCGGCCCCCGTGGTGACGTCGGTGAAGACCACCTCCTCGGCCGCGCGCCCGCCCAGGGCTCCGACGATCCGTCCGCGCAGGTACTTGACGGAGTACCCGTACCGGTCCGACGTCGGTGCCTGGAACGTGACGCCCAAGGCCTGCCCACGCGGGATGATCGTCACCCTGCGAACCGGATCGGCGCCGGGCGTCAGCATGCCGAGCAGAGCGTGGCCGGACTCGTGATAGGCCGTGCGCTCCCGGTCCTCCGGGGAGAGCACGATCCCCCGGACGGTGCCGAGCGTGATCCGCTCGAGGGCATCGCCGAAGTCGGATGCCGTGACGTCGATGTGGTTGTTCCGTGCGGCGCTGAGCGCCGCCTCGTTGACGAGGTTCGCCAGGTCCGCTCCGACCATGCCGGGGGTGTCGGCGGCGATGGTGTCGAGGTTGACGTCCGGGTCGAGGGGAATGCCCCGTACGTGGACGGCGAGGATGGCGCGCCGCCCTTTGAGGTCCGGCGGATTCACCGTGATGCGCCGGTCGAAGCGACCCGGACGCAGGAGCGCAGGGTCGAGGACGTCGGCGCGGTTGGTCGCCGCGATGACCACGACGCCTTCGTTGCCGGTGAAGCCGTCCATCTCGGTGAGGATCTGGTTGAGGGTCTGCTCCCGTTCGTCGTTGCCCCCGAAGGACTGCGCAGCCCCGCGGGAGCGGCCGATCGAGTCCAGCTCGTCGATGAAGATGATCGAGGGGGCGACCTTCTTCGCCTGGTCGAAGAGATCGCGTACGCGACTGGCACCGACGCCGACGATGGCCTCGATGAACTCCGAGGCGGAGATCGAGAAGAACGGCACGTTCGCCTCGCCCGCCACCGCGCGGGCCAACAGCGTCTTGCCGGTTCCGGGTGGGCCGGACAGGAGCACGCCGTGCGGGATGCGAGCGCCCAGCCGGCTGTACCGCTCTGGATCGCGGAGGAAGTCCACGATCTCCATGACCTCGCCCTCGACCTCGTCGATGCCGGCGACGTCCGCGAACGTCGTCCGAGGTCCGGACTCCGGCTGGTAGAGCCGCGCTTTCGACCGTCCGAAGCCGCCGAGTCCGCCGGCCGCGCTGGTCAGCCGGCGCCCGTAGGAGAAGAGCAGCCACACCAGTAGCACGGTGGGTCCGAAGCCGAGCAGCAGCTGCTCCCACAGGGGAGCACCCTGGTCCGGTGACTTCGCGTTGATCGACACGCCGGAGCTCTGCAGCTCTTGGTAGAGGTTGTCCGTGGCGAACGCCGGCCGCTGCGTGGTGAAGTTCGTGACCTGCTCCGCGGTGCCGCCCTGCGGGGTGTAGCTCATGGCCTTCTTGAACGACCCCTCGATCGATTCGGCCGTCGACGTCACCGTCGACACATTCTTGTCCTGCACCTGGGTGGTGAAGAACGTGTACGACACGGTCACTCGGGACGGCGGACCCAGCAGCGCCGACGAGATGATCCAGTTCAGCGCGAGAATGATGAGCAGGATCCACCAGAACCGGGCGAAGGGATTGCGGCCACCTTGGGGACTCTGATTCCGATCCGCACCCTGGTTCTGGTTGTCCGCGCCCTCGACGCGCCAGGGCCGAGGGGAGTCCTGGGTGGAAGGATCCTGACCCGAACGGCCTCGCATGCGGTCCTGCAGCCACCCGGAGAGGCCGCGCCGGGCGGTATGGCGATCTCCGCCGTCCCGCTTCCCGGCGTCCGTCGCAGCCATGGTCCGACTCCTCTCCTCGGCACCGTCGGCTGAAGTCCTCCCATCATGGCCGCCTGCGGCGCATGTGCCCACACCGAGGAGCAGCCCCTGCGCGGTGCATCGGAAGACGTGTCGAGCCGCGATCCGGGAGCCCGCGATGGGCACCCGAAGCGAAAGGAATGAGCCCTCGCCGCCGATCCACCGGGAATATCCGGTCATGGGGGACAAATTGTCCGTGCTCGGCCGTACCGTCGTCCGAGCCCCGATGGATGTCATGGAGGTGTGCGGTGACGAGTTACGAGCATCGCGGCCAGGTGCCGTCGATCGATCCGACGGCGTGGGTCGCCCCCAACGCCACCCTGTCCGGCGACGTCGTCGTGGGGCCGGGTGCGCGGGTGCTGTACGGGGCGGTGCTGAGCGCCGAGGACGGGCAGGTCCGGATAGGTCCGGACACCGTGGTGCTGGACAACGCCGTGATCCGCGGTCGTGCCGGCCACCCGGCGACCATCGCCGGCGCCGTGATGGTCGGTCCGCACGCGCACGTCAACGGCGCCGACGTGGCCGAAGGCTGTTTCCTCGCCACGGGCGCGTCCCTGTTCCCCGGGTGCCGGCTCGAACCGGGCGTCGAGGTGCGCATCAACGGTGTCGTCCATGCCAATACCGTGGTGGCGGCCGGGGCCGTCGTTCCGATCGGCTGGGCCGCCGTCGGCGACCCGGCGCAGATCCTGCCGCCGGACCGGCACGACGAGATCTGGGCCGTGCAGCGCACGCTGGACTTCCCGGGAACCGTCTACGGGCTTCCGCCCGACAGCCCTCCCACGGTCCGGATGGCGACGCAGAGCCGCTGGTACGGCGAGCACGTCCACGACCGGGTGCACGAACCCTGATCTCCGGACGGCGTCCGGGTGACGTCATCGCTGCGCGGCGCTCGCCGCGGATGGATGGAGATGCCCGTGCTGGGGCGCCGGGTCCGCGGTCGGCCTCAGGGCAACCAGCATCTCCTCGAGCTCCGGCAGCCCACGACCGGGCGGGAGGACGACGACGGGCATCTGCGCGCCGGCGGCGTACCAGCGGTCGAGTCGTGATCGTGCCTCGCCCTCGTCTCCCCACAGGACGAGCTCGTCGACGAGATCTCGGGCCGGGCGCGGAACGATGCTCGGCACACCGTCGCCGTGTGCCAGGACGGCATCGACGCCGTCGGCCAGGCCGAGGTCCCGCAATGCCCGCGCGTACAGCGGACCCATCCGGGTCAGATAGAAGGAGACCCACCACCACGCGAGGCCCCGGGCGGCCGCGGGCTGCGAGGATACGGCCACCGGCAGGCTCGGCGCGATCAGGGGTAGCTGGCCTCCATCCGGCCGGCGTGCCAGGCCCTCCTCGAGCAGCCGGACGCCGGCGTCCAGGCCGGAGGCCGGCAGCAGGAACGGGACCCAGCCGTCCGCGAGCTCCCCACTGAGCCGGACGGCCGCCGGGCCGAGCCCGGCGAGGTAGATCGGGACGTCGACCGGGGTCGGCGTCGCCAGCCGCAATGGCCGTGCTGCGGACGCCGAGGGCTCGACGCGTCCGCCGGCCAACAGCGTCCGCACGTGTCGGGTGACCGCGCCCAGACGGGCGACCGGCGCAGAGAACGCGGTGCCGTGCCATCCCTCGGCGAGCGCGGGACTGCCGGCCCCGAGACCGAGGATGAACCGGCCGCCGGAGACGTCGGCGAGGCTCGCGGCCAGCATCGCAATGCCCGCGGCGCTACGTCCCCAGGTGTTGAGCACGCCGGTGCCGAGCCGGATCCGGCTGGTCCTCACCGCGATCTCGGTCAGGAGCACGCCGGCGTCATGACCCCAGCCCTCGGCGACGAAGAACCCGCTGTAGCCGAGCTCCTCGGCAAGGATCGCCAAGCGCCTGATCACGTCGCGTCGGCTCTCCATCGGCGTGACGCCGACGGCGAGGGGGCGAGTCGTCGGAATGACGTCCGCGTCCTGCGGTCCGTGGTCGCTCATCTGTTCTCTCCTCGGAGCCGGGCGACGGTCTCCCGACCGCCTCGTACGGCTCGAGTCCACCACCGCATCGCTCGCCCGGCATCGAGTGGATCAGCCATTTCCCGATGGCCCGATGCGGCCATCGTGGGGTCGGCTCAGACCAGCCCGGCGCGGGCAGCAGCCGCCGCGGCCGCGGCCCGCGTCGGCAGCCCCGACTTGGCCAGGATGTTCGCCATGTGGCGATGCACGGTATGGGGGCTGATCACGAGGCGGTCGGCGATCTGCCCATCGCTGAGCCCCCGCGCGACCAGCCCGAGCACTTCCCGCTCGCGTGCGCTGAGCTCACCGAGGGAGCCGGCGTCGGCCTCATGGGCCGGCGCCGGTGGGACCTCGATGCCGAGAAACGGTGCGACCGTGCGCAGCACGGCGTCCCCGTTCCCGTCCCACGGCAGATGCGCGTCACCAGGCAGCGTCACGAGATCGGCGTACGGCAGCAGCGCGGCGACCTCGCGCGCTTCCTTCAATCGCATCGCACGATCGTCCTCGCGATGCACGACCAGCGCCGGTGCGGAAATCCTCGCCAGCTCGTCGCGCACGTCGGTCTCGTAGATCAGTGCGAGCATGTCGGCGGCGACCTCGGCGTCGGCGTCCGCGCGCTGGGCAGCGGTGAAGGCGGCCCTGTCCTCCGGAGACCAGCTCGGACCGAACACGTCCGCCAGCAGACGGCTGCCGAGCCCCCAGTGGGAGCGAACCAGGTCGATCATGCCCGCCCGCGCTCGTGGTGACCCCAACGCGTGCCCTTGGGCGTAGCTGCCGTACAGGACGAGGCGATCGACACGCTCCGGCCGTCGGGCGGCGAAGGTCACCGCGATACAGCTCCCGGCCGAGATGCCCATCAGCGCCACACGTGACAACCCGAGCTCGGCGAGGACGCTGCAGAGCGTTCGATCCTCGAATTCCGGCGTGAACGTCTCCGGCGGCCGCTTTCGGTCGGAAAGGCCGGTCCCGAGCCGGTCATACCGCACCACGGTGCGCGTTGTTGCCAAGCCTTCGACGAAGCGACGCAAGGGAGCGAAATGCCAGTCCTCGACGACGTTCGAGACCCACCAGGGCGGCAGCACCAGCGCCGGGCCGGTCCCGACGACGGCAAAGGCGACTCGCTGCCCCTCCGGCAGCCGCGCAATACCGGTGGTCTGTCTCACCTGATCACAGTAACCGCACCGACGACGGCAACGTTTCCTGCGGTCGGGCTCGGGTCTGCCGCGCGAAGCTCGTTTCGATGGAGTCGTCACGATCATCGTTCCGATGAGTTTGCCGGCGCCGCGCGGTCCTTCCTCCTACCACCGACCTGCTACCACCGACCTGCTACCACCGACCTGCTACCACCGACCTCCTACCACCGACCTGCTACCACCGACGACCTGAGCCACGAGGAGACCGCCGTGACAACCGCCGACTGGACGACCAGCACGAGGGGCACCGGCAGCTACACCGAGGTCAACGGCGTGAACCTCTACGTCGAGAGGCACGGCACCGGACGGCCGATCGTCCTGCTGCACGGCGGCCTCGGCTCGGGCGAGATGTTCGGCCCGATCCTCCCGACGCTGGCGGAGCACCACGAGATCATCGCCCCAGACCTGCAGGGCCACGGCCGGACGGCGGACGTCGACCGGCCGCTCGACGTCCGATCGCTGGCCGACGACATCGCCGCGCTCGTGGACCACGTCGGGCTGGACCGGCCGGACGTCGTCGGCTACTCGCTCGGCGGCGGCGTCGCGCTGCAGCTCGCGATCCGGCACCCCGACACGGTGGCCAGACTCGTCGCCTGTTCGGCCCACATCCGCCGCGACGCCATCTATCCCGAGATGCTCGCGCAGCAGGGCCAGGTCCGCGCCGCCGCCGCGGACTTCATGCAGGGCACCCCGATGTACGAGCTGTACCACCGCGTGGCGCCACGGCCCGAGGACTTCCCGCGGCTGTTGGACAAGATCGGCGCGGCGATGGCGCAGGACTTCGACCTCACCGACGAGGTCCGCCGGCTGCAGGTGCCGACGCTCGTCGTGGCTGCGGACGCCGACATGGCCCCACCGAGCCACTACGTGGAGGTGTTCTCGCTCCTGGACGGCGGCCTTCGCGACGGCGGCTGGACGGGCGAGGGACGCCCGGCGGGTGGTCACGCACTCGCGATCCTTCCCGGGCTGACCCACTACAACGTCTTCACCTCACAGTTGTTCGCGGCCGTCACCCTGGCCTTCCTGGATCGATAGCCCCTGCGTGCTGACGTCCGAGGTGAGGGGCGGAGGAAGCAGGTGGTCTGCCGTGGCGGGCGGCTCGGAGAACGCCAACGCCGCCTGCTCGACCTCACGGTCCCTCGCGGTCAGCCGGCCGGCGTGCTGGCGAAGGTGCTCCTCCCAGGAGGGGACGCGGAAGAGCTCGACGAAGTGGTCCGGCCGCTCCCCGTCGCGGTACAGCTCCCACCGGCTCGCGCCGGTACGCCGTCGCGAGCGCCGAAGGTCCTGCATGGCCCGGAGGTAGTCCGTCTGACGCTCGGCGGGGACGGTGTAGTGCACGGCGACGAGGACGGGTCCGCTGTCGGGCTGCGGATCGAAGGCGAGCCGCGGGTCCCCCCAATACACCGCTGGCTGCGGATCGAGGTGCCTCGTCTCCGGCACCCGCCACACCAACCCGGCGACGACCCCGGCAAGTACCGCCGCGGCGGCGAGAAGGATCGCGGGTGCCACACCGAGGCGGTTGGCCAGCACGCCCCACACCAGGGCGGCGATCGTCTGGGCACCCATGAAGGTCATCGTGTACAGCGCCACGCCGCGCGCTCGCACCCAGGTCGGCAGCACGAGTTGGAGCTCGGCCTGCAGCGTCGAAGTCACCGCCATCCAGGCCACGCCGGTGACGACAAGCGTGGCCAGTGCCGCGGGGAAGACGGGGACCACGACGATCACCGCCAAGGATGCGGCGTACAGGACGCCGGCCGTGGCGATCGTTCCGTTCACCGACAGCCGCTCCACGGCTCGTCGCAGCACCAGCGCGCCCAGGATGGCGCCGGCACCGAGCGCCGCGAACAGCGCACCGTAGCCGTCCGCGCCGAGCCCGAGGCGCTGTGTGGCGATGACAGGCAGGAGCGCCCAGAGCGCCGTCGCGGGTGCGACGAAGACAACGGCTCGCAGCAGAAGCCGCCGTACCACCGGTTCGTGCCAGACGAAGCGGCCGCCCGCGCGCACGGCCGGAACGAACCGCTCCCGCCGGACGGCGGGCCGACCGCGGCGACGTCCCCGGGTGAGCAGCGCGACGGCCAGGGGGAGGACGGACACCGCGTTCAACGCGAAGACGACCGAGACGCCGCCGGCGTGAGCGATCACCAGGCCCGCGAGCGCGGGACCCAACGCACGGGACACGTTGACGTTGACCAGGTCGAGGCTGGACGCGGCGCGCAGCTGCGATCGAGGCACGATCTCGGGGATGGTGGCTCCCCATGCCGGCTGCTGGACCGCCACCCCTGCCCCCAGCGCGACGGTGAACACCACCAGCAGCACCGGGGTGATCTGCCCGGCGACCGTGAGCAGGGCGAGCGCGACCCCCACGACGAAGAAGTAGCCCTGTACCGCCAGCAGCAGCCGGCGCCGGTCGAAGGAATCCGCGAGGACGCCGCCCGGCAGCGCCAGCAGCATCACGGGCAGCGTGGTCGCTGCCTGAACGAGCGACACCAGGACCGCCGCATTCGGCTGATCGACGAGCAACCACTGCGCGCCGACCGTCTGCATCCACGTGCCGATCGCGCTGATCAACACGCCGAGCCAGAGCGAGCGGAAGGTGGGATTCCCCAGCGGGGCCCACAGCGACGACTGAGCCGTCGGCTTCGGGGTCGCCGAGCTGGCCGGAGCGGACGACGTGCTCACCTGGGAAGGAGTCGACGTAGGACGGTCGCGGCGTCCGAGCCCGCAATGGGAGCCGGGGGGCTGTCCCCGCGCAGCGCGCACGTGAGGACGTCGCCAGGCGTCAAGGTCGTCATCCGTGCCGTCGCTCCCTTCTGGGTCCTGCCCGTACCCCGGGCTATCGCGATCAACGAGGAGCGCCCGTCGGAACCGACACGTACCCACGAAGCTCGAGCGGTGGCTCGCTCCGGGCTAGGGGGCCACCAGCACCCAGGACACCTCCACATCGACGTCGCCGGTCGACGGATCGGGATCGCCGTAGATCTCCCAGCGAAGCCTCGTCAGCTGGTATCCGTTCGCCCGGCTCCATTCGCACACCATCCGATGGGTATCGCCGATCGTGGCGATCGGGCCCGTGTGGGTGGTGGTGGCGACGAGGCCGCCGGGAAGCGTCGACGCGACAACGTGACCGCTGGGCGCGAATGAGCCGCTGACCTGAACGCCGACTTCGACGTTGGGAATATCGTCCTTGTAGAGCATGACATTGTGCCCATGCTGGTAAAGCCCTTCCGGAGCATCACCCCGAAGGAAGCTCCAGACCTCGTCCAGCATCGGCCGCCACATCTTCGGGAACTCTGCCCATGTCGCGGGCGTCGCTACCACCGCTGTCGGCATCGGCTCGAGGGTCTTCACGGTCACCTCGCCGGTCACGTCGCGGAGCATACGCCGCAGTCGAGATCCGCAGGCGTCGGCGGAGGAACCGGCTGGTCGCCTCATCGGTGCCGAGGATGTCATCGATGATGACGTTCCTCTCGGTCGCGCTGCTCGGCGTGCTGCCTGGCATCGCCATCGCCGACCCGCCACCGCTGTGGATCCCGGTGGCCGCCGAGCCGATCGGCAGGGCGGCCCGTGGTAGCAATCGAGGCAGCGAGTGCGTCCGCCACGCCGTCGGGGCAGGGTGGGGTCATGGCCCGGACCGCGCTCGTCACCGGCGCCACCGGCTACGTCGGCGGCCGGCTGGTGCCCGAGCTGCTGGCCACCGGCTTCGCCGTCCGTTGCGTGGTCCGCTCGCCCGGCAAGCTGCGCGACCGCCCGTGGGCCACGCAGGTCGAGGTGGTCCAGGGTGACGTGGGCGACCCGGGCGTCATGCGCAGGGCGGCGCGGGGGGCGGACGTCGCGTACTACCTCGTGCACAGCCTGGGCACCGGGAGGGCGTTCGAGCGCCGCGACCGCGACCTGGCCCGGGGTTTCGCCAGGGGGTGCCGGGAGGCCGGCGCCCGCCGGATCGCCTACCTGGGCGGCCTCTACCCCGATGTGGACGACCTGTCGCCGCACCTGGACTCGCGCAAGGAGGTCGGCGAGATCCTGCTCGACTCGGGCGTGCCGACGGTCGTGCTGCGGGCCGCGGTGATCCTCGGGTCGGGGTCGGCCTCGTTCGAGATGCTGCGCTACCTGACCGAGCGGCTGCCGGCCATGGTGACGCCCAGGTGGGTCGCCAACCGGATCCAGCCCATCGCCGTCCGCGACGTGCTGCGGTACCTGATCGCCGTCGCCGACCTTCCGGACGACGTCAACCGCGGCTTCGACATCGGCGGCCCGGACGTGCTGACCTACCGGGAGATGATGCGCCGCTACGCGCGGGTGGCCGGGCTGCGGCGGCGTCCCATCGTGCCGGTCCCGGTGCTCAGCCCTGCGCTGTCGAGCCTGTGGGTGGGCCTTGTCACGCCGGTGCCGAGCCGCATCGCCCGGCCGCTGGTGCAGTCCCTGGTGCACGAGGTGGTGTGTTCGGAGCACGACATCGCGCGCTACGTCCGGGACCCGCCCGAGGGGCTGATCGGCTTCGACCGGGCGGTGGAACTGGCGCTGGCCAAGATCCAGGCCTACGACGTCGCCACGTCCTGGTCGTCGGCCGGCCCGCCCGACGCACCGAGCGACCCGATGCCGTCCGACCCGGACTGGAGCGGCGGCACGCTCTACGTGGACGAGCGCTCGACCGCGGTGCACGCCTCGCGCCAGGCTCTCTGGTCGGTGATCGAGGGCATCGGCGGCCAGCACGGCTGGTACAGCTGGCCGCTGGGATGGTGGGCTCGCGGCGTCCTGGACCGGCTCAGCGGGGGGCCCGGCCTGCGCCGCGGCCGCCGCGATCCGTACGAGCTGCAGGTCGGCGACGCA
>Ga0081540_1002779_pt1 | contig 14192 bp, 14 predicted proteins | sample TabmetS2T1R1_FD_71024 | JGI IMG/M metagenome (GOLD analysis project Ga0081540, IMG submission 71024) | Tabebuia heterophylla rhizosphere microbial communities from the University of Puerto Rico - S2T1R1 | ecosystem: Host-associated > Plants > Roots > Rhizosphere ... | reverse complement strand
ACATCAACTGCCCGATGGATCGTGACCAGTATCACGCCTTCATCGAGGCGCTGCTCGCTGGCGAAAAGACCGAATTCAAGGACTGGGAGAAGAGCACGCCCTATTTCGAGGGTTGCCTCCCCATCGAAGTGATGGCCGAGCGCGGGCCGGAAACCCTGCGCTATGGACCGATGAAGCCGATCGGCCTCACCAATCCGCATCGCACCGAGCGCTCCTATGCGGTGGTGCAGCTGCGCCAGGACAATGCGCTCGGCACATTGTGGAACATGGTCGGCTTCCAGACGAAGCTGAAATATGGCGAGCAAAGCCGTATCTTCCGCATGATCCCGGGTCTGGAGAAGGCCGAATTTGCGCGGCTTGGCGGCCTGCATCGCAACACTTTTCTGAACAGCCCGAAACTGCTCGATGGCGGACTGCGCCTCCAGGCCGCGCCCCGACTCCGCTTTGCCGGACAGGTCACCGGCGTCGAGGGTTATGTCGAATCTGCAGCCATCGGCCTGCTGGCTGGACGCTTTGCCGCCGCCGAACGCCGCGGGGAGGCACTGCCCTCCCCTCCCCCAACCACCGCGTTCGGCGCACTCCTGGGCCACATTACCGGCGGCCATATCACAGGCGATGATGACGCCGGACCACGCAGCTTTCAGCCGATGAACGTGAATTTCGGCCTGTTTCCGCCAGCCGATCCGGGGCCGCTGCTGCCGCCGGAAGCAAAGCGCCTCAAGGGCCAGGAGAAAGCGCTCGCGAAGAAGCGTGCGCTCACCTCCCGGGCGCTTCGCGACATCGATGCGTGGCTCGCCGCCCCTGCGCTGCGGCGCACGGCATAGCAGCGCAAGAATTGCGCCTGGCGAAGCCCCCTCACCCAGCTCGGCTTCGCTTCGCCGCCAGCAAATGCCGGCGCTGACTCGCAACCGTCGTTTTACCCCAACCGCACGCCTTCGCGCCCGGCGGCATCCTGGATGAACTGCCAGGCGACGCGCCCCGAGCGGGAGCCGCGCGTGGTTGACCATTCCAGCGCCTCGCGCTCCAGTTCCTCATCGGCAATCCTGATGCCGAAATGGCCGCAATAGCCACGCACCATGGCGAGGTATTCGTCCTGGCTGCAGCGGTGGAAGCCGAGCCAGAGCCCGAAGCGATCCGACAGCGACACCTTTTCCTCGACCGCTTCGCCGGGATTGATCGCGGTCGAGCGTTCGTTCTCGATCATCTCGCGCGCCAACAGGTGCCGCCGGTTCGAGGTGGCATAGAGGATGACGTTATCAGGGCGTCCCTCGATGCCGCCTTCCAGCACCGCCTTGAGCGATTTGTAGGAGGCGTCGTTGCCGTCGAAGGAGAGATCGTCGCAGAACACGATGAAGCGGAAAGGGGAGCTGCGCAGCAACTCCATCAGGCCGGGCAGGCTCTCGATGTCCTCGCGGTGAATTTCGATCAGCTTGAGCCGGTCGGCCGACGCGCGGTCGACGTTGATATTGGCATGCGACGCCTTCACCAGCGACGACTTGCCCATGCCGCGCGCGCCCCACAGCAGCGCGTTGTTGGCCGGCAGGCCGTCAGCGAAACGCTCGGTGTTTTCGATCAGGATGTCCCGCATCCGGTCGATGCCCTTGAGCAGGCCGAGATCGACGCGGCTGACCCGCGGCACCGGCGAAAGGCGGCCATCCGGGTGCCAGACAAAGGCGTCGGCAGAGCCGAAAGACTCGACCGCCCCGGGCGCCGGGGCGGCTGCGGAAAGGTGGCTGGCGATGGCTTCCAGCGCGGTCGCGATCCGCTCCGCGGTGGCGCCGTTGAGGTTGTCTGCCGGACGTTTTGTCGCGGTTTTCGCGACCGCGCGCGAGGTGGCCTTGGGGGTGGCGCGAGTCGCTGATTTCTTGGGTTTTTTCGACATTTTCCGAGTTCCTGACCGCGCAGCCTTAACGGGCCTTGGAAGCTCCCGCAAGCGGCCTAAATGAGGGGCTGCGCCACGTTGCAATTGGGCCCGCCGCCGCTATAGTCCGCGCGAATTTGCCCGGACCGGCAACATGCCCAGCCGCTGTGCCGAGGCATGGCCGGTTCTTTCCGTCTTACGAGGATTGTTCGAATGCTGATTACCCCTGCGTACGCCCAGGCTGCAGCCGGTGGCGATGCCAACAGCATGCTGATGTCGCTGCTGCCGTTCGCACTGATCTTCGTCATCATGTACTTCCTGATCCTCCGCCCGCAGCAGAAGAAGGTGAAGGATCACCAGGAGCTCGTGAAGAACATCCGTCGCGGCGACACGGTCGTCACCTCGGGCGGCCTCGTCGGCAAGGTGACCAAGGTGGTGGACGACGACCAGATCGAGTTCGAGATTTCGGACGGCGTCCGCGTGCGGCAGATGCGGCAGATGATTTCGGGCGTCCGCACCAAGGGCGAGCCGGCCAAGGAGAAGGCCGAGGCCAAGGACGAGTCCGCGAGCTGAGTTTTGCGCGCCGCCTGTCGCGGCGCATCTTCCTGGATCTGACGGGTCTACTCGATATGTTGTACTTCACGCGGTGGAAGGCGCTGGCGATCATTCTGACGGCGCTGATCGTCTGCCTGTTCGCGGTTCCGAACTTCTTTCCCCAGGAGCGAGTGAAGACCTGGCCGCGCTGGGCGCAGAGCCACATTGTGCTCGGCCTCGACCTGCAGGGCGGTTCCTACCTGCTGCTCGAGGTCGATTCCAACTACGTGAAGAAGGAAAAACTCGAACAGGTGCGCGATGAAGTCCGCCGCGTGCTGCGCGACGCCAAGATCGGCTATACCGGCCTTGCCGCACGTGCCGACGCCGTCGAAGTCCGCGTCAAGGAAAGCGACCTGGCCGCGGCGCTTCCCAAGCTGCGTGATCTGTCGCAGCCGCTCGGCGGCCTGCTCGGCTCCAGCGGACAGCGCAGCCTCGAGGTCTCGGACGCCGGCGGCGGCCTGATCCGCCTTGCGGTGCCGCAAGCCGCCATTACCGAACGCATCCGTCAAACCATCGAACAGTCGATCCAGATCGTCGAGCGCCGCGTCAACCAACTGGGCATGGTCGAGCCGCTGATCCAGCGCCAGGGCATCGACCGCATTCTGGTCCAGGTGCCGGGTTTGCAGGATCCGACGGAGTTGAAGCGCATCCTTGGCACGACCGCGAAGATGGAATTCCGCATGGTCGACACCAGCGTGTCGCCGGATCAGGCGCAGCAGGGGCGGGTGCCGGCCGATTCGGAAATCCTGATGAGCGAGCAAGAGCCGCGGGTGCCTTATGTCATCAAGCGGCAGGTACTGGTATCCGGCGGCGACCTGATCGACGCGCAGCCCGGCTTTGACCAGCGCACCAACGAGCCGATAGTAAACTTCAAGTTCAGCAGTTCGGGTTCGCGCAAGTTCGCGCAGGCGACGACGGAAAACGTCGGGCAACCCTTTGCCATCGTCCTCGACGGCAAGGTGATCTCCGCGCCCGTGATCCGCGAGCCGATCACCGGCGGCCAGGGCCAGATTTCCGGCAGCTTCACGGTGAAGGCGGCCAACGAACTCGCACTGCTGATGCGGGCCGGCGCGCTGCCGGCGCCGCTGACCGTGATCGAGGAGCGCACGGTCGGTCCGGGCCTCGGCCAGGACTCGATCGAAAAGGGCGAACTCGCGGCCTATGTCGGCTCCATCATGGTCATCGTGTTCATGCTGCTGACCTACCGCCTGTTCGGCGTGTTCGCCAACATCGCGGTCGCCATCAACGTCGCCATGATCTTCGGCATCCTGTCGCTGCTCAACGCCACGCTGACGCTGCCCGGCATCGCCGGCATCGTGCTGACGGTCGGCATCGCAGTCGACTCCAACGTGCTGATCTATGAACGCATCCGCGAAGAACTGCGCCATGGCCGCAACGCGATTTCGGCGATCGACGCCGGCTTCCGCCGCGCGCTGTCGACCATCCTGGACTCCAACATCACCACCTTCATTGCCGCCGCTGTGCTGTTCTATATCGGCACCGGGCCGGTCCGCGGCTTCGCCGTCACGCTCGGCATCGGCATCATCACCACGGTCTTTACAGCGTTTACGCTCACCAGCCTGATCGTCGCCGGTTGGGTGCGGTGGAAGCGGCCGAAGACCGTGCCGATCTAGGGAATAGCCGTGACTCATTACGTTCTCATTGGCCTGGCCATTCTCATCGTCGTTCTGACGGTGGTCGCGGTGTTCGACCTGTTGCCGCCGCTGCGCATCGTTCCGGATGATACGCATTTCGATTTCACGCGCTTTCGCCGCATCAGCTTTCCGATCTCGGCGGCGCTTTCGATCCTGGCGATCACGCTGTTCTTCACCCACGGGCTGAATTTCGGCATCGACTTCCGGGGCGGCACGCTGCTGGAAGTGCAGAACAAGGCCGGCCCCGCCGATATCGGCGCGATGCGCGCGCAATTGAGCACGCTCGGGCTTGGTGACATTCAGTTGCAGCAATTCGGCGGACCGAACGACGTGCTGATCCGGGTGGCCGAACAGCCGGGCGGCGACGCCGCGCAGCAGGCGGCCGTGGAGAAGGTCCGCGGCGCGCTGGGCGACAGCGTCGAATACCGCCGCGTCGAGGTGGTGGGTCCGCGCGTGTCCGGCGAACTGCTGGCCTACGGCATGATCGGCCTGATGCTCGCGATCGTTGCCATCCTGATCTATCTCTGGTTCCGTTTCGAGTGGCAATTCGCGCTCGGCGCCATGATCGCCAACGTCCACGATATCGTGCTGACCATCGGCTTCATGTCGATCTCGCAAGTCGATTTCGACCTCACCAGCATCGCGGCGCTGTTGACGATCCTCGGCTACTCCCTGAACGACACGGTCGTGATCTACGACCGAATCCGCGAAATGCTGCGGCGTTACAAGAAAATGCCGATGCCGCAGCTTCTCAACGAATCCATCAATTCGACGCTTTCGCGTTCGATCATCACCCACGTCACGGTGACGCTGGCGTTGCTGGCGCTGCTGCTGTTCGGCGGCCACGCCATCCACAGCTTCACGGCCGTGATGATGTTCGGCGTGGTGCTGGTCGGCACCTACACCTCGATCTTCATCGCGGCTCCGATCCTGATCTATCTCGGCGTCGGCGAGCATCGCGACGCGCCGGACAAGCCTGAGAAAAAGTAAATCAACATGGCTAACTCCTCGGACGCTCCGCATCTTCCGAGGCCGGCGCCGATCGAAGCCTACCGCAAGGGCGGCTTCGCCTTCGCCGACATGTCGCATCGCGGTTCGCTGCTGTGCCTGCCGGACGGGATCTGGGCCTGGCCGGTGACCAGGCCGGCCGAGATCGACCAGTATTCGCTGGACCGCGTGTTCAGGTGCGCCAATTCCATCGACACGCTGATCGTCGGCACCGGCACCGAGGTCTGGATTCCGCCGCGCGGCCTGCGCGAGGCGCTGCGGGCGGTCAGGGTGGTGCTGGACCCGATGCAGACGGGACCTGCGATCCGCACCTACAACATCATGCTCGGCGAGCGCCGCCGCGTCGCGGCGGCATTGATTGCGGTGCCATGAGCGAGTCCGAGACGCCGAAAGATTCCGCTGCATTCTGCGCCGATCTGGTGCGCAGCCACGACTTTGCCCGCTACGCCTCGACCCTGTTCCTGCCGGCGGTCCAGCGGCGCGCGCTGCTGTCGGTCTACGCCTTCAATGTCGAGATATCGCGCGTGCGCGAACAGGTCAGCCAGCCTCTGCCCGGCGAAATCCGTTTCCAGTGGTGGACCGACATGCTGGAAGGCGCAGCCCATGGCAGCGCGGAAGGCAATCCGGTCGCGGCCGAACTGCTGCAAACGATCCGCGAGTTCCACCTGCCGGTCGTTTCCCTGTTGCGCCTGATCGAGGAACATCAATTCGACCTCTACAACGATCCGATGCCCTCGATGGCGGCGCTGGAAGGGTACGTCACTGACACCGCATCGGCGCTGCTCTCACTCGGCGCGCGGATCGCAGCGCCGCCGTCGGCAGAGATCGACCATCTCGCCCGCCACGCCGGGCTGGCGCAGGGGATCATGCAGGTGATCGCGGCGCTGCCGCACGATACCGCGCGCCGCCAGTTGTTCGTGCCGCTGCAGGTGCTGCAGCTGCACGGCAGCGGGATGGAGCAGGTGTTTTCCGGCAAGCAGACGCCGCCCGTGCGTGCGGCGATCCATCAGTTGGTCGGCGAGGCCCGCAAACACCTCGATTTTGCCTTCCAATTGCTCGCGAACGAGCCGCCGCAGCTGCGCGCGGTGTTCCTGCCGCTGGCGCTGGTGCGCCGAGATCTGAAGCGTATGTCGCGGGCCGATGCCGATCCCTTCGTGCCGCACGTGACGTCGCGACTGCGGACCTTGTGGACGCTGTGGCGGGCGTCACGGACGCGGGAGTTTGGCGGGTAAAGGGCTCGCTCTCGCCGCCGTCATTGCGAGCGAAAGCGAAGCAATCCATTCCTCAACACGGGGACAGATGGATTGCCGCGTCGCTACGCTCCTCGCAATGACGCGGGAAGCGCTTACCGCGAATTCAATTCGCTGCTCTCAAAATTGAACCGGTCCCGCAGATTTTTCCGGCTTTCCAGAATGTCCCGCATGAACGCCCGCTCGACGTCGTTGGTGATCAGCGGCTCGATCAGGTCGAGCTGGTTCATCGCGACAAGCTGCAGGATCTCCGTGCGTGGTTTGCCTGCGGCATCGCGCGGCAGAGCATGTACGACCTGGATATGCTCCGGCGGCCTGACGCCCTTGGTCGACGCAAGCTCGTTGCGCAATTGCTTCTCCAGCGCGACATCGTCGGCCTCGACGAAGGCATAGAGCCCGACGCCGGTACGGCGGTCGGCGAACGCGACGATCGCGGTGTCGCGCACGCCAGGGGTTTTCTTGATCAGCGCGCTCAGCACCGGCGCATCATTGACCAGCCGGCGGCCGCCGCCTTCGCGATCGGTGAAGTTGAACAGCCCGCGGGTGATGGCCTGATAGACCTTCTTGCCGGTCTTGAGCCAGACGCTGGCGACAACAGATTTGCGCGCCAGGATCTTGCGCTCCATCGGCGTCAGCGCATCGGCCGCGTAGCTGCGCTTGTGCTTGAGGAGATGGCGCAGATCCTCATAGGCCGCGATCCGGAACAGCCGGCTGCGGGTTTTGAAGCAGGCGGCAAGCTGAAAGTCGGTGAGATAGGCGCGGCCGTCGCGGCCCACCAGCCAGTTCTGCTCCTTGGCGAGGTCGTTGTGGCAGATGCCGGCGCGGTGCAGCTTGCGCAGCGCGAGCTTGGCGGAGCGGAAATAGGCGAGATCGCCATGGGGCTTCGCCAGGTGCAGCGCGACGCCATCGATAAAGCCGCGCACCAGCGCTTTTCGTCCGGCCCATAGCAGTTTCGGGCCAACATCGAGATCGCGCGCCAGCGTCAGCGCGCGGCGCTCGCGGGCGAACAAATGGCGTGCGAGCGGATAGGACCACAGCGGCACAGAATCGAGCCGCCGCAGCACGGCGTCGACCACTTCGCCGGAATCCTCGCGAAAACGGCCGCGCTCGACGGTCGAGAACACGTCGCGTTTCAGTAGTACGCCTTCGGTCCATCGCGCCGACAGCGTGGCGGCGTCGTCTTTCGGCAAGCCCATGGTGTTACGCCGCTGCCGCTACGCGAAGATGATCGGCGATCCAGCGATCGAGATCGGCAAGCGCCCGAGCGCTCAGCGCCTGCTTCTTGGCGACCGTCTTCTCGTTGCCGCGCAGCCGCGTCCCGTCCGGCTTCTTCGTCGGCAGGCTGGCGAGCGGCGGGAATAGTCCGAAATTGACGTTCATCGGCTGGAACGAACGGGTGCTTCCTTCCGACGCCTCGATGTGGCCGCCCGTAATGTGCCCAAGCAGCGATCCAAGCGCCGTGGTGGCGGGCGGCGGCTCGAGCGACTGCGCCCGCGCGCTGGCAGCGGCGTAGAGGCCGGCGATCAGCCCGATGCTGGCGGATTCCACATAGCCCTCGCAGCCGGTCATCTGGCCGGCAAAGCGCAGCCGCGGCTGCGCGCGCAGCCGCAACTGCCCGTCCAGCAGCTTCGGCGAATTCAGGAAGGTATTGCGATGCAGGCCGCCAAGTCGGGCGAATTCCGCCTTCTCAAGCCCGGGGATGGTGCGGAACACGCGTTGCTGCGCGCCGTAGTTCAGTTTGGTCTGGAAGCCGACGATGTTGTAGAGCGTGCCGAGCTTGTTGTCCTGGCGAAGCTGCACGATGGCGTAGGGCTTGACGGTAGGATTGTGCGGATTGGTTAGCCCGATCGGCTTCATCGGCCCGTAGCGCAGCGTCTCGGGTCCGCGCTCGGCCATCACTTCGACCGGCAGGCAGCCGTCGAAATAGGGCGTGCTGGTTTCCCAGTCCTTGAAATCCACCTTCTCGCCGGCCAGCAGCGCGGCAACGAAGGCATCATATTGCTCCTTCGTCATCGGGCAATTGATGTAGTCGGCGCCGGTACCGCCAGGCCCGACCTTGTCGTAGCGCGACTGAAACCACGCCACCGACATGTCGATGGAATCCCTGTGCACGATCGGCGCGATGGCGTCGAAGAAGGCCAGCGCATTCTCGTCCGTCAGCTCACGGATGGCATCCGCCAGCGGCGCCGAGGTGAGGGGGCCGGTGGCGACGATGACGTTGCCCCATTCCGCCGGCGGCAGGCCGCCGATCTCGCTGCGGTCGATCTCGATCAGCGGATGGTCCTGCAGCGCCTTGGTAACGGCCTGGGAGAATCCGTCGCGGTCGACCGCCAGCGCCCCGCCGGCCGGTACCTGGTTGGCGTCTGCCGAGCGCATGATCAGCGAGCCCAACCGGCGCATCTCGGCGTGCAGCAGGCCCACGGCGTTATTGGCCGCGTCATCCGAGCGGAACGAGTTGGAGCAGACGAGTTCGGCAAGCCCTTCGGTGCGGTGCGCCTCGGTCATCCGGACGGGACGCATCTCGTGGAGGACGACGCGAATGCCGGCATTGGCGATCTGCCAGGCGGCTTCCGAGCCGGCGAGGCCGCCGCCAATCACATGGACGCTGTCAGTCTGGGGGATATTGGAAATCATGCGCGCAGGGTTAGCGCGTTTTCGCAGCCGGCGCACCTGCGGAAGCGAGCCGGGAGAGGCGCTCGCGCGAAGAAAACTGATTTGAGACGCGGATACGACAACGCCCGCAGCTAGGCGGGCGTTATCCGTTTATCAAACGGCGGCTGAAAACAGATCAGCCGTTGAAGGTCCCGGCAGCAACGCGCGGAATGTCGGCACGATCGAGGCCGATATCGGCCAGTTCACGATCGCTGAGCTGGGACAGCTCGCTGACATTGCGCTGATAATCCCGGAACGCCTGGATCATGCGGATGAGCGAGAGAAGCATGGTAGTCTCCTTGTAGTTACGATTCAGCCCTTGGAGAAAGCCTCATCGTTGAAATGAATATAGACCTAGATCCGCAATGCAGAAGTTCCAATGTTGCGGTGCAGCTAGACCCAGAATGCATGGCAAAACTAAGGTCTGTTTAACCTTTCAGCATGGCTGGCTGATGGGGCCGTCAATACACCATGAGGTGCCAATAAAGACTGAACGGCCTCACTAAAATACACATTACCTCAACAAATTGCTACCTGCTGGTGACTTGGCGATCGTGACGGGCTGGTGGCAAGTCCATGGCCGCATCAAGCAATAGATGATCGGTATGGTGGTAGGTTCGGGCTTCTTATGCGTAAACCGCATGCGAATTGCTTAATAAATGGTGATTTTATATTCATTGGTTGCGGTGCACAAATACCAGATAGTGACTGCTCCTAAGCGACGCTAGGTGCCCCGGAAAGACCATGTCCCAGCGCGTGGCCTGGCACGAACGGGTATCGGCACTCTTGGGGTACCGGAGGGCCGGAGCACCGAGGTCATGACGCTTCCGGATCATCGCATGACGAGCGGTCTCTACGTCCTGCGCCGAGGACATCGGCACCTGCGGTGAGATGGGCTATTGGGCGCGAAAGTCATCCGGCGACACCGCGTTACCGCTGAAACTCACTTCGTTACGGCGCTGTAATAAAAAAAGCAGTTTGTGCATGAGCCGTTGCGCGCGACGCTCGACACCTCGCGCGAAGTTCATTCCCAGGTTTTCCCGCTTCGGGGAACAATTGCATTGCAGGCCGGCAATGGCGCTGAGTCTGTTCAAGACAAAAGGGGAAGAACAATGCCCAACAAATTACTCGCTGCCACTGCGATTGCAGCCTTGGCATACGCCATCGTTCCCGCCAACGCCGCGAAAGTCAGTGCGGGTTGCAGCGGCGACAATCTGAGCAAGACCGAAACCAGGATCGAAACGATGGCCGACGGCGAGGGCAAGATCGCCGCGCAGAAGGAAATCGCAGCGGCCCAGGACGCCATGCTCAGCGGCAAGATGGGTGTCTGTGCATCGCATCTGAACAAGGCGATGCAGTCGGCGAAATAAGGCTGTCGGTATCCAGAGGGGGCCGGTCGCCGCGCGATCGGCCCTTAAGTTTTCGTTCAAGGCGCTCGCGAAAGCTGGGTCGCGAAATAGCCGATGGTCTTGGCGTAGACCTCGCTCTTGTTCCACTCCTTGATGACGGCGAAATTGGCGCCGCCGGCCTCCCAGTCCTTGCCGCGTTGCCAGCCATGGCTGGCGAGGAAGTTTGCGGTGGAGGCCAGCACGTCGGGGGCGCTGCGCAACAGGTCACGGCGTCCATTGCCGTCGAAATCGACTGCGTATTTGACATAGGACGACGGCATGAACTGGGTCTGGCCGATTTCGCCGGCCCAGGCGCCGCGCAAGTCCTGCGGGGGGATGTCGCCGCGCTCGATGATGCGAAGCGCGTCCATCAGCTCGGCCTTGAACATGTCGGCGCGGCGGCAGTCATAGGCCAAGGTCGCCAATGAGCGTATCGTTGGGAATTTTCCGATGTTGACGCCGTAATCGGTTTCCAGGCCCCAGATCGCCACCAGCACCTCGCCGGGCACGCCATAGGCCTGCTCGATGCGGGAGAGCACCGAGCCGTATTGCTTGAGCATATTGGAGCCGCGCGTCAGCCGCGGCGGGACCATGCGGCCGGAAAACTCCTCAAAGGTCTGGCTGAAAACCTTCTGCGAATGGTCGCGCGCCAGCACGCTCTTGTCGAGGGCGACGCCGTTCAGGCCGGATTGAATGGCCGACGCCGAGATCCCCTTGGCGGCTGCTTCCTTCTTGAAGTCCTCGAGCCAGGCTTCGAACGAGCCGCTGCCGCAGGGCGCAGCCAGCGCAGGTGCCGCGGAGGTCAGGAGCAGCGCGGCCAAGGTCAGGGCGCGGAGAGAAAGGCGAGGTGCCATCGTGTCGTTCGCTCCAGGGTCGATTCGTCATCAACGTTAGTGTCGAAGTCGTATCGAATGTTCGGAGCAACATCGACCAAAACATGGCTTTTCTCGGGGCCGCGGCTGCCTTGCCGTCGTGAATGGTCAATTCATCGTTAGCCCGAAAACGGTCAGACCGCCGGTCAGGCGAAGACCGGCGGTCTGATCAGGTCTCGGGTTCCGTTCAGCTACCCGCCGCCCTTGTTCCGCCACGGGAACAGATTGGCCGGGAAGTCGGCCGCCGGCTTGCGCTCGCGGTGCGGGCGCGGCGGCAGCGGCTGCGGATTGAGTTCGGGCTCGATCGTCTCCCGGTAGAGGTGCCAGGTGGCGTGCCCGAGCAAGGGAATCACGATGGCAAGGCCGAGGAAGAACGGCAAGGTGCCCGCAACGAGCAGCAACGCAACGATCAATCCCCAAGCAGCCATCGGCAGCGGATTTCGTGCAACCGCACGCAGCGAGGTCACCATCGCCTCACCGGCGCTGGCGTGACGATCGAGCATCAGCGGGAAGGATACCGCGCTGATGCAAAGCGCGACGAGGGCGAACAGGAAGCCGACGCCGCAGCCGACTATGATCAGCCACCACCCCTGAGACGTCGTCAGCACGCGGCTTGCGAAATCGGAAAGGCCGGTAACGCCCTCATAGCCGAATGCGGCGATGTAGAGCGCCTGCGCGGTGGCCACCCAGGTCACGAACAGCGCCAGCAGGAGAACGCCCAATCCGAGCATTGCGCCGAAAGACGGCGAACGCAGCACCTCGAGCGCATCCCATGCGGTTGCCTCTTCGCCGTTCTCGCGACGACGGCTCATCTCGTAAAGACCGAGCGCTGCGAACGGGCCAATCAGGGCAAAGCCGGCGGCCAGCGGAAACAACAGCGGTATCACGGAATAGCCGTGCACGGCGCGCGCCAGCACGAGGCCGAGGACGGGATAGATCACACAAAGAATGATGGCGTGGCTTGGCACCGCCTTGAAATCTTCCCAGCCGCGCTGCAACGCCAGGTGCAGGTCGGACAGGCCGATGGTTCGGATGACCGGCGCAGCCGCGGTATCATTCCCGCTCTGCGTCATTGATGTGACATTGCCTTGAGAGGTGGCCATGGTCGTTGTCTCCCTTGGTCAGCCGCGTCTTGCACACGGCGCAAACGGGCCGTTTCCAAAAACGATCACGAGCAGACCAGACGCGAAGACAGGGATAGTGGAACTGGCCGTGTCGCGAACTGAAATCTCAGCGTACTCCCAAACAGCGTCAAACACACTCACGCTTAGGTGAAGGTTTCATTGGCAACGCTCGCCCGGCTGGCTAAACTTGGGCGTCACCCCGGCCTGGTGCTGCCGGTTAAACAGTGCCGCAAGAGACTCACCCCATCTTCAAGTCATTGGGAGCGAACGATGAGCATTTTCGGAAAAATCATGAGCGGGATCTTCGGCACCAAAGCGGACGCTGCACCGGCTGCCGGCGGCGCGGCAGCAGGCGCTGCACCATCCGGAGGTGCCGCATCAGCCGGAGGCACCGCATCATCCAGCGCTGCCGGAGCAGCTCCGGCGGTTGCGAACGTCGAGGTCGCGCCGATTCTCGACAAGGCAGTCGCCGCCAAGGGCGAGAAGCTCGCATGGCGCACCTCGATCGTCGACCTGATGAAAGCGCTCGACATCGATTCAAGCCTTACGGCTCGCAAGGAGCTTGCGAAGGAGCTCGGCTACACCGGCGACACCGATGACTCCGCCAGCATGAACATCTGGCTGCACAAGCAGGTCATGACCAAGCTGGCCGCCAATGGCGGCAAGCTGCCGCCGGATATCAAGCACGCCTAGTTTGGCTGGAACGGCAAGGGGCCCGCGGCAAGCGCGGGCCCTTTTCTTTTGTCCGATCCTGATCGCGCGCCGTCCTCTCTTTAGCTCATTGCAACGCAGCAACGCGCAAACGCTATCCACTTCGCGCTAAAAACGCTGTAGACACGCGGCGGGCAAAAAGACCCGCAAAATTAAGGAGGACGCCGATGAATAATGTCGATCGCAGGACCATGTTGGCAACCGGTGCGCTGGCGCTGGCCGGTACCGCCGTGCAGGGCGGCGTGGCCGAAGCTCAGGCCGGCCCGAAATCGATTTTTCCACTGGGCACGACGACGATCCCGATCGTCGGCGAGACCGATGTATTTCCGGTGCGGCGGATCTATTGCATCGGCCGCAACTATGCGGCGCATTCGCGCGAGATGGGATCGGACCCCAATCGCGAGCCGCCGTTCTTCTTTCAGAAGCCGACCGACGCGATCCAGAACGTCGCCATCGGCACGGTCGGCGATCATCCGTATCCCTCGCTCACCAAGAACTATCACTACGAGGTCGAACTGGTGGCGGCGCTGAAATCCGGCGGCACCAATATTTCGCCCGAGCAGGCGCTCGATCACGTCTACGGCTATGCGCTCGGCCTCGACATGACCCGGCGGGACCTGCAGCGCGCAATGGGCGATGAGAAAAAGCCGTGGGAGATCGGCAAGAGCTTCGATCGTTCCGCCGTGCTTGGGCCCATTCATCCGGCCGCGAAGACCGGCCATTTCACCAAAGGGGCGATCTCGCTGGCCGTGAACGGCACGGTGAAGCAAAACTCCGACCTGCGGAACATGATCTGGAGCGTGGCCGAGCAGATTGCCAAGCTGTCGGAAGCCTTCGAACTCAAGGCGGGCGATATCATCTATTCCGGCACGCCTGAAAATGTCGGCCCGGTCGTGAAGGGAGATGTGCTCCTGTGCAAGCTGGAAGGCCTGCCTGATATGTCGATCCGGATTACCTGAGGCTGGATAGCGCGTGTCATTCCGGGTTCGCGCTAGGGCGCGCCCCGGAATGACGGTGCGTTACGTCAGGCGGTCAGATCGGCGAATTGCGGATTCTTGCGCAGGTAATCAACGACAA
>Ga0081540_1002778_pt1 | contig 14195 bp, 11 predicted proteins | sample TabmetS2T1R1_FD_71024 | JGI IMG/M metagenome (GOLD analysis project Ga0081540, IMG submission 71024) | Tabebuia heterophylla rhizosphere microbial communities from the University of Puerto Rico - S2T1R1 | ecosystem: Host-associated > Plants > Roots > Rhizosphere ... | reverse complement strand
GGGCGACGCTCTCGCCGTACTACGCGCGGCTGCGAAGCGAGCTCGAGCGGCACGGCGGCACGGTGGAGAAGTTCATCGGCGACGCGGTGATGGCCGTCTTCGGCGCCCCCGTCGCCCACGAGGACGACCCGGAGCGCGCGGTGCGCGCGGGCCTCGCGATCCGGGACGCGATCGTCGAGGACGGCCGCCTGCAGGTGCGGGTGGCGGTGACGACCGGCGAGGCCCTGGTTTCGCTCGGCGCGTCCCCGGCCGAAGGCGAGGGGATGGTCGCGGGCGACGTCGTCAACACGGCCGCGCGCTTGCAGAGCGCCGCGCCGGTGAACGGCGTGCTCGTCGACGAGACCACCCACCGCGCGACCCGGCAGCGCATCGACTACGCCGAGGCGGAACCCGTGCAGGCGAAGGGCAAGGCCGAGGCCGTTCAGGTCTGGGAGGCGCGCGAGGCGCGCTCGCGGTTCGGCGTCGACTTCGAGCAAATGGGCGCCATGTTGGTCGGGCGCCGGCGTGAGCTCGACTTCCTGACCGACGCGCTCGCCCGGACGCGGGAGGAGCGCTCGCCGCAGCTCGTGACGCTCGTCGGCGTTCCCGGCATCGGCAAGAGTCGTCTGGTCTACGAGCTCTCGCGCGTCGCCGACGCGGAGGAGGAGCTGATCTTCTGGCGGCAGGGCCGCTCGCTCCCGTACGGGGAGGGCGTCACCTACTGGGCGCTCGCCGAGATGGCGAAGGCGCAGGCCGGGATCCTCGACAGCGACTCGCCCGCGGACGCCGAGCGAAAGCTCGCGGAGGCGGTCGAGGGCCTGCAGGTCGAGAGCCCGAAGCTGGTGCTCGAGAGCCTGCGGCCGCTGATCGGGATCGCCGGCGAGGGCGAGACGGGCGGCGACCGTGCGGAGCGCTTCGCAGCCTGGCGGCAGTTCTTCGAGGGCCTCGCCGACCAGGGTCCGACTGTGATCGTCTTCGAGGACCTGCACTGGGCGGATGACGACCTGCTCGACTTCGTCGACCACCTCGTCGACTGGAGCTCCGGGGTGCGGCTGCTCGTCGTCTGCACCGCTCGTCCCGAGCTGCTCGAGCGGCGGCCTGGGTGGGGCGGGGGGAAGCCGAACGCGCTGACGCTCTCCATCTCCCCGCTCTCGGACGAGGACACGGCCCGCCTGCTCGGGAGCCTTCTGGAGCGCTCGGTGCTCCCGGCGGAGGTGCAAGCCTCGCTCCTGGCGCGGGCGGGCGGCAACCCGCTCTACGCGGAGCAGTTCGCGCGGCTGCTCGCCGAGCTGGGCGCGCAGGAGGATCTGCCGTTGCCGGAGACGGTCCAGGGCATCATCGCGGCGCGGGTCGACGCGCTCCCCACCGGCGAGAAGCAGCTCCTCCAGGACGCTGCCGTGCTGGGCAAGGTGTTCTGGCTCGGGGCGGCCTGCGCGGTCGGCGGCCTCGAGCGGAATGAGGCCGAGGATCGCCTGCACTCCCTCGAGCGCAAGGAGTTCGTGCGTCGAGAGCGACGGTCGTCCGTTGGCGAGGAGAGCGAGTACGCGTTCCGGCACGTGCTCGTCCGCGACGTGGCATACGGTCAGATCCCCAGGACCGTCAGGGGTGAGCAGCATGAGCGTGCGGCGGCGTGGATCGAGGGGCTCGGCCGACCCGAAGACCATGCGGAGATGCTCGCCCACCACTACCTCGAGGCGCTTCGCCTAAGTCGAGCGACCGGGGCGGAGGCCACCGCGGAGCTCATCACCCGCGCGCGCTCCGCGGCGCGCGACGCGGGCGACCGGGCGATGGCGCTCGGGGCGTTTCCGGCCGCGTCGCGGCTCTACGAAGCTGCGCTCGAGCTCTCGGAGCAGGACGACGCGGAGCGGCCGGAGCTCCTGCTCGCCTACGCGCGCAGCCGTGTGGACGACACCGCGCTGGACGACGCGGTGCTCCTCGCAGCGACGGACGGCCTGCTCCGGGCGGGCAAGGTCGAGGCGGCCGCCGAGGCACAAGCCCGGCTCGCGGGCATCTGGCTGAACCGCGGGGACACGGACGCCGGGCTGGCGGGCCTCGAGCGCGCCCGCGAGCTCGTTGCCGACCGCGGCCCGTCTCCGGCCAAGGCCTTCGTCCTGCAGGAGCTCGGGCGGACCTCGATGATGGCCGACGACTTCCCGCGGGCGATCGAGCTCGCCTCGGAGTCGCTTCGGCTGGCGGAGACCCTGGACCTCGCGGCGGCCCGCGCACGGAATCTCAATACCCTCGGAGTCTCGCGGGTCGCGACCGGCGACCCCGGCGGCGTCGCCGACCTGGAGCGGGCGATGGAGATCGCGGCCGCAGCGCACTCCCACGAGGAGATCGGCGCGGCGGCGAACCTCACCTGGATGAACGTCCTGCTCGGCGACATGCGCCGCGCCGGCGAGCTCCACGAGCTGAGCCGAACGCTCGCGCGGCGCCTGGGCGTGTCGGGATTCATCCGCTGGGTGGAGGCGGAGCACACCTTCCACTGCTACTGGGAGGGCCGCTGGGACGACGCGCTCGCGGCCATCGACGACTACTTCCAAACGATCAAGGGAACCGCGGGCCACTACATGGACGGTCCGTGCAGGGCTGTGCGCTCGGCAATCCTGCTCGCGCGTGGCCGAACGCAGGAGGCGCTCGCGGAGGCCCGCCTCGCGGCAGAGCGATCGCGCCCGGTCAAGGATCCCCAGACGATCAACCCGGTGCTTGCGCTCGAGGCTCAGGCTGCGCTCGCCGCCGGTGACCGAGCGGCCGCGGAATCACTCGCGGACGAGCTCGTCGAGGCGTGGAACGCGACTGCGATCCGGCAGCCGAACGAGCTTTCCACGTCGCCCTGGGTATTCCGGGAGCTGGGCCGTACCGCGGAAGTGGTTCAGGCGCTCGACGAGAATGCGATCGGGGCGACGCCCTGGCACCACGCGGCGCGCCTCATCGCCACAGCCGATCTCGTCGGGGCGGCCGACGTCTTCGCCGGGATCGGAACGGTGCCCGACGAGGCTTACACGCGGCTCAGGGCAGCGGAGGCATTCGTGGAGGCCGGCGACCGCGCGAGCGCCGACCACCAGCTGAACCTCGCTCTGCCCGTTTTCGCGCACCTCCGCGCGACCGCGTGGACCGCGGAGGGCGAAGCGCTCCTCGAAACCGGACGCACGGGCGAAGCCCGCACGTCCTGAGTGCGGCACCGCAAGCGGCGCCTTGGTCAGCCTGAGCCGCCGCAGCGGCGGAAGGCCGTCACCTGGTTGCCGCGCTCCTGCCAGCTGTCGATGCCGCCGTCGAGCACGGGGCGCGCGTCGACGCCCTCCGCCGCCAGCACGCTCGCCGCCACGCCCGCCCGAGCGCCGCTCGAGCAGATCGTGACGACAGGACGCCCGTTGTCGAGCTCGTCCCGGAACGCGCGGACGAGCCGGTACGGGATGTGCCGGCTGCCGGGGATGTAGCCCTCGTCGCGCTCGTCCTTCTCGCGGACGTCGACCACCTCGACCGAGTCCGCTGCGACGAGCCGCTCGAGCTCGTCGATCCCGACGGGCTCCAGCTGCTCGGACGACTCGAGCCCCATGGCGTAGCCCGCGACGTCGAGCATCCCGACCGCATAGAGGCGGCAGGCAGCATCCTTCGCCTCCTCGGCCGAGCGCGCCTGGATCGTCACCGGCGTTTCGTGGTCGAGGACGAAGCCCGCCTTGGTCCCGACCGAGCCGCCGTCGAGCGGGATGTTGATCGCACCGTGGGCGTGGCCGGCGGCGTGCTCCCGCGCCGGCCGCACGTCGAGGAGCTGCCCCTGGACGGAGCCGAGGAGCTCGAGCGGCGGCTGCGCCGCGAGGAACGGCCCGCGGTTGAGCTCGACCACGCGCTCGACCGTCGGCGGGCGCGGGGCGGCGATTCCCGTCGAGTGCGCCACGAACTCCTGCACGTCCTCGATCGCGAGCGCATGGTTGGAGAGCTTCTCCATCCGTAGCGTCGAGACCCGCTCGCGGCTGAGACCCGCGCCGCAGAGCGAGCCGCCGGTGTGCCCGGGGTCGACCTCGGTCTCGTCAGGGAGGCCCGCCAGCCGTTCGAGCGAGCGGAAGAGATCCTCTGCGCCTTCACGTGCCTCGACGGCGAGGTCGGGACGGGCGGCGTCGCCGATCAGCAGCGAGTCGCCGGTCAGCAGATGACCCTCGACGAGGAAACAGCAGTGCTCGGGGCGGTGGCCGGGTGTGTGGAGCACGCGGATCGTGATCGAGCCCACCAGTACCTCGTCGCCGTCCTCGATCGGCTCCGACGGGTACGCGGCGCCGGCGAGCGGATGGATCGCCACCGGCAGCCCGTGCTCGAGCGCGAAGCGCCCGTGCCCCGAGACGTGGTCGGCGTGCGTGTGCGTCTCGAGCACGCGGACGATCCTCAGGCCCTCGCGCTCGGCGGCCGCGAGGTAGGGCTCGATCGAGTACGCGGGATCCACGACCACGGCCTCCCCGGCCGCCTCGTCGCCGATCAGGTAGGACGCGCAGCCGAGATCGTCGTCCACGAGCTGCTTGAAGACCACCTCGCCTTCGAAGCTACCACCTGCCCCCGCTAGCTTTCTTGAAGTGACGACCTCCCGCCTTTGCAGGCGGTTTAGGCCGCCGCCGATTTGGTTTGAGAAGGATGATCCGCTGCGCGAGCGCCACGCGCGCGGTGTGCGTCTCGCCGCTGCCCTTTTCGACGCGATTTGACCCAGGTGGGCCAGAGCAGAGCGTGCTCGGCGCTCGTCTCAATCCGAGAGAGCCGCACGAAACGCCGAGGAGGGGGAGATGGAGAGACGGCACGCCTACTGGGCCGGCGTCACGACGCTCGCGCTCGCGCTTGTCGCGGTGTGCGCGGGCGCAGGCCTTGGCACTCCTGCCGCCTCCGCTCGGAGCAGCGAGCGCCCGAACATCATCGTCGTGCTGACCGACGACCAGCGCTGGGACACGCTCTCGGCGATGCCGACGGTCGAGAGCGCGCTCGTCGCGCACGGCGTCACTTTCACGAACAGCTTCGTCACCAACTCGCTCTGCTGCCCCAGCCGCACGAGCCTGCTCACCGGGCAGTACTCCCACTCCACGGGGGTCTATCTCAACGCTCCGCCGCACGGCGGCTTCCCGTCGTTCCACGACAAGCGCACGATCGCGACGGTGCTGCACGCGAACGGGTACACGACCGGGCTGTTCGGCAAGTACCTGAACAGGTACGGCGTGGGTGCGCACGACGCAAGCTACGTTCCGCCGGGGTGGGATCACTGGACGGCATTCCTCGGGAAGACGGCGTACTACGACTACCGGCTCGTTGACCAGGGTCAGGTGGAGCGCCACGGCCGCAGGGCCTCCGACTACTCGACCGACGTGTTCGCCCGCAAGGCCGTGTCGTTCGTCGCGCACGCGCGCAAGCCGTTCTTCCTCGAGTTCACGCCGTTCGGGCCACACGAACCTGCGACGCCTCCGCCCCGCTACGCGAAGGAGCAGCTTGCGAACCACACCTTCAAGGAGCCGCTGAGCTTCAACGAGCGCGATCTCTCGGACAAGCCCGCGTACGTCCGACGCCTCGGGCCGTTGACGCAGAAGCAGATCGAACAGGTGGACCGGTTCCGCCGAAAGCAGCTCACGGCCGCCCTCGGCGTCGACGACGCGGTCCGAGAAATCGTCGAGGCGCTCAAGGCGCGGCACGAGCTCAGGAACACGATGATTGTCTTCGCCTCCGACAACGGCGTCTCCTGGGGCGAGCACTCGCTGGCCGCTGCGCACAAGCTTGTCCCCTACGAGGAGTCGATCCGCGTCCCGCTCGTGATCCGTTACGACCCGTTGACCCACGGCGCTCGGCGCCAGGAGCCTCGGCTCGCCCTGAACATCGATCTCGCCTCGACCTTCGCCGGGCTCCTCGGCAGGACGATGCCCGGGGCCGAAGGGAGGAGCCTGATACCACTGCTCGCAGGCCGTCACGTCTCATGGCGGCACGACTTCCTGATCGAGCATCTCGTCGGCCGGCCACAGCGCGACGTGCCGACGTACTGCGCGGTGCGCGGCGAGCGCTACAAGTACGTCCTCTACCAGACGCGGGAGGAGGAGCTCTACGACCTCCAGCGCGACCCCTACGAGCTCAACAACCGCGCCTCCAGCCCCGCGCTGAGCACGATCAAGGCCCGCCTGCGCAACCGGCTCGCGGCGCTCTGCAACCCGCGCCCGCCCGGCTACACGGCCATGTCTCCTCTCGGACGGCAGCCGGCGTGATGGTGAGACCACACCGCGGCGCGATCCGACAACCGCAACCGCGCGGCCGTCGATCTAGCTTTTGAAGTAAGGCCCAACGCTCGCGGCGGGGACGCGAGTGGCCTCCGACGGGGTAGCTACAGGGAGAATGCGGCATCGCCTTGGGATCGCGGGGGTGATTCTTGGCGCGCTGGCGTGCTCCGGGAGCGTGACCGGGGCCGCCGGACAGGTGCCTCGCCTGCTGCTGCCCGACCTCGACCAGCGGCCTCCGCTCGCGGTTTCCGTTCGCCTGGGCGGTCCCCCGAACCACCATCCGCTGCTCGTGTTCACGTCGAGCGTGGAGAACGTGGGGTACGGCCCGCTGCTCGTCGAGGGTCAGCGCGCAACGCTGCACGCGCGGACGATGCGCGCCACGCAGCTCGTCCAGGTGCGTGGGGGAGGCGTCCGGCGGATCCCCGGCGTGGGTCGCGTCCGCTACAACGTGAGCCCGTCTCACAGTCACTGGCACCTGCAGCCGTTCGAGCAGTACGAGCTCAGGACGTTGGACGGCAAGCGAATCGTGCGGGACCACAAGAGCGGCTTCTGCCTGACGAGCGACCACCAATCGCCGCTCCCCACCCAGGGCCACGCCGCCTCCCTGCCGCTCCAGGGGAGCGACTGCGCCCGGAACAAGCGCCGCGCGAAGCGGCTGCTGGAGGGGATCGCGGTCGGCTGGGGCGACATCTACATCCCTGCGAAGGAGGGCCAGTCGATCGACCTCGTCGGCTACACCCCGGGTGAGTACGACCTCGTCCACCGCGTCAACGTCGGCCGGGTGCTGCGCGAGACCAGGTACGCGAACGATGCGTCCTCCGTACGGATCAGGCTGACCGCGCCGGCGACGCCCGGCGGCCTTCCCGGCGTGGTGGTGCTGAGGACGTGCGAGACCGGGATCCGCTGCTAGCTCTTCGGTCTGCTAGCTAGCGTTCTCGGCGTGTGGAAGCCGCTCGTCGCCGGCGCCGCGGCGCTCGCTGCCGGCGCGACGGCGTGCTCCAGCGGGTCGGTCTCGAAGAGCGGACTGACGGTCGGGGTCGAGAACCCTCCGCCGCCCCCGCGCGGCGCGCTCGTGCTCGGGGGCGAATCCGGGTCGCGCGCGGTCGCGCTCGCGGTCACGCCGCGACGGCTGACGGCCACGGTGCTTTCACCCGACGGCAGGCCGCTCTCCGGGCTGAAGGTCTCGTTCGTGGCCGGCTCCCGGGTCGTCCAGCCGCACCCGTGCGGGGCGGGCTGCTACGCGGCCCGGGCGCCGCGCGCCTCGCGCGTGGTGGTGCGACCGAGCGGCAGCAAGCCGGTCGTCTTCGAGCTCCCCGCGAGGCCGCGGCCCGGCAGCGCGATCGTCGCGCAGGCTGACCGCGCGACGCGGGCGCTGAAGAGCCTCGTGTACGTCGAGTCCCTGCGCTCGGGGCCCAAGGGCGGACTGCTGACGACCTGGGAGCTTCAGGCACCGGACGAGGTCGAGTACCGGATCCGCGGCGGCGCTTCGGCGATCGTGCTCGGCGAGCGGCGCTGGGACCGCGACCGGCCCGGCGCTCCGTGGCGCCGCTCCCAACAGCTTCCCGCGCTCCGCGTCCCGCTGCCTGCGTGGGGCTCGCGCGCGACGAACGCCTACGTCCTGCGCGAGGGGCGCGTCGACGGTCGGCCGGTCTGGGTGGTCTCGTTCGCGAACCCGAGCACGCCTGCCTGGTTCACCGCCTGGGTCGACCGCAGCACGTATCGCCCGCTCCGCCTGCACATGACGGCCGCGGCGCACTTCATGACCCACCGCTACCTCGAGTTCGACCGGCCGCTGGCCATTCGCCCGCCCAGGTAGAACTCCGGGCATGCCGATGTTCCACGTCGTCCTCCGTCAGGCGGGGCCGCAGTGGCTGTCCGGGAGACCGCTCGAGGAGCAGACCGGCTGGCGGGAACACGCCGAGTTCATGGATGCGCTCGTGGACGACGGCTTCATCGTGCTCGGCGGCCCGGTGTCGGACGACGGGCGCGTCGTGCACGCGTTCGAGGCCGAGTCGGAGGACGCCGTGCGGGAGATCTGGGCGCGCGACCCCTGGAGCGAGTCGCATCTCGTGGTCGACTCGATCGAGCCGTGGACGATCCGCCTACAGCGTTCGTCGTAGCGCTTCGATCACGACCAGCCACGCCGCGGCCGCTGCGGCGACGGCGATGAGGGCCAGGGCCAGTTTCGCTCTCATCCGCTCGCCTTGTCGAGCAGCGTGACGAGGAACGGCCTGCTGCCTGGCGGTGCCACCTCGAACAGCAGCCCCCAGTGGCCGACCATCACGAGCGCGGGCGCGGAATGCCGGAAGACGCCGGGCCGGTGCTCGCGGAGGCGGTAGCTCTGCTCGCCCATCTCCATGTCCAGCATGTCGAACTTGGCGACCACCTCGGCGCCGCGCACCGGTCGGCCGTTGCGGGTGAGCGCGAGCTCGAACTCGTTGTTGACGGCCGCGCGGTTCGGCGTCACCCGCACGTGGACGCGGTAGGGGCCTTTGGTGACCGATTCCGACACGGGCCCGGGGCCGACCCGGGCGGAGATGTCCTGCACGCGCGCGAGCGCGCTCGACGGCGGCGCGAGGCTCGCCAGCACCCCGGCGGCGAACAGTGCGGCGGCGACGAAGAGGATCTCGCCCTGCACGAGCCGCCGCAGCAGGAGCGGCGCGGAGGCGTCTCTCGCCTGGAGGCGCGGCTTGGTTCGCGCGAGGTTCACCGCGGCGAGCAGTAGCGCGGCGCAGAGCAGGCCGATCTTCCAGATCAGCGCCTGGCCGTACGACGTCTCCCAGAGCGAGGCGAAGGTCGGCAGCTCCTGGAACGCCTGGCCGATCCCCGTTCCGATCAGCAGCAGCACGGAGCAGAACGCGACCACGGAGAAGCGCGGGACGACGTACGCAAGCGTTGCCGCCCGCCCGGCGCGGCCGACCGAGAGCCAGAGGACGACCAGGCCGATCAGCCCGCCGAGCCAGATCGACCCCGCGGTCAGGTGCGCCGTGTCGAGCGGCAGGGACAGCCCGCGCGGCGACTTCTGCCCGGCGTGGCCGGCGAGGGCGGGGAGGACCAGCGCCGCGAGGCCGGCGGCGAGCGCTGCCGGCAATGCGAGCAGCTCGGCGACCGAGCGCTGCTCCCGTTCGGGCCGGTCGACGACGAGTGCGGCGATTGCGGCGATCGCGAACAGCCCGAGCACGAGCTCGAGGTCGAGGAAGTCCTCGCCGAACCCCGACGAGCGCACCGCGGGGATGATGTCGCCGAAGTCCCAGAACGAGCGCAGCGTGAACTGCGCCGTCGCCAGGAGGGCGTAGATCGGAGTCGCGACCAAAGCGACCCCCAGGGCGACCGCGAAGGCGATGCTCAGCGATCGCAGCGAGCAGCCGCGGACGACGCGGACCACCGGCCGGGCGATCACCGCGCGCAGCACGAACAGCCCGAGCGCGCTCATGGTCGAGAGAAAGACAATCCAGCGCGCGATCAGGAGCTGGGTGGTCGTGGCGGTCTCGCTCAGCGACGGAACGACGAACTGCGGCGGCGGGCCCGGGTTCGGGCCGACGGCGAACGTGAACGCCCCGCGCACCGGGTGGCCGTCCGCCGAGATCACGCGCCAGAAGACGAGATACCAGCCCTCCGGCACGCGCCCGAGGGGCGTCACCAGCGTCTGGAGCGACCCGGGAGCCGCGGCCGGGTCGCCGTCGGTCACCTGCCGCCCGGACGCATCCGTGACCGAGACGATCGCGAAGCGCGGCTCGACCGGCTCGCTGAAGCGCATGCGCACCTCGGTGGGCGCCGTGTTGATCGTGCGGCTGGCCACGGGGGCCGTCTGCAGCAGGGCGGCGTGCGCCCACGCCGACGCGGGCAGCACAAGCGCTGCCGCAGCGATGACGATTCCCGCAAGCCCGGCGCGCCTCACGCCACAGGCCGTCCCCTCGTCACAAGGCCGACGACCGCGAGCAGTGCGGCGATCACGGCGACCACGAGCGCGACTATCGACAGCGTCGAGCTTCCGCCGCCGCCGAGCGTGGACACGCCCTCGACGAAGGCGGCCGGCTTCTCCGAGCCCTCCGGCCCGCTCCAGTCTTCGACCTCGCCGTCCGAGTAGATCTGGCGGACCTTGGCGCCGTAGCTCTTGGCCTCCGAGAGCGTGCCCGTGAACCGGAAGACAGGATCGGCGTCCGGCGAGGCTTCTCGCCCTGTCCAGACCACCCGCTGGACGGCCGCTTCCTCGCCGCTCCCCCGCACGACCTCGCTGCGCTTCCAGCCCGGGGAGGCGGGGAAGGTCTCGACGTGGAAGCCGTCGGGGAAGTCGACTTCGACGCGGGTCGTGACCGCGTCTGTCTTCTCCGCCTGGACGTCGAGCGTGAACTGCTGGAGCGTGTTCGCCTTCGCCACAGGCGGGCTAATCGAGGAATGCGCAGCAGCATTCGAAGCGAACGCGAGCAGGCATACCGTCATGGCCGCAGCCGTCGCCGCGATTCTCATTCGTGCTCCCTTCTCGGAGTGGGTACCCGGGCTAGGCTCGGAGCGGCGGAGCGCGGGGGCGCGCGGCGCGGCCGGGTGCCGAGACAGCCGAGATGAGCAGGCGTGAGGAGCCGGGCTGGAGTGACCGCGTCCAGGGAAGCCTGCGGCGAATCAGTTCCCGCACGGTCGCGCGGACCCACCGGAACAGATGCTCGCCTGCCTCGGCCACCGACGCAGTCACGAGCGCGAGCGCGCCGAGCAGTGGGAGCACATTCCGGTGGACCGGCCCGAGCAAGCAGACGAAGCCGTGGAACCCGAGCCCCTCCCGCCAATGCAGGTAGGACTCGAGGAGCGCGAAGGCGAGCGTCCCGCCGACGAACAAGCCGACGCTTCGAAATGCCAGCCGGCGCAGGTCGAGTGGTGGCGCGACCCGCTCCGGTGACAGACGCCGCCGCTCCTGTACCCCGAGTGCGACGAGCCAGACCACCGCCGCCGAAAGCGCCGCCGAGAGCCCGATCGCGACCAGGGACACGACGACCAGCCGTGGGCCTCCTGCCGACCCCTCCAGCCTGTGCGAGAGATCGTTCGGCGGGGCCAGCGCGTACGCAAGCCAGCGCGCGGCCAGCACCATCAGCATGACAAGGCAAAACCAGACGAGGCCGACGAGCGCGCGCGCTTTCACGACACGTGCAGGGTAAACGGCGCAGTCAGGACGCGACCGCCGGTTCGGAACTGGAGGAAGAGACGCCAGGTCCCGGCGACAGGTAGCAGAACGCCTACCCGCAACTGGCCTGGCTTTGTCTGCCGGCCGACGACGCTTGCGCCACCGAGCACGCTCGTGCAGCCTGGTGTCGCCGCGCCGCAGACGTGGGTGTGGAAATAGTCGAGCGACCGGGCCCGGAAGAAGATCGCGTGCGCGAGGGCGCCGTAGTACGGCGTGAAGCGTGCGGGCTTCCCGTCCGGCCGGGTGATCGAGGCGGTGAGGAAGGCGGGCTCGATCGCCTTCAGCCGACGCGGGGCTCTCAGCGCGACGCGGTAGCCGCCGGTCGTCACCGTCGGCGAGAACCGCGGCAGCGGCCTGGGTCGGTACCGTCCTCCCACGCGCACGTCGGCGTGCAGCTGGAAGTTCCGCGGCGTGTCCTTGCCACGGGGGAACGCGTCGACGAGCACGCGGTAGCCGCCCGGCGTGGGGAAGTCGATCGACTGGACGATTCGTCCATTCGGGCCGACGGGAGGATGGCGGTGGACGATGAGCCCGAGATCGTCGCGCACGACGATCAGATGCACGCCCGTGTGCGGTCCGCCGCCGCGACGGTAGGAAGTCAGCGGCTTGCCCGAGGGCTGCGTGATGGTGAACGAAAGCCGCCCCGGGCCGGGACGTGCAACCCGAAGCGGGTTGAAACCCGAGAGCTTGTAGGTGCGCGCGGCGCCGACCGTCGGAGCCTCGGGTCGGGAGGAGGAGCAGGCGCAGGCCGTCAGCACGAGCAGCGTCGAGAGGATGGCGGCGAGCGCGACCGGCTCAGTGTGCGTGCGGCTCGGCATCCTCGCCCGGCTCTGCATGCGCGACGGTCCGCCACGAGTCCCAGGTGATCTTCAGGATCACGAGCGTGATCAACAGGCCGATGATCGGGTCGCCGACTTCGAATCCGAGCGCGACCACGATCGCGCTCGCGACGACGCCGAGCGAGACGAAGCCGTCGACGCGGGCATGGTTCCCGTCCGCGACCAGCGCAGGGCTGGAGAGGCGGCGCCCGGCTCGCAGGCGCACCTGTGCCGCCAGCTCGTTGCCGACGAACCCGATCACGCCAGCAGCGGCGAGCGCCCACAGATGCGTCAGCTCCTGCGGGTGGATCAGCCGCTCGATCGTCTCATACAGGGCAACGCACGCCGAGACGAAGATCGCCAGGACGACGGCGAACCCAGCCAGCTTCTCGGCGCGGAACGAGCGCAGCAGGAAGGCGATCCCGACCGGGACCGCGGTCAGTGCGTCACCGAAGTTGTGGATGAGGTCGGCGAGTAGCGCGACAGAGCCCGAGAGAACGAACACGACGGTCTGTGCCGCAGCCGCCGCGCCGAGCAGCCCGAGGCTGATCAGGACCGCCTTGATGCCTGCCCTCGAGCGCATGATCGAGCGGTCGACCAGGCCGTGCGAGTGGCCGTGGTGGTCGCTCCCGTGAACACGTGTCTCCGGGCCGTGCACATGCGCGTGCAGGCCCTCGGCCCGAGGGTGCTGAGACATCGCCGGAGCGTACCCAGTGCGGCTCGGATCGGCTGCGTTAACCTGAACCGCGGTGTCCGACCCGGGCCTCGAGCACGCTTGGGCAGCGCCTCCGCTCGTCTTGGCGGCGGCGGCGCTCCTCGCCGTCCTCTTCCTGCAGGGTTTTGTCCGGCTCCGCCGCCGCCGGGCGAGCCTTGCGCCGTGGACCCGTATGCTGCTGTTCGGGACGGGGCTGGCGCTGTTCGTGCTGCCGATCGTCTCGCCGCTCGACGAAGCCGGGGAGGAGCGGCTGCTGTCGGCCCACATGTTGCAGCACGTTTTGATCGGAGACGCGGCGGTGGCGTTCGTGGTCGTGGCCGTTCGCGGGCCCCTGCTCTTCTTCCTGCTGCCCCCGTGGGCGCTGCGCCCGCTGGCCGAAGTACGGCCGCTGCGCAGCGTGCTCGGCGTGCTGACGCGCCCGCTCGTGGCGCTGGGGCTGTGGGCTGCCGTGCTCTACACCTGGCACGTCCCGGCGCTCTACGACTACGCCGACGCACATCCGTACGCCCACGACCTCGAGCACGTCAGCTTCGTGATCGCCGGAACGCTCGTCTGGGTCCAGCTCGTCGACCCGGCGCGCCTCGGCCGCTTGCGGCGTCCGCAGCGCGTCTTCTACGCGCTCGGCTTGCTGGCGCTCGCGCAGCCGCTGGTGAGCGTGCTCCTGTTCAGCTCGGAGCCGATCTACCCGCGCTATGCCGACCAGCCCGATCGCCTCTTCGGGATCTCGGCCCTGACCGACCAGCGCCTCGCCGGCGCGGTGATGACGGTCGAGCAGCTCTTCGCGCTCGGGATCTGCGTCGCTCTCCTGCTCTGGCCGTACGTGCGCGAGCGGCGCGTACCGGGCAGCGACGTGGCCGTGCAGGGCTCGCCGTGAGCCCGCCCTCAGCGTCTTCCTTCAGCTTCGAGCCGCTGTTCGTGGTGCTCGCGGCGGCCGGGGTCTACGGGTACGTGTGGCTCGCACGGCGAGTCGAGCGGCCTCCGTGGTGGCGCACGGCGCTGTTTGCGCTCGGGATCCTCCTCGTCGCCGTGCCGCTGAACTCGCCGCTCGAGACGATCGCGATCCATTACCTGCTCGTGATGCACCTGCTGCAGAACGTGATGATCGCGGACTGGGCGCCGCCGCTCGTAGTGCTCGGCCTGACGCCGGCGATGCGCGGCGCGGTCGCGGAGCGTGGTGGGAAGTGGCTGGCCGCGGTCACGCGCCCGCGTTTCGCGCTGCCCTTCTGGCTCGCGGTCTGGTACGGCGTCCACCTGCCGCTCTTCTACGACTACGCGCTGCGGCA
>Ga0081540_1002777_pt1 | contig 14203 bp, 14 predicted proteins | sample TabmetS2T1R1_FD_71024 | JGI IMG/M metagenome (GOLD analysis project Ga0081540, IMG submission 71024) | Tabebuia heterophylla rhizosphere microbial communities from the University of Puerto Rico - S2T1R1 | ecosystem: Host-associated > Plants > Roots > Rhizosphere ... | reverse complement strand
GGGGGCGGCGAAGCCCGCCAGCCGAGCGAGCACTTGGGCGCTCCCTGGCCCTGACGTATCGGTCACAACCAGGACCGACCGCGGCGGGGGTTCGGCTTTCAGCCGGTCGAAAACTGCCTCCGGTGCTCGCTCGACCGTCTGACGCACCTGGGCGCCTGCGGTTGCCAGCGCCCACAGCAGACCGCCTTGATCGCGTCGGGAAAGTAGCTCGGCGTCGTCAAGGACTGCATCGTCGAAGCTCATCGGCTCCCCGAGTCATCCGCCCTCGGCGGCGACGCCCAGGCCGTGCGGACCTGGCGTGGCCTCATCGAGCAACAGCACCGGGATCCCATCAGTGATCGGATAGCTGGACGCACAGTAGGTGCAGACCAGAACCGGCGCGCCGTCCCTGCTTTCCTCCCGCAACGGCGCGTGATCGTTGCTCGGGCAGGCAAGAATATCGAGCAGATCAGGCTCGATGGGCATGATCATGCACTCCTGTCGGGCTGTAGGTGGCGCGGATGACGGTAAGGGCCTCGTCCCGAACGCCGCTCATCGCCTCGACGTTCGGACCCTCGACGTTCAGTCGCAGTAGCGGCTCGGTATTCGATGCTCGAACGTTCAGCCAGGTTCCGTCGCTGAGCTCGATGGTCAAACCGTCTAGATCATCAGTCCTCGTGGTGCGCTCGGCGAAGGTCGACTGCACCGCTTCGGTGCGCTGTGCCTGGGCCATGGCATCGGCCACCGTCGAGTTGATCTCGCCGGAGGCGACGTAACGCTGGTAGCGCGCGGCAAGCACCGACAACGGCGCCGCCTGCTCGCCGAGGGCCGCCAGCACGTGCATGGCGGCCAACATGCCGGTGTCGGCGCGCCAGAAGTCGCGAAAGTAGTAGTGCGCGGAATGCTCACCGCCGAAGACCGCTCCGGTACGGGCCATCTCCGCCTTGATGTAGGAGTGACCGACCCGCGTGCGCTTCGGCACGCCACCATGCTCTCGGATGATCTCCGGCACCGCTCGCGAGCTGATCAGGTTGTACAGGATGGTTGCCCCGGGGTATTTCACCAGCTCCCGAGTCGCCACGAGGGCCGTGACGGCGCTGGGGGTCACGGCCGCCCCGCCTTCGTCGACGACAAAGCACCTATCGGCATCGCCGTCGAAGGCGAGCCCGATGTCCGCTCCCAGGCCTACGACCGCAGCCTGCAGGTCCCGAAGATTGGCCGGATCCAGCGGGTTCGCCTCGTGGTTCGGGAAGGACCCGTCAAGTTCGAAATACAACGGCTCGATCGAAAGCGGCAGCTCGTCGAGCACCGCGTCGCCCAACACTGCGGGCACGGTCAGCCCGGCCATTCCGTTGCCGGCGTCGACCACGACCCGCAAGGGCCGAATCGCGCGGAGTTCGACGAGCGACCGCAAATACCGAGCGTAGTCAGCAAGCAGCTGGACTCGCTGCGGGCCGGTGCCGTCGCAGGTCCCGGTCGGGCCACCCGTGTCGAGGTAGGCCTGCGCCCGGTCGCGGATCTCGCCGAGCCCCGAGTCCAGGCCGACCGGCACCGCGCCCGGAAGGCAGACCTTGATGCCGTTGTAGCGCGCCGGATTATGACTGGCCGTGAACATCGCCCCGGCGAGGTCGCGCTGACCCGACGCGAAGTACAACATGTCGGTCGACGCGAGACCGGCGGCCAAGACGTCGGCGCCCCGGCTGGCCGCTCCGGTGGCGAACGCGGAACTAAGCGAAGGACCGGAATCCCGCATGTCGTGGGCGGTGACGATCTGATTCAGGGCCAGGACATCGACGGTGGCCGCACCGAGCGCGTATGCGACGCGGTCGTCGAACTCATCCGGGACGATGCCGCGGATGTCGTATGCCTTGACGACGGCGTGCAAATTCCGCATCGCGACAGACTATCCGGGCAGCCTTACTGAGGCGGTGGAACTACTCGCAGATGGCCTCGGCTCCCGACGCGCCCGGCGGGTCGGCCGGGCGCTGCCGTCGCTGCCGAGAACGCCGCGGGCGGCAACTGGTCGATGCGGGCCGCCTCGCGGACGGCGTCGGCGAGCGCCTCCAGATCGTCAGCCTGCGGAATCGGCGAGGGAAATTCGCCCGCATGGCGAACGACGTCCCAGCCCCGGGGCACCGTGAGCCGCACAGCGTGCTCCTCGCACAGATCGTAGGAATGCGGTTCAGCGAATGTGGCGAGCGGCCCAACGACGGCGGTCGAGTCGGAGTACACATAGGTCAAAGTGGCGACCGCAGGTCGACCACAGCCTGTCCGACTGCAGCTGCGCACGCGCCTCACAATCGGCGACGATAGCCCCCGACAGGCGCTGGGCCCGGTTGCTCCGCGCAGGATTCTGGTCGTGTCGCGACGACAGCGCGGTTCGTAGGGTGATCGGGCTCGTCGGTACGCATCGCAGGTGCGCCTACGCTCAGTAGGCTCAGTTCTCGTGCAGCGCGATGAGCCGACGCGTTCCGGCGTGTCTCCCATCGGGCGTCAGCGGCGCCGGCGGGACCGACATGGCCGTGGGCTGCGGGGCGCCATCGCGCCGGTCGGGATTCCGATCGCCCGGAGCTCCGGTGACCAATTCGACGAACTCGTGTTGGACGCCGTCGAAGAACTCGAGCGAGCCTGGGCAAAGGAACTCGCCGCGGTTGAGTTTGCCGTCGAGGACGTCCCGCCCGCAGCGACCACCGACACCGACATCGAGTTCAATCCGGAGGTCGTGGCGGACGGGCCGGTGCCGCTGGGCCGCCTCTACCGCGGGGGCGTCGAATCCATTAGGAGCCCGGTCGTCGTCATCTATCGCCGGCCCGTCGAGGCGCGGACGGCAGACAAGTCCGAGCGGGCCGATCTGGTGTTCGCCGTCGTCGCCGAGTTGGTCGCCGAGCTACTCGGACGGGACCTGGACGAGATCGATCCGCCCTAGAGCCTGGGTCAGATCGCGCGGCGCTTGAGACGCCGCCGCTCTCGCTCGGACAATCCGCCCCAGATGCCGAACCGCTCGTCATGCTCGAGGGCGTACTCGAGGCACTCGTCACGCACCTCGCAGCCGACACAGATCCGTTTCGCCTCCCGGGTGGATCCACCCTTCTCCGGAAAGAACGCCTCCGGGTCGGTTTGCGAACACAACGCCCGTTCCTGCCAGCTTTGCTCGGCCGGAAGGCCGAAGATCGCCGTCAGATCCGCTCCCACGAGGTCGTGGATTCCCTCCATTACTGCGGCCTCCTCGGCTGTGCCGGTCCCGCTACCGGCCGTGCTGATCGGTCACACGTGGCGGCAACGTATGACATCGAGAGAATTACACCCGTGTCGTTACCTATTAGTCAAGCCGACATCTGCTACATGGTGCGGCGAGCTGGCCGCAACGCCGCTTTTCGACACGGAGCGGACGATCTAGCGACGACTCACCGGACGGATGGGAGAATTTGGGCGTGGAGGCGCCGGATTCCGACATCCTGGTTTTGGCGCGAGCCGTCGAGATGTGCTGCCGGGTCAAACGGCCCGTCGGCTACGGATCCACGCGGGCCGCGCGCGATCATTTCGACACCTACCGGTTGGCGTCGTCCCCCGCGTTGCTTCGCGCTCTGGCCGAACTCATGGCCACCCTGCTCCCTCCACAAACCGAGGTTCTGGGTGGCCTCGAACTCGGCGGCCTGCCGATCGCGACCGTGTTGTCCCAGGTGACCGGGTTGCCCGGCGTCCTGATCCGGGCTCGGCGCCGGCCATACGGCAGCCAGCGCTTCGTCGAGGGCGTCGATTGCACCGGACGGATGGTCGTCCTCGTAGGCGATACCGTGTCGCCTGGTCCGGAGCTTCATAACAGTGTCGCCGCACTGCGCCAACTCGGCGCCAAGGTAACGACCGTGCTATGCGCGATCGACCGGGTCGATGTCCCGCGGACTGCGGGTCAGGACGTCGAGGTCCGGGTCGCGTTGTCCCGCTCCGTGCTGGAGCGCGTCCGCATATCGTCCTGATCGGTCCGCACCGGAATTGCGGCCGCGGCGACCAGCGAATCGACCACTGCTTGCACGATCGGCCGGGACCGAGCGCTGGCCCGGGTCACCGCCCGCAATCGCCGGTGCAGCCCGGCCGTGCGCAGCGGCCACGTCTGGACCGGCGCGATGTCGGTCGCGACGGCCATTCGCGGTAGCACGGCGACTCCGTGACCAGCGGCGACCGCGCGCGCCAGCAGGAGCATGTCGTCCGTCTCCCAGCGGACGCGCGGCTCGAAGCCTTCGGCTCGGCAGGCCGACCGGACGGCAAGGCCGCACGCGGCATGCTCCGGGGGCATCACCCAGTCCAGACCCGCCAGCGCGGTCAACGACCCATCGGTCGGGGCCGCATCCTCCGCTGTAACAAGAACCAGAGGCTCAGCACACAAGTCTGTGGCGACGAACTGGTCGGGCACCGCCACCGGCACGTAGTCGTACTCGTCCACTATGGCGAGGTCGACGTCATCGGCGGCAAGGAGTTCGAGGCTGCGCCCCGGTTCCGACACGATCACCGTCAGCTCCACGCCCGGGTTCCCCTGACTGAGCACCCGCGTGGCGGGAGTTACCACGACAGCCGCGGCGCTGGCGACGGTCGCGACGGACACCGGTCCGGTCAGCGAGCCGGCGATCCGATCCAGGTCGGCTCGCGCCGCGGCAAGCACGTCGAGCACCTGTCCGGCCCGCGCGCTGAGCGTGTGACCGGCGCCGGTGAGGACGACGCCGCGAGGCGACCGATCGAGCAGCGTTGTGCCCGCCTCCCGTTCGAGCACCATCAGCTGTTGTGAGATCGCCGACGGCGTCAACCCGACAGACCGAGCTGCGGCCGCGATGCTGCCGCGGAGCGCGACTTCGCGGAGCAGGCGCAGCCGGCCGACATCGAGCGCTTCGCTCCCGTTAGTCATAAGCTAAACTTACGACATTGTCAGGTACTTCGTTAGTCGAGCTGGGGCTCGGGTTCTTCGGAGGTGAGTCGTGATCCAGTCCGTTCGGGTTATCGGGCTGGGCAAGGTTGGCGAGCTGGTCGCCACCTTGCTGACCGAGACGGGCTTCAATGTGCGCGCGTACGACGCGCTGGCGCGAACCGACCTGCCCTTTCCGGCTGCCGCCCTCGACGTCCGCGATCCAATGGGATTGCGGGCGGCGCTCATAGGTGGCGACGCCGTCGTGTCCTGTCTGCCGTACACCCTGAACCTCGGGGTGGCAGAGGCGGCGCACGAGACCGGTGTCCACTACTTCGACCTGACCGAAGACGTGTCGACCACGAACCGAGTCAAGGAGCTCGCCGACAAGGGCGGCGGGCTGGTATTCGCCCCACAGTGCGGCCTCGCGCCGGGCCTGATCGGCATGATCGGGGCGGCCCTGACCAGGCATTTCGAGGTGATTCGCAGCATCGAGCTGAAGGTCGGTGCGCTCCCCCGGCATCCCACCGGGCTACTGGGTTACGCGTTCAACTGGTCGCCCGAGGGCGTCGTCAACGAGTACCTCAACGACTGCGAGGTGTTGCGCGCCGGGGTTCGCCAGATGGTGCCAGCCATGACCGAATCCGAACGGGTGGTCATCGGCGGTATCGAGCTGGAGGCGTCGCTCACCTCCGGCGGGCTCGGCAGCATGTGCGAAACCTTCGAGGGTCGAGTCCAGCGCCTGGACTACAAGACCATGCGTTATCCAGGGCATTTCGAGCTGATGCGCTTCTTCTTCGATGAGCTCGGCCTTCGCGACCGTCGCGCGCTCGCGGGCGAGATCCTGGTGAATGCCAAGCCCCCCGTCGACGACGACGTCGTCTACCTGCACGCAGCGGTCGAAGGTCTCGCCATGGGCATCGGAGACACCGCGCCGGGGCAGCTCACCCGCAAGCAGTACGTCCGCGCGTACCAGCCGCTCGAAATCAACGGCCGGCCCTGGCGCGCGATCTCCTGGACGACGGCTGCATCGGCGGTAGCGGTCGTCGAGCTGGTCGCGTCCGGCCGACTGCCTAACTCAGGGTTCCTCCCCCAGGAGAACATTCCGTTCGACGCCTTGCTGGAGACCCGTAATGGCGCACGCTTTGCCGAGCTCGGCGCTGTCTGAGCAGACCGTTTGGAGGACCACGACGTGACCACCTTGCCTCGTCACGAGGACCTGATTGCCGAGACCAGGGACATCCTTACTCGCCTGAACGTATCGCTGCCGGCCACCGGGACATTCGCCGCGAGATCACCGATCACAGGCGGTGAGCTCGCGCGGATCCCGGAACACAGTCCGGAGCAGGTCCGAGACACGATCGCCGCCGCGGCTGACGCCTTCGCCACTTGGCGGACGGTTCCGGCCCCGGTCCGTGGGCAATTCGTCCGCGAGCTGGGGGAATTGCTGCGGGAACACAAGTCGGAGCTCGGCGCGCTCGTCTCGATCGAGGCCGGCAAGATCCGCTCCGAGGGGCTCGGCGAGGTTCAGGAGATGATCGACATCTGCGACCTCGCGGTTGGCCTGTCCCGCCAACTGTTCGGCCTGACCATTGCATCTGAGCGACCGGGCCACCGGATGATGGAGCAGTGGCACCCCCTCGGCGTTGTCGGTGTCATCAGCGCGTTCAACTTTCCGGTAGCGGTCTGGTCGTGGAACGCCGCACTCGCGTTCGTCTGCGGCGATCCGGTCGTGTGGAAACCGTCCGAGAAGACTGTCCTCACCGCGCTTGCCTGCCAGGCGCTCGTGGCCGAGGCAGCGCGCCGGGTCGGGGCGCCAGCCGCCGTGTCATCAGTTGTCATCGGTGGACCGGACGTCGGGGAGGTTCTCGTGGACGATCCCCGCGTCGCCCTGGTGAGCGCGACAGGTTCCACCCGGATGGGCCGAGCGATCGCGCCTCGCGTGGCTTTACGCCTCGGTCGGCTACTGCTGGAGCTGGGCGGGAACAACGCGGCGATCGTCGGACCGTCGGCCGATCTGGATCTGGCGGTACGCGGCATCGTCTTCGCGGCGGCCGGCACGGCCGGCCAACGATGCACGACACTGCGGCGGGTCGTCGCCCACTCGTCGATCGCTGACGAGCTGGTCGAACGCATCCGCGCGGCCTACGCGACGTTGCCCACCGGGTCGCCACTGGCCGCCGGAACCTTGGTCGGCCCGCTGATCGATGCGGCCGCATACGAGGGGTACCGCACCGCGCTCGACAAGGCGGAGGCCGACGGCGGCGAGATCGTAATCGGCGGTGAGCGGGTGCTGGCCGACGAGAACCCCGACGCTTTCTACGTGCACCCGGCCCTCGTGCGGATGCCCGGCCAGACCGACGTGGTGCGTTCCGAGACCTTCGCACCGATCCTCTACGTCATGACCTACGACGACTTCGACCAGGCGTTGGCGTTGCACAACGACGTGCCGCAGGGATTGTCGTCGTCGATCTTCACCCGGGACGTTCTCGAGGCGGAAAAGTTCGTCTCCGCCAACGGCTCCGATTGCGGCATCGCGAATGTGAACATCGGTCCGTCCGGTGCGGAGATCGGTGGCGCCTTTGGCGGGGAGAAGGAGACCGGAGGGGGCCGGGAATCCGGCTCAGACGCGTGGAAGTCGTATATGCGCCGCGCGACAAACACGGTCAACTATTCGACCGAACTGCCGCTCGCGCAGGGCGTTCAGTTCGGCTGATCCGCCCTGCGCGGGTGCCACCACGTCGGCGGGCGCGCGCTCATGGGACTGGTGAAGCTGGCGGTTGCCTCACCAGTCCCATCTGTCACGCCAGCGGGCTGGACGCGACCACGTTCGACTGACCAGCGGGCGGGGCGGCGACCGGCTGATCCTTCGGGATGACTATCCAGGCAACGAGATAGGCGATCAAGCCCGCGCCGCCTCCAAGGATCGTCAGGACGACGGCAAGCAGCCGGATCAGCACGGCGTCGACGCCGAGGTATCGGGCGATTCCTCCGCAGACGCCGCCCAGCACTTTGTCGTCGGTACTTCGGCGCAGCAACCGGGATTGTGACGGGGCTGTGTGCGGCGGCGGTGGTGCGTTGTAGGTAGGGGGGACAGTGGTGAATTCTGGGTTCGATGTCATCTGTTAAGCGTGCGGCAAGCGGTGGGCTCGGCACATCGGGTGCGGCCCGGACTGCGCCCTGATATCACCGGACTCCTGCCTCAGGGATCCCGCCGCGACCAGGTCAGGCAGAGCGCCCCGGGCTTGGTGCCCGGGGCGCTCGGTACGCGGTTTGCCGTCGATGGGCTCGCGACTATCAGTGCTTGAACGCGTCCTTTACGTTCTCACCGGCGTTCTTCACATCGGACTTCGTCTGGTCGGCACGGCCCTCGTTCTTCTGGCGCTCGTTGCCGGTGAGCTTGCCCATGGCTTCCTTGGCCTTGCCCTCAACGTCTTGCATGGCGTTCTTGACCTTGTCAGTGCCGCTCACAGTTGCTCCCTTGATGTGTCGGTTCCGCACGTTGCTATACGGGCCGTACCTCCACTAGGTACCCAATCGGCAACGGTCGTAAACCCGCCGTCACGCCAGCCGGGTGATCTCCACCGTGACCGCCAGGTCGGACTCGGCCGGTCCGGCCACGATGCCCTTGATGGGCGGCACGTCGGTGTAGTCCCGGCCGCGGCCGACGATCACATGCCGCTCTCCAACCTCGGCGTCGTTGGTCGGATCGTGGCCCGTCCACTCGCCGAGCCACCACTCGACCCACGCATGACTCTCGCCGACCACCGGTTCGCCGAGTTCCGGATCCTCGGCCGGGTGCAGATAGCCCGACACGTACCGAGCCGGGATGCCGACGTGGCGCAAAGCGCCGACGAGAAGGTGCGCGTAGTCCTGGCACACTCCATGCCGGGCCCGCCACGCTTGGGCGGCGGACGTCGAGACGCCGGTTGATCCCGGCTGGTAGGTCATCTGGTCGTAGATGTAGGTCGCAAGAGACAACGCCGTCTCGTGCGGGCTGTGTGCCACGGCGACATCGGAAGCCACCAGCTGCAGGTCAGGCTCCGGCGCGCTGCTGGGCGTTGGCGTCAAGTATTCGGCGAAGCGGTCGGCGACCCAGGCGGTCGTCATATCGGACCAGCTGGTGGACAGCTGAGCGCGTGGCCGTCGGGAGTCGTCGACCTCGACCAGGCTGGTGGCGTCGACGGCGAGTACCCGGTGCTGATGCTGGGACTCGAAGACCCGGACGTGTGTGCCCCAATAGTCGTCGTACTGGAATTGCCAGGTGGCTTCGCTAACGTGCAGCACCGATTCGAGCGGGGTCTGCCACGGCGTCCGCAGTGGGGTGAGGCGCACCTCGTTGAACGATGCGAGAACTGGCTGGGGGTACGTGTAGCGCGACAGGTGTCGCACTCGCATTCGAGAGGTCACGTCACCCGCCGATCAGGACACCATCCACGACGTCACCAGACCGTGCGGGAAATACCGCCGAGTCACGGCGTCGCTGGCCACCGAGCACGCACTCTGTACGCGCTCCATCACGTTGTAGAGGTCCTCGAATAGCACCGCCCGCGGCGCGAACTCGAGCTCGGATCGAATCATGCCGAGAACCCGTTCCGCTTCGCCCGATGCGCGACTGAGCGGGTCTCCCGGCCCACCCAACTTGGCTAGGCAACCTTCCGCAGTGACGAGCGCCCGCATCATCGACCGAGGGAACAGCGGGTCCAGCAACAGGAACTCGGCGGCCCGGCGATCGTCGACCGCGCCCTGGGAGCTGCGCAAGAAGGCCTGGTAGGCGCCGCAACTGGACAGCAGGGTGACCCAGGACGGCCCGTGGTCCCCCGCCAGCGCCCGGGATGCCACCAGCCGGGCAGTCATGTCGGCTCGCTCCAGGCTGCGCCCGAGGTTGAAGAAGTAATAGGCCTCGTCCCGCGAAAGCGTGGCATCGGCGGTGCCGTTGATCGCTGCGGCCCGCTCTCGCACCCAGGTGAAGAACGCATGGGGAGTCCGGCGGCTGGCGCGGCCGGCGTCATGCCACGTGACGTTGATGCACTCCCATAGGTCGGTCGATATCACCTCGCGAGAGCGCCGCGCGTTCTCGCGCGCGACCGCGATCGAACCCAGGATGGATGCCGGGTTGGCCTTGTCCCAGGCCAACAGGTCGAGCACGTCCGCAGTATTCACAGGCCGAGCAACCTCGGCGCCCATGGCCGACAGCAATGAAGCGCAGACAACGTCCTCGGGTGCCCACGGATCGTCTAGGAGCAGGGTGAGATGGACATCTAGGATCCGGCTGGTGTCCTCGGCCCGCTCGACGTATCGGCCGATCCAGTACAGCGACTCCGCGATGCGGCTCAACATGCGAGGACCGCTGACTGCTGTTGCTGCTGTTGCTGTTGGGATTGCATCGGTATGTCGACCGGCTGGTCCTGAGCCGGCAGCGGTGAGAAGTCACCGGTCGGGGTGGCCGGTGAACGCGGCGTGGCCCATCGGCTCCGCTCCCCCGCCAGCACCCAGGTGTCCTTCGATCCGCCACCCTGGCTGGAGTTGACGACCAGCGATCCCTCGACGAGGGCGACCCGGGTCAGGCCGCCCGGAAGCACCCACACGTCGTGGCCGTCGTTCACCGCAAACGGTCTGAGATCGACATGGCGGGGCGCCAGGCCGTCGCCGGCGAGGGTGGGAACCGTGGACAGCTGAACGACCGGCTGGGCAATCCAGCCGCGCGGGTCAGCGCGCAGTCGCTTGGCCACCCGATCGAGCTCTCGGGTGGAGGCCTGGGGGCCGACCACGAGTCCCTTGCCGCCCGCACCGTCTACCGGCTTGACCACCAGCTCCGGCAGCCGGTCGAGGACTTCCCGTAGCGCGGTGGGTTCCTCGAGACGCCAAGTCTGCACGTTGGGCAGCACGGGTTCCTCGCCGAAGTAGTAGCGCACCAGATCCGGCAGGTAGGTGTAGATGAGCTTGTCGTCGGCCACGCCATTTCCGACGGCGTTGGCGATTGAGACGTTGCCGGCCCGAGCGGCGGTCAACAGGCCGGGGCAGCCGAGCACCGAATCGTGGCGAAACTGGACTGGGTCGAGAAACTCGTCATCCACGCGTCGATAGATGACATCGACCCGCCGCTCACCTCGAGTGTCCCGCATCCGGACGGTGCCACCACTGCAGATCAGATCTCGTCCCTCGACCAACTCGACCCCCATCGCGCGGGCCAGCCAAGCGTGCTCGAAGTACGCCCCGTTGAAGACACCCGGCGTGAGCACCACGACGCACGGATCGTTGACGCCCGCCGGCGCGGCCCGCCGCAACGCGGCGAGCAATCGTTGCGGGTAGTGCGACACCGGCCGTAGTCGGAGCCGGCCGAGCGTCTCAGCCCATTGCGGCCGCATCGCACTGCGGTTGGCGAGCACATAGCTCACGCCGGATGGGACACGCACGTTGTCCTCGAGTACCCGGAAGGTGCCTGACTCGTCGCGGATGAGGTCGATCCCGGCGATGTGCACGCGGACGCCATTCGGCGGCTCGATGCCGTAGGCCTGCCGGTGGAAGTGTTTGGAGGAGGTGATGACCCGGCGGGGTACGACGCCATCCTCAACGGCTCGGGCCGGCCCGTAGACATCCGCGAGGAACGCTTCCAGCGTCCTGACCCGCTGGCGCACGCCCGACTCGATGATCTGCCACGTCGCGTCGTCGATGACCCTCGGCACGATGTCGAGCGGAAATGGCCGTTCCTCGCCACCGACGTCGAACGTAACGCCCTGATTGAGGTAGGAACGGGCGAGTGCGTCCGCGCCGCTGCGCAGTTCCTGCGTGCCGACCTTGCGGATCGAGTCGAAGAGCGCTCGGTATGGCGGCCGGGCGGATCCGGTCTCGTCGATCATCTCGTCCCACGCCGGGCCACGGCGGTAGCGGTCGAACACGTCGCCCATTCTCGAGATCGTATGGCTGAAGTTTGCCGGCAGCATTACCGCATTTGCGAATGCCGTCAGGCGCCGACCCGACGGGCCGCGAGGTCAATGCGCTCGTCCGGTTGAACCGCCGCGACCCGGATATGGTCGGTGCCGGTCGGCCCGTAGAACTCTCCCGGCGATACGACGATGCCGGCCTGCCGGGCCAAGTCCAGTGCCGCACCCCAGGCGTCGCCGCTCGGCACCGCGACCCACAGGTAGAAAGCGCCATCGGGTAGAGATGCCGGATACCCGCAGGCCGCGAGGACATCGCGGAGTCGCTCGAGCCGCCGGGCGTATCGCTCGCGTTGGCGGTCCACGTGCGCGTCGTCGTCGAGCGCCACGATCGCGGCTTGCTGAACCGGTCCGGCCGGCATGAGGCCGGCGTGCTTGCGCACTTCGCGCAGATACGAGACCAGTTCCGGGTCGCCCGCGTAAAAGCCGATACGGGCGCCGGCGAAGTTGTCACGCTTCGACAGCGAGTGCACAGCAAGTACGCCGGCTACGCCTGCCTGGAGAATCGTCGTCGGCCCGGCCGCCCAGCTGAACTCGGCGTAGCACTCGTCCGACAGCACCGGAATGCCGCGCGCGCGGCCCCAGGCCGCGGCTTCGGCCAAGTCGCTGAGCTCCCCGGTCGGATTGCCCGGAGAGTTGACCCACAGCGCGAGGGCGCGGCCAGCATCCGCCTCGTCGATGTCCGCGAGCCGGGCGTAAGGCACTGCGCGCAACCCGGCCAGCGTGGCCCCCATCTCGTACGTCGGGTAGCTCACGATCGGGTAGAGGACAGTGTCGCGAGACGGATCCCCGAGGTGTAGATAGCCCGGCACTGAGGCGACGAACTCCTTGGTCCCAACGCATGCGGCGAGCTGCGTGTCCGGGTCGACGGTCGCGCCGAGCCGCCGCTGCATCCAGCGAGCGGCAGCCGCACGTAGTGCAGCGGTACCGATCGAGGGCGGATAGCCTCGGGCCGATGTCCCGAGCCCGAGCGCCTCGATGACCTCCGGCGGCGGCGCGTCGCACGGCGTACCGATCGAGAGGTCGACCGCTCCCCCGTCGTGAGCGGCGGCGACTTTGGCGACCTCGCCGAGCCGTTCGTAGGGGTAGGGCGGAGGGACGAATCCGGTCACGAGCGGTTCCCCTCAAGGTGGTCGGCGAGTAGCTCGGCCAGGTGCCGACTGTGCGCGGCGGCCAGGTGTTCGAGTTGGGTGCGGCAGGAGAATCCGTCGGCGAGCAGCACGACGTCGTGCGGCGCGCCTCGGACGGCCGGGAGCAGGGCGGTCTCGGCGACCGCCACCGAAACGTCGTAGTGGCCTCGTTCAACGCCGAAGTTGCCTGCCAATCCACAACACCCGCCCACGGCCGTCACCTCCGCGCCGGCGTCAGTCAACAGGCTGCGGTCGGCTTCCCAGCCGAGTACGGCCCGTTGGTGGCAGTGCGGTTGGGCTAGGCCGCGCACCCCGGTCAAGTCCGGCGGCCGCCAGCCGGGCGTGGCGGTGAGCACCTCGGCCAATGTTCGGATCTTGGCGGCGACATGGCGCACGTGACGATCGTCCGGCAGCAGGTCGGCGGCGTCCGAGCGCCATACGGCGGTGCACGACGGCTCGAGACCGACGACGACCGCCCCGTCGGTGAGCAGCCCGTCCAGCGCCGTGGCGCTGCGACGCAACTGTCGGCGCGCCCCCTCGAGTTGTCCGGTTGAGATCCACGTCAGCCCACAACACCCGGAGGCCGCCGGAACGCGCACCGAGTAGCCGGCGTGCTCCAGCAGCCGGACGGCGGCCTGGCCGACCCGGGGCGAGAAGTGGTCGGTGAACGTGTCGACGAACAGCACGACCGGATCTCCGTCGGCAAGCGGGTGGTCGGCGAACCACTGGCGGAACGTGCGCCGTGCGAACCTCGGGAGTGGTCGGCGTTGGTCAACGCCGGCGACGCGCTTGGCCAGGGCGGACCCGGGGCCGCGCAGCGAGGCGTTGGCCAGGTCGGGGGCGCGAGACGCGATCCGGGCCCATCGGGGCAGCCAGCCAAGCGCGTAGTGCGACCGTGGACGGGGGCGGCGCCGGTAGCGGTGGTACAGAACCTCGGACTTGTAGGTCGCCATGTCGATTCCGGTCGGGCAGTCGGAAGCGCAACCCTTGCAGGACAGGCATAGGTCGAGTGCCTCAGCCACCTCGGGCGCCCGCCAGCCTGTCACCAGCGTGCCGTTGGCCATCTCCTGCAACACCCGAGCCCGCCCCCGGGTGGAGTCCTTCTCGTCGTGCGTGGCGAGATAAGACGGGCACATGACCCCCCCAGTGGCGGTGAAGTCGGCGCGGCACTTGCCCACGCCGACGCACCGGTGCACGGCAGCCATCAGGTTGCCTCGGTCGTGCGGGTAGGCGAATGCCAGGTCACGCAGGGCCTGCGCCGC
>Ga0081540_1002775_pt1 | contig 14209 bp, 12 predicted proteins | sample TabmetS2T1R1_FD_71024 | JGI IMG/M metagenome (GOLD analysis project Ga0081540, IMG submission 71024) | Tabebuia heterophylla rhizosphere microbial communities from the University of Puerto Rico - S2T1R1 | ecosystem: Host-associated > Plants > Roots > Rhizosphere ... | reverse complement strand
TATGGGCGGCACGGCTCTCCGACCACCCGCGCGCTGCAGGACGTGCTGATGTCGCTGGAAGGCCCGCAATGCGCCGGGGTCGGGCTGACGCCGTCCGGCGTGGCCGCGATCTCCACCACCCTGCTCTCGGTGCTCAATGCCGGCGACCATGTGCTGGTGACCGACAACGTCTACCGGCCCACGCGCAATTTCTGCAACGGGATGCTGGCCCGTCTTGGCGTCGAGGTCAGCTATTTCGATCCGCTGATCGGCGCTGCAATCGAAAAGCTGTTCAAGCCCAACACCAAGGCGGTGCTGGTCGAGGCGCCCGGTTCGCAATCGTTTGAAATGACCGACATTCCCGCGATCGCCGAGGTCGCGCATGCGAAGGGCGCGCTGGTCATCGACGACAACACCTGGGCCACGCCCCTGTTTCACCGCTCGCTCGACCAGGGGGTCGACATCAGCATGCAGGCCGCGACCAAATATATCGGCGGCCATTCCGACATCATGTTCGGCACGATTTCGGCGAACGCAAAAGCCTGGCCGCTGCTCGCCGAGGGCATCCGCTTGCTCGGCGTCTGCGCCGGTCCCGACGATGTCTTCCTGGCGCTGCGCGGCACCCGGACGCTGGCGATCCGGCTGGCGCAGCATTACAGTTCGGGCCTTGAAATGGCGCGCTGGCTCGCCGGCCGTCCCGAGGTGTTGCAGGTGTTGCACCCGGGGCTCGAAAGCCATCCCGGCCACGCCATCTGGAAGCGCGATTTCACCGGCGCCTCCGGCCTGTTCAGCATTGTGCTGAAGCCGGTACCGCAGAAGGCAGTCGACGCTTTGCTCGACAGCGTCAAACTGTTCGGCATGGGCTTTTCGTGGGGCGGCTACGAAAGCCTCATCATTCCGTTCGACTGCAACGAATATCGGACCGCAACCAAATGGTCGCCCGGCGGGCCGACGCTGCGGCTCCACATCGGCCTGGAGAATTTCGACGACCTCAAGGCCGATCTCGAGCGCGGTTTTGCGGTGCTGAAGGCGGCCGCTTAGGACGCCGCCTCCCTGTTTCCGACCCTGGCCGCGCCTGCCATTTCCGCCGCGAGCAGCAGGGCGGCGCGGCTGGCGCCAATCGAGGCGATGCCCTGGCCGGCAATATCATATGCGGTGCCATGCGCAGGCGTGCAGATCGGAAACGGGAAGCCGCCCAGTATCGTGACTCCGCGGTCGAAGCCCATCAGCTTCATCGCGATCTGACCCTGGTCATGATACATGGTCAGAACCGCGTCGAAGGCCCCGTTCCTGGCACGGAGAAATACAGTATCGGCTGGAAATGGACCTTCGGCCGCAATTCCCTCTTTCCGTCCCGCCTCGACGGCGGGCTCGATGATATCGATCTCCTCGCGACCGAAATTGCCGCCGTCGCCGGCATGCGGGTTCAGCCCGGCAACGGCGATCCGGGGTTCGGCAAAGCCGGCGCGCCGCATGCACTCATCCGTCAGTTTCAGCGCGCGGTGAATGCGCTCCACCGAGAGCCTTGAGGCCACCTCCTTGAGGGCGATGTGGGAGGTGACGCGGGCGTTCCAGAGCTTGTCGAGCACATTGAATTCGCTGGCTGGCGTCTTCAATTCAGCCACTTCGGCGGAAAAACTGATCTCATCGTCATATTCCGGCCGCGCCAGCCGCATCGCCTTCTTGTTGAACGGCGTGAAGCAGACCGCATCGACCCGCCCTTCGCGTGCCAGCACCAGCGCGCGGCGGTAATTTTCCAGCGCAAACACCCCGCCCGCCCGGCTGGCAACGCCGCGTTCGACGGTCGCGGGATCGAGATGGCCGAGATCCATAAAGGCGGCATCGCCGCCAAGGGTCCGCGGGTCCACCGATGGCGACACACTGGCAAGTTCCGCTTTCAGGCCGGCGACCCGTGCGCCCTCGTCGAAGACGCGGCGGTCGCCGATCACGACCAGACGCGCCCGGGAGCGCACCTCCTCCAGAGCGACGAGCTTCGCGGTCAGCTCCGGGCTGATGCCGGCAGGGTCTCCCATGGCAAGGGCAATCACCGGTTTGCCGGGGCTGTGAACGTTCATGTGATCCTCATTTTTTCCTGCGCGGCCTCGTCCGGTTTTCGCAGCAGACGCACGATCTGCAAGGCGAGCGGAAGCAGAAGCAACGCCATTCCGGCCACGACGAGGCTCGTCACCAGCCGGTTTGCAAAGAGTATCCCGAGCGAGCCTTTCGACATCAGCATGGCCTGCCGGAACGCATCCTCGGCCTTGTCGCCGATCACGATCGCGAGCACCAGCGGGGCCAACGGGTAGGACAGTTTCTTGAAGAGATAGCCGACCACGCCGAAGCCGAGCATCAGAACGACGTCGAGATAGGAATTGGAGACGGAATACGCGCCGACGGTGCAGATGATGACGATCAGCGGCGCGATGACAACAAAGGGGATGCGCATCAAGGCGGCGAACACGGGAACGGTGAGTAGCACCAGCGCGACCGCGACGATGTTGCCAACGTACATCGAGGCGATCAGCCCCCAGACGAAATCCTTCTGGTCGACGAACAGCATCGGTCCCGGGTTCAGCCCCCAGATCATCAACCCGCCCATCATGACGGCCGCCGTGGCCGAGCCGGGAATGCCCAGCGACAGCATCGGCAACAGTGCGCTGGTGCCCGCGGCATGGTCGGCGGTTTCCGGGGCAATGATGCCCTCGGCTTCGCCGGTGCCGAAGCGCGCGCGATGGCGCGAGAACCGCCTTGCGATGCCGTAGCTCATGAAGGAAGCGGCCGTGGGGCCTCCCGGCGTAATGCCCATCCAGCAACCGATGGCGGCGCTGCGCAGCAATGCAATGCCGTGCCGCGGCAAACCGCCGATCGCGCGGAACACCTCGCGCCAATCGACCCGCGACGACACCGCGTGCGCCTGAAATTCCTCCTCCACGGCGATCAGGAGTTCGCCGATGCCGAACAGCCCCATGACGGCGACGACGAAGCTGACACCCTTCACCAGGTCGTCGATGCCCATGGTGAGCCGCACGCTGCCCGACACCGTGTCGATGCCGATCGCGGCGATCGCAAAGCCGATCGCAAGCGCCACCACGGTCTTGATCGGCGGTGCGTCTCCCATGCCGACGAAGCTGGCGAAGGCGAGAAAATAGACCGCGAAATATTCCGGCGGTCCGAACGCAAGCGCCACCTGCGCCACCCAGGACGCCAGGAACGTAATCAGGATCACGCCGACCAGGGCGCCGAACGCCGCCGATCCGAAGGCGGTGGCGAGCGCCGTCGTCGGCTTGCCGTCGCGCGCCATCGGATAGCCGTCGAACGTCGTGGCGACCGAGGACGGCTCGCCCGGAATGTTGAACAGGATCGATGTCACGGAGCCGCCGAACAGCGCGCCCCAATACATGCTCGAGAGCAGGATGATGGCCGAGACCGGCTGCATGCCGAAGGTCAGCGGCAGCAGAAGCGACACCCCGTTCGGCGCGCCGAGCCCCGGCAGCACTCCGACGAGAATGCCGAGCAGCACGCCGATTACCATCAGCGTCAGATGCGGCACCGTGACCGCGATGGTGAAACCGTGCAGCAGCGATTGAAGATTTTCCATTCGCCCCGCCCCTCAGTAGCCGAACGCTGTGGCAAGCGCCCCATGCGGCAGCGACACCTGGAACATCCGCTCGAAGATGACGTAGAGCGCGAGCGACGTCGCCACGGCGATCAGAAGCGCATGGAGGATCGATTGCCGCTTCGGCAGCGCCAGCACCGCAAAGACGTAGCCGGCCGAGGCGAGATACATGCCCACCATTGGAATAGCGGCAACGAACAGCGCAGCCGGCACGAACAACCCTGCCAGACGCCGCATCTCGCCCCGCGTGATGGCCACCGTGATCTTCGCGAGGGTGCCGCGCCCCAGAGCGCCCAGTCCCAGATTGAACAGGCTGCCGAGCACGATGATGACGCCCGTCAGGAACGGAAAGGTGCCGGCATCGACGCCTGCGCTCGACCAGCCGATGCCGTTGTCGAGGCTGGAGACGGCGACGGCGATACCGAAACTACCGGTCAGGGTCGCCGTGGATAGCTCAAGCGCGCGTCGCGATATCATCGCTCACTCCGGCTTTTACTTGACCAGCCAGCCCTGTTCGCCTGCGACCTGCTTCACGTGATCGAGATCCTGCTTGATGAAGCTCTCGAACGCGGCGCCGGTCAGGAACGTATCCACCTGCGAGGTCTTCTCGATGTATTCCTTCCACTCCGGCGTCGCCTGCACCTTCTTCATGAGGTCGACGTAGAAGGCGGTCTGGTCCGCCGTGACCTTGCCGGGCAGCCACACCGTCCGGGGCTGCTCATATTGGGAAATCTCGAGCCCCTGCTCGACGCAGGTCGGTACGTCGCTCCAGCCTTCGGTCGCGGTGACCTTCTGCCCCTGCGGCAGCCGCTTCGGGCTGAAGGCGCAGAGCGGACGCTGGGTACTGCCGCGCCACTGCCCAAGGCTTTCGGAGGGATTGTTGACGTGGGCGTCGATATGGCCGCCAGCCAGTTGCACGGCGGCCTCGGCGCCGCTCTTGAAGGGGATGTAGGTGAATTTGACGCGCGCGGCCTTCTCGATCATCCGGGTCAGCACTTCGTCGGTGTCCTTGGACTGCGCGCCGCCCATCTTGAACTCGGTCGCGGCTGCAGCCTTCAGGAAATCGCCGGCCGTCTTGTAGGGTGCGTCCTGCTTTACCCAGAGCAGGAACTCGTCCTGGGCCATCGCCGCGATCGGGGTGAGGTCGGTGTAGTTGAAGGCGACCTTGGAGACGAGCGGTTGCTGCCACGCGTTCGAAGTACCGAAGATCACCTTGTAGGGATCTCCAGCGGAAGCCTTCCCGTAGATGTAACCTTCCGCCCCGCTGCCGCCGCCCTTGTTGACGACCACGACGGGCTGGTCGGTCAGCTTGTATTTGGTGATGATGTTCTGGACGGCACGGGCAAGATTGTCGGTGCCCCCGCCCGGACCCGCGGTCGCGATGAACTCGATCGGCTTTTGCGGCTGCCAGGCGGCGCTGGCGGGAAACGCGCCGGCGAGCATGAACGCTGCGGTGGACAGCAGGAGTTTTGAAGTGATCTTCATGGCTTCCTCCGGGTAGGCTTTTTTTGTTGTTCGTATGTTCGTCTTCGTCAGGCGACTTGCTCCTTGCGGCCAGTCGAGGCGGCAACGATCGCGCCCTCCCGCTCGAACGCGTCGATCTGCGCCTGATCAAAACCGTGTTCGCGCAGCACCTCGCTTGTATGCTCGCCATAGACAGGGGCGCCCGACCGCACCTTGCCCGGCGTCGCCGAGAACTTGACGGGAAGACCGATCGTCTTCACCGGGCCGAGCGTCGAATGGTTGACCTCGACCACCATCTCGCGAGCGATGGTCTGCGGGTCTTCCAACGCTTCCAGGATGTCGTGGACCGGACCACACGGCACGCCCTTGTCATCGAGCGCGGCTAGCCAATATGCCCGCGTCTGTTTGCGGAAGCGCATGCTCAACTCGGCTTCCAGTTCCTTCAGATTTGCCATCCGGTCGGAACCGTTCACAAAGCGCGGGTCGGAAGCCAGCTCCGGCGCGCCGAGCGCCTCCAGCATCAGCAACCAGTGCTTCTTGTTGGCGCCGCCGACCACCAGCCAGCCGTCGGACGCCTCGAACGCCTGATACGGCGCGTTCAGCGGATGCGCCGAGCCCATGGCGCGCGGGGCAACATTGCTGGCCAGCGCAATGGTCGATTGCCAATAGGTCTGCACCAGCGCCGCCTCGTAGAGCGAGGTCTCGACCCACTGCCCCTCGCCGGTCTTGAGCCGGTGCGTATAGGCGGCAAGGATTCCCATGCTCGCCAGCAGGCCGGCGGTGATGTCGGACAACGGCGGCCCGCATTTGACCGGAGGACCGTCCGGCCGCTCGCCGGTAAAGCTCATGATGCCGCTCATCGCCTGCGCGACCAGATCGAAGCCGCGGCGATGCCGGTACGGACCGGTGCGGCCGAAGCCCGACAGCGAGCAATAGATCAGCGCCGGAAAATCCCTGTGCAGATCCTCGTAACCGAAGCCGAGCCGCTCCATCGCGCCCGGCGCGAAATTCTCGACCAACACATCGGCGCCGGCGATCAGCCGCCGCAATACCTGCTTGCCGCCGTCCGTCTTCAGGTCGAGCACGATGCCGCGCTTGTTGCGGTTCATCATCAGGAAGGAAGCCGCCTCGTCGCCGATTTTCGGCGGCACCGAATGCCGGGTGTCGTCGCCGTTCGGCCATTTCTCGATCTTGATGACGTCGGCCCCCATGTCGGCAAGCATCAGCGTGCAGGTCGGGCCCGCCATCACATGGGTCAGATCGATCACCTTGAGGCCGGCGAGAGGACCGGAGCGCTGCGCCTTGTCGCTGTTCATGACGGCGCCCCCTACTGGCCGCGCCATTGCGGCGCGCGCTTGCCGAGGAACGCGTCGAGCCCTTCGCGAAAATCCTGGCTGGTGTAGCACATCAGGATGAGATCCTCGCCCTCTTCTCGCGTCAGCCGCTTCTGCAAGCGGGCCACCGCCTGTTTGGTCGCGCTCAGCGTCAGCGGCGCGTTGCCGGCAACGAGGCGCGCGACTTCATCGGCACGTTTCTCGAGCGCGGCCAGATCATCGACCACTTCCGTCAGCAGGCCCACGGAGGCCGCCTCCTCGGCTTCGACAAGGCGCGCGGTAAAGATCAGGTCCTTGACCCGCGCCGGACCGATCAACGCGGTGATGCGGCTGACATTGGACATCGACAGGCAATTGCCCAGCGTGCGCGCGATCGGGAATCCCATTCGCGTGCTCCTGGTGCCAATCCGAAGGTCGCAGCAGGCTGCGATGCCCGCGCCGCCGCCGGTGCAGGCGCCGTTGATCGCGGCAATGGTCGGCACCCGGCATGTTTCGAGAGTGCCGAGCACGCGATCGATGCGGTTCTCATAGTCGAGCGCATCCTGCGGCGTCTTGAAGGCCCGGAACTGGTTAATGTCGGTACCCGCCGCAAATGCCTTGTCGCCGGCGCCCCGCAGCAGCAGCACCTTGATCGCATGGTCACGGTTGGCGCGTTCGCAGATCTCAGCCAGCCGCTCGTACATCTCGAAGGTGAAGGCGTTGCGCGCCTGCGGCCGGTTGAAGGTGACCCGGCCAATGCCGTCATCGAGGGCAAACAGGAGGTCATCCTCCCGTACCGCTGTGTCCTGGTCCATGCCGGCGCCTTCCCCTTTCTTAATTCATTTTTACCAATTCTGAATGCAAAAAATCGATTTATCAAGCTGGAACTCGTCTTATTTCGATGATATAACCATTTTTGCATTCAAATTGGATTTTGACGCGATGCTTCATGAGGAAGTCGTAGGCCGCGTCCGCGCCATGCTGCTCGATGGCGAGATTCCGCCGGGCGCGCGGATTCCCGAGCGCGACCTCTGTGAAAAGCTGCAGATCTCGCGCACACCGCTGCGCGAAGCCCTCAAGGTGCTCGCTGCCGAGGGCCTGGTCCAATTGCTGCCGAACCGCGGCTCGCGTGCGGCCAGGCTGACCGACAAGGACATGCGCGACCTGTTCGAGGTCTGCCAGGGGCTTGAAGCGCTGGCCGGCGAACTCGCCTGCGAGCGCATCACCGATGCCGAGATCGCCGACATCGCCGCCGCCCACGCCGCGATGGTCCACCACTACGGGGACCGCGACCTTCTGCAGTACTATCGCTGCAACCGCCATATCCACGAAGCGATTATCGCCGCGGCCGGCAACCCGGTGCTGTCCGGCCTCTATGATTCCGTCACGGCCCGCATCCGCCGCGCGCGCTACGTCACGCCAATGACGCCGCGGCGCTGGGCGCTGGCGGTGCAGGAACACGAAGCGATCCTCAATGCGCTGCAACGCCGCGACGGCGTCGGGCTGTCGCATATCCTGCGCGCGCATCTGCGCCACAAGCGCGACGAGGTCCTGCAGGCAGGCTTCGCGGAGACCGAGCCTCAAGATCAGGCTCGCGCATCATAGCGGCGTCAGGATAGCCGTTTCAGGCCTGGTGCCGGTCGGCCAGCGAATCACGCGTCCATCTGCATTGGTGAATTCGACCGTTGACGCGCCCTCGCCCGCGGCTCGGGGCTTTTGCTGAGTGGTTTTCCCAAAACGATAACCACCCGTTCACCATGACGGCGAAACCCGCTGTCCAACGCGGCAAAAATTTCACGCCTCAAGTTCCCTTATACCTTTGATGCCTAGTCATGTCTCCGGGATGGCTGTCATCGCAGTGCAGTTGGGGCGTCCCTGCGTAAGAGTAGTAAAAGCGTATGAATATCGCACGTGTCGTCGTTCTGATCATCGCCTTGAGTGCTGGCGGTGTCGCTGCCTATCTCGCCCGTGGCACGGAAGAAAAATCGCGCCCGGTGGCCGAACCGGTCGCGCAGTTGCCGACGGTGGAAATTCTGGTCGCCAAATCGGACATCGGGCTCGGCCAGCCGGTCAAGCCCACCGATCTCGACTGGCAGACCTGGCCTGCCTCGGCCGCCGGCAGCAATCTGATCAACCGCGCCGGCAGGGCCGAGGCCATCAACGAAATCGCCGGCTCGATCGCGCGCAGCCCGTTCTTCGCGGGCGAACCGATCCGCGAGCAGAAGCTGGTCAAGGCCAACGGCTCCGGCTTCATGGCGGCTATCCTGCCCTCCGGCATGCGGGCGATCTCGACCGAGATCTCGCCGGAAACCGGCGCCGGCGGCTTTATCCTGCCCAATGACCGCGTCGACGTCATCCTGTCCAAGCGCGAGAAGAATCCGGACAGCAAGGGACCCGATGTCGCCCAGTCGGAAATCATTCTCTCCAATATCCGTGTGCTGGCGATCGATCAGGCGCCGAAGGAAAAAGAGGGCATCAACACCCTCGTCGGCCGCACCGCCACGCTCGAACTGAAGCCCGAGCAGGCCGAAACGCTGGCGCGCGCACGCCAGAGCGGCACGCTGGCGCTCGCGTTGCGCAGCATCACCGACGTCAATGCGACGGCCGAAGGCCGTTCCGAAGATCAGGTTCAAAAACGAGGTCAGAGCGTCAACGTGGTTCGCTACGGGATCGCCAATCAAACGACGGCACAGAAGTGACCGAAAGGACGTCCGAGATGAAGTTTGGGGAAAATCAGTCAGCGATGCGAACCGTAGCGGCGCGCACCCTGTTATTGTCGGCCGCCGCCGCGCTGACGCTCGGGCCGCTGTTGCCTGTGGTCGCGGCCGAGTCCGAGAAAGATCCCGCAACGACCTCCGCCATCGGCCCGGTCAAGATGCGGTTCCTGTCGCTCGGCATCGGCAAGTCCGTGGTCGTCGACCTGCCGCGCGACGTCAAGGACGTGCTGGTCGCCGATCCGAAGATCGCCAACGCCGTCGTTCGCTCCTCGCAGCGTGCCTACATCATCGGCGGCGCGGTCGGCCAGACCAACGTGGTGTTTTTCGACGCCGATGGCCAGCAGGTCGCTTCCTACGACATCGCGGTCAAGCGCGATCTCAACGGCGTGCGTGCCACGCTGAAGCAGAGCCTGCCCGGCATCCAGATCGAGGGCGTCGGCGACAGCGTCGTCCTGACCGGCTCCGTATCCTCTCCGGTCGAAGCCCAGCAAGCCAGCGAGATCGCCGCGCGGCTGGTCGGCGGCTCCGACAAGGTCGTCAACTCGATCGTGGTTCGCGGCCGCGACCAGGTGATGCTGAAGGTCAACGTCTCGGAGGTGCGACGCGACATCGTCAAGCAGATGGGCGTCGATCTCTCGGCCAGCATGAACTACGGCACGGCGATCGTGAATTTCAACAACAGCAACCCGTTCACGGCGTTCGGTCGCCCGCTGGTGTCCGGCAACGAATTGAGCGCCTCGAGCGTCCTCAAGGGCCTGCCCACCGTCACCGCGACCATGCGCGCGATGGAGAGCGCGGGCGTGGCCAAGACGCTGGCCGAGCCGAACCTGACTGCCATTTCCGGGGAGTCCGCGACCTTCATCGCCGGCGGCGAGTTTCCGATCCCCGCCGGCTATTCCTGCGATCCGACGACGCATGTCTGTACGACCCAGATCCAGTACAAGAAGTTCGGCATCTCGCTCAATTTCACGCCTGTTGTGTTGACCGAAGGCCGTATCAGCCTGCGGGTGATGACCGAGGTCTCCGAACTCTCCCAGGAGAACGCCATCACGCTGAACCAGGCCGGCAATTCGCTGACCGTCCCGTCGATCAAGACCCGCCGTGCGGAAACCACGCTGGAAATTCCCTCCGGCGGCTCGATGGCGATGGCCGGGCTGATCCAGGAGCAAACCAAGCAGGCCATCAACGGCTTGCCGGGCCTCAATCAATTGCCGGTTCTCGGTGGGCTGTTCCGCAGCCAGGACTTCGTCAACAACGAGACTGAACTGATGGTTCTGGTGACGCCCTATGTCGTCCGGGCCGTCGCGCAGAAAGAACTGTCGCGGCCCGATGACGGCTTCGCGCCGGCATCCGACTCCCAGTCCGCATTGCTCGGACGCATCAACCGGATTTATGGACTCGCCGCCCGCGTCGATCCCGTCGGCGGCATGCAGGGCAATTTCGGCTTCATCATCGATTGAGACGCAGAACTGTTCACCGAGTGGGGACGAGGACAGAACGATGACAACGAGAACACCGCTCCATCGCGTCAAGGCCTCGCGCATGCTTGGCGCCGTGCTGGGCCTTTCGGCCGCGCTCGGCGCCTGCACGCCGCAGACTGTGGAAGTCGTGACCGCCAGCGTTCCCGATGATTACCGCCAGCGTCATCCGATCGCCGTGACCGAAGCCAACCGCTCGATCGTGGTGTTCGTCGGCCATGCCCGTGGCGGTCTCTCCGGGTCGCAACGCATCGACGTGATGGGCCTGGCGCAGACCTGGGTGCGCGAAGGCACCGGCGCGATCATCGCCGATGTCCCGATCGATACGCCGAACGCACGCGCCGCTGCGACCTCGCTTCAGGAAATCAAATCCGTGCTGATGGCGGCCGGCGTGCCCTCGCGCGCCATCACGATCCGTCACTACCGGCCCGACGATTTCCGCACGCTGCCGACGATCAGGCTCAGCTATCCGAAGATCACGGCCGTGGCCGGACCTTGCGGCCTGTGGCCGCAAGACCTCGGACCGAACATCGACAATGTCGCCTACAACGAAAACCGCTCCTATCACAATTTCGGCTGCTCCACCCAGCGCAACCTCGCTGCGATGATCGACAATCCCGCCGATCTCGAGCAGCCGCGCCCCGAGAGCGCCGCCTACACGCCGCGACGCAGTATCGCCTTTGAAAAATACCGCAAGGGCATTGCGACCACGACCAGCTATCCCGAAGCCGACAAGGCCAAACTCAGCGATACAGGCAAATGATCAGCTACGCCCGCCAGGAAACCGAAGAGAAGCCGGAAGCCGGTCCGTCGCCCACGGAAGACCACATCGCGCCGGCGCCGCGCGTGTCGGTGCAGGCTTTCTGCGAGACGGTGGAAACGGCATCCGCCGTGCAGTCTGCCGGCGAGGACCGCCGGCTCGGCAAGGCCCATATCAAGATCCAAATGGGCGGAATGGCCGCGGCGGCGGAAGCCTATCGTTCGGCTCCCACGCCGAACGTGATCGTGCTGGAAACCGATGCGCGCGGCGACATTCTTTCCGGCCTCGATCAGCTCGCGACCGTGTGCGATCCCGGTACGCGCGTCGTCGTGATCGGACGTATCAACGATGTCGGGCTGTACCGCGAACTCGTGCGGAGAGGCGTCAGCGACTATGTGATCGGACCGGTCACCACGATCGACGTGGTGCGCTCGATCTGCAACCTGTTTTCAGCGCCGGAATCGAAATCGGTCGGCCGCATCATCGCCGTCGTCGGCGCCAAGGGCGGCGTCGGCGCCTCCACCATCGCGCACAACGTCGCCTGGGCGATCGCGCGCGATCTGGCGATGGATTCGGTCGTCGCCGACCTCGACCTCGCTTTCGGCACCGCCGGCCTCGATTACAATCAAGATCCGCCGCAGGGCATCGCGGATGCGGTGTTCTCGCCCGACCGCATCGACACCGCGTTCCTCGATCGCCTCTTGTCGAAATGCACCGACCATCTCAGCCTGCTGGCTGCGCCGGCGACGCTGGACAGGGTCTACGATTTCGGCGTCGAGTCGTTTGACGCGATCTTCGACACGCTGCGCACCACCATGCCCTGCATCGTGCTGGACGTCCCGCATCAATGGTCCGGCTGGACCAAGCGCGCACTGATCAGCGCCGACGACATCCTGATCGTCGCGGCGCCCGATCTCGCCAGCCTGCGCAACACCAAGAACCTGTACGACCTGTTGAAGGCGTCACGGCCGAACGACCGACCGCCGCTGTATTGCCTGAACCAGGTCGGCGTGCCCAAGCGGCCGGAGATCAACGCCGGCGAGTTCGCCAAGGCGATCGAGAACCAGCCGATCGTGACCATACCGTTCGATCCGCAGATGTTCGGTTCGGCCGCCAATAACGGTCAGATGATTGCGGAGGTTTCCGCCAATCATCGCACCACCGAGATGTTTCTGCAAATCGCGCAGCGGCTCACGGGCCGCAGCGAAACCAAGAAGGCCAAGGGGTCCCTGCTGTCGCCCCTGATCGAGAAGCTGCGGGGCAAGTAAGCGCCGCTCGTGGAGTATTGACGTGTTTGGTAAGCGTAGCGGAACAGACGACACCCGGGCGACCAAGCCCGCCGCACCCATGCCGGAACCTGCCGCTGCGCAGGCGCCGGCCGCGCCGCGCCCTGCGCCGGCGGCCGCGGTGGCCTCTCCTCCACTGGCGCCGGCGCGGCCGACACCGCCCCCGGCGGCGATGGAAACGCGCCGCTCGGACAACTACTACCAGGTCAAGGCGACGATCTTCGGCGCGCTGATCGAGGCGATCGATCTTGCCCAGCTCGCCAAGCTCGACGGCGAATCCGCGCGCGAGGAAATCCGCGACATCGTCAACGAGATCATCGCGATCAAGAACATCGTGATGTCGATCGCCGAGCAGGAAGAATTGCTCGACGACATCTGCAACGACGTTCTCGGCTATGGTCCGCTGGAGCCGCTGCTGTCGCGCGACGACATCGCCGACATCATGGTCAACGGCGCCGGCACGGTCTATATCGAAGTCGCCGGCAAGATCCAGCGCACCGGCATTCGTTTCCGCGACAACCAGCAGCTCCTGAACATCTGTCAGCGCATCGTGAGCCAGGTCGGCCGCCGCGTCGACGAATCTTCGCCGATCTGCGACGCGCGCCTCGCCGACGGCTCGCGCGTCAACGCCATCGTTCCGCCGCTGGCGATCGACGGTCCGGCGCTCACCATCCGCAAATTCAAGAAAGACAAGCTGACGCTCGATCAGTTGGTCAAGTTCGGCGCCATCTCCAAGGAAGGGTCGGAGATCCTGCAGATCATCGGCCGCGTCCGCTGCAACGTGCTGATCTCCGGCGGTACCGGCTCGGGCAAGACGACGCTTCTGAATTGCCTGACCAACTACATCGACGAGGACGAGCGCGTCATCACCTGCGAGGACGCCGCCGAACTGCAACTGCAGCAGCCGCATGTGGTGCGACTGGAAACCCGGCCGCCCAACATCGAAGGCGAAGGCCAGATCACGATGCGCGAACTGGTGCGCAACTGCCTGCGTATGCGCCCCGAGCGCATCATCGTCGGCGAGGTCCGCGGACCCGAGGCCTTCGACCTGTTGCAGGCGATGAACACCGGTCACGACGGCTCGATGGGCACGCTGCACGCCAACAATCCTCGCGAGGCGCTGTCGCGCTGCGAATCCATGATCACGATGGGCGGCTTCTCGCTGCCGTCGCGCACCATTCGCGAGATGATCTGCGCGTCCATCGACGTCATCGTCCAGGCCGCGCGACTGCGCGACGGCTCACGCCGAATCACGCACATCACCGAGGTCATGGGCATGGAAGGCGACACGATCATCACCCAGGACGTCTTCCTCTACGATCTGATGGGCGAAGATGCCAACGGCAAGATCATCGGCCGGCACCGTTCGACCGGCATCGGCCGGCCGCGCTTCTGGGAGCGGGCGCGCTACTACAACGAGGAAAAGCGTCTCGCCGCTGCGCTCGATGCCGCCGAAGTCGCCGGCGCTCCGAACTGACGGGACCGATCATGAACATACAACCGTTCGCTCTGGCCTTTCTGGCCTTCACCGCCATCGGCGGCATTGCGTGGGTTTTCGTCTATCCCATGCTGTCGGGAGAGAAGAAGGCCGAGGGT
>Ga0081540_1002774_pt1 | contig 14212 bp, 12 predicted proteins | sample TabmetS2T1R1_FD_71024 | JGI IMG/M metagenome (GOLD analysis project Ga0081540, IMG submission 71024) | Tabebuia heterophylla rhizosphere microbial communities from the University of Puerto Rico - S2T1R1 | ecosystem: Host-associated > Plants > Roots > Rhizosphere ... | reverse complement strand
CGCGGACGCGTTGGATGCCTTCGAGGCGGATGCGGTGCTGCACGACGTGCTCGGCGCGAACTTCGTCGCCTCGTTCCTCGCGTACAAGCGCAACGAGGTCGAGCGGTTCGAGCAGTACGTCACGGACTGGGAGTTCCGCGAGTACGCGTACCACCTGTGAGGAGATCCGTCATGACCGACGTCGCGGCCCCGCTGGCCGACCCGGGCACGTTCGTGGCCGGGCCGCCGTGGGAGCTCTTCGCCCGGCTGCGCGGGGAGGAGCCGGTGGCGTGGACGCCGGAGACACTCCCGCATTCCGGGTTCTGGTCGGTGACCCGGCACCGGGACATCGTGGCGGTCAGCCGCGACTGGCAGACCTTCAGCTCCCGTCGGGGCGTCTCGCTCGAGGAGCTCGACGACGACCAGCTCGAGCACCGCACGTCCTTGATCGACACCGATCCGCCGCGGCACACGGCGTTGCGCAAGCTGGTGGCCCCGATGTTCGGCCCGAAGGTCGTCAACGGCTACGAGACGTTCCTGCGCGGGATCGTCGGGCGAGCGCTCGACGACGCGCTGGTGCTGGCCCGTCGACAGGGCACGTTCGACCTGGTCGAGCACGTGTCGTCGCAGGTCCCCGTCCGGGTGCTGTGTCGTCTGCTGGACGTCGACGACGACGTCCACACCCGCCTGACCTCGTGGGGTGATCGTCTCGTCGGGCACACCGACCCCGAGCTCGCCGACGTCCTGCTCGGGTCGGAGGAGTCGGAGAAGTACCGGCTGGTGCCGTTCAGGTCGCCCGCTGCCTTGGAGGTGTTCGAGTACGGGCGCGCCCTCGCCGCGGAGCGTCGGGCCGTGCCGGGCAGTGATCTCGTGACGGCCCTGGCGACGGCGACCGTCGACGACGAGCCGCTGAGCGGGAGGGACTTCGACAACTACTTCCTGCTGCTGGCGCTCGCCGGTCAGGAGACGACGCGGCAGGCCGTGTCGCTCGCTGCGCTCACGCTCATCGAGCATCCGCACGCGCTGGCGCGACTCCAGGACCGACCCGACGTGCTCGCTCACGGGCCGGCGCTGGACGAGTTCCTCCGCTGGGGGCCACCGGTCTACCACATGCGCCGGACGGCGACCCGGGACTCCGAGATCGGCGGCGTGCCCGTCCGGGCCGGGGACAAGATCGCGCTGTGGTATCCGAGCGGCAACCGTGACGAGCGGGCCATCCCGGATCCCGACGTCTTCGACCTCGACCGCCACGGCGTGGACCTGGTGACGTTCGGCAAGGGCGGCCCCCACTTCTGCATGGGGTCGTTCCTGGCGAAGCTCGAGCTTCGGGTCACGTTGCAGGAGTTCGTCGCCCGCATCGACACCATCCGGTTGGCCGGCACCCCGGAGCGCCTGCGGAGCAACTTCGTCAACGGCGTCAAGCGCCTACCGGTAGCCGTCACCCTGCGGTGATCACGCGATGATCAGCCGTTGTGCGTGATCAGGGCGAGGAGGGGTTGCGGCGCAGCAGGGTCGTCCCGCCGTTCCACGAGACGCCGACCTGGCGGTAGTACCCGCCGATGACCTCCCGGACCGGGAGCAGCGACGCCGGTTCGTCCCAGGGAGAGTCGGCGAGCTCCAGCTCGGCGTCGCCCCGCCAGGCGGGTCCGAGGTCGGCGTCGTAACCGGTCATGGTCACGATCTCGTCGAGCGCCCACCCGGCGCCGCGCTCGATGGCCCGGACCTGCCGGTGATGCACCATCGGCAGCGCATTGACGAAGCCGTTGGTCTCCGCCCGCTCGCTGATCGTGAGCCGCGCCGTGGCGATGCGGTGGTCGTAGGCGGCGAGCGACGCGCCGAACCGGCCGCCGGGCTCGAGTCGCGCCGTCGCCCTCCCGTACGGCATCGGCCGCGTCATCGCGATCGAACCGAGCTTCTTGGGGTAACCCTGGTGGATGCCGCGCGCGACGGCGAAGTCCGTCGTCACCCAGATGAGCACACACCTCGAGTACGTCCGGCCCTGGAAACGGCAGCGGACGACGACGAACGCCTCCTTGTACTGGCTGCGCACCGGGTCGAGCAGCTCGTCACCGCCGTCGGAGCACGACTGCCAGTCCGCCCAGACGAAGGCGACCGCGTCCGGGTCCTCCTCGGCGAGCTGGAGCTCGACCGGCAGGAGGGCGCGCACCTTCTCGCGGTCGGTGCGGTACTCGACCGTGAGCAGGTCCCCGGAATAGTGCCACGGCGGTGGCGGCACCAGCGCCGTCCGTCCGCTGGGCGTCAGCGGCGGCACGAATCCCAGCAGCTCCGACATCCGACCTCCGCGTATCGGGTCGACCGTTCGGCCCCGAACGATCTGTCCGGCGTCCGCAGTCTAGGCTGCGAGAGCGGTGGTGACGCCGTCCAGCGATCATGTCGGCATCACGCCGACGTCTCCCGTTCGCCTGTCAGCCCCAACTCGACCCACACGGTCTTCCCGACGTCCGGCAGCCCGTCTCCGCGCTCCACCCCCCAGGCGTCGGCGAGCGCGGCCACGATGACCATGCCGTGCCCGTTCGTCGCGTCCGTATCCTGCGTCCGGGGCGCCGGCAGCTGTGGCGACGGGTCGTGAACCTCCAGGCGGACCCGGCCGTTCCGCAGCCGAAGCCGCACCTCCGATGGCGCGGCCGCGTGCAGGACGGCGTTGGTGACGAGCTCGCTGCACAGCAGCACGAGGGCGTCCAGGCGTTCGGGCTCGGCGTGGACGCCGGCGAGCGTGCGCTGCACGAAGCTGCGAGCGGCGGCGCCGCTGGCGGGTTCGGCCGGGAGGGTCATGGCGGCGTCGATCCGCGCGCCGTCGACGGAAGCGCCGTCGACCGAGGTGGGGCGGACGGGGTCACGGCGGACGACGAGCACGCAGACGTCGTCGGGGCGGCCACCGTCGGAAGCCCCGAGAGTCAGGACTGCGTCGGCGAAGTCCTCGACGTCGAGGCCGGCGTCCGCGAACTGCCGTGCCGCGGTGGTGAGCGCGGGCAGGCCGACGTCCAGGCCGGTCCGGCGGTCCTCGACCAGCCCATCGGTGAAGAACACCAGGACGGAACCGGGGTCGACTGTCAAGGGGGCCTGCTCGCGGCGAGCCGCGGGAGCGCCGAGAGGCGGGCTGCCCGCGCCGTCCAGCACCCTGGCGGGGCCGACGGCGGGGACGATCACGGGGGGCAGGTGGCCCAGGCGGGCGATCAGTCCCTCGCCGGTGGCCGGGTCGAGGAGCAGGTACACGAGCGTGACGATCTGCTCCTCGGCGAGCTCCGCGGCCATGAGGTCCAGGCCGGCGGCGACGGCGGCCGGCTCGGGGTCCACGGCGGCGAGGACACGGACGGCGCCGCGGAGCTGGGACATGCGGGTGGCGGCGTCGATTCCCTGGCCCATGACGTCGCCGACGACGACGGCCAGGCGGTCGCCGGGTACCGGGATCGCGTCGTACCAATCGCCGCCGACCCGCAGACCCTCCGCACCCGGCGCGTAGCGCGCGGCCATGGCGATGCCCGGGACCGCCGGCAGCCGCTGCGGCAGCAGACCGCGCTGCAACAGCTCGGCGGTGCGGAGCTGCCGCTCGTAGAGCAGGGCCCGCTGCAGGGCCTGACCCGCCTGGGCGGCCAGCGCCGCGAGCACCTCGCGATCCGGAGGGTCGACGTCGCGTGGACCGTCGCCGGAGAGGGTGAGCAGGCCGATCGTCTGTGCCGCGGCGGTCAGCGGCAACACGGCGACCGGTTGGCCGTTCGGCGCGAACACCGGCCGGCCGGTCGTGATCGCGACGACCTCGGGAGTGTCGGCGTCGGGCGTGGGAGGGCGGCCGAAGAGGCGTGAGCTCTGCTCGTCGGGGCCCATCGCCGCCACGGCATCGAGGCGTCGAGAGTCGCCGTCCAGGACGAGCACGCGTGCACGTGGAAGTCCGGTCAGCGACACTGCGGCGTTGATCAGGACCTGCCCGACGTCGGCCGCCGTCACCGCCCTGCTGAAATCCTCGGCGGTGTCCAGGAGGCGGTCGGTCGTGGCGAGTGAGCCGCGCAGCTGCTCGTCGCTGCGATCGAGCTCACGGTCGGTGTACTGCTCGAGCCGGCTCAGCTCCGAGAGGACGGCCGCGACGGCGCCGCCGGCCAGCACCGCATAGGTGGCCGCGCGCAGGGACAGGCTGGCCCACCAGACGCTGGAGTACCGCTGTGCCGAGATGGCGTTGAGCAGCAGGTCGTAGCCGGACAGGGACAGGGAGACGCAGGCCCAGCCACGGAGCGCCGTGACGGTCGGTCCGACGTTTCGCACCCACAGGACTCCCGCCACGGCGATGAACCAGCCCACCAGCAGCTCGGCAACCACGAGCGCAGGGGTGAAGCGTCCACCGTCGGACACCAGGCGGGGCGCCGGCACCAGGTCGAGGGCGCAAGCGAGGACGACGAGGAGCCCCGCGACGACGAACCAGCGTCGCAGCCGAGCGGGGGCGCCCAGGCTGCCGGCGAGAACACCGACCGCCAGGGCGGCGTGCATGAGGAGGTACAGCAGGCCGCTGCTCGACTGGCCGGTGCCGAGGGGACCGCCCGAGCGAAGCACCCCGGGGAACGACAGCGACTGGAGGGTCGCCGCCGCGAGGGACACAGCCAGCCCGGCGGCGAACCAGGCGAGGGGCTCGTCGCGCTGGGCGCGAGCACGAGCAAGCAAGATCGGCAGCGCGAACGCGCCCAGCAACGGCACGGCGACGAGAACGACCGTGGCGAGCTCGTGCGGCGGCGACAGTTCGCTCAGGAGCGCCGCGACGAGCGCCAACGCGGCGACCGCGGTGGCACCGAGGGCACCCAGCAGGTTGATCCGGGACTGGGGCCGCTCCGGTCGCTGCGGGAGGCGGACGCCGGCGCCGTCGGAGGGCTTGTCGGCGATGGTCACCCGTCGGTTCGTACCGGCGCGCCGGTAGCAGCGCGGACGTCCTCGACAGTGACGCCGGAGGCGAGCTCTCGGAGGACGAACCCGTCAGGGGAGACCGTCAGGACGGCGAGGTCCGTGATGACCTCGTCGACGACTCCCTTGCCAGTCAGCGGAAGCGTGCACTGCTCGAGCAGCTTGTGGCTGCCGTCCTTGGCCACGTGTTCCATCAGCACGACGACGCGGCGGGCGCCGTGGACGAGGTCCATCGCACCGCCCATGCCCTTCACCATCTTGCCGGGAATCATCCAGTTCGCGAGGTCCCCGCGGGAGCTGACCTGCATGGCGCCCAGGATGGCCACGTCGATGTGACCGCCCCGAATCATGCCGAAGGACGTCGCCGAGTCGAAGAACGACGAGCCGGGCAGGACCGTTACCGTCTCCTTTCCGGCGTTGACCAGATCGGGATCCTCCTCGCCTTCGTACGGATAAGGCCCGACGCCCAGGATGCCGTTCTCCGACTGGAGCACGACGTGGACGCCCGGCGGCAAGAAGTTCGGGACGAGGGTGGGCAGCCCGATGCCGAGGTTGACGTACTCGCCGTCCTCGAGCTCGCGGGCGGCACGAGCCGCGAGGTCGTTCCGCGACATGGGCACGCCTCAGCCCTCCCCGGCGCCGGGACGGGGCCGGACGGTGCGGCGCTCGATCCGCTTGTCGGCGGCCTGCTCGGGAGTCAGGGTGACGAGACGCTGCACGAACACGCCGGGCAGATGGACGCGGTCAGGGTCGATCTCGCCGGGTTCGACGAGCTGCTCCACCTCCGCGATCGTGACGGCGCCGGCCATGGCGACGACCGGGTTGAAGTTGCGGGCGGCCTCGTGGAACACGAGGTTGCCGTGCCGATCGCCGAGCGCGGCCCGGACCAGCGCGAAGTCGGTGGTGATGGACTCCTCGAGGACGCACTCGCGGCCGTCGAACGGGCGCACCTCTTTCGGTGGGGAAGCGAGGACGATCTCGCCCTCCGGTCCGTAGCGCCATGGGAGGCCCCCTTCGGCGACCGGCGTCCCGACTCCGGTCGGGGTGTAGAAGGCACGGATGCCCGATCCGCCGGCTCGAAGCTTCTCGGCGAGCGTTCCCTGCGGGGTGAGTTGGACCTCGAGCTCACCTGCGAGGAACTGCCGCGCGAACTCCTTGTTCTCTCCGACGTAGCTGGCGATCACGCGGCTGATGCGGTGCTCACCGAGGAGGATGCCCAGGCCGGCCCCATCGACCCCGCAGTTGTTGGAGACGACCGTGAGGTCCGTCGCACCCTGGTCGAGCAGCGCGTCGATGAGAACCCAGGGGATCCCGCTCAGGCCGAACCCGCCGACGCCGATGCTTGCACCGTCCGGGACGTCCGCCACCGCCTGCGCGGCGCCTTCGACGACCTTGTCCATGTGCTCACGTTAGAGCACGGACTGCGGCCTCACGGCTGGTCGGGCGCCCCCGCCGGACCCTCGACAGGACGTCGGCTTCGACTGCCAGACTGCCGCTCGTGACGACGTCGACTGCCATGGTGCCGATCGTGCTCGTCGGCTTCATGGGAGCCGGCAAGTCGACGGTCGGCCGGCTCGTTGCCGCCCGTCTCGGCCGGTCGTTCGTCGACAGCGACGACGTCATCACCGAGAGAACGGGGCGGACGCCTCGCGACATCTTTGCGACTGACGGTGAGGCTGTGTTCAGGAGGCACGAACGAGACGTGATCGTCGGCCTGGTCGACGGTGATGCCCGCGCCCAACGAGTGATCGCCATCGGTGGCGGCGCGGTGCAGGACCCTCGGACGCGCGCCCTGCTTCGTCAGGCGTTGGTCGTGCACCTTGACGTGTCGTACGACGAGGCGCTCGCTCGCGTGGGCGGCGACCCCGACCGACCCGTACTCGCCCGCCCCGACCTGTACGAACTGTACGAGCTGCGCACCTTCTGCTATCGGGAACTGGCTGACGTCGCGGTGGCGACCGACGGTCTTGCGCCAGAGGTGGTGGCCGAGCAGGTGGTCGCGGCGGTGGGGGTGGCCGCGGGAGGTGCGTCATCGAGACACCTCCTCGAGTGATTGCCGTATCGCGGGTGCCGCCTCGGCAGCGCCGCCGAGACGGTCGACGAGGAATGTCATGAGCGTTGGCACCATCCCCACCGGAGCGCGGGGAGGCCTGCCGGAAACGGGCGCGGGCAGGTAGGCGCCGGCAGTGCCGAGGCGACGGATGGCCCGGCCGGCGGCCTCTCCGAAGCCGAAGGCGACGACGTCCGGCGCGTCGCTCCACGAGGTGTCGGTGAGTGCGGCGTGCGCAGGCGCCCAGGTGCCGCGCGTCGAATGGCCGTCCGTGATGAGGAATACCGCAGGCCGCAGCCGTCGGCGACCGGCGCGCCGAAGCGCCGCGGCGTCCTCGCTGATCTGCTCGCGCAGCAGCCGCAGCACGACCTCGTAGTTCGTTGCGGGACGCGTTGCAGCAAGCCACGGAACTCGCTGCAGGTCGGTGACCGAGGTCAGTGGCTGATGAACGCGCGCGTCCGCGTCGAAGGTCACCACCGCGAGGCGGCAGACCTGCGCCAGCCGACTGTCCGCCCGAATGGCGTCGACGAACCTGGCGATCTCGACGTTGACCGCCTCCAGGGCGGAGCCGGCCATCGAGTCGGACGTATCGATCGCCAGGTAGCAGGAGAGCACGGCTGATCGGGACGGATCGTCGACGGGCAGGAGCGTCACGCGGTGACCGTCGAGGACCCCGGCGTCGGCGAGCGAGGCCTCCGCGGCAAGGTCCTTGCCGTCGGCCGTCCGCAGGCCTCGGGGGAGCGAGAGCTCCCCAAGTGCGGCCGCCAGCTCGGCCAGCAGATCGCTGACCGGGCACGTATCGTCCAGCTCGAGATCGGCCGAGGTGCGAGGCCCGACGACAGTGACGAGGACGCTCACGACACCAACCTGATCTTCGGGCGTGCCGAAGGCCTCTGGCTCGCGACTCCGGCCGGTGCTGCGGGCTCGCCGGGCTCGGGCTCGCCCCACTGGACGGGCTCGCCAGACTCCATGGGCTGGCCGGGCTGGATGGGCTGACCGGCAGGAGGGAGGACCGCGAGCAGCGTGTCGGACGTGCCCGGGCGGGACAGAACACCCTGCCCAGGCGGCAGCCGGCTGCCGCGCGACCCTGTCAGGAGAAGCTCGAGCCGGGACTCGACCGTGAAGCGGACGTGCCACGAGGCTGTCTCGAGCATGCGCCGGATCAGCGGGTCCACACGCGATCCGCTGCCGTTGGCGGCCTGGTTGATGACGACGCCGAGCCCGACTCGCGCGGCGTACGGAACGAAGTTGGCCAGCTCACCGACCAGCCCCGGACGAGCTGACGCGTGCACGAGCTCGTAGTCGTCGACGACGAGCCACAGCGGGCGGAAGGTTGGTGCCGGCATTGCCTGCCGTCGAGATCTTGCCAGCACGGAGCGGCGGCGGACGAGCTCGTCGGTCACGGCTGCGATCAGGTCTGGAGTCTCTGAAGGGTCGTACGCCGCGTCGACAGCGCGGCCGCGCGGGCAGAGCTCGCCGAGGATCCCCAGGTAGTCCACGGTGTAGATCTGCGGACGCGACTCCTCGGGCAAGGATTCGGCCTCGGCGAGCAGCCGGGCCAGGAACCTGGTCCGCCCCGACGCCGCGTCCCCGTAGCAGAGCAGGAGGGGGCCGGCACCAGGCGCGAGGGTGACTGCGTCGAGCCCGGACTCCCGAACTCCGAGGAGCAGTACCTCCTGGTCGGCGGCGCAGTGGCAGGCAGCGGCCCAGTCGGAGGGGGTGAGGTCGGAGAGCGTCCGAACGCGTGGGGCCTCAACGCCGGGCCATCGCCTCCTCGCACGCGCTGCTGCCTCGTCCACCGCGACGGACAGCTCGGCTTCAGAGCCGTTTCCTGGCCAGGCCATCTGCACGGCCGCGCCCCCGGTGACAAGCCCACGACCCGGGACTCCCAGGGGCACGGAGGCGGCGGCGGCTCGGCCGTGCAGCGACTCGAGCGCGTCGTTGAGCCGCAGCTCGATCCGCGTCGAGATCTGCTCGAGCCATTTGGCCGGCATCTCCCCCCATCGACTGCTCGTCACCGTCACATGGACGCCTGCATTCGGCCCTTCGACGATCAGCCGGCCCAGCGCGGCGTCGAGGTCGGTGAACCGCTCCCGGAAGGACACGAGCTGGTCGAGAAGCACCACGGTGCGCGCAGCCTGCCCCCGCTGCGACTGATCGTGGAGGAGTCGTTCCAGCGCGAGAATCGAGCGTCGGACGGCGTCGGAATCGTGGCCATCCGCGTAGCTCCCGACGTTCGGGAGAGCGCCGAGAGGCGCGAGCTTGCCTCCGCCCAGGTCGATCACGTGGAACCGCAGCAACGACGCCGGGTAGAGCCTCGCCGCCTGGATCGCATACGCGGCGAGGGTCGTGCTCTTGCCGCTGCGCGGGGCGCCGACCACGAGCAGGTGCCCGTCGAGCGCCGACGGGTCGAGCACCATCGGGACCTGTTCACGGGTACGGGGCAGATCGAGGAGCCCGACGGGGACGGGCAGCCCCACCGATGGTGGCTGCCTCGACATCTCCAAGCGTGCGTCGGCGAGTGTGAGCGGATCGTCCCCGTCAGGACGTGGCAGCGGCGGGAGCCAGAGCCGCCGGGCGTCGGCACTGCCGGCGTTCCTGGCAGCACGGACGAGCCTTGAAAGATCACTGTCGCTATCGCGGTCCACGGAGCCCTCGCCCGGCGTCGGCGACTCGGTCGAGGCCGACACGGCATCGGCATCGACGCAACGACCGTGGCCGACGTCGAAGCGGCGAACGCGGCGTTGCCGCGCCCCCGACGGCACGCTGCCCGAGACGGTGGCGGCGGCGAATCGGGCGAGCTCGGCACCGGCACGGAGGTAGCCCTGACCGGGCACGGCCGGTAGGTCCGCCGCGGCGCGGGATCCGAGCACGGACACGCTGTCCTCGGTGGTGTAGGTCCGCAGACAGATCCGATACCCGATGTACGCATCGAGGCCGCGGACGCGGCCGGGCTCCAGTCGCTGGCTGGCCAGGATGAGGTGGACGCCGAGGCTGCGACCCGTCCGTGCGACCGACAGCAGAACGTCCAGCATGTCGGCCCTCGCCTCGAGCAGTTCGCCGAACTCGTCGACGACCAGCACGAGAAACGGCATCGGAGGAAGCTCCGGGCGGTGTCGGCGGAGAGCCCGGTACTGGCCGATCTTCTGGATGTCGGTCCCCGCCACGCGAAGCTGCTGCTGACGGCGTTCGAGCTCCCCTCCGAGCGCGGCCTTCATCCGGTCGGCCAGAGTGAGGTCGGACGCCAAGTTGGTGATCATCCCGCAGCAGTGCGGGGTGTCCTGGAGCGGTGCGAACGTGAGTCCGCCCTTGTAGTCGACGAATGCGAGCTCGATGTCCTCCGGGCTGTGAGTCGCCACCAGCCCGGCGACGACCGTGCGGAGAAGCTCGCTCTTGCCGGAGCCGACGGCTCCGATGACGAGGCCGTGCGGGCCGTGACCTCCATCTGCCGGCTCCTTCAGATCGAGTTCGATCGGGGTGCCGTCCGGCGCGACGCCGAACGGGACGCGCAGCATTCGGGCCGGTTCGAGGGATGGCCATCGTTCCAGCCGATGACCTACCGATTCGGCGCTCAACGCAAGCGAGGGGAGGAGAGGACCGTCGAGCAGATCGGCGAGCCTGAGGTGGCCGAGCGGGCGGCCACGCCGGGCTTCGGCTGTGAGCTTCTTCGGCGCCAGGAGTCGGGCAACGCACTCGGCTTCGCGGTCGTCGACGGACGCCGGCGCAAAAGGGATCGAGGCGACCGACGGCGTCAGACGCTGCAGAACGCCGACGTCGGCGCGCGGACCGTCCGCGTGGGCGATGGTGACGAGAGCCGACGTCTCCGCCGGGGCGGGCGCATCGTGGTCGCAGAGCGCGAGAACGGTGACGCCGATCTCGCCGGCAGAGGCGAGGGTCGTGGAGAGGGCGAGCGCCAACTCGTTGCGTGGGTCGTACCGATCGACGACGACCACGATGCGTCGGCTGATGGGCGGCGAGGCCCGGCGCGGGGCTACGTCGACCGCGGTGAGTCTTGGCGCGATCACAGCCGAGAGGATCTCGGCGAGAGCCTGCGCGCTCGCGGCCAGCAGGCGCTGCGACCGAACCGGCGTTCCGTTGATGTCCGGCGCGGTGTGCGGCAACCATTTCAGCCAGTCCCAGCTCGCCCCGTCCTCGGCGTTGAAGGCGGCGACCAGGCAGAGGTCGTCGGGGGCGCACGTCACCGCGAGCTCGAGAAGGACCGCTCGGATCAGCCCGAGCACGGTCGTGCGATCACCTCGAAGGGCGACGACGGGGTTCTCCGCAAGGGGCAGCGCGAGCGGCGCTCCCTCGAGGACGTCGGCGTTCCTCCTCAACGCATCGGCGAGCGCGAGGAGGTCGTCGTCCGGCTCGGACTCGGACGACTCCGCAGATCTGCGGAGGCTGAATCCGGTCGGAACGTCCGCCGTCCCGAGCGCCACGTCCCATGCGTCGTCGTCCCCGGACCGCCGCTCCCAGAGCCGACCGCCGTCGAGCCAGGCCCGGTGGCTGCCTGGGCGTGGATGTGGGTCGGTCAGGACCGCCGCCATGTCTGCCTTGGCTTGAGCAACGGCCCCGGCCACCTCGCCGAGCCGGGTCCGGTAGCGGATACGACGGGCCTCGTGCTTGCTCCGCTGCGCCCGCGCCGTGGCCCACTGCAACAGGACCGGCGAGGCCAACGACGCCACCGCCATGATCGCACCTGTCACGAGCAGGATCGCTGTTCGCGCCAGAACGCCGTACACCAGGATCGAGAGGCTCCCCAGCAGGGGGACGAGCAACTGGACCGGGTGCAGCTTGGCCGGCGGCGCGGCGGTCGGCGGGGCCGGGACGTCGAAGGTTGAGCGAGCGGGAGCCGGAGGCCGAATCCTCGGGCTCCGATGCACCACCTCCGGCATCCCCGTCTCCTCCGCAAGTTCTGCGCGATCCCTGTCGTCAACGACAGGTGGCGTCCGCGGAAGGATGTGACGAGGCCAGTCGCAGAACCTCGGACTCCAGCAGGCGGAGGCCGCCGACTCGTGCGAGTGCGTCGTGACTGTCGTCGTCGAGGGCGGTGACGTAGACCAGAGTCGGGTACGTGGGGTGGCACCGCTCGACAGGGCAACCTTCCTCGTCCGGGACATTCGCCTGGACGAGCACGTCGGCGGCATCCGATCCGGTCCACCTGTGGTAGGTCCCGCGCAGCCGGCCTCTGTACGCCTTCATCGGGACGGTCAGGGCGCGAGCAACGTGGTCGGCGGCGACCGATGCCGGATGCATGGATCCGTACAGCGTGAAACGGACGGCGGCGATCGGCGCCGTGGATAGCGTCATCTCGGCCTCCCCGAGTGGTCAGAACGTGGAGTCGGGAACGATGCGGGACCGGAGCAGCTCGATTCCGTCCAGCTGTCCGAGCACGTCAAACGCATGATCAGTCAGGCCGGACGCGTACAGCAGCACCGAATGTGCGGGGAATTGAGGCAGCTCCAACGTGCCGTGATCGTCTCGAGCGTTGTGCTGGATGATGATTTCCGCGCCGCCTTCACCGGACCAGGTGTAGTGGTCGTTGCCATGGAACGAGCTGAGTCGCAGGTCCAGGTGGATCCCGAGGGCGCGGGACACCTGCTGCGCGGCACGCGTCGGATCCCCGTGCCGGCAGCCGTACACGTCGTCCCTCATGGCTCGGGCATCACTGTCGACGTGAGCCGTTCGGCTCCAGGCACTCGTGCCAAACGACGGAACCACTCGTCGGGAAGGCGCGAGGCATGGAGAAGAACGAGGTGGTCCGGATGCTCGTCGTCGGTGGGTAGCCCGTCGTCCTCCTCGATGAAGTTCTCCTGGATAAGGATGTCGGCGCGATCTTCGCCGTGCCATCGATAGTGCTCGCCCCGGTAGAGACTGCTGCGTGGCTCGAACTGGATGGACAAGGCCTTCTCGACCGCGCCGGCCACGCTGTCGAGTCCGGCGGTCTTCCAGCCGTACGTCTCGTATCTGTGCGCCGTCATCTCAACCTCAGACCACCCGCGCGCTGGAGCGCGGCCAGCGGATCGCGGTAGATCATCATGTGAACGTCTCGCCGGACCTGCTGCGCCAATCTGGAGACGAGATCAGCGAGCCCGAGGGACTCGAGCTTGTCCATCTCGAGAGGAGCCGTCCTCGTCCCTCCCGAGCGCATCTTCACACCCGCCCGCCTCGCGTTCTCGAAGAGAAGCGGGTCGGCGACCGCGATATCGAAGTCGCTCCGCCGGCCGACGTCGAACGGCTCACCGGTCGTGTACTTCACGCCGGTCACGGCGCTGCCCTGGAACACCGGCACCGCGTCACGGTATCCGGCGTCCGCCAGGCCCTTCTTCAACTCGGTTCCGAACGCCACGAACTCCTCGGTGGTCGCGAACCCGAGCGGGACGGTGCCCTCGGGCACGACGCGGGCAAGCAGACGGTGTCCGGCGCGCCCGAAGGGCAGCGCGGCCATCACCAGCTCGCCCGGATCGATGCCCTGACGCAGGGCTGCGCGGACGAGACCGTCGGCGCCTGCCGCAGCTGCGCCAGCGGCGAGGAGACGCGGAACGGCCGCGCCGGCGCCGGCCGTGAGCGGAACCCCACCGAGCTGGCCGATCCCGACCGTCAAGGCCGCGTTGAGCGGAACGGCGACAGCACCGATGAGGCCGAGCTCAGCGTCGTCCGCCCAGTGCACGTGGGCGAACGGATGCGCGTCGCGGTAGACGATCATGCCGCTCACGCTGTCCGCGGCCACGACGACGCCTGAGAAGACGGCCCATCGTGCAGCCAGTGCGGCGGCCTGCGCCGCCAGCGACGACAGCAGCGCCATCGCCTGCTGCGCCGCGGTGGTGGCGATCCCCGTCACGGTCGCCATCTCCGCGGTGATGGCTCCGGCGGCCAGCTCGTCCGAGACCGTCGCCGTCGCTGCGGTCAGCAGGCCGCCGACGACTGCCGTGCCGATGACCATGCCGACGCGCTGGTGGTACTCGTTCTGTGCTCGCTCGATCCCGTCGGCGAGATCGTCGAGCCCCTCCGCATGGCGGCGAAGCAGTCCGGTTGCGGAGGCGACGGCGTCGACGAATCCCCCGCTCTGCCCCTCGAACGCCGCCCGAGCCCGACCGCGCCACGACGCTGTGAGGACCGTCGACCGGCTTCGGAGCCCGTTCTCCACACCCTCCAGCTGGTCGGCGGCCTGCCGCCAGCGATCCGCTGCCACCCGGACCGCCCCCGGCGCGCCCGGCGGCGGCACGAGCCCGTCCAGCAGGCCCATCCGCCACTCCCCTCCCTCGCTCGCCCGCGGGCGGC
>Ga0081540_1002773_pt1 | contig 14213 bp, 14 predicted proteins | sample TabmetS2T1R1_FD_71024 | JGI IMG/M metagenome (GOLD analysis project Ga0081540, IMG submission 71024) | Tabebuia heterophylla rhizosphere microbial communities from the University of Puerto Rico - S2T1R1 | ecosystem: Host-associated > Plants > Roots > Rhizosphere ... | reverse complement strand
GATCATGGAGATCGTGTCCGGCAAATCATTGCTCGAGATCGAGAAGGAGAAGCTGCTCGATCCCATGGGCATGGTTGACACCAACTTCTTCGTCACCGAGCCGGAGCGGCTGAAGCGGCTCGCCCAGCCGCTGCCGAACGACAGCAATTTCCGGGTCGGCCGCGAATACAGGACCGAGGTTCGCCAGAAGTGGGAATCCGCCAGCGGTGGCATGGTGACCACCATGGACGATTTCTCGAAGTTTGCGCAGATGCTGTTCAACGGCGGAACATATGAGGGCAAGACCTATCTCAGCCCGAAGACGTTCGAACTGATGACGACGGACTATGCCGGCAAGGGCTCCGGAGTCGAGCGGGACTTTTTCTATTTCCCCGGCGACGGCTTTGGCATGGGACTTGGGCTGGCCGTGCGTACCGATGCCGGCAACGCCAAACCGCCGCCGCCGGGCTCGCTCGGCGAGCTGAAATGGGACGGCGCCAGCGGCTGCTACATGGTGATTGACCGCAAGCAGGAGATGTTCTTCGTGCTGCTCGAACAAACCCCTTCGGAACGCCAGCGGGTCCAGCGGACCCTCAAGCTGCTGGTCTATGAAGCGCTGGCGCACTAGAGCCCCTGCAGGGCACTGCCTCGCTGCGGCAGCGCTTGCCGTTGCCTTGATTGCCGGATGGACCTGCCAGGCTTGCGCCGAATCCCAAGCGCCGGTTGTCGGAACTCTTTCGCCCGAGGGGTTGAAGCAGCTTGACGACACCATTCGCAATGAGATCGCGGCCGGCAAGATTCCCGGCGGCATCCTGCTGATCCAGCAGCACGGCAAGCCGGTCCATTTCGAATGCTTTGGCGTACGCGACCCCGATACGGGGCTGCCGATGACGGCGGACACGATTTTCCAAATCTATTCGATGTCAAAAGCCGTCACGTCGGTTGCGGTGATGATGCTGGTCGATGACGGCAAGCTGTCCCTAGATGACTCCGTGTCGAAATACATTCATTCTTTTGCGGACGCCAAAGTCGGCGTCGATATTTCCGATGAAGCCGGAAAATATCCGCTCAAGCTCGTGCCGTTGAAGCGCCCGATCACAATCAGGGATCTGTTACGGCACACCTCGGGCATTAGCTACGGCTTCTTCGGCGAGACCCAGGTGCAGAAAATCTATGCCAATCCACTGTTGTTCGCCGGGGATTATGACAACGCCGACTTTGCCGACCGGATCGCGGTGTTGCCGCTCGCCGATCAGCCGGCCACGCGCTGGAACTACAGCCATTCGACCGATGTGCTCGGCCGGGTCGTCGAGGTCGTTTCGGGGCAGACGCTGTATCAGTTCGAAAAGCAGCGCTTGTTCGACCCGCTCGGCATGTCCGACACGGCGTATTATGTCCCGGATGAATCGAAGTGGGCGCGGATCGCCAACGGATTCCTCGTCGATCGCTTTCGCGTCGCCGGAATCAAGGATCCGAGATTGCCGCGGCGCTGGGAATCCGGCGGAGCGGGCCTGGTCTCGACGATCGGGGACTACGCCCGCTTCCTGCAAATGCTGCTGAACGGAGGCGAGCTGGACGGCAAGCGATATCTCAAGCGCGAGACGGTTGCGCTAATGACGTCGGATCAGATCGGGCCGGAGACCGGAATCCTGCATGATCCCTTCTATTTTCCCAACCCCACCAGTGGCTTCGGTCTTGGCTTTGCCATACGCACCTCGTCGCCGCCGGGCACCAACTGGCCGCTCGGCGAATACCGTTGGGACGGCGCCGGCGGCAGCTTCTATTTTGTTGATCCCGTCGACGACATGTTTGGAATCTTCATGGTGATGGCGCCCACGCAGGGTGGACGGATTCAAAACAATTTCAAAACCATGATGTATGAACTGATGGGCAAGGGCCTACGCAAGGATTGACGGGCTCCGGATCAGGCCACGGCGTTTCGCGCGATCGTTTCGCGATAGAATGATGCGCTCAGCTTGGGCGTGCGGCGCTTGGTGTCGAAATCGACATGGTAGAGGCCGAAGCGTTGCTCATATCCATCGGCCCATTCGAAATTGTCCATCAGGCTCCACAGGAAATAGCCGCGCACCGGCACGCCTTCGGACGTCGCGCGCTGCAACTGCGTCAGGTAGTTGCGCAGATACATGATGCGATCGACGTCATGGACGGCGCCATCGGCGGCCGGCTGGTCGCTCGCCGACGTGCCGTTCTCGGTGATGTAGATCGACTTCACGTTCCAGAGTTTTGCGACATGGCGCGGCACCCAATAGATCGCCTCGGGGCCGGGCCTTAGCCAGGAAGCTTTCATGTGCGGAAACGATGCGGGAAATGGCAGCGGCAGGAAGCCGCGTTCATTGTCCGCGGCGACCACATAGTGATCTGGCGTGTACACGTTCACGCCGACGAAATCGACCGGCGATGAAATGATGCGCAGATCCTCAGTGGTAAATTTCGGCGCATCATTGCCGCCCTGCGCCAGGTACGCGTCGGTATATTTTCCCTCCAGCATCACGGTCAGGTAGCCTGCATTGAATTCGCGCGTCGCAATCTCGGCGGCGCGGATGTTTGCAGGCGTCTCAATGGCGGGGATGCAGCTCACGGCATTCTCGGCCGGACCAACCTTGGTGCCGGCCTTCCCATGTGCCCGGATCGCCTGCACGGCGAGACCGTGGCCGAGCGCGATGTGATGCCGGACCTGGTTCTGTCCCGATCGCGGCAGTTTGAGGCCGGGGGCGTCGGCGCCCTCGCCGTGACCGAGGTGAACGTGGCGGGAGCATTCGTTGATGGTGAAGAAGTGTTTTACGCGGTCGCTCAAGCGCGCTGCGACATGGGCCGAATAGTCCGCAAAGGCCTTGGACGTATCGCGGGAAGTCCAGCCACCAAAGCGATCCTGCAACGCCTGAGGCAGGTCCCAATGATAGAGCGTCGCAAACGGCTCGATGCCATTTGCGAGTAATTCATCCACCAGGCGGTTGTAGAAATCGAGGCCTTTGGGATTTGGGGCGCCGACACCGTCCGGAAAGACGCGCGGCCAGGCGATCGAAAAGCGATAGACCTTCGCGCCCAGCGCCTTCATCAGCTGAACGTCTTCCTTGTAGCGATGATAGTGATCGGTCGCGGTGTCGGCGTCGCTGCGATCGGAGATTGCCCCCGGGATACGGGCGAAGTGGTCCCAAATCGAAGGGCCGCGGCCATCTTCGTTGACGGCGCCCTCGACCTGATAGGCGGAGGTAGCGGTACCCCACAGAAAGCCTTTCGGAAAAATGGCCTGGGCTTGCCGTTTCGGATCGGTTTTCCTGGCCCGGCCAGCCTGTCCGGATGCGGCCGATGGCGCCGACAGGCCGAGGACCGACCCGGCGGCGATTCCGGCAAATTGGCGGCGGGAGAACCGGTTGGATGCCATCACTTCACGTATGTGCGCCAGGCTGACATTCGCCGCCCAGCCTTGCTGCAGATCGGAAGCGGATGCTACAAACTCCCGTCAAACCGCGCAAACCGTATGGGATCATCAACTTGCGCACGCCGCTGGCGCTTTTCTTCATCTCCCTTGGCATTGTTGCGACGGTCTGGTGGTGGTTGGCCACGGCGGTTACCTTGGCGCGCGCCCCGATCGATCCCGCGGCGAAACTGGAATGCGTTTCCTACTCGCCGTTCCGGGGCGAGCAGACGCCGCACAATCCGAACCTGATCGTCAGTCCGGAGCAGATCGCTGAGGATCTGGTTGAACTGGCCAAGGTATCCAAGTGCATTCGCACCTATTCCATCGACAATGGATTGGACAGGGTGCCTCAGCTCGCGTCCAAGGTCGGGTTGAAGGTGTTGCTCGGGGTCTGGCTCGGACGCGATCACGCGAAGAATGCGCTGCTTGCCGACACCGCGATCTCGCTGGCCAGGGACAATCCCGGGACGGTCAGCGCGATCATCGTCGGCAGCGAGGTGCTGCTGCGCGGCGACATGATTGTGTCGGACCTTCAGGACATCATCCGCTCGGTCAAGCGGCGCACCGACGTCCCCGTGACCTACGCCGACGTCTGGGAATTCTGGCTGCGCTACAAGGAAGTCGCCGCTGACGTCGATTTCGTCACCGTTCACTTCCTTCCTTATTGGGAGGACGTACCCTTGCATGCGGAAGACGCCGCCGCTCATGTCGACCAGGTGCGGTTGCAGGTCGTGGCGGCCTTTCCCGGCAAGGAGATTCTGATCGGGGAAACGGGTTGGCCGAGCTACGGGCGGATGCGCGATGGCGCGTTGCCGTCGCGCATCAATCAGGCTCGCTTCATTTCCGAGATTCTCGACCGCGCGGCACGGGACAAGTTTCGCGTCAACCTGTTCGAGGCCTATGACGAGCCGTGGAAGCGGAAGTGGGAAGGCAGCGTAGGCGGCTATTGGGGCGCGCTCGATGCCACCGAGCGCAAGCCGAAATATCGGGCCGGCGCGGAAATCAGCAACTACCCGTTCTGGAAACTGCAGATGGGATGCGGGCTGGCTTTTTGCGTTTTGGTGTTCGGCGCGGCCTTGTTGACGCTAAAACTCCGGCCATCGTCACCGCGAACGGCGGCATGGGTTGCCGTGGCGATCTGCGCGACCGTCGGTGGGTTACTGCTTGGAATCGGCGCGGAAAAAATGCTGCTTGAAAGCTTCGGGATCGGCGGCTGGCTGCTGAAGGGCTTGCTGCTGGCTGCGGGAATGGCCGCGCCGCCGCTCGCGGCCCACGCGCTCATGACCGGCCTGCCGCTTCCGACCTTTTTTGAAGTCCTGGGGCCGTCGGAGGGCAGGGGCCCGCCGTTGATGACGAGGATGCTCGGCATCACCCTGATCGTGACGACCTTGCTGGCGACGGAGACGGCGCTGGGCCTTGTGTTCGACGGACGCTGGCGCGACTTCCCGTTCGCCAGCCTGACCATGGCCGTGGTGCCATTCTTCGCGGTGGCCATATTCAACGCTGCTGAATCGGGGACTCGGCCGCTGGCCGAGGCCGTGTTCGCAGGATTGTTCGCCGTCACCGTGCCTTACATTGCGTTCAACGAAGGCCCGCAGAACTGGCAATCCCTATGGACCTGCGCCGCCTATCTCGTGCTCGGCGTCACGCTATGGCGTCCGCGCGCCGTTACTTTTGCAGAAACGGCTATGGATGTTGCTCCAGCCGTGGTCATGGAGCCGGCCCGGCAGAGGTGAGGGCAATAGCGTGACGCGCCCTACGCCGCGCGCACGATCTCCCTGATGTGGCCGACCATCTCCTCGATCATGCCGGCGGTGACGTCGAGATGGGTGCACGCCCTGATGCGGCCGTCCATCATCGCAAGCAGCACGCCGCGCGGACGCAGCTCCGCCACCATTTTTGCGCCGGAGACGCCGGCGCCATCAGGCTTGAAGAACACGAGATTGGTTTCCGGCTGCTGCACCTCGATGCCGTTGATCTGCGATAGCCCCCGCGCCAGCGCCCGGGCATTGGCATGATCTTCGGCGAGGCGGTCGACATTGTGGTCGAGCGCATAGATGCAGGCGGCGGCGCAGACGCCGGCCTGCCGCATCGAGCCGCCGAGCCGCTGTTTCCAGCGCCAAACCTCATCGATGAAGGCGCGCGAGCCGGCGATGACCCCGCCGATCGGTGCACCGAGCCCCTTTGAGAAGTCGATCCAGGCGGAATCCCACCCCGAGGCCATGTCGCGTGCGGAGATGCCGGTCGCAACCGTGGCATTGAGCAGGCGCGCGCCGTCCATGTGGGTGGCCATGCCATTCGCCTTGGCGATATCAACTACTTCATCGAGCGCCGCCTTCTTCCAGATCGTGCCGCCGCCGATATTGGCGGTCTGCTCGACGCTGACCAGCACCTGCGGCGGCTGGTAGCGCGAGCGCGGATGCAGCGCGGCCTTCAATGTTTCCGGCGAAAACTGCCCGTCCTCGCCCTTCAGCGGCGTGATTTGAAAACCGCCAAGCGCGGCATGCGCGCCGCCCTCCCGCGCGATGACATGCGCGGTCTCATGCGCCAAGATCTCGTCGCCCGGCCGGCAGTGCACCAGCGTCGCCGCGACATTGCACATGGTGCCCGAGGGCATGAATACCGCGGCTTCCTTGCCGAGCAAGTCGGCCACGCGCTCGCACAGCGCGTTCACGGTCGGATCGTCACCGATCTGCTCGTCGCCGACTTCGGCCTTCGCCATCGCCTCGCGCATGCCGGGCGTCGGTCGCGTCTGCGTGTCCGACAACAGATTGATGCGAACCGGCGGCGCCTTGGGATCGCGCGGGGGAGGTGTGTAGTGCATGTCTTTCCTCGTTATTCCAAACCGATTGAATCACGGCGCGGGTTCGTTGTCAGTATTCGAATCGTCACGGATCGAGCGGCCGACGTGCGGAATGGCGAAAGCGCAAGACGACGATCTCGTTTTCGCCGACGCGATAGTCGATCAGATAGGGATAGGGGTTTGTTGGCAGGCGCCGGACGTTGGGACGACTGGTAGCGCGCCCTGCATACGGCCGTTCCTGTAGGAGCGAGATGAGCGCAAGGATACGGTTGCGGACATGCGCCGCTCCCTGAGGCGACCGCGTTTCAACGTAGGTGAGGGCGTCGTCTATCTGCGCAAGCGCACGGCGGGTGTAACGGACGTTCACCGGCCATGCTTCTTCCACATGGCGCTCACTTCCTCTGCGGAAGCCAGGTCGCCGCGCGCAACTTCGGCTTCCGCTTCGGCGAGATCGGCATCTTCCTCAGTGGTCAACTGGATCGGCGGCTGATCGACGCCGGCTAGCTCCAGCAGAACGCGCGCGAGTTCGTCCTGCTGCGCGTCGGGGAGGGTGGCAATTTTGCTAAAGGCCTGTTCCAACAAGCGGGTCATGGAAAAAAGATAGCACAACAAAAAGGCCCCGGCAAAACCGGGGCCCTTTGCATATCGCAGTCCCAAAAAACCGATCAGCGCGAATAGAATTCGACGATCAGATGCGGCTCCATCTGCACCGGGAACGGCACATCGGAGAGGCCGGGGATGCGGGCGAACTTTGCGGTCATCTTGCCATGGTCGACTTCCAGAAAATCGGGCACGTCGCGCTCAGGGAGCTGGGCTGCTTCCAGCACGGGCGTGAGCTGCTTGGAGGCTTCCTTGACCTCGATGGTGTCGCCGACCTTCAGCTTGTAGCTGCCGATATTGACCCTGCGGCCGTTCACCTTGACGTGGCCGTGGTTGATGAACTGGCGCGCGGCGAACATGGTCGAGACGAACTTGGCGCGATAGACGACGGTGTCGAGACGGCGCTCCAGAAGGCCGATCAGGTTCTCGCCGGTGTCGCCCTTCATGCGGCCGGCCTCGACATAGATGCCGTGGAACTGGCGCTCAGAGATGTTGGCATAGTAACCCTTGAGCTTCTGCTTGGCGCGCAGCTGCACGCCGAAGTCCGAGAGCTTTCCTTTGCGGCGCTGGCCGTGCTGGCCGGGGCCGTATTCCCTGCGGTTCACGGGGCTCTTCGGGCGGCCCCAGATGTTCTGGCCCATACGGCGATCGATCTTGTATTTCGCCTCACTGCGCTTTGTCATCGCGTCCTCTTGCATTAGTTCAGGGTTTGAGGAGACGCGCCCTCCTGTGCAGCCGGACTTTGCCTGCTGCCGACAGGTCCGGCTTGAAAGCTCAAGGACGGACCACGGGTCGCGAAACGCAACGCGGGCCGAAAACCGGCCCGCGAGCAGCCGGTTTCTAGGCAGAAACGGCCCTGATGTCAAACAAATGCGGCCGCTTTCTAAGGCGAAAAATGCGCCTCCCGGCTGCGAGTCAGGTCAGCTGCCGACCACCCGGACCTGCTTCGGCTCGCTTTGCTGACGATTGGCCCGAATTTCGGCAGCAATTTCGCTGTTCAGCACCTGTTCCAGCCGGGTCAGGGCCTGGGCCATGGGAGTGGCATCGGTAACCCGGTGGTCCCAGCGCAGCACCACATCGAGGCGCTGGTCGGCCTCCACCACGCCGTAGCTCAGCACGAAGGGGCCGGGGCTCAGCGCATGCAGCTCGCCTGGGCCATAGGCCGCCACCGAGGTGACCGCGTAGCTGCCGAAGAAGTTGGCGCGCTGGCGGCCAAGGTTCAGGCCGATCGCCCACAGCATGCGCCGGAGCGGCAGCGCTAGCCGGGTCACCCGGAGCATCTTGCGGAACGCCGGCACCTCTGAAATGGGCCCTTCCTTGGCCTGCCGGATCAGCGCATCGACTTGGGCGAGCGGGATTTCATCGGGTGCGGTGATCCGCTGCGGCAGCACGCAGTCCTCGCCATCCTCGGTGCGGGCGATCGCCACCATGGCGACCGAGCGCGGCAGCTCATAGAAGCTGGGCAGCGGCCATTTTACGTAAAGCGTGCGCAGGAGCGGCTGCTCGCGTGCGACCAGCGCAAAGGCTTTCACGAAGATCGCGGCCCAGCCGGGCGGGCGCGCGGCCTGCGCGCGAGCTTCGACGAGCGGCCGCACGTTGACGACGCGGGTGAGCGATACGAAGGGCACGCGGACCGAGGCGTGCATGAGGTCGGCGACGAGGCGGCGCGGTATGGAGATTTTTCGGACCGTTCCCCGCATCGTGGATCTGGGTTCCCGCAAATCGACAAAAAGAATAGAGGCGAGCCGGGGAAGACCCCGCTCGCTGCCCCCTGATCTAGCACGAACCGGCCGCTTTGGGGCCAGTCCGATGTGGCCTCACGGCGCCGGTTTCGCCAGCCCGCCCATGGGCCGAGGAGGTGCGAATCCAGGCGTCAATCGCTCCGCAATGCCGCCTCAGCGCTTGATGCCTTCAAGGCTCGCCAAAATGCCGCGCTGGAACAGCGACCAGTCGAAGCCGAGCGCGAGCGCGACATAGCCGCGTGCGATCATCGCATTGGCCGCCTCCGCCGTGCGCGCCACGCCGCCGATCGGCACGCCGCTTTTCAAAATGCCTTCCTCGGCGCGCTGCATCAGCCTCACCACCTCGGGATCGTCGGGCAGCCCGCGCTTGTTGATGGATGTGGCGAGGTCGCCGGGGCCGATCACGGCGAGATCGATGCCGGGCGTTGCCATGATCTCGTCGATGCGGTTGACCGCCTCGAAATGTTCGATGGTAACGATGCAGATCATGTCGTCGTCGGCACGCGCCATGTAATCGGCCATCGACACGTTCCATCGGAACGGCGCGTGGAACGGGCCCCACAGCCGTTCGCCCTTCGGCGGATAGCGCACGCTGCGCACGGCCTTCTCGGCGTCCGCGCGGCTGCAGATCATCGGAAAATTGATGCCGAACGCGCCGAGATCCATCGGCGCCTTGGCAAGCCACGGCTCATTGGCGGCAATGCGCAGCATCGGCACGCAGGGCGTGCCTGCGGTGGCCACAATCATTGCATGCGCCGAGCCGAGATCAATCGGGCCGTGCTCGAGATCGACGATGATCCAGTCCAGCGACTGCGCCATGATCCGCACGGTCTGGATGCTGGGGATGGTGGCGATGGCTCCGAAGGTCGGGCGGCCCTCGCGCCACATTTTTTTGAGGCGGTTGAGCTGCGGCGGCGATGGCGATGTCAAGCGAAGTACTCCCGCGGGACCCCGCGCCAAAACTAGCAGGTCACGCCGGAACGCGGCCACCAAAAAACGGCGTCAGCGCCTCGTTCAGAGCGTGCGGCCGCCCTGATGTGAAGATCATCTCGGCGCCGGCACCATCGAAGACGTCGCCGGGCGCGCCGATCAGATCGATCACGCGCCGTGCAATCGCCGGTGCTGGATCGATCCAGTCGACCGGCCAGGGCGCAAGCCGCGCCAGGCGCTCCAGCAGCAGCGGATAATGCGTGCAGGCCAGCACCACAGTGTCGGTGCGAGCGGACGCATCGTGGGGGTGGCCGACGAAGCAGGGCGCGATTTCGGCGACGATATCGGCATCGCTGACGGTCTCTCCACTCAGTGCCGCTTCCGCCAGCGACGCCAATTCCGGCGAGCCGACCAGCGTCACCTCGCAGCCCTGGGCAAAATCGCGGATCAGGCCGTGCGTATATTCGCGCTTCACTGTGCCCTTGGTGCCAAGCACCGACACGCGTTTTGTCTTCGAACTCGCGCAGGCCGGTTTGATCGCCGGCACCGTGCCGACAAAGGGCACGGTGTAGGCGGCGCGCAGATGTGCCATGACCAGCGTGGACGCAGTGTTGCACGCGATCGTCACCAGGTCCGGTTCGTGCTTCTCAATCAATTCACCTACCAACGGGACCACGCGGGCGATGATCTGCTCCTCGCCATGGTGGCCATAGGGAAAGAAGGCGTCGTCGGCGACATAGATGTAATGCGCATCCGGCCGCGCGGCGACGATCTCGCGGAGCACGGTGAGGCCGCCGAGACCGGAATCGAACACGAGGATCGTGGGGGGCGCTGGCACGGTGCGATTTTAGCCGATCCTCGGTTGCGAACCAGTTGCTTTAAGAGGAGGAGGCTGCGTCCGGCGGATTTTCCGATCCGATGCGTGACAAATTTGGAACGATTCAAATCGCTTGCACGTGATATCGCGGCTATCAGGACGGGCCGCGTCACGAACGCCTCGAGGCCTTCCTTCATGATCAAGAACACCAAATCGAGTTGGGGCAGCGTCTCGCGCTGGCTGCACTGGGGTCTCGGGCTCGCCATCGTCGCCATGATCGCCTACGGCTGGTGGATGAACCACATCCCGGCGCGGGCGGACCGCTTCTTCTATCGCTCCATCCACGCCAATATCGGCTATGCCATCCTGGTGCTGATGGCGGCCAGGCTGGTTTGGCGCGCGATCAATCCCGTGCCGGCAAGCCCTGAGGGCACGCCGCGCTGGCAGCGCATCCTTGCTGTCGTCAATCACTGGACGCTCTATGTCGTTACCTTCCTGGTGATCATGCTGGGCTGGGCGCATTCCGGCGCGCGCAGCCAAAGCTATTCCGACTGGTTCGGCCTGTTCCACGTGCCGCAGTTCACCTCGCCCGACCGCGAGGCGGCGAGGGCGTATGAAGAGCGCCACATCTTCTTCGCCTATGTGCTGCTGGCGCTGATAGCGATCCACCTCGCAGCCGCGTCGTGGCACCACTTCATCAAGCGCGACCGTGTGGCCGCGCGGATGGTGAGCGAAGCGGCGAACTAAGGTCTACGCGGCGGCAAACACGCGCTTGAAGATCGTGTCGACGTGCTTCAAGTGATAGCCGAGGTCGAACTGCTCGGCGATCTCGGCATCGCTGAGATATTTCCTCACATCCGGATCTTTCCTCAGCAGCGTCTGGAAATCGCCTTCGCCGCGCCAGACCGGCATGGCGTTGCGCTGCACGAATTTGTAGGCATCCTCGCGGCTCGCGCCCTTCTGGGTCAGCGCGATCAGCACGCGCTGCGAATGCACGAGGCCGCCGAGCCTGTCGAGGTTCTTCTGCATGTTGGCCGGATAAACCATCAGCTTCTCGATCAAGCCTGCGAGCCGGATCAGCGCGAAGTCCAGCGTCACCGTGGCGTCGGGGCCGATCATGCGCTCGGCGGAGGAGTGCGAGATGTCGCGCTCGTGCCAAAGCGCCACGTTCTCCAGCGCCGGCGTCACATAGGCGCGCACCATGCGCGCGAGACCCGTGAGATTTTCCGACAGCACCGGATTGCGCTTGTGCGGCATCGCGGACGAACCCTTCTGGCCCTCCGAGAAGAATTCTTCCGCCTCCAGGACTTCAGTGCGCTGCAGATGGCGGATTTCGGTCGCAAGCCGCTCCACTGATGAAGCGATCACGCCAAGCGTGGCAAAATACATCGCGTGGCGGTCGCGCGGGATCACCTGGGTCGAGATCGGCTCCGGCACAAGCCCCATCGCCTTGGCAACATGCGCCTCCACGCGCGGATCGATCTGTGCGAAGGTGCCAACTGCCCCTGAGATCGCGCAGGTCGCGACTTCCTTGCGCGCGGCAACCAACCGCTCGCGCCCGCGAGAGAATTCCGCATAGGCATACGCAAGCTTCAGCCCGAAGGTGACGGGCTCGGCATGGATGCCGTGGGATCGGCCGATGGTCGGCGTCATCTTGTGCTCGAAGGCGCGCGTCTTCAGCGCCGCCAGCACCTTGTCGATATCGGCAATGAGCAGGTCGGCGGCGCGGACCAGCTGCACATTGAGGCAGGTATCCAGCACGTCAGACGAAGTCATGCCCTGGTGCACGAAGCGCGCCTCGGGGCCGACGATTTCCGCGAGATGGGTGAGGAAGGCGATGACGTCGTGCTTGGTCTCGCGCTCGATCGCATCGATGCGCGCCACGTCAAAGGTGGCATTCTTCGCCTTGGCCCAGATCGTTTTGGCGGCATCCTTCGGGATCACGCCGAGCTCGGCGAGCGCGTCCGCCGCGTGCGCCTCGATCTCGAACCAGATCTTGAAACGCGTCTGCGCCTCCCAGATGGAGGCCATTTCCGGGCGGGTATAGCGGGGGATCATCGACGACTCTGGCGTTCTAGGGTTACGCCGCGCTTTAGCAGACGGGCCGTGGAGAGACAAAGGGTCTGGCTCGGATGCCCGTTGGGTCGTCATGCCGGGACGAGCCCGGCCATGACGCGCGGAGAGAGGGCGCGCCGGCCGGTCACAAAATAGTGAATAACAGATATTGAAATCTGTCAGCCAGACTTGCTATATCCATCTTTGGACGCCGGATGGGGCGCCCTGTGGCCACGAGGTCCGATCCCGAGGCTATGGACTGCCGGAGACTATGATGATGACGATCGAGATTTTACATTTGACTGAACAGATCCAGCGCTGGCTCAATCTGCAGGTGGCTCGCCACCTGGCTGCCCAGGCGGAGAAACTGGCCCGCTGAGCTAGGATTGCATGAACGACCGGTTGGGCCGTTTCGCGATGTGCCTGACCGCCGGAATGGAAATATCCAAGAACTGGGGATAGGGTGCAGCCATGAACGAAGCAGTCGTCTTGACCCCTGAACGAATCCTGGAGGTCACCGAGGACGTCCTGCGCCGCTACGGGCTCGCCAAGGCGACCGTGGTCGACGTTGCCCGTGCGCTCGATGTGAGCCATGGCAGTGTCTACCGGCACTTCCCGAGCAAGGCGTCGCTGCGCGAGGCCGTGGCGAAACGCTGGCTCGACCGGGCGAAGGCTCCGCTGCAGGAGATCGCGACGGGCACGGGTCCTGCGAAGGCGCGGCTTGATCGCTGGCTGCGCACGCTGTTCGCAACCAAGCAGGCCAGGTTTGCCGACGACCCGGAGATGTTCCGCACCTATCTGACGCTGGCGCGCGAGGCCTGTGTTGTGGTCAAGGGCCACAAGGACTGCTTGAGCGACCAGATCGCGCAGATCCTGTCCGACGGTGTCAAGGAGGGCGTGTTCGAGGTCGATGATCCCAAGGCGACGGCCCGGGCGCTTTTTGAGGCGACGAGAAGCCTTCATCACCCGGCTCATGCCGACGAATGGAGTGAGCCGGACCTGAAGGAGCGCACCGACGCATTGCTGGCGCTGCTGTTCCGCGGACTCGAAGTCTGTCCCAAGCGCTAGTGCGAAGTTTCGCAATCCATCCTGCCGCTCCAATTTGCGGGCACTGACGGCCCGTATTTGATATCCATCAAGACCGATGTGGTTGGGCCCGCCAAAATTGGCGCGGGAGGATGACGTGCGGCTCGCGCTGTTTGCGGATATCCACGGCAACCGGCAGGCGTTTGGCGCCTGTCTTGAAGCTGCGCGCGCGCAGGGCGCGGAGAAATTCGTCCTGCTCGGCGATTTCGTCGGCTATGGCGCCGACCCTGAATGGATCGTGGACAACGTCATGGCGCTGGTCGAGGACGGCGCGATCGCCGTTCGCGGCAATCACGACAGCGCCATCGGCACTGACAACGACGCCATGAACGCCGAGGCCCAGGCCGTGATCGAGTGGACCCGCGGCAGGCTCAGCGCGTCGCAGCGGCGCTTCCTTGGCGAACTGCCCCTGATGCAGCAGGAGGACGACCGTCTCTACGTCCATTCCGAAGCATCGAACCCGGCCAGGTGGCGCTACGTGCGTGATGCTTCGGACGCCGCGCGCAGCATGATGGCTGCGGACGCTCCAATCACCTTTTGCGGCCACATCCACCGCCCGGCGCTCTATTCGATGTCGGCGACGGCGAAGATGACGAGCTTTGTGCCGACCACGGGCGTCGCCGTGCAGCTTTTGGCCGGCCGGCGCTGGCTCGCGGTGCTCGGCTCCGTAGGTCAGCCCCGCGACGGCCTTCCGGCCGCCGCCTTTGCCATGTTCGATACCGAGAGGCGCGAGATTACTTATTGCCGTGCTCCCTATGATAT
>Ga0081540_1002772_pt1 | contig 14215 bp, 12 predicted proteins | sample TabmetS2T1R1_FD_71024 | JGI IMG/M metagenome (GOLD analysis project Ga0081540, IMG submission 71024) | Tabebuia heterophylla rhizosphere microbial communities from the University of Puerto Rico - S2T1R1 | ecosystem: Host-associated > Plants > Roots > Rhizosphere ... | reverse complement strand
CGACCCGCTGGAGCGGCGGGTCTCCACCGTCGGGCGCATTCATCCGCATGTCGAGGTCAAGGTTGTCGATCTCGAAGGGCGCGTGGTGCCGCGTGGCGAACGCGGCGAACTCTGCACCCGCGGCTACAGCGTGATGCTGGGCTACTGGGACGAGGCGGAAAAGACCGCCGACGTGCTCGACGCCAACGGCTGGATGCACACCGGCGACATCGCCATCATCGACGCGGAGGGCTATTGCAACATCGTCGGCCGCATCAAGGACATGGTGATCCGCGGCGGCGAGAACCTCTACCCGCGCGAGATCGAGGAATTCCTCTATCGCCATCCCAAGATCCAGGACGTGCAGATCTTCGGCGTCGCCGACGACCGCTACGGCGAAGAACTCTGCGCCTGGGTCCGCACCCGCCCGGGCGAAACCCTCACTGCCGACGACGTCCGCGCATTCTGCCAAGGCCAGATCGCCCACAACAAGATCCCGCGCTACGTCGAGTTCGTCGACGAGTTTCCGATGACGGTGACGGGCAAGATCCAGAAGTTCCTGATGCGGGAAGCCGTGGAGACGAAGCTGGGGCTGAAGGCGGCGAAGACGGCGTGAGAGCCAATGTTCTCTCTCTCCCGCTTGCGGGGGAGGGCCGGGGTGGGGGTGCCTCCGCGAGTCACGCTGTCCGTGTGGAGAGAGTTTCCCCCACCCGGATCGCATCTATCGATGCGATCCGACCTCCCCCGCAAGCGGGAGAGGTAGAGCGAGTCTGCGGCGTCTAAACCGGCAGCCCCTTCTGTTGCGCCAGCTCCTTCAGCGACACCTGCGGCCTTGCACCGATGTGCTGGATCACTTCGGCCGCCGCGAGCGCGCCGAGCCGGCCCGCATTTTCATAGCCCGCGTTGCGCACCAGGCCGAAAAGGAAGCCGGCAGCGAAGAGATCGCCGGCGCCTGTGGTGTCGACGAGCTTGTCGATCGGGAATGCCGGTGCGGCGACAACGCCATCCTTCGACGCCACCACGCAGCCCTTCTCGCTGCGTGTGACGACGCCGAGTTTGGTGTCGGCGCGGAGCTGTTTGAGCGCGCCTTCGAAATCCGAGGTCTGGTACAGCGAATGCAGTTCGGCCTCGTTGGCGAACACCAGGTCGACCGTGCCCTTCCGCATCAGATCGAGAAATTCGTCGCGATAACGATCCACACAGAACGAATCCGACAGCGTCAGCGCCACCTGGCGGCCGGCGCCATGCGCGATCGTCGCTGCCTTGACGAAGGCTTCCTTGGCGTTTTTGGGATCCCAGAGATAGCCTTCGAGATAGACGATGGCGGAGGCCGCGATCTGCGCCTCATCGATGTCCGATGGCGTGAGATCCTGCGCCGCGCCGAGATAGGTGTTCATGGTGCGCTCGCCGTCTGGCGTCACCAGGATATAGGAGCAGCCGGTGGCAGGGCCGGCCTCGGCCGCCCTCGTCTCGAAGGCGACGCCGGCGGCGCGGATGTCGTGGGTGTAGAGGCCGCCGATCTGGTCGTTCTTGACCTTGCCGATAAAGGCAGTGCGGGCGCCGAAACCGGCGACGCCTACGATGGTGTTGGCCCCGGAGCCGCCGCTCATCTCGGTCGCCGGACCCATGTCCTTGTAGATGGCTGCGGCACGGGCCTCGTCGATCAGCGCCATGCCGCCCTTGGCCATGCCGTGGCGGGCGAGAAAGCCCTCGTCGGTCTGCACCAGCACGTCGAAAATCGCATTGCCGATCCCGAGAACGTCATATTTCGCGTCAGTCATCGATTGCGTCCTGTTTACGGCGTTGTGCGAGCACGGCTAAGAAGGCTGCGGCCTACCAGATCGGCGTAGCGCCAGCAAGGCTACCGCGGCTGCTATAGGGTACGGATGATCCGCTCCTTTCTCACGGTATCGACGGGAACGCTGGCCTCGCGGCTGCTTGGCTTCGTGCGCGATTCCGCACTCGCCGCGCTGCTTGGCGCCGGCCCGGTGGCGGATGCGTTCCTGGCGGCGTTTCAACTGGTCAATGTGGTGCGGCGGCTGTTGACCGAGGGCGGGCTGAACGCGGCGCTGGTGCCGGCATGGCTGCGTATCCGCGAAACCGGCGGTGCGGTGGCGGCGGCAGCGTTCGCCGGGCGGGTGCTCGGGACCGTAACCGCCGCGCTGATCGTGGTCCCCGGGGTGCTGGCGATCGCCCTGCCTATGGTGATCACCGCGCTGCCCCCGGCATTTGCCGGAAACGAAACGCTGCGGCTTGCCGTCGACAATGGCCGCCTGATGCTGCCCTACCTAGCGTTCGCCGGCCCGGTCACCGTGATGATGGCGCTATTGAACGCGCAGGGCCGTTTCACGCTGACGGCGTTCTCGCCGCTGCTGTTCAACATCGCGCTGATAGCTGTCATGGCCGTGCTGCTGATCTCGCGGCAAGATGCGGCCGGAGCCGCGAACATCATCGCCGCAGCGATCGGCGTCGCCGGGTTGTTGCAACTTTCCATTCTGGCGCTGCTTCGTGGCGACGTCGTCGCGACGCCGCTGCACGTATCGTTCGACAAGGAGATACGCGGCTTTCTCAGCAAGGCAGCGCCGGGCATGATGGCCAGCAGCGCGCCGCAATTGCTTGTTGTGGTCGGCGCGATCATCGCCTCGTCATCTCCCGCGGCCGTATCCTGGCTCTATTTCGCCAACCGCCTGGTCGAACTGCCGCTCGGCATCGTCGGCGCCGCCATGGGCACGGTGCTGATCCCGGAACTGACACGCGCGGTGCGCGGCAACGACCACGCCGGCGTCGCGCACGCGGAATCTCGCGGGATCGAGCTTGCGGTCGGGCTGGCGCTGCCGGCAACGCTCGGGCTGATCGTGTTGAGCGAGCCGATCGTGCGGCTCTTGTTCGAGCACGGCGCCTTCACCGCCGATGACACCAAGGCCACCGCCCGCGCGCTGATGTGGCTGACGCTGGCGCTGCCTGCCCATGTGCTGGTGAAGGCGCTGTCGCCGGCCTTCTTCGCGCGCGAGGACACGATGACGCCGCTGATCGCCACGCTGAAAGGCGTGATGCTTTCGATCGCAGCCGCACTCCTGCTGGGACTTTGGTACGGCGCCGACGGCGTCGCAGGTGCGATTGCGCTTGGCGCGTGGAGCATGGCGTTCAGCCTGATCCACCGCGGCGCGGCGACGTTCGGGTTTTCGATCGACGGCGAGACGCGACGGCGGCTGCCCCGCATCGTGCTTGCCGCGCTTGCCATGGGCGCACTGCTGTGGCTTGCGACGCGGTCGCTGCCTGCCCTCACCCCGGACGCGCACGGGCTGGTGCAGGCCGTGCTGCTGCTCGCCGTAATCTCGGCAGGAATCGCGATTTATGGCCTGTTTCTGCAGATTTTCGGCGTCATCGGCTGGCGCGACGCGGTTAATACCATCAGGCAAAAACGCCCCGCCTGACTTGCGCGAACAGGCCTTTGCGTGGCAAACGACGGCGCGAAACAGGCATCCCCAGGGAAGCGGACTATGGCTTTTGTTGAACGGGTTTTTTCGGGCGTCCAGCCGACCGGTAATCTGCATCTCGGCAATTACCTCGGCGCGATCGTCAATTTCGTGAAGCTGCAGGAAACCCATAACTGCATCTATTGCGTCGTCGACATGCACGCGATCACGCAGGGCGTCGATGTCTGGGGCGGCCCGGCCGAACTGGCGCGCAACACCCGCGAGGTTACGGCGGCCTTCATCGCTGCCGGCATCGATCCGAACAAGCACATCGTGTTCAACCAGAGCCAGGTCACCGGCCATGCCGAGCTGGCCTGGATCTTCAATTGCGTGGCACGGGTCGGCTGGCTCAACCGCATGACGCAGTTCAAGGAGAAGGCCGGCAAGGACCGCGAGAACGCTTCCGTCGGGCTGTACGATTATCCCGTGCTGATGGCGGCCGACATCCTGTTGTATCGCGCCACCCATGTACCCGTCGGCGAAGACCAGAAGCAGCATCTCGAACTCTCGCGGGACATCGCGCAGAAGTTCAACAATGACTTTGCCGATTCGATCCGCGGCCACGGCTTCGATGACGGCCTGTTCTTTCCGCTGCCGGAGCCGCTGATCACCGGCCCCGCGACGCGGGTGATGAGCCTGCGCGACGGCACCAAGAAAATGTCGAAGTCGGACGCGTCAGACAATTCGCGCATCAATCTGACCGACGACGCCGATACCATCGCGCAGAAGATCCGCAAGGCGAAAACCGATCCGGAACCGTTGCCGTCGGAAGAAAAGGGGCTGGAGAACCGCCCCGAGGCCGACAACCTCGTCGGCATCTACGCGGCGCTGGCCGGCGTCAGCCCGCGGGATGTGCTGAAGGAGTTCGGCGGCGGACAGTTCTCCAGCTTCAAGAATGCGCTGGTGGAACTTTGCGTGGCCAAGCTCTCGCCGATCGCTTCCGAGATGAAGCGGCTGGTCGCCGATCCCGGGCATGTCGACAAGATCCTGGTCGACGGCGCCGATCGCGCACGCGTCCTTGCCGACGAAACCATGCGGGCGGCCAGGGATATCGTCGGGTTCGTCCGGAAGCCGTAGTACGAGTGGTTGACCCTCCCCTGGAGGGGAGCGTTAGATTCCATCGCCGCAGGAGCGAGGAACAGCGACGCCGCTTGTCGAAAGCGGCTGCGCCGTGGCACCATGCGTCGGTTTGGCGCAGCACCGGGACATGCATGACCACCCAGCGACGAAGCTATGAGACGGGTCACAAGCCAAAATGCCTTGTCATCGTTGACGACACCGCGGAGTGGGACCGCGCGGTCTACTATGCCAGCCGCTGGGCCATCCGGGTCGACGGCGGGGTGGTGATGCTGCGCATCATCGAAATCGAGGACCAGAACCAGCAATGGCTCGGGGTTGCCGACATCATGCGCGCGGAAGCCGAGGAAGCCGCCAATGAAGCGCTCGACCGCGCCTCCGGCCGCGCCAACGGCATCGCCGCCATCACGCCGGAGCGGGTGATTCGCGAGGGCGAACCGACCGCCCAGATCCTCGACGTGATCGACAAGGACGTCGACATTTCCATGCTGGTGCTGGCGGCCAATCCGGGCCCGGAAGGCCCCGGCCCGCTGGTCAGCATGATCGCGCAGGCCGCCGGTTCGTTCCCGATTCCCGTCGTTATCGTTCCCGGCGAACTAACCGATCCCGATATCGACGGCCTGTCTTGACGGCCTTAAGGCTTGATGCGCCAGCGGAATTGCTGATTTGCGGCCCTTGACCGTGCGTCCGCGGTCGCCATCTGCTATGGGAAGCCCACGCGCCGGCCTTGAACCGGCGACGCCGGAGAAAACCAATGTTCATTCAGACCGAAGCCACGCCCAATCCCGCCACCCTGAAATTCATTCCAGGCCGAACCGTGCTCGACACCGGCACGATGGAATTCGCCAACCGCGAAGCCGCCGCCCGCTCACCGCTCGCCGAGCGTTTGTTCGGTGTGCCCGGCGTCTCCAGCGTGTTCTACGGCTACGATTTCGTTACCGTGACCAAGGCGGATGGCGAATGGCAGCACCTCAAGCCCGCGATCCTTGGCGCCATTATGGAGCACTACATGTCCGGCGCGCCGCTGCTGGCGGACGGAACCGCCGGCAACGATGAGGCGGCGGATGAGGAAGGCGAATTCTTCAACGAGTCCGACGCCGAAACGGTGGCGACCATCAAGGACCTGATCGAGACACGGGTGCGGCCCGCAGTCGCCAACGACGGCGGCGACATCACCTTCCGCGGCTTCAAGGACGGCGTCGTCTATCTCAACATGAAGGGCGCCTGCGCCGGCTGCCCGTCGTCGACGGCAACGTTGCAGCACGGCATCCAGAACCTGCTCAAGCATTTCGTGCCCGACGTGGTCGAAGTTCGGCCGGTGTGATTGTACGCACGTCATTCCGGGATGGTCCGAAGGACCAGACCCGGAATCTCGAGATTCCGGGTTCGATGCGCTGCATCGCCCCAGAATGACGGCGGCGTGTGCTACGCCGCCTTCCCGATGCTGGTGGCCTCGGCCGCCGCGCGCTGCATGCCGACCGACATCTCGCTCGTCACCGCGCTTTGCTGCTCGACGGCGGCGGCCGTCGATGTCACGTATTCGCTGACATCCTGGATCGCCTTCTTGATCGAATTGAGGGCCGACACGACGTCGCCGGAGATGCCGTTGAGGTTGCCGATCTCATGCTCGATCTTGTCGGTCGCCTGCTTGGCCTGATTGGCGAGATTTTTCACCTCGGACGCAACCACCGCAAAGCCGCGGCCGGCCTCGCCCGCCCGCGCCGATTCGATGGTCGCGTTCAGCGCCAGCAGGTTGATCTGGCCGGTGATGGCGCCGATCAGTTGCACGATGCTGCTCATTGATTCGGAGGCCTCCGTCAGACGTTGCGCCTGCTGGTCGGCGGCCTCGACCCTGCCGACGGCCGTATGCGCGGTTTCCTTCGACTTCGCCATCGCCTCAGATATTTCGCGCACCGACACGTTCAGCTCCTCGGCGCCGGATGCAACCGAGTCCATCATGCTGCGAACCTTCTCGCTGCGCATCCGCGCGATCACCTGCGCGGTGGTGTCGGTGGCGTATTTGACCACCTTGTACGGCTTGCCGTTGAGATCGCGGATCGGATTGTAGGATGCCTGAATCCAGATCTGCCGGCCGCCCTTGCCGACGCGCTCGTACTCGCCCGACTGGAAATCGCCCCGATTGAGGCTGCCCCAGAACGCGCGATAGCCGTCGCTGTCGCGCTGGTCCTGCGGCATGAACAGGCTGTGATGCTTGCCCACGATCTCGGCCAGCGTGTAGCCGAGCGCGTTCAGGAAGTTTTCGTTCGCGGTCAGCACGTTGCCTTCCATGCTGAACTCGATGACCGCCTGCGACTTGCCGATCGCCTCGATCTGCCCGGCGAAATTCGCGGTCTTCAGCTTTTGCTCGCTGACGTCGGAGGCGAACTTGACCACCTTGAACGGCTTTCCGGTTTCGTCGAGGATCGGGTTGTACGAGGCCAATATCCAGACTTCCTTGCCGCCCTTGCCGATGCGCTTGTATTCGCCCGACTGGAATTCGCCGCGGGCAAGTTTCGCCCAGAATTCGCGATAGGCGGCGCTGTCGCGCTCGGCGGGCGTGACGAACATGGAATGATGCTTGCCCTTGATCTCGGCGAGCGGGTAACCCACCGCCGCGAGGAAATTGTCGTTGGCGGTGATGATGGTTCCGTCGAGATTGAACTCGATCACGGCCTGCGCGCGGCCGATCGCGTCGATCTTGCCGGCATCCTCCAGGCTGCGGATCTTGCGCTCGGTGATGTCGGTCGCGAACTTGACGACCTTGGTCGGCTTGTTGGCGTCATCCAGGATCGGATTGTACGACGCCTGGATCCACACTTCGCGCCCGCCCTTGGCGAGCCGCTTGTATTCGCCGGACTGATACTCACCGCGATTGAGCTTCGCCCAGAACGCTCGATAGTCCGGGCTGTCGCGGAGTTCGGCCGTGACGAGCATCTGGTGATGCTTGCCCACGATTTCGTCGAGCCGGTATCCCATCTTGTCGAGGAAATTCTGGTTGGCGGTGATAATCGTACCGTCCATATTGAACTCGATCACCGCCTGCGATTTGCCGACCGCGATCACCTGCGCCAGCGCATCGCGCGCGGTCGAGCTGCTCTTCCAGAAAGACATAAAAAATCCTTTCGTATCTGGGAACGAGCGTGGCTTGACCAGCCGAAGCGGCGCCGTCCGCAATCCCTTTGACCCGTAATTCCCCTGAAAATGAATGTCGCACCCCTTGGCTAATTCTTCGTTAAAACCCTTTAATTTCAATGACTTAGTATCACAGAAGTTGTGTCTTCCGCTCACGCTTCGGGGATCGGGAGCGAAATTTCGCTCTATCCGCGGGGTACGGAGCAGGCGTCCCGAATGCAGCGGCGGGCGGCAAATCACCGATGAAATCTTTCAATCGGCAGAGGAATCTCTAGGGTAGCCCGATGCTCATCCTCGCCATCGATACCGCGCTCGATGCCTGCGCCGCGGCCGTGCTCGACACCAGCGCAAGCAAGCTCATTGCGCAGGAATCGCAGCCGATGAAACGCGGCCACGCCGAAGCCCTGATGCCGCTGATCGCGCGGGTGATGAAAGCGTCTGGCGTCGCGTTTACCGCGCTCGACCGCATCGTTGCGACGACGGGACCCGGCAGCTTCACCGGATTGCGCGTCGGCCTGTCCGCCGCGCGCGGCATTGCGCTGGCCGCCGGCAAGCCGGTGGTCGGAGTGACGACACTGACCGCCTATGCCGCACCGATCGTCAGCGAGAATCGCGGCCATCCGGTCATATCGGCGATCGATGCGCGGCATGACCACGTCTACTATCAGGTGCTCGGCGGTGACGGCAGTTCCCTGGTCAAGCCGAATGTCGCTCCGATCGAGGATGCGCTCGGCGCATCGCGCTTCGGTGCGCCGTATCTCGTCGGTAACGCCGCACAGATTCTCGCCGACCGCTGGCTACCCGATGCGCCGCAGCCGTTCGAGATCAACCGTCAGCCCGCACCCGACATCGCGTGGGTGGCGTGGATGGGGGCCGCGGTCGATCCGGAGCGCTCGCCAGCGCGGCCGTATTACCTGCGCGCGCCCGATGCCAAGCCGCCAAGGGATCCACTGCAGGGTGCGCAACCATCGACATCATGATGAAATGGTTTTCTGACTGGTGGGACGGCGGCGTCCCCGTGGTGGAGCAGGCCGGCGCGCGCGATGCGGCGCGGCTGGCGCAGCTGCATGGCGCATCGTTTCACCGCGGCTGGGGCGAAGGCGAATTCGAGGTGATGCTGACCGAGCGCAATACGCTGGTCGATCGGCTCCGGTCAGGGCGCAAGGTGATCGGCTTTGCGGTGTCGCGCATGGCCGCCGATGAGGCCGAGATATTGTCGCTCGCCATCGATACGGCCCAACGTGGCCGCGGCCTGTCACGCAACCTCTTGATGACTCATCTCGGCCATCTCGCCGGGCGCGGCGTGCGCACCATCTTCCTCGAAGTCGAAGAAAATAATCAGCCGGCGCGACGGCTGTACGAATGGGCCGGATTCGGCGTCATTGGCCGCCGGGAACGCTATTATCAGCAGGCGGGCGGCGAACAATTGAATGCGCTTCTGATGCGACGCGACTTGTCGTAATATGCCTGTGGTGGCACAACAGCCCTGATTTGCCCTCCAAGGCCCCTGGACATCATGCCCGCACTTAAGTCCCCGTCCGCGCACAAGAATACCGGCATCGAGGCCCGCTGCGCCGCCACCGGCATGCGCATGACCGAGCAGCGCCGCGTGATCGCGCGCGTGCTGGCGGATTCGGTCGATCATCCCGACGTCGAGGAACTTTACCGGCGCTGTGTCGCGGTCGACGACAAGATCTCGATCTCAACGGTGTATCGCACCGTCAAATTGTTCGAGGATGCCGGGATCATCGAGCGACATGATTTCCGAGAGGGCCGGGCGCGCTACGAGCAGATGCCCGACAGCCACCACGATCACCTGATAAATCTGCGCGACGGCAAGGTGATCGAGTTCACCTCGGAAGAAATCGAGAAATTGCAGGCCGAGATCGCCCGCAAGCTTGGCTACAAGCTGGTCGATCACCGGCTTGAACTGTATTGCGTCCCGCTCGACGAAGACAAAACCTGATCCATGGCGTTTTCGCGTGACGTGGAACCGGTTCGCGTGGAGAAAACGCGTCAGGATAAAAATCCGAGTTTCGATCTCGTCATCTTCGATTGCGACGGCGTGCTGGTGGACAGCGAGGTCATTTCGTGCCGCGCGCATGCAGAGACGCTGACACGTCACGGCCATCCGATCACCGCGGAACAGGTGCTGAAGCGCTTCCTCGGCGTATCGGACCGCGAAGCGCGCCTGATGATCGAAGACGAGATCGGCCGCAATCTTCCCGACGATATTGAAGCGCAGATCAAGCAGGCCGCGTTGCAGCACTATGCGGGCGAGCTTGCAGCCATCCCATTCATCGACGAAGCAATCGCCTCGATCCGCCTCCCCAAATGCGTGGCATCGAGCGGCACGCCTGAGAAAATACGGCACGGCCTGACGCGCGCCGGCCTGTTCGATATTCTCGCGCCGCACATTTTCTCCGCCGTTCAGGTCGCGCGCGGCAAACCCGCGCCCGACCTGTTCCTGTTCGCCGCCGAGCAGATGAAGGCGCAACCGGCGCAATGCATCGTGATCGAGGACAGCGTTCCCGGCGTTACCGGTGGCTGCGCTGCCGGGATGACGGTGCTCGGCTTTCACGGCGGCAGCCATTGCACGCCTGGACATGCCGAATTGTTGCGCGCAGCGGGTGCCGCAATAACCTTCGACGATATGCGCAAGCTGCCTGACCTGATCGCGCAGCTTGGCTGAAGGACCGCCGGTCCTCCACTAGGCAACCTTGCCGCGAGTTAACTGGGCGCAAAATCCGCAAATGATAATTTCAGACAGACCTGCGTGAGGGGAGCGGCGCATTCCGAAATTTCCTGACAGGTGGACGTTGAAGACGGCGCTGCCGCTCTCGCTCGTTGTTGCGGTGGCCGCGCTTGCGCGAACCTGGCAGCTTTCACAAAACGATTTCGGCAGACAGTATTATGCCGCGGGCGTGCGCAGCATGCTGGATAGCTGGCACAATCTCGTCTTCAACTCGTTCGACCCCGCGGGCTTTGTCTCCATCGACAAGCCGCCGGTGGCGATCTGGCTGCAGGCCGCCAGCGCCAAACTGCTCGGCTTTTCCGGGCTTTCGATCCTGCTCGCCCAGGTGATGGCGGGATTGGCCGCGATCGTGATCGTTTATCTTCTGGTACAGAAATATTGGGGCAGCACAACAGGCGCAGTGGCCGCGCTGTTACTCGCGCTGAGCCCGGTCAATGTCGCCGTAGACCGTTCCAACAACACCGAAAGCTGTCTCATCCTGATGTTGCTGGCCGCCGCATGGCTCGCGATGCGGGCCGCCGAAACCGGCCGGCTTGCCCTGCTCTGCGCCGCGATGGCCGTGATCGGGATCGGCTTCAACGTCAAGATGGGAGCGGCGCTGGTGTTGGCGCCGGTGGTGGCGCTGGCGTTCAGCCTCGCGCGGCCGGGCGCTCCCGTAAGCTGGCATCTCGCCCGGCAGGCCATCGCGGGCGTCGTCCTCGTTGCCGTCTCGCTGTCATGGGCGGTCTTCTTCGATCTCGTCCCCGCAAAGGATCGGCCCTATGCCGGCAGCACCCGGCACAATTCCATGCTGGAGCTTGCGTTGGTGCACAACGGCACCGCCCGTTTCCTCGCCGCGCGCCCTGCTGATACCGCGAGTTCTTCGGCCGCCGTACCGGACGACACGGCGTCCGCAGGCACCGAAGTGCGGCAACCCGTGATGACTGACGACTCGCCGGTCGGTCCGCTCCGCCTGTTTCGGCCGAGGGCCGCCACGCAATTCGCCTGGATGCTTCCGCTCGCGCTTGCCGGCCTCGTGCTCGCCTGGTCGGAGGCTGCGGCTTCGCGCGCGCCGGCGTCACGCCGTATCAGCGCCGGCGTCTGGACCGGCTGGCTCGCGATGTACTGGATCGTGCTGAGCTTCGCGGGCGGATTGATCCATACTTACTACGTGGCCGTGCTGGGCCCGCCGCTGGCGGTGTTTTCCGGCATCGCCGTGTCAATGCTTTGGTCGCGATGGAAGACAGGCGAGCGCGAACGGATCTATCTGCCGCTGACGATATTGGTGACGGCCGCCTGGCAGGCCTATCTCTGCGTGGCGCAGTCCGGGACGATCGGATCTGGCTGGCTCAGCCTGACGTGGCTGACGTCACTGGCGATCTCAGTGATCTGCGCCGGCGTTCTCATTGCTCTCCCCCGGCAAAACCGATTGTCAAAGCTGTCCGCGGTCGCGGCCATTGCCGCGCTGCTTGTTCCGCCGATCCTGACCACGGCGAGCGTCGTTCTGCGGCGTCCGAATATCGCAGCGCCCGTCGCCAACATGAACGCGCTGCTCGCGCCATCCGAGATGCAGCATCTTGCATTGCGAGCGTCACGGCTGGAAGCGGCTCGCCAGAAGCTTACCGGCTACCTGATCGCCAATCGCGAGGCCGCGAACTTTCTCGTCGCGGTTCCCAACGCCAATGTCGCCGCTCCGCTCATCATCTCGACCGGGCTGCCGGTCATGGCAATCGGCGGCTATCTCGGCGACGATCCGATCCTGAAACCTGCGGATATCGAACGGCTGGTCTCGGACCGGAAGCTGCGCTTCGTGATGCTTGGCGGATTTACGCTGGCGCCGGCAAAGCAGGCGGCAGCACTGGCGCCGATCGCGGAATGGGTGCGCGCCAATAGCCGCCCCGTTGATCCGAAACTGTGGCGCCTGTCCGGCGCGCCGGGCGGGACGACGTACCGCATCAACCTCGGCGGCGAATGGGTGGAAGTTCCCGTGCCCGAATTGTTCGATCTCTGGGGAAAGGGGAACTAACGGGCCTATCCGTCATTCCGGGGCGCGAAGCGAACCCGAAATCTCGATATTCCGGGTTCGATGCTGGCGTATCGCCCCGGAATGACACCCCCAGCCCGCTGGATTTTCAGCGGTTTAGCCTATAATTAAGCCCCGCGCGCCGCCATTGGCGCCAGTCAAGCCCCAACACCCAAGGTTCCATGAAGCCGCCGCGCAAGCTGCACATCAAGTCATATGGCTGCCAGATGAACGTCTACGATGCGCAACGCATGGTCGACACGCTGGCGCCGGAAGGCTTTGTCGAGACAGCCAGCGCCGAGGATGCGGACCTGGTGATCCTCAACACCTGCCATATCCGCGAAAAGGCCTCCGAGAAGGTCTATTCGGAACTCGGCCGGCTGCGTGTCGCCAAGGATGAGGCCGCGCGCCATGGCCGCGAGATGCGCATCGCGGTCGCCGGCTGTGTCGCGCAGGCCGAGGGCGAGGAGATCATCCGCCGCGCGCCAACGGTTGACGTCGTGGTCGGACCGCAGAGCTATCATCATCTGCCGCAATTGCTGGCGCGCGCCAAAAGCGAGGGCCGTGCGCTGGAAACCGAATTCCCGGTCGAGGACAAGTTCGGTTTCCTTCCCGCCCCCAAGCCGGACGCGATCCGCGCCCGCGGCATTTCCGCTTTCGTCACCGTGCAGGAAGGCTGCGACAAGTTCTGCACCTTCTGCGTGGTTCCTTATACGCGAGGCGCGGAGGTCTCGCGCCCGGTGGCGAAGATCGTCGACGACGTGAAGCGGCTCGCCGATAACGGCGTGCGCGAGATCACGCTGATCGGACAGAACGTCAACGCCTATCATGGCGAAGGTCCGGACGGACGGACCTGGCCGCTCGGCAAGTTGTTGCAACGGCTCGCCGAAATCGAGGGCATCGTGCGGCTGCGCTATTCGACCAGCCATCCCCGCGATGTCGACGATTCGCTGATCGCGGCGCACCGCGACCTGGCGGCGCTGATGCCGTTTGTCCACCTCCCGGTGCAATCCGGCTCGGACCGGATACTGGCCGCCATGAACCGCAAACATACCGCCGATGATTACCGCCGGGTTATCGACCGATTCCGCGCCGTACGCCAAGATATTGCTTTTTCATCGGATTTTATCGTGGGTTTCCCCGGCGAAACCGAGGAAGAATTTTCTGCGACCCTCGCGCTTGTCATGCAAATCGGATACGCTGCAGCCTATTCGTTCAAGTATTCGCCGCGGCCAGGCACGCCGGCGGCGGACATGCAGGAGACGGTGTCAGCGGCAGAAATGGACGAGCGATTGGTGCGACTCCAGGAATTGATCGACAGCCAGCAATCGGCCTTCAACAAGGCCCTGATTGGCAACACCGTCGATGTGCTGTTCGAACGCGCGGCGCGCAATCCAGGCCAGATCGTCGGCCGTACCGCCTGGCTGCAGCCCGCGCATGTGTTCGCCGCGCCAGACATTATCGGGCAGGTGCTGCCTGTCTCGATTGCGAGCCTCGAACGTTACAGCCTGCTTGGCGAACTCGCGGGCGCCACCGCGCCGTGCGCACCTGCAACGCTTTCCGCCAAATCCCTTCAAGAAGCCCGGGGAGCCTGAACCCTTGCCAAAAAGTGCATCGGATTCGTCTTCGCTCGCTCCCAGCCGCAAATTTGACCGCGACATGCAAATTCCGCCCGAGACCCAGGTCGTCATCGACTTCGACGACAACCGCGCCGCTTCGGCGCTGGTCGGCCCCTATGGCCAGAACCTGGCGCTGGTCGAACGGCGGCTCGGCGGCGTCGTCGCTTCCCCCGGC
>Ga0081540_1002771_pt1 | contig 14217 bp, 8 predicted proteins | sample TabmetS2T1R1_FD_71024 | JGI IMG/M metagenome (GOLD analysis project Ga0081540, IMG submission 71024) | Tabebuia heterophylla rhizosphere microbial communities from the University of Puerto Rico - S2T1R1 | ecosystem: Host-associated > Plants > Roots > Rhizosphere ... | reverse complement strand
CGACATCGGCGGCGCCACCCACGGCGCCTACAATCCGGATGCCACCGAAATCTATCAGGAAGGCATCCGCGTTCCCCCGATCAAGCTGTATGAGGCCGGCAAGCCGCGCGAGGATCTGCTCGATCTGCTCGCGCTCAACATCCGCAACCCCCGCGAATTCCGCGGCGATCTGGCGGCGATGCTCGGCGCAGCGCATCTCGGCCAGCGGCGGCTGTCGCGGCTGTTTGCCGAATTCGGCGCGCCCGTCGTGGAGGCCGCGATCGAGGCCATTCTCGATGCCGCCGAGCAGCAGGCCCGCGCCGTGGTCTCGACCTGGAAGGACGGCGTGTTTTATGGCGAAGCCTTCCTCGATGATGACGGCCATGGCCGCAGCGATATACGCATCGCGGCGAAGGTGACCAAGAAGGGAAGCGACGTCGAGGTCGATCTGTCCGCATCCGATCCGCAATCAACGGCCTTTGTGAACTCCTCGCATGCCAACATGCAGGCGGCCGTCGCGATGGCCTTCGCCTATCTGATCGACCCCGATATTCCGAAGAACGACGGCGCGCTGCGGCCGCTGAAGGTGATTGCGAAACAAGGCACCATCGTATGGGCCGATCCGGGCCGGCCGGTGACGCTGTGCACCAGCCATCCCTCCAACGAGATCGTCGAAGCCATCGTGAAAGCGCTGTCGGCATCCTGTCCGGAGCGCGCAATGGCCGGATGGGGACGCCGCTTCCGCATCGCCATCCAGGGTGAGAACCCGCGCAACGGCCGCAATTTCATCTGGCATATGTTCCAGGCCCGTCCCGGCGGCGGCGCATCTTCCGGCGGCGACGGCTATTCCTCGATCGGCGAGTGGCACAGCGTGGGCGGATTGAAATTCGGCAGCATCGAAGTCGCCGAAGTGCGATTTCCGCTCTACTTCCGCCAGCACGAATTCCGTCCCGGCTCCGGCGGCGACGGGCAATTCCGCGGCGGGCTCGGCGTCTCCCTCGACATGGTGCTGGAGACGGAAAAGCCCGCGCTCGGCAACACCGCGGGCGAGGGCGTGCGCCACGGCCCCTGCGGCATGCTGGGCGGCGAGGACGGCGTGCCGCATCGCTATCGCCTGCTGTCGAAAGGGCGTGCGCCGCGCGAGCTGCGCACCAAGGAAGTCGGCATCGAACTGCATCCAGGCGACTGCCTGGAGATTCGCTCCTCCGGTGGCGGTGGCTGGGGGCCGCCGGCAAAACGCACGGCGGCGGCGCGCCAGCACGATGAAGAGCAGGGCCTGACGGCCGATCCATCGGCGGAGTTTCGGTCCTGACCATGTACACAATCGGCGTAGACGTCGGCGGCACCTACACGGACCTCGTCGCGTCAGATGAGAGCGGGCGCACAGTATTTGCCAAATCGCCGTCGACGCCGGCGGACCAGTCGCTCGGCGTGATGGCCGGTCTGGACGAGCTGGCGAAACGGCTTGGCGTGACGCGCGCGGACATGCTGGCAAATACGGATCGTCTCGTGCACGGCACCACGGTTGCGACCAATGCGCTGCTCGAGCGCAAGGGCGCCAAGGTCGCGCTGCTCACCACCGAAGGCCATCGCGATGTCCTGGAAATGCGCGAGGGGCTGAAACCCGATCGTTATGACCTGCGCTCGCCGCCGCCGGAGCCGCTGGTGCCGCGCGAGCGCCGGCTCGGCGTGCGGGAGCGGTTGAAGGCCGACGGAAGCGTTGTGATCCCCTTTGATGCGCGCTCGCTGGATGCGGCGATCGACGCGGCGAAGGAGTCCGGTGCGACTTCGATCGCGGTGTGTTTCCTGCACGCCTATCTCAATCCCGCGCATGAACTCGCCGCGGTCGAGCGCTTGCGCGCGGCGATGCCCGATGTCACGGTGTCGCGCTCCAGCAACGTGCTGCCGCAGATCAAGGAATATGAGCGCGTCTCGACCACCGTGGTGAACGCCTATGTTGAGCCGGTGCTGCGGCGCTATCTGACCAATCTGGAAAAGCGGCTCATCGAGGCCGGCTTCAAGGGCAGTCTCTTCATCGTGCTGTCGCATGGCGGCATGGCGCCGGTGGAAGAGGCGGCGCGGCTTGCCGCGGGCACCGTGCTGTCAGGCCCCGCGGGCGGCGTGTCCGGCGGCCGGCGCTGCGCTGACCTTGTCGGGATCGCCGATCTCGTGCCGTTCGACATGGGCGGCACCTCGACGGACATTTCGCTGATCGCGGAAGGACACGCCTCGCTTTCGGCCGACGGCATGCTGGCAGGACAGCGCATCGCACTGCGCAGCCTTGATATTGCCAGCATCGCGGCCGGCGGCGGCTCGATTGCCAGCGTCGATGGCAGCGGCACGCTGCGCGTCGGTCCGGAAAGCGCGGGCTCCGTGCCGGGCCCGGCCTGCTATGGCAATGGCGGCACGGCGGCAACCGTCACCGATGCCAATGTCGTGCTCAGCTATCTCGACGCTTCCGCCTTCATGGGTGGCGCGCGTCCGCTCGATCGTGCGGCGGCGGAAGCCGCGGTCGATCGCGTCGCGACAGCGCTTGGTCTAACGCGGCTGGAAGCCGCCGCCGGCATCTATCGCATGATCAATTTGAAGATGGCCGACGGCATCCGCCTGATGACGCTTCGCCGCGGCGTCGACCCGCGCAAATTCGCGCTGCTCAGTTTTGGCGGCGCCGCAGGCCTGCATGCGGCCGAGCTCGCGCGCGAGCTCGAGATCAAGCGCATAATCGTGCCGACGGTCGCCTCCGTGCTGTCGGCCTGGGGCATGCTGACCTCCGATCTTCGCTATGAAGTCAGCCGCACCCACTATGGAGCAGGCGGCCGCATCACGGCGGACGAGGTGCGCGCGCTATTCGCCGAGCTGCAGAAACAGGCCGAGGGCCGGCTGCGCGGCTGGTTCAGCGGGCCGATCCGCATCGAGCGTTCCGCCGAAATGCGCTATGGCGAGCAGATTTTTGAGATCGACGTGTCGCTCGACGGGCTCGACTGGAACGCGCCGTCGCTGGTCGATGCGATCGAAGACCGCTTCCACCGCCGCCACGAAGAGCTCTACACCTATTCCTCGCCCGGTCAGGAAGTCGTGTTCGTCAACGCCCGCGTCGCCGCCGTCGGCGAAGTGTCGCAGCGCTGCGAGGGCGCAAAGGCCGCCGCGCAGGCATCAGCCTGCAAGCCGGAAGGGACGCGCAAGGCCTGGTTCGGCGGCTGGCGCGATATTCCCGTCTATGCCTTCGACAAGCTGCAGCCGGGCCATTGTCTCGAAGGTCCCGCGATCATAGAAGCCGAGACTACGACGGTGCTGGTCGATAGCGGCGACCGCGTCAGCGTGAACGCGCTGGGTTGGCTCGACATCACGCTGCGCTAGGTATTGCTCTTACCCTCTCCCCTTGTGGGAGAGGGTCGCTTCGCGGAACGCGAAGCGGGGTGAGGGGTCTCTATCCGCGGAGACAGACCCCTCATCCGTCGCGGACTTCGCATAGCCGATGCAAAGCATCGGCGTTCTTAAGGACTGGCGGCCGAAGGCCGCCTATGGCCACCTTCTCCCACAAGGGGAGAAGGGAAGGAAAGCGAATTCGCTAGACGCTAGCGCTTCGCTTGCCCGTAGTTCAGCAGCCCGCCCTTGCTCTTCGCCGGATGCGCGCGCAGGCCTTCCTCGTTGGGCTCGGTGCCCCAGCCCGGGCGATCGGGAATGACGAGATGGCCGTCGACATATTCCGGCACATGCGTGAACAACTCATGATCCCAGGCCAGCCGGTCGATGTCGGTCTCCATGATGCGCAAATTCGGCACCGCCGCGCAGAAATGCGCGTTCATCATGCTGCAGAGATGGCCGTAGAAATTATGCGGGGCGACGTTGACCTCGTAATGCTCAGCGGCGGCGGCGATCTTCATGGATTGCCACACCCCGTTCCAGGGCGTGTCGATGATGGCGACGTCCATCGCCTGCTCGCGGAAATAGGGCAGGAACTCGCGCAGGCCCAGCAACGTCTCGCAGGATGAGATCGGATGCTTGCTTTGACGGCGGATATAGCCGAGCGCCTCAGGATTAAAGGTATCGATCTCGACCCAGAACATGTCCATCTCGGCGATGGCGCGCAGGATCTTCAGATAGCCTTCGGTCTTGGCGTTGAAATTGAGATCGAGCAGGAGGTCGATGTCGGGGCCGGCACCGGCGCGGATCGCCTCCAGGTGCATGCAGAGATTGCGCAGCACCGTGCGGTCGACATTGATCTCGGGCTGGAACGGCGAGCCGAAACCGGGCCGCCAGCCCGCAGGCTTGCCGTCGGTGTAGACGAAGATGTTGGTCTTAAGCGCGGTGAAACCCTTTTCGCGCACCTCGTTGCCGATCGCCTTGACGCCGTCGAGGCTGGTGATCGGCGGCTTGTACCAGTCGGGATGATTGATGCGCCAGGTTGCACAATGCGACCAGTATACGCGCACGCGGTCGCGGATCTTGCCGCCGAGCAGTTCGTAGCAGGGCACGCCCAGCGCCTTGGCTTTCACGTCGAGCAGCGCGTTCTCGATCGCGCCGAGCGCCAGCGCCACCACGCCGCCGGCGGCGGGGCGCGTTGCGGAAAAAAGCTCGGCATAGATGCGCTCGTGATGGAAGGCGTTCTTGCCGACTACGCGCGCCGACAGCCGTTCGATCGCTGCAGTCACGCCCGGCGCGCCAAAGCCTTCGTCGTATTCGCTCCAGCCGACGATGCCGTCCTCGGTGACAATCTTCACAAAATGGTAGTTGCGCCAGCCGGCATCGCAGGAGAAGGTTTCGACACTTTTGACGGTGGTTTTCTTGCTCATGTTTCCGGCCCGGTCGTTTGCGCATGTTTTTCAAATCCATAGACGGTTGATATCCGCTCCACAACCGCGCGCGCGGTCTGCGTTCTCTGCATCTGCGCATGCGAAATTCGCGCGAACGGTAATTCCGCGAAGCGGAACAAAATTCCGCTTGCATCGCATGAGCGGCAAGGTTTGATGGATGCCAACAACAAGATCCGGGCGACGGAACAATTGATCGCTCGGCAACGGGGAGACGTGATGGCAGCGTTGTCGCACCTGCGAGTTGTCGAGATCGGAAGCTCGCCGGCCGCAAGTTATTGCGCACGATTGTTCGCGGATTTCGGCGCTGACGTGCAGAAGGTCGAGCCTACCTCAGGCGATCCGCTTCGCCGCGCTGCGCCGCTGACGCCAAAAGGGCAGAGCGCATGGTTCGCCTTCCTCAATTTCAACAAGTCCAGTGTCGCGCTCGGCGCCAATGACGCAGATGCGTCGTCGCGGGTCGCCGACCTGATTGTTTCTTGTGACGTCCTGGTTGACGGCCGCGACATCGATGCGGCGGATTGTCCCGCGCTCGACCTTGCGGAGCTGAAGCGCAGCCACCCCGGGCTCATCCATGTCGAGACGAGTTGGTTCGGCCATCACGGCCCCTACGCCGAATTTGCCGCGACCGACGCCACCATCCGCGCGTTGACCGGGCTTATAAAGCTGGTCGGACCGGAAGAGGGGCCGCCGATGCACGCGCCGGATTTCCAGACCGGCATTTTGGGCGGCCTCTGGGGATTCATCGCGGCGGCCTCGGCCGTGCTCGGCCGCTTGCGCGACGGACGAGGGCGCACCAGCCAGCTGAGCATCTTCGAAGCCAGCATCGCGGTCACTGAATACATCATGTTCGAGTCGTTTCTGCGCGGTGACATCATGCGGCGGATCGGCGTCAACCGTTTCTGGCCGACCTTTCCGGTCGGCATCTACGAAACCAGGAAAGGCTGGCTCGGCGTCACCACGGTGACCCCGGCGCAATGGCGCGCCTTCTGCGAGATGCTTGGGCTGTTCGATCTGCGCGACGACAAGACGCTGTTTCTTGGCGTCGACCGGCTGCAGCATGTCGAGATGATCGAGGGAAAAATCCTGCCGCGACTGAAACAGCGCACGGCGCAGGAGTGGTTTGCCGAAGCGCTGCGGCGAAAAATCCCGATCGTGCCGGTGCCGGAGATCGCCGATCTGATTGCAGACGAAGAGAAGCGGGCGCGCGGCGCGATTGTGCCGATCGAGATCGGCGAAGAGCGCGGCTGCACGGCGGGCTCGATGCAACGGCTGACCGGCACGCCGCCGCAGCGGGGCGGCAAGGTGCCTGCGATCGGCGAGCGACGGTCGGACGCTGCAATTAGGCCAGCCGAGCGGATGCCGGCGCCCGCTGCGGGTACTGCCAACAGCCTTCCGCTCGCGGGCATTCGCGTGGTCGATTTCTCGATGGGGTGGGCCGGGCCGATCTGCACCCGCACGCTCGCCGACCTCGGCGCCGACGTCATCAAGATCGAGGCCATTCAGTATCCGGACTGGTGGCGCGGCGTGGACCGGCGGCCGGCCTATGTGCTGGACAAGCAGTACGAAAAGACCGTGCGCTACTGCATCATGAACCGCAACAAGCGCGGCATTACCCTCGACCTGACGCGGCCGCAGGGGTTTGACCTCGCCAAGCGCCTGATCGCCGATGCGGATGTTGTGGTCGATAACTATTCCGTCGAGGTGCTGCCCAAACTCGGTCTCGGCTATGACGTGCTGAGCAAGCTCAATCCGAAGCTCGTGATGATGTCGATGTCGGCGTTCGGCGCCGGCAGCGCATATCGCGACTGCCGCGCCTATGGCTCGACCCTGGAGCAGGGCTCGGGCCTGCCCAGCGTGATCGGCAATCCCGATGGCCCGCCGGTCATGAGCCACACGGCGTTCGGCGATGCCGTGGGCGGGCTGAACGGCTGCGCGGCGGTGCTGACCGCGCTGATCAATGCGAAGCTGACGGGCCAGGGCCAGTTCATCGACCTTGCGCAGATCGAATGCATGATGCCGTTTGCCGCGCCCTGGATCATTGCGCATTCGATCGACGGCAAGGCGCCGTCACGATATGGCAACCGCCATCCGGATTTCACGCCGCACGGCTGCTTCCGCTGCGCTGGCGAGGACAACTGGATCGTGGTTGCGGTTTCCGATGATGCGATGTGGCCAAAGCTTTGCAGGCTGATAGGCCGCGAAGATTGGGCTGACGATCTTTCATTGCAGACGGCGGTCGGGCGGCGGAAGATCGAAAGCGAGATCGAGGCGGCGATCACGCAATGGACTTCGACGTGCCTGCCTGATGATGCGATGAATGCCTTACAGGCCGCCGGCATCGCCTCCGGCGCGGCGCGGCTGCCGATCGACCTGCTGAAAGACCCGCATCTCGCGGCGCGGGGCTTTATCCAGGAGATCGATCGCGCCTTCATCGGAAAACATCCACAGCCGTCGTTGCCGTTCCGCGAGGGCGAGAAGCCGCTTCCGGTCCGCAGCGCGCCGCCGACGCTCGGTGAGCACAACCGCGAAATCCTTGTTGGCCTGCTTGGCCTGTCGGAAACCGAGATCGAGCAGCTCACGCGCGATGGCATCATCGGAACCGAGATGCTGATGGAGGAAGAGCTCGTGAAAGAGAAGAAGCGGGCGGCAGGCTGATGGCGGCTCGCCCGGCACAGCGCGGACAGAATGGCGGCGGCTCCCAGCCGCTGATGTCCGTGCGTGGCCTCGGCATTCGCTTCAAGACTTCGCAGGGTGTCTGGCAGGCGACCCGCAAGATCGATTTCGACATCGCGCCCGGCGAACGCGTCGGTATTGTCGGCGAAAGCGGCTGCGGCAAGACCATCACCGGGCTCTCCATCCTGCGGCTGCTGCCGAACAATCTCGCCGGCCTCGACGGCTCGATCATGTTCGACGGTATCGATCTTGCCGGCTGCAATGCCAGGAAAATGCGCGACATCCGCGGCCGGCGCATCGCCATGATCTTTCAGGAGCCGATGAGCGCGCTCGACCCGGTCTTCACCGTCGGGCACCAGATCGCCGAGACACTGCGCATCCATACCGGCGCGAGCCACGAGGAGGCGAGGGCGAAAACGCTCGACATGCTGCGCCGGGTCGGCATTGCCTCGCCCGAGCGGCGGATCGACGACTATCCGCACCAGCTCTCCGGTGGCATGCGCCAGCGCGTCATGATTGCCGCGGCCCTGATCTGCGGGCCGCAGCTTTTGATCGCGGACGAGCCGACCACAGCGCTCGATGTCACCGTGCAGGCGCAGATCCTGGAGCTGCTGCGCGAGCTCAGTGAGACCTCCGGCACCGCGCTGATGTTGATCACCCACGACCTCGGCGTGGTGGCGGAAACCTGCACCCGCATGATCACGATGTATGCGGGCGAAGTGATCGAGGACGCCGCAGTCGATGACGCCCTGGTCAAGCCGTTGCATCCCTATACCTCGGGCCTGTTGCGCTCGCTGCCGCATCTGAGCGAGCGGCGCGGCAAGCTCGCATCGATTCCCGGCCGGGTGCCCTCGATCATGGACATGCCGAACAGCTGCCGCTTCAAGGCGCGCTGCCCGCATGCGATCGATGCTTGCAGTGCCGAGCAGGAGCTGCGCAATGCCGGCGGCGGCCGCAGGGTGCGCTGCGCCCGTTTTGCCGATCTTGATCTGCCGGGCGCGCTGCAGCATGCGGCTTCGGCTCCGATCGCAGCCATGGTGGCGCAGTCATGACAGCGGCAGACGCCATCGTCTCGGTGCGCGACCTGCAGGTGCGCTTCCAGACCACCGACCGCCGCGCGACGGTGAAGGCGGTCGACGGCGTCAATTTCGACGTCCGCCGCGGCGAGACCTTCGGCATCATCGGCGAGTCCGGATCGGGCAAGACTACGATCGGCCGTACGCTGGTGTTCCTGTTGAAGCCCAGCGCAGGCGAGGTCCTGCATGGCGGTATCGATCCGCTGGCGCTGCCGCGCAAAAAATTCCAAAACCATCGCCGCGACTACCAGATCATCTTTCAGGACCCGAACGCCGCGCTCAACCCGCGCATGAGGATTTTGTCGTCCGTGCTGGAGCCGCTGGAGCTGGCGGGTGAGGGGACAAGATCGGAGCGGTTGGCGCGGGCGCGCGAGGCGCTCGATCGGGTCGGCCTGCCCTCCGAGATCGGTGAGCGGTATCCGCACCAGCTCTCCGGCGGCCAGAAGCAGCGCGTGGTGATTGCCCGCGCACTGACCTTGCGCCCAAAGCTGATCGTCTGTGACGAAGTGGTGGCGGCACTCGACATGTCGATCCGCGGCGACGTGCTCAATCTCTTTGCCGATCTGCAGCGCGAGTTTGGGCTAACTTACGTCTTCATCACCCACGATCTCGCCGTGGTCTCGCATATCAGCGAGCGGGTCGCGGTCATGTATCTCGGCCGCTTCGTCGAGCTCGGCCCGACTGAAAGCGTCTCGGCACGTCCGCTGCATCCCTATACACAAGCACTGCTGTCGGCCGAACCGCGGCCGCTGCCGTCATCGATGCGCGGCGGCGAGCGCGTCGTGCTGGAAGGCGAAATCCCGAGCCCGATCGACCCGCCATCCGGCTGCCGCTTCCGCACCCGCTGCCGCTATGCGCAAGATGTCTGCGCCGCGAAGACGCCGGACTGGCGCGAGCTGATGTCCGATCATTGGGTTGCCTGCCACTTCGCCGACCGTCCGAATTTTTCACCGAACTGAACCGATCCGCCCGAGGAGAAAACCATGACAGGGACCACGCGACGCGAGCTGATGGCGCTGTTGACGGGTGCAGCCGCTGGCGTTGCGCTTGGAGGCCGGGCCTTCGCGCAAACCACGCCGAAACGCGGCGGCATCTTGCGTATTTCGGCGCCGGCCAATCCCTCCAGTCTCGATCCCACCACGGGCGGCGCGGGCTCCGATCACGCCTTCCTGTTCACGATGTACGACACCCTGACCGAATGGGAATTCGAGACGCTCAAGCCGAAGCCGGGCCTTGCCGAGAGCTGGAAATATACTGATCCGACGACATTCGTGATGAACATCCGCGCCGGCGTCACCTTCCACGACGGCACGCCGCTCGATGCGGAGGCGGTCAAATTCAATCTCGACCGCAACAAGAGCGATCCGAAGTCGAACATCAAGGCCGATCTCTTGTCGGTCGATACGATCGAAGTCACCGGCCCGATGCAGGTGACGCTGAAACTGAAAAATCCCGACAGCGCGCTGCCGGGCATCCTGTCCGATCGCGCCGGCATGATGGTGTCACCGAGCGCGATCAAGGCAAGCGGCGCCGGCAATGTCGCGCGCACGCCAGTCGGCGCCGGCGCCTACAGTTTTGTCAGCTGGGCCGACGGCGAGCGCATCGTGGTCAAGCGCAACGAAAAGTACTGGAAGCCGAACCGGCCCTATCCCGATGGCATCGAGATATCGATCATCCCGGAACTCGCAACCGGCGCGCGCTCGGTGACGGCAGGCCAGAATGACCTGATGTATCAATTGCCGCCGCGGCAAAAGGCGATCCTGGAACGGGCCAGCAGCATCAAGCTGGTGAATGGGCCGACGCTCTATGTGTTCCAGATCTTCCTGAACTGGGCAAAACCGCCGTTCGACGACATCCGGGTGCGCAAGGCCTTCAATTTCGCGATCGACCGCGTGGCCTTTGTGAAGGCCGCACTCGCCGGCCTTGCCGAGCCCGCCTACATGAACCTGCCGAAGGCGCATTGGGCCTATGACGCGTCGGTCGCCGAGCTCTATCCCCATAACCCCGACATGTCCCGGAAGCTGCTCGCGGAGGCGGGCCACAAGGACGGGCTTGCGATCGAACTTGTCGGCTATCCCGACCAGGATTCGGTGCAGCGCCAGGAAATTTTGATCGAGATGTTCCGCAAGGCCGGCATGGATGTGAAGTTCAGGAACGCGCCGATCGCGGAATCCTCCGCCGCCTTCTTCGGCGCGGAGAAGCGTGGTTCCGGCATTCTCGCGGCATGGACCGGACGTCCCGATCCGAGCCTGACCTATTCGCTGATGTTCACCAAGGACGCCTATTATAATGGCGGCCGCGCGGCGGTGCCGGCGGAGCTGGAAGCCGCAATCAGGGAGTCGCGCGCCTCCGAGGATATCGAGCTGCGCCGCAAGGCATTCTCCACCGTGCAGCGGCTCGTGATGGAAAACGCCTTCGTGGCGCCGCTTGCGTTCCAGTTCGAGCTCGTCGCCATGAACAAGAAGGTGCAGGGCTATAAGCCCAACCTGCTGGGCAAGCCCAAATACGATGATGTCTGGCTCGAGAGTTAGTCGATGGCGCGACGCAGTCCGGCACGGGTGATCGGCGGCCGCCTCTTGCAGGCGTTGCCGGTCATACTGCTTGCGACATTCATCGTGTTCGCGCTGTTGAAACTCGTGCCCGGCGACATCGCGGTGACGCTGGCCGGCGACAACGCGTCGGACGCCCGCATCACCGAGATCAGGAAGATTTACGGTTTGGACCGGCCGTTCCTGGTGCAATATGGCGCGTGGCTCGCCAAGGCTGCGCAAGGCGATCTTTCGCAATCGCTGCTGACGGGCGAGAAGGTCGCAACTTCCATCGGCCGCGCCTTTCCCAATACGCTGCTGATCGTTGTCATTGCGCTGATCCTCGCGCTCGTCACAGGCATCCCGATGGGCGTGGTCGCGGCGATCAAGCCGAACGGCTGGGTAGACAAACTCGTGAGCGCCATCGCCTCGCTCGGCGTCGCCATTCCCGGTTTTTGGCTTGCGATGATCTTGGTCGCGGAAATCTCGCTGAAGCTGAACTGGCTGCCGGCAACCGGCGCAAAGTCCTTCGCGGTCTCGCCGTGGGAGGCGATCCGGCATGCGTTGCTGCCGGGTATCGCGATTGCTGCCTACGGCATGGCCGAGGTGGCGCGGCAGCTGCGGGGATCGCTCCTGGAGGTGCTGTCGTCGCAATATGTGCGGACGCTGCACGCCAAGGGGTTGTCGATGAACCGCATCCTCTGGCAGCACGGGCTGAAGAATGTCGCGGTCAACCTCTTCACCATCATCAGCGTGCTGGTCAACCGCATGCTGGCGGCTACCGTCGTCATCGAGGCGGTGTTCGCCATTCCCGGCATGGGCAGTCTGATTGTGCGCGGCGCCATCCAGCGCGATTTCCCGATCGTGCAGGGCGTCGTGTTCGCCATGGTGATTGTCGTGATCCTGGTCAACCTGATCGCCGATCTGCTCTGCGCTGCGGTCGATCCGAGGATCGAGCAATGACGGATTTGGCGCTCACGGCTCCGCGTTTGCAGGCCCAGCCGACGCGCCTTCGTCGCTTCTTCCGCTGGCTCGCCGGCGACCTCCGCGCTGCGCTGGCGCTGCTCGTGTTGCTGATGCTGGTCATGGTCGCGATCGGTGCGCCCTGGATCGCGCCCTATGCGCCGACCGCACAGGACGTCAACAACATGCTGGCCCCGCCCGGCGCAGGGCATCTGCTCGGCACCGACGATCTCGGCCGCGACATCTTCAGCCGCCTGATCTACGGTGCACCGGCCACCGTCTATGCCAGCGTGCTCGCCGTGAGTGTTGCCGTTGCCATCGGCCTGCCCGTCGGGCTTGTCGCCGGCTTCTTCGGCGGCTGGACCGACGACATCATCAGCCGGATCATTGACACCTTCTTGTCCTTCCCGGCCATCGTGCTCGCCATCGCCGTGACCGGCGCGCTCGGCATTGGGCTGACCAATGGCATGATCGCGGTCGGTATCGTGATGTTCCCGGCGCTGGCGCGGATCGTGCGGGCGCGCACCCTGATCGTGCGCCAGGAACTCTATGTCGATGCCTCCAGATGCTTTGGCGCGCCGGCCTGGCATATCCTGTGGCGGCATGTGCTGCCGAATTCGCTGCCGCCGGTCATCGTGCAGGTGACGCTGCTGCTTGCCGCAGCTCTATTGGCCGAGGCCAGCCTCAGCTTCCTCGGCCTCGGCATCCAGCCGCCCAACCCGAGCTGGGGCGCCATGCTGGCCCGCGCCTACCAGTATATGGAGATCGCGCCGGAGCAGATGTATGCGCCGGGGCTTGCCATTCTGGTGGTCTCGCTGGCATTCAATGCGCTCGGGGAATCCCTGCGCATCGTGCTCGATCCCACGATGAAGGATCGCTGAGACGGAACGACCAATGCCTTTCAAGAAGCTCCTGATCGCCAATCGCGGCGAGATTGCCATCCGCATCGCGCGCGCCGCTGGTGAGGCGGGCCTTGCCTCGGTCGCGATCTACCCGGCGGACGATGCCGCCTCGCTGCATGTGCGCGCGGCGGACGAGAGCCACGAAATTCCGGGCCGCGGCGCGCGGGCCTATCTCGATATCGAGGCGGTCATCGCAGCCGCCAGGGCGGCCGGCTGCGATGCGCTGCATCCCGGCTACGGTTTTCTCAGCGAGAACGTCGCACTCGCCCGGCGATGTGCGGAGGAGGGTGTTACCTTCGTCGGGCCGTCGCCATCAGCGCTGGAGTTGTTCGGCGACAAGGCCAAGGCAAAGGCGCTGGCCGGGAGCTGCGGCGTGCCTGTTATCGATGGCACGGAAGGCCCGACAACGCTGGAGGAGGTGCGCGCTTTCCTCGGCGCGCATGGCGCGGTCATGATCAAGGCGATTGCCGGCGGCGGCGGGCGCGGCATGCGCATCGTCGACGATCCCTTGAAGCTGGACGAGGCCTATGCACGCTGCCAGTCCGAGGCGATGGCCGCGTTCGGCAGCGGCGACGTCTATGTCGAGCGGTTGATCCGAAGAGCTCGCCACATCGAGGTGCAGATCATCGGCGACCGCCATGGTGCAGTTAGCCATCTCTGGGAGCGTGAATGCACCATCCAGCGCCGCAACCAGAAACTCATCGAGGTTGCGCCGAGCCCGTCGCTGAGCGAGGCGCTGCGCGCCCGCATCATCGAGGCGGCAAAGCAGCTCGCAGCTGCCGCGCAATACGACAATCTCGGCACTTTCGAATTTCTGGTCGACGACGAGGCCGGCGGCAACGACGATCGTTTCGCCTTCATTGAGGCCAACCCGCGGCTGCAGGTCGAGCATACCGTCACGGAAGAAGTGCTCGGCATCGATCTGGTGCGGGCGCAGCTCGCCACAGCCGACGGCGCCACGCTCGGCTCGCTGGGACTGGCGCAGCCCTATGTGCCGAAACCGCGCGGCTATGCCATGCAGCTTCGCGTCAACATGGAGACCATGGACGAGACCGGCGCCACGCAGCCGACGGGCGGGGTGCTCTCGATGTTCGACCTGCCGTCGGGGCCTGGCGTGCGCGTCGATACTTTTGGCTATTCAGGATACAAAACCAGCGCCGCGTTCGACTCCTTGCTCGCCAAGGTGATCGTCCATTCTACGGCTGCGGAATGGCGCGACGTGGTGCAGAAGGCGACCCGAGCTTTACGCGAATTCCGCATCGGCGGCGTCGCCACCAATATT
>Ga0081540_1002770_pt1 | contig 14218 bp, 11 predicted proteins | sample TabmetS2T1R1_FD_71024 | JGI IMG/M metagenome (GOLD analysis project Ga0081540, IMG submission 71024) | Tabebuia heterophylla rhizosphere microbial communities from the University of Puerto Rico - S2T1R1 | ecosystem: Host-associated > Plants > Roots > Rhizosphere ... | reverse complement strand
GGATCTGCTCGCCGCCGCGGAGAAGGCGTCAGGAGGCCGGCAGAACCTTCTGGTCGTCCTCTCCTCGGACCACGGCGGCGCGGCGCTGCCCGAGGAGTGGATCGCCGCCGGCATCAACGCGACGCGGTTGAAGCCGTCGGTGCTGAAGCAGGGTCTCGCCCAGGAGCTCCAGAGCCGCTTCGGCGCGCCGGTGCTCCTGGGGCTGGTGGACCGCGACGTCTTCCTGAACGCCAAGGTGCTGGCGGAGAAGAAGCTGGACCCCGCAGTGGTGCGCCGTGCAGCGGCGGACTGGCTGGGCCGCCAGCCGGGAGTGGCGCTCGTGGCCACCCAGGACGAGCTCGAGTCGGGGCAGGAGCTGAGCGGGTTCCGTCCCGCGCTGCGCCGGGGCCACTACCCCGGCCGGAGCGGCGAGGTCACCTTCCTCCTGAAGCCCTACGTCGTCTTCACCGAGTACGACACGGGGACCAGCCACGGCGAGCCGTACGCCTACGACAACCAGGTTCCGCTGGTCCTCTTCGGCAAGGGAGTGAAGCCCGGGCTGTACCGGTCGCAGGTGCACGCCAGCGACGTGGCGCCCACCGCGGCGATGCTGATGGAGATGGGCGCGCCGGCGTCGGCCGAAGGCGAGCCGCGCGTCGAGTCGGTCGCCTCCGGCCGCTGAGGGGAGGCCCGCCGTCGCAAGGCTCAGCGCTCGACGATCTCCAGCGAGAGGTCCATCGCCCGCGCCGAGTGGGTGAGCGCCCCCATCGATACGAAGTCCGCGCCGATCTGCGCGAGGCGTGGAAGCCGCTCCAGCGTCACGTTGCCCGACACCTCGAGCTGCACCTTCCCCGCGGCGATCCGCACCGCCTCGGCGACGGTCGCATCGTCCATGTTGTCCAGGAGCACGATGTCCGCGCCGCCGGCGATCGCCTCCGGCAGCTGCGCGAGCGCCGTCACCTCGATCTCGATCTTCACCAGCTGCGGTGCGTGCGCGCGTGCCCGACGGAGCGCCTCGCGCACGTCGCCGCCCACGGCCGCGATGTGGTTGTCCTTGATGAGGACTCCGTCGAACAGCCCGAAGCGGTGATTCGACGCGCCGCCCGCCCGCACCGCCTCCTTCGACAGCCCGCGCATCCCTGGGCTCGTCTTCCGGGTGTCGAGGATGCGGAGACGCGAACCCTTCACCGCATCGGCCGCTCGCGCCGCGAGCGTCGCGATGCCGCAGGTCCGCTGGAGGATGTTGAGCGCCGTGCGCTCGCCCACCAGGAGCGTCCGCAGCGAGGCCGAGACGCTGCCCACCACCGCCTTGCCGGCGATGCGCGCCCCGTCCGGCTCCGAGAAACGCACCTCGGCCACGGGCTCGAGGCGGGTGAAGACCCGGGCAAAGGCGCGCGTGCCCGCGAGCACCAGCGGCTCCTTCGCCCAGACCTCGGCCCGTCCCCGCGCGCCCTCTGGAACGAGCGCCTGGGTGGTGACGTCCCCCGCCGCACCCAGGTCCTCCTCCAGCGCCAGGTCGATCAGACGGTCGACGAAGTCCATGGCCTGGACGAAGGGCTGCGAGGAATTGCTAGCGCCGGGACTTCCGGGCTCCTCGCCGGGCCGCGCGCCGGGCCTTGCGCGCGCCTCGACGCACCTGGCGCACGCCCTTCCGCGCCTGGCGCCTCGTCTTGCGAGCCCCTTGCCGCGCCTTGCGTCCCGCCTTGCGCGCGGTGCGCCGCGCCTTGCCGCCGGAGGTCTTCTTCCCGCCGGACTTGGCCGCGGCCTTCCGGGCCGGCGCCTTCTTCTTGGCGGGGGCCTTCTTCGCACCGCCGGAGCGACGCGGGCGGGCAGCGACGGGCGCCGGGGGCGGCGCGGCCGGCTCGCTGGAGCCCATGCCACCGCCCATGACGCCGCTCTCGACGGGCGCGGCGGGTCCACCGCTCATCCCTCCGCCCATCCCTCCCATCCCGTTCGACTGCTCCATCTCTTCCGGTGTTCTCTCGGACATCGTTCCTCCAGTTCAGATCCGACTGAGGTTGTCCAGCAGCTTGGCCCTCTTGGCCTCGAGCTCGATCACCCGGGCTCGATCCTTCTCCACCACGTCGGCCGGAGCCCGCGCGACGAAGCTCGGATTGTCCAGCTTTCGCCTCAAGGCTGCCAGATCAGACTCGACGCGCGCGATCTCTTTCCGCAAGCGCGCGCGTTCTTCGTCGAGATCCAACAAGCCCGCCAGCGGGACGTAGACAGCGACCCCCTGTCCCACCCACGACGCGCTCGACGGCGGCGGCGCACCCGCCGGCTGCACCGTCATCTCCGACAGCCCGGCCAGCGGCTCGACGTAGCCCCGGTGACGCTCCAGGGCCGCTCGGAGCGTCGCGTCGTCGGCCTGCACGAGCGCCCGAATCCTCTGGAGTGGCGGGAGGTTGCTCTCCCCCCGGATGTTCCGGATGCCCTCGATGACGGCGATCACCGGCGCCATCTCCGCCTCGGCGGCAGGGTCCTCGGGCCCCGGCTGGGGGTAGGCAGCAAGCATCAGGAATGCGTCTTCGGGGACGCCGGGGAGCCGGTGCCAGATCTCCTCGGTGATGAAGGGGATGAAGGGGTGGAGCAGACGCAACACCCGATCGAGCACGTGAACGAGGACGCCACGCGTGGTGTCACCGCGCTCGGCGTCCGTGCCCTGCAGCGCGGGCTTGGCCAGCTCGATGTACCAGTCGCAGAACGCGTGCCAGGTGAACTGGTAGAGCGCCGAGGCCGCCTCGGCGAACTCGTACCGGCCCAGCGCGTCGTTCACCTCGTGGGTCACCCGGTCGGTCCGCGAGAGGATCCACCGGTCGGCCAGCGTCAGCGGGCGATCGCGCAGCGGACGGTTCCCCGGATGGAAATCGCCCACGTTGAGCAGCAGGAAGCGCGAGGCGTTCCACAGCTTGTTGGTGAACGCCTTGTACCCGTTGACCCGGTCGAGGGAGAGCTTGATCTCCCGACCCTGCGCCGCGAGCGCGGCGAGCGTGTAACGCAACGCGTCAGCCCCGAAGGGGGGCATCCCCTGGGGGAACTTGTTGCGCAGGCCGGGGGGGAGCTCCTCGGCCTTCTGGCCGTGGATGACGTCGAGGGGATCGATGACGTTCCCCTTCACCTTCGACATCTTCTCGCCCTTCTCGTCGCGCACCATCGCGTGCAGGTAGACGGTGCGGAAGGGCACATCGCCCATGAAGTGGATGCCCAGCATCATCATCCGGGCGACCCAGAAGAAGAGGATGTCGTGGCCCGTCTCGAGGACCGAGGTCGGGTAGAAGGTCTTCAGCTCCGGTGTCCGCTCCGGCCACCCCAGGGTGCTGAACGGCCACAGCCCCGAGCTGAACCAGGTGTCCAGCACGTCCGGGTCCTGCGTCAGCGCCGAGCCCATGCACGCAGGACAGGAGGCGGGCCGCGTCCTCGCGACGATGGGCATGGCCTTCTCGAGGTCGAGCGCGCCGGACGACGTCCGGGGCGTGCACGCGTCGCAATACCAGGCGGGGATCTGGTGGCCCCACCAGAGCTGGCGGCTCACGCACCAGTCCTGGATGTTCCGCATCCAGTGGAAGTACGTGGCGTTCCATGTCTCGGGGAGAATCCGGGTCCTCCCCTGCTCCACCGCCTCGATGGCCGGCTTCGCCAGCGGCTCGATCTTCACGAACCACTGCGGTGAGAGACGGGGCTCGACGATGGTCCCGCTGCGCTGGCACAGCCCGATGCTGAGGCTGTGCGGCTTCTCGGAGACGAGGAATCCCCGCTCTTTCAGATCCTCCAGCACGCGCTCCCGGGCCTCGAAGCGGTCGAGCCCGGCGTAGGGGCCAGCGGCGGCGTTGGTGCGCGCCGCCTCGTCGAGCACCGAGATCATCGGCAGCTTGTGCCGCAGGCCGGTCTGGTAGTCGTTGAAGTCGTGCGCCGGGGTGACCTTCACCACCCCGGTGCCGAACTCCGGGTCCACCAGCGTCGCATCGGCGATGACCGGAATCTCCCGGTCGAGCAGCGGGAGGATCACCGTCTTCCCGATGAGGTCGCGGTAGCGGCCGTCCTCGGGATGGACCGCCACGGCGGTGTCCCCGAGCATCGTCTCCGGCCGGGTGGTGGCCACCACGAGGGAGCGGTCCTGCCCCTTCACCGGGTAGCGGATCTCCCAGATCGACCCCTGGCGCTCCTCGTGCTCCACCTCGAGGTCGCTGAGCGCCGTCTGGCAGTCGGAACACCAGTTGATGAGGCGGCTGGCCCGGTAGAGGAGCCCCTCCTCGTGGAGGCGCACGAAGACCTCGAGCACCGCGCGCGAGCTGCCCGGGTCCATGGTGAAGCGCTCGCGGCTCCAGTCCAGGCTCGCTCCCAGCGCCTCGTGCTGCACCTTGATGCGGGCGCCGTAGCGCTCCTTCCACTCCCAGATCCGGCGGACGAACTCCGTGCGCCCGAGGTCGTGGCGCGACTTGCCCTCGGTCTTCCGGAGCTCGCGCTCCACCACCAGCTGCGTGGCGATGCCCGCGTGGTCGACGCCGGGCTGCCAGAGCGTGTTGTACCCGCGCATCCGGTGCCAGCGGATGAGGATGTCCTCCAGCGTGGCGGTCAGCGCATGGCCGATGTGCAAGGAGCCAGTGACGTTGGGAGGCGGCAGGACGATGCAGTACGGCGGCTTGCTCGACGTGGCCTCGGCCTTGAAGCAGCCCGCCTCTTCCCAGCGCCGGTACCACCGCGCCTCGGCCTCCGAAGGCTCGTAGGCCTTGGGAAGTCCTCCCTGGTTCTCGTCCGACATACCCGTGAGGGAGGGTGTTTAGCCTTTTCCGTCCCGCTCGCGCATCGTCCGCTCGGCGATTTCGCGCACGATCGTCTCGGCGAGCTGGGGGACGACTTCCCAGGCAATCTTCTCGATGACCTCGCGAGAGGCCTTGCCCAGGGCTTCCCGGAGCTGGGCCTCTCCACCATCGGCCACCGCGGCAGGCGCTTCCGAGCCGAGGTCCAGCGACATCTCCTCCGCCGCTGCCGGCGGGGCGATCTGCGCCTCGACCTGGTAGCCCCGCCCGGGGTTGGTGACCGGGGCCGACAGCCCGAACGGGTCCCGGCCACGGGCCGTCGCCGGGGCCGCCGGGGTGGGGGCTGGCGGCACCGGAGGAAGGGGCGCGGCGCCGGGCGCCCGCGGGAACCCTCCCGGGGTCATCGGGGCGGCGGGCCGGGCAAAGCCCGACTGGGTGACGAGCGGCATCCCCGCCGGGCGCTGGATCCCCGGAACCGTCCCCCCACCGAGTGGCTGCGGGGGCCGGGGCAGGCCGCTCGGCGCCGCGACCGGTGGACGGGCCATCGGCACGCCGGGCTGGGTGAGCGGACGGGCCATCGGCTGCGGCGCCGGACGGGGAATCCCGGCCATCGGTGTCGGCGCGGGCGCCGCTGGACGCGGGATCCCCGCGGGGCCAGGCATGGGCTGAGGGATGCCGGCGGTCGGAGCCGGACGCGGCGCAGCGACCGTGGAGAAGGCGCCGGTCGGCGAGGGACGCGGAGCGACGGAGGCCATCGGCTGGCTCGGCCGGGGAACCGCAGACTGCGAGCTCACCGCAGCGGGCGCGTGGGCCACCTGCGGCCTCGCTGGCATCATCGGCTGGCCGGCGGGGAGGCCGAGGAGCGTGCGCACCCGGTCGAGGAATGCCTGGCTCTCGAATGGCTTGGTGATGTGCGCATCGGCACGCGAGGCCCGGGCCCGGGCCTCGTCGAACGGCTCGAAGTTCCCGGCCAGGAGCAGCACCGGGGTGCCCGCGGTGGCCGGATCCGACTTGAGCGTCTCGCAGACCTCGTAACCGCTCCGCCCGGGCATCAGCACGTCGGCGATGACCAGGTCAGGGCGCAGCTCCCGCGCGCGGGCAATGGCGTCGATGCCGTTGTCCACCGCGGTGATCTGAAAATCTTCGAGCGCGAGCACCATCCCGATGACCTTGCGGATGGTGAGCGAGTCATCGGCGACGAGCAGGGTCTTCGGCATGTCAGCTCGCGACATCTGAGGGGCCGCGCCTCGGCCCTGTCAAGTTCGACGCTCCCACCAGGCGCGTGACGTCGGGCGCGAGAACCACACGCCCGTCCGCCGTCCACCAGCGTCCGGGCTCGCCGGCCGACGCGAGCCGGTGCTCGATGCCCAGCACCCGCGAGGCGCAGACCGCGACCTGGATCCCGGCGAGCTCGAGGAGCACCACCTGTGATTCCACCGCCGGCGGCTCACCGAGGAAGGCGGGAAGCGCGTACACCGGCCACAGGGCGCCCGCGTGCGCCAGGAGCCCGGCGATCACCCCACCCGGGACCGGGAAGGGGCAGAAGGCGGCCAGCACCGGGGAGATCTGCAGCACATGCGCCAGCGGGACCCCGAAGAGCTGGCTCCCGGACTCGAAGAGCAGCGCCGGGACCTGCGGCCCCTCGAGCCAGGTGACGATCCGTGGCCTGGGGGTGGGCAGCATGCAGGTCTGGCCAAGCGCCTCGGCGCGCAGCTCGAGGTAGAGCCGCCCCTGGTGCTGGAGCGCGCCCCGGACCAGCGTCCCGATCCGCTGCGCAAGGTCGCGGGTCAGCTGGAAATGTGGCGCACCGGCAACGTCCGCCACTTCCGCACCTTCACGCACGCGCACCGCCAGCGTCGGACTGGTGTCGAGGAGCACGGCGAGGCCGGGACGGCGCTCGGGCGCGCCACCCATGAGCGTGGAGAGGTCCTCCAGAGGAAAGACGCCGCGCACCGTGGCCCGCTCCGGGTCCGGATCCGGCGGTGTCACCTCGAGGACGAGCGATGCCTCGAGCGCGTAACGGGCCGGGCCCGCTTCGAAGAGGAGCGCGAGCCTGCGACCTCCGTCGTGGGTGTGCGCAGCCATGGACGAATCTTGAACACCGCGAGGCTATCGCGACCCGTCGAGATCCTGTCATGCTCGGAGGTGGGCACGGCGCGAAGCGGATGGCGACCATCCTCCTGGTGGACGACGAGAAGGTCGCCCGTACGGTGTACGGCGACTACCTGACCGCCGCGGGTCACACGGTGACCTGTGTCGGCTCGGTGGCCGAGGCGCGCGCGGCGCTGGCCCTGCACCCGGTGGATCTGGTGGTCACCGACCTCATCCTCCCCACCGGCGACGGGATGGAGGTCCTGCAGCACACCCGCGAGCGCTACCCGGGCGTGGAGGTGGTGGTCATCACCGCCCTGGACAAGGTCGACCCGGCGGTGCGGGCCATCAAGAACGGCGCGGCCGAATACCTGGTCAAGCCGGTGAAGCCCGAGGCGCTGAACCACGCGGTGAACCGGGCGCTGATGACCCGGGCGCTGCTGGCGGAGAATGCAGCGCTGAAGCGTCACCTCTCGCTCGTCGAGGCCGGCCAGCGCCTGCTCACCACGCTGGACCGGCCGCGCCTCGGGCAGACGGCGAGCTCGGCGTTCCGGCAGCTCTCCGGAGCCGAGGGGGTGCTGCTCTGGTCGCGCGGCGGGGAGAACGTCCGCCTCGAGGCATCCGACGGCGTCTCGGCGGAGGCTCTGCGCCATCTCGTGGTCCGCTACGACGCCGAGCTGCCCGACCTCCCCGCCCGCACGTTCGACGCGCCGTGGCCCGAAGGCCCGGGCCGGGTGCTGGGATTTCCGGTGGGCGACGCCGGCCGGCACCGCGGCTGGGCCCTGCTCGTGACCCGCGATGCGCCGACGGAGACCCTGCGAGAGGCGGCCGAGTACCTCGCGCGGCACCTGGCCCTTGCCTGGGAGCACCTGGAGCGCTTCGCCCGGGTCGAGGACCTCGCCTACCTGGACGACCTCACCCGCCTGTACAACGCCCGCTACCTGGACGAGGCGCTCGAGCGCGAGCTGCACGGGAAAGGCCCCTTCAGCCTCCTCTTCCTCGACCTCGACCACTTCAAGAGCGTCAACGACACCCACGGGCACCTGGTGGGGAGCAAGCTCCTGGTCGAGGCGGCCCGGGTGGTGAAGTCCTGCACTCGCGACCAGGACGTGGTCGCGCGCTGGGGCGGAGACGAGTACGTGGTGCTCCTCCGCGAGACGGACAGCGGCGGGGCGCTGAAGGTGGCCGAGCGCATCCGACGCACGGTCGAGTCGCACTCCTTCCTCGCCCGCGAGGGCTACGGGCTCGGCGTGACGGTGTGCATCGGGGTGGCCAGCCATCCGGAGCACGGCGTGGACCGCCGCACGCTTCTCGACCTGGCCGACCGAGCGATGTACCGGGGGAAGCGTACCTCGCGGAATGTCGTCTACGTCGCGGCGGCCTCCGGCGAGGAGGTCGTCAAGCGGAGCGGCGCCGCCTGAGCACCGAGCGCTCGGCGCGCGGTGCATCGTCGTCGACGCCTTTCTCTCGCGGCCCTTGTGGGGGACGGTGGAAGCGCTCTAAGCCAGCAACTGCCGTGCGGGCCCTCCGTCCACCTTCCGGGGCGCGCCTCCCGCGCCTCCTTCTCCTGGTTCTCGTGGGGCTCTCCGGGTGCGAGCAGCCTCCGGTCGAGGTGTTGCGATTCCGCGTGGGCTATCCGGACCTGCCCAGCACGCTCCTCCTCTACGTCGCGCAGGACCAGAGACTCTTCGCCGCCGAGCGCTTGCAGGTGGAGGCAAAGGTCTTCACCACCGGTCGCGAGGCGCTCGCCGCGGCCATCGGCGGAGAGCTCGATGCGGCGGTGGTCTACTCGACCCCGATGGTCCTGGCCGCGATGCAGGGGGAGGACCTGGTGGCGCTCACCACCTTGCATCGCTCGGACGGCCTGACCGGGCTGGCGGTCCACCCTCGGGCCGGCATCCGCACCGGAGCGGATCTTCGGGGACACCGGATCGGCGTGACGCCCGGGACCAGCTCGCAGCTGGCGCTGGACGTGGTGCTGGCCGAAAACGGTCTCGAGCCGTCCGACGTCCGGCCCATCGCCGGCCAGCCCCGGGAGCTGATGGCCGCCCTGGAGAACGGTGACCTGGATGCCGCCTCGCTCTGGGTGCCGAATCTGTTGCTCGCGACCGGAGACGGAAAGGCGCAGCTGCTCGCCGCGAAGGTCTATGCGGAGATGAGCATGCTCGCCGGCATGCGGCCGCGCATCGAGAGGAAGCGCATGGAGACGAGGCGCTTCCTCCGGGCGTTGCTCCAGGCGCAGGCCCTGCTCAGCCGGCGTCCGCAGCTGGTGGAGAGCACGCTGCGCCCGCGATTTCCGCAGCTCGACGAGACGCAGCTGGCCACCATCATCGCGCAGTCGCGCTTCGAGCTCGGGCTGTCGAACCTCCTGCTCAGCACGCTGCGCCAGGAAGGAGCCTGGCTCGAGCAGCGGGGCGAGCCGCGGGCTGAGGGGATCCGGTTCCGGGACCTCCTCGCCCCGTCTGCCCTGGAGGAGCTCTCGCCCGAATCGGTCACCCTTCTCAGCCCACCGGAGCGACCCCTGCGGTGAGCCTCGCCCGGAAGCTCATCTGGCCTCAGCTGTCGATCCTGGCTCTCATCGCCGCGATGGCTGCGACCCAGTGGGTCGTGACCCGTCACGAGCGTTTCCAGCTGGAGAACACGACCCAGCGGCTCCAGCAGACCGGCCTCCGCATCCAGCGACTGGGGCAGCTGTTCGCGGACACCGAGCGGGACCTTCTCTCCGAGGTGGTCAGCCGCCAGCAGGTCCTCACCCGGCGGATCAACAACAGCAACGCGGAGATCGATCAGCTGCTCGCCGAGCTCGCGGCGACCGAGACGACTCGACCGAGCAGCACGCTGCTCGAGGATCTCCGCCGGCTGCGCCCGCCGCTGGTCGAGGCCCAGGGCGAGCTCCTCCGGGCGCGCTATCCCGCCGAGAGCCGTTCGGCCTTCGTCCGCTGGTGGTTCCTCGACCAGCGCGCCAACGCGGTCCTGGCCGACCTCTCCGCGGACAACCTGAAGCGTGGCGACCGGATCATCGCCCAGGTGAGCACCACCCGTCGGCGCTCGGACGTTCTGCTGCTCACGCTGACCATGGTCTGCGCGCTGACGGTGGCTGGAACCACCTTCTACGTCTTCCGAGGCGTGGTGGCTCCGCTGGTGCGCCTGACCAAGGCGAGCGAGAAGGTCTCCGAGGGCGGAACGGTACCGATGCTCCCCGGCCGGAGCGACGAGCTGGGCGCTCTGTCGCGCGTGCTCTCCGAGACCACCGAGCGCCTGGTCAACACCAACGCCGAGCTGCAGCAGGCGCTCGAGGTTCGCGAGCGGTTTCTCTCCATCGCCGCGCACGAGCTGCGAACGCCGCTCACCTCGCTGTCGCTGCAGCTCGCGCTGCTGCATCGGCGCATCGAGCAGGGGGCGGACCGGGAGACGCTCCGCTCCAACGCCGATGCGCTCGAGCGGCAGGCGCAGCGGCTCGCGCAGCTGGTCGGAGAGCTCCTGGACGTGACGCGCCTGCAGCGGGGGCGGCTCGACCTGCACACGGAGCTGGTCCGGCTGGACACGCTGGTCCAGGAGGTGTGCGCACGCTGCGCGCCGCTCCTGGACGCCGGCCAGAACCGGCTGACCCTCGACCTCGAGCCCGAGGTGCTCGGCCAGGTGGATCCCTCGCGTCTGGACCAGGTGCTGGTGAATCTGCTGGGCAACGCGGCCCGACACGCTCGGGGCGCGGCGATCGAGGTGAGCCTCTTCACGACCGAGGACGAGACCCTCCTCCGGGTCCGGGACGCCGGGCCGGGCATTCCCGAGGCGGTACGGAATCGCCTGTTCGAGCCCTTCGCCCGCGCTCCGGGAGCGGCGCCGGGCCTGGGCCTCGGTCTCTACATCAGCAGGGAGATCGTCGAGGCCCACGGGGGTCACATCGAGATGAGCTCGGCCCGCGGGGAGGGAACGGCGTTCACCGTCCACCTCCCGCGGGCCGCGCGGGTACCATCGACGACGAGCAGCGAGGCTCCCGCCGCCTAGTAGTCCATGTCCTCGCCGCCGTAGTCCGGCCCACCGGCTCCGGCGCCGCCCTTGCCCTTCTTCTTGGGCTTCTCGGCGACGATGGCCTCGGTGGTCAACAGCAGCGACGCGACGCTCGCGGCGTTCTGGAGGGCGGTGCGCTCGACCTTCGTCGGGTCGATGACTCCGGCCTTCTCCAGATCCTCGTAGGTCTCGGTGCGGGCGTTGAGGCCGTAGGCCCCTTGCCCCGCCCGGACCTTGTCCACCACCACCGCGCCCTCGAGGCCGGCGTTTCCGGCGATCTTCCGGAGCGGCTCGGTGAGCGCGCGCTTGACGATGTCCACCCCGAAGCTCTGCTCACCGGGGGCCTTGAGGCTGTCCAGCGCGGGCAGGCACCGGACGTAGGCCACGCCACCGCCGGGGACGATGCCCTCCTCCACCGCGGCGCGGGTGGCGTGCAGCGCGTCCTCGACCCGAGCCTTGCGCTCCTTCATCTCGGTCTCGGTGGCGGCACCCACCTTCACCACCGCGACCCCGCCGACCAGCTTGGCCAGGCGCTCCTGGAGCTTTTCCTTGTCGTAGTCGCTGGTGGTCTCCTCGATCTGCGCCCGGATCAGCTTGATGCGGCCCTCGATCTCCGCCTTCTTCCCGGCGCCATCGATGATGGTGGTGTTGTCCTTGTCGATCTTTACCCGCTTGGCGCGGCCGAGGTCGTTGAGGGTCAGGTTCTCGAACTTGGTGCCCAGCTCCTCGCTGACCACGCTGCCGCCGGTGAGGATGGCGATGTCCTTGAGCATCTCCTTCCGCCGGTCACCGAAGCCGGGGGCCTTCACCGCGGCCACGTTGAGAACCCCGCGGAGCTTGTTCACCACCAGGGTGGCGAGGGCCTCGCCCTCCACGTCCTCGGCGATGATCAGGAGCGGCTTGCCGGAGCGGGCCACCTGCTCGAGGAGCGGGATGAGGTCCGCCATGGCGCTGACCTTCCTCTCGCTGATGAGGATGAAGGGGTCGTCCAGCTCGACCTCCATCCGCTCGCGGTTGGTGACGAAGTACGGGCTCACGTAGCCGCGGTCGAACTGCATGCCCTCCACCACGTCGAGGGTGGTCTCCAGGGCCTTGCCCTCCTCGACGGTGATGACGCCTTCCTTGCCCACCTTCTCCATGGCGTCGGCGATGATGTTGCCGATCGTCTCGTCGCCGTTGGCGGAGATGCTGCCGACCTGGGCGATCTCCTTCTTGTCCTTGGTGGGCTTGCTGAGCTTCTTCAGCTCGGCGACCACGGCCTCCACCGCGCGGTCGATGCCGCGCTTGAGCTCCATGGGGCTGTTGCCGGCCGCCACCAGCTTCAGGCCTTCCTCGTAGATGGAGCGGGCGAGAACGGTGGCGGTGGTGGTGCCGTCGCCGGCGCTGTCGGAGGTCTTGCTCGCGACCTCCTTCACCATCTGGGCGCCCATGTTCTCGAACTTGTTCTCGAGGTCGATCTCCTTGGCGACGGTGACGCCGTCCTTGGTGACCGTGGGAGAGCCGAACGACTTCTCGATCACCACGTTCCGGCCCTTGGGGCCGAGAGTGACCGCGACTGCGTCGGAGAGCACCTTGACGCCGCGCAGAATCGCGTCGCGAGCCCCCTGGTGGAAATAGATTTCCTTGGCTGCCATGTGTTGCAAACCTCCGGAAGACCAGCGTTTTTGGGACCGGCCGGGATTAGCAGTCCCCGGCTGCGAGCGCCAACCTAAAGGTCCGCCAGCCGTTGTCAACGCGAACGTGAGGGGGCACGGTTGGTTCCATGCGCCAGCCCCAGCTGCCCGAGCTCGACGGGCTCGACCTCCAGCTCCTGACCCTCCTCGAGGAAGACGGGCGGATGGCCCTCTCGGCGCTCGCCCGGAGGGTCCGCCGGTCCCGGAGCGCCATCCAGGAGCGGGTGCAGCGGCTGGAACGCTCGGGGCACATCGCCGGGTACACCATCCGGCGCGGCGGAGGTCCGGTGGGGGTCCGCGCCTACCTCCTGGTGAGCGGGTCGGCCGCGGCCCACGAGCGGATGGTGGGGACCCTGAAGTCCTTCCCCGAGGTCCGGGTGTGTGACTCGGTCTCGGGCACGGTGGACATCGTGCTGCAGCTCCACGCGGCGGACATCGCGTCGGTGGAGCGGGTGTGCAAGGCGGTCGGGGCGGTTCCGGGTGTGGAGCGGAGCGTCACCCTGTTCGTGATGGACGAGCGGCTCCGGTCCCGCTGACGGACGGCCGTGAGTTTCACCGGCACGCGGTGGAAATCGCCGGGCGCCGGCGACGCCTTGCTGCACGGAGCGCGGCGTTCGCTGCGGACGCTCCGTCGTCGTGCCTCGCTGCGCCGTCTGCTTTGAGGCCATGAACGGGACCTGGAAGACCGGAATCGCGGCGCGGTTCGGTGCCGTGCTCCTCGTCGTCGCCTGCGGCTCGTCGAGCCCCAACGGAGGGAACGGAGGCGGTGGTGGCGGGGGAGGCGGCGGTTCCGACGCCGGGCCGCTGATCACCCCCACTGCCCCGGGCTGGGAGGCGCTGCGACAGATGCCGAGCGGAGTCGGTGAGGCGGCCATCGCCGCCTGGGAGGGGAAGATCTACCTCGCTGGGGGCTACGACACCCGACCCACCTTTCAGGTCTACGACCTCGCCACCGACACCTGGACCACCGGTCGGGCGCTCCTGGGCGGCACCGACAACGCGGGGGCGGTGGCCGTCCAGGGGAAGATCCACGTCTTTGGCGGAGAGGCCTCTCCGCAGGTGCAGATCTACGACGTCGCGTCCGGCAACTGGACCTTCGGACCGGACCTCCCCGCGCCCCGGTTCTCCTCGGTGGTGGAGCTCATCGGCACCACGGTGCACCTGGTCGGCGGCTGGAGCTTCAGCCGCGCCAACGATACGTCGGTCGACACCCACGACGCGTTCGACATGGCGGGCGGGACCTACCTGGCGGGGCCGTTCGCCGCGCTGGGGACGGCGCGAAACCATGCCTACTCCGGCGTCATCGACGGCAAGCTCTACGTGACCGGCGGACGGGCGCCCGGCCACGAGGGAAACGACGGGAGCAACATCGCCAGCACCGAGGTCTACGATCCAGGGACGAACGGCTGGACGGCGCTCGAGGACCTGCCCACGCCACGCAGCGGAGGCGCGAGCGCGGTGCTGGACGGAAAGCTGTACGTCCTCGGCGGACAGCTGCCGGGGAACACCGTCTACAAGACCGTGAGCCGCTTCGACCCGGCGACGGGGCACTGGGAGACCCTGGCGGACATGCCCATCGAGCTCACCGGCCACCGCGCGGTGGCAGTGAACGGGGCGATCTACGTGATGGGAGGCTTCGCCACGCGGAATGGCGTCCGGCAGGGGTTCGCCGGCGTTCCGTACGTGTGGAAGTACACCCCGCCGTGACCG
>Ga0081540_1002769_pt1 | contig 14224 bp, 12 predicted proteins | sample TabmetS2T1R1_FD_71024 | JGI IMG/M metagenome (GOLD analysis project Ga0081540, IMG submission 71024) | Tabebuia heterophylla rhizosphere microbial communities from the University of Puerto Rico - S2T1R1 | ecosystem: Host-associated > Plants > Roots > Rhizosphere ... | reverse complement strand
CGCCGATTTCGGCGGCGGTCAGCCCTGCGTCCTTCAGCGCCTTGCGGCACGGCTCGATGGTCTTCTGGACGAGATCGTCGACGAGGGCCTCGAACTTGGCGCGCGTCAGCTTCATCGTCAGATGCTTCGGCCCGGTCTGGTCGGCCGTGATGAAGGGCAGGTTGATTTCGGTCTGCGTGGTCGAGGACAGCTCGATCTTGGCCTTTTCGGCGGCCTCTTTCAGGCGCTGCAGGGCCAGCTTGTCGTTGCGCAGGTTGATGCCCTGCTCCTTCTGGAACTCATCGGCCAGATAGCTGACGAGGCGCATGTCGAAATCTTCACCGCCGAGGAAGGTATCGCCATTGGTGGACTTCACCTCGAACACGCCGTCGCCGATTTCAAGAATCGAGACGTCGAAGGTGCCGCCGCCGAGGTCGTAGACCGCGATGGTGCCGGATTTCGATTTGTCGAGACCGTAGGCGAGCGCTGCCGCCGTCGGCTCGTTGATGATGCGCAGCACTTCGAGACCGGCGATCTTGCCGGCGTCCTTGGTGGCCTGACGCTGCGCGTCGTTGAAATAGGCGGGAACCGTGATGACGGCCTGCTCGACCTTCTGGCCGAGATGGGCTTCCGCGGTCTCCTTCATCTTCTGCAGGATGAAGGCCGAGACTTGCGAGGGCGAATAGGTCTTGCCGTCGGCTTCGACCCAGGCGTCGCCGTTCGATGCCTTCACGATCTTGTAGGGAACAAGCTTCTTGTCCTTCTCGACCATCGGGTCGTCGTAGCGGCGGCCGATCAGGCGCTTCACTGCGAAGAACGTACGCTCGGGATTGGTCACAGCCTGACGCTTGGCAGGCTGGCCGACAAGGCGCTCACCGTCATCGGTGACGGCAACGATCGAAGGCGTGGTGCGCATGCCCTCGGCGTTCTCGATGACTTTGGCTGTCTTGCCATCCATTACGGCGACGCACGAATTCGTGGTGCCGAGATCGATCCCAATGACCTTTCCCATGGTCCTCATATCCTTCTTTTTGCAGCAGGTTGGCTGGGCCCTGGACGGCGCACCTAACCGAACCCCCAACGTTCAAATACTCGCGATATTGCGACGGTGAGCCTCATATAGGAGGGGGGGTTGGGCCTGCAAGGACTGAAAGCAACCTTAGCGCCTGAAAAGGCTGACGTTTGAAAGATTGTGTCAGCCCGGGGCGGGGGCCCGGCCGGTGTCTCGGGGCCGCGTTAAGAATTCGGCAAGGCCGCTTCGCTCGTGCCGCCCAAGCGTTGCGTAGCGAAGTGGCATCATCCCACCGCAAGGGGCATGGCCGCCGGCACCGGACGCGGTATTTGGCCGCTGACGGCGCCCCAAAAAGCGCCCGGATACTAGGCAAAATCCTGCAAAAAAGCCGCCATATCGGAACGTAACGTTGGAACGGACGCCTAGCCTGCCCTGTTGCAGGGACATCAAAACCGCTAAAAGCGGGCCGACTGGAACGACCCTGTCGTGCCCCGAGGCCCAGGATACAAGGCCCAAGATTCACGGCCCAAGATTCACCGCCCAAGGTTCAATGCCCAAGATTCGATTACTAGATTCCATGGCTGCGCCGTCCAACCATTGAACGGCCTCCATGCAAACCCGGTAGATACTCCATGAAGCCCCTTCGATATTTCGCTGCGGTTGCCCTGATCGTTGCCGCCACATCTTCCGCGTTCGCCGCCGACCCGGTCTTCCCGCCCGGCGCCAGGGTCGGCATGACGCCACTGGTCGGCCTCAACAAGGCCAGAACGTTCATCGGGTTCGAGACCGAGGACCAGGGCGTCAAGGTCCTGTTCGCGGACCTGCCAGCCGAGGCCTATGGCGAGGTCGCCAACGCCTTCAAGGCCGCCCCCGGCGGCACCGGCGGCATCAAGCCGGAGAGCATCGAAACTTCGGCAGGGCTTGCCTACTACACCGTCGAGAACGCCAAGGACGGCGCCACCAATGTGCGCCGCTATTCGATGATCCTGCCCGGCCCCACCTTCTCCGGCTATGTCGCGGTGCAGGTGCCGGAGAACGCCTCGAAGATATACACCGACGACGCCGTCCGCCAGATGTTCGCTTCCGCCACGATCCGCAACGAGGTTCCGGTCGAGGAGCAGCTCGGGCTGATGCCGTTCAAGATCGGTGAGCTCTCGAGCTTCAAGAACATCCGCACGCTGGCGCCGGGCGCGGCCCTCATTCTCTCCGACAGCGATGAAAAGAAGGGTTTTGAGATCGCGCCCTTCATGATCATCGGCCTGATCGGCTCGACCGCCGCCTCGCCCGACGATCGCGGCCGCTTTGCCCAGCAGATCGCAACCACGATACCCGGCGTGCGCGACGGCAGGATCACGATGTCCGAGCCGGTCCGCATTGACGGCCAGCCTGGCTACGAGACGCGGATCGACGCCGTCAGCGGCAAGGACAATACACCGGTCACCATCGTGCAATGGCTGCGGTTCGGCGCCCAGACCTCGATGCGCATCATCGGCTCTTCGCCGCGCGACGACTGGAGCAAGGCCTTCCCGCGCTTCCGCGCCGTCCGCGACGGAATCCATCCGCGGGGCTGATTTGACGACCAGAACGCCCATCGCGGTCGCGCTCCTGTTTTTGCTCGCGGCTTGGCCATCGTACGGGCAGCCCGCCGACGACGATCGACCGTTGCAATCGGTCTTATCGAGCCTTCGGGCATGCGTCCGAGCGCATAACGCCGAGGTATATTACTTGGGTATTCAGGCCTCGAGCGATGCCGAGGAGCTATTAATAAGTCGGTGCAACGCAACGGTTCTAAATGAACTCGTAAGATCGAACGCGCCGGCGGTGCCCCCGGGACGCTTCCGTTTTACGGTGCGAGAGGAATGGGCCGCCTTCGTGAATGGCCTGAATCGCAAGTAGGCCGCCTCTGCTCTAATCTCGATTCCCGGATGTTCTAACGAGGCAGCACCAAAATTAGGCTTTCGTTCGTACACAAATGGAACTAGCTTTTCCCCGTCGGGTTTCAAACCGGGGAGAAGCGTCATGTTTACTCGCAGGCTGGTTCTGACAGGTTTTGGCGCGACGTCCGTCGCCGCCCTCGTTCCATCAGCGCTTTGGGCCGCGCCGATCAAGCCCGACGAAGCCTCCGCGCTGATCGTCATCGACGTACAAAACTGTTTCCTGCCAGGAGGCAGCCTCGCGGTGAAGGACGGCGAGCAGGTCGTTCCCATCATCAACCGTCTCGCCAAGGCCTTTGCCAATGTGGTGATGACGCAGGACTGGCACACCGCGGGCCACGTCTCGTTCGCCTCCACCCATTCCGGCAAGAAGCCGTTCGAAACCGTCGATCTCTCCTACGGCAAGCAGGTGCTGTGGCCGGATCACTGCGTGCAGGGCACCGAGGGCGCGTCGCTGTCGAAAGACCTCGCGATCCCGCATGCCGGCCTCGTCATCCGCAAGGGTTTCAACAAGAACGTCGACAGCTATTCGGCCTTCACCGAGGCCGACGGCAAGACCACGACGGGGCTCGCCGCTTACCTGAAGGCGCGCAAGGTGAAGAAGGTGTTCCTCGCCGGCCTCGCCACCGACTTCTGCGTGGCATGGAGCGCGCTCGACGCGCGCAAGGCCGGCTTTGAAACCTATGTGATCGAGGACGCCTGCCGCGGTATCGACACACAGGGCTCGCTCGCAAAAGCCTGGGCCGACATGACCAAGGCCGGCGTGAAGCGCATCAAGTCGGACGATATCGCGGCTTAGGACGCGGCTTCCGGCTAGACCCTCATCCTGAATCATGCACAAAGATTCACAGCCTCTGAGGAGCCGCGTTAGCGGCGTCTCGAAGGATGAAGGCCGGGATGCGGCAGCCGGGCCACATGGTTCGAGACGGCGCTGACGCGCCGCCTCACCATGAGGGTCTGTCGCTTACGCCGCGCTGTTCGGTTCGTTGTTGGCCGGCGCGGCCTTCGCGCCGCCCTTGGAGACGCCGACCAGCGCCGGACGCAACACGCGCTCGCCGATCATGAAGCCGGCCTGCACGACCTGAACCACCGTCCCCGACGGAACGGACGGATCGGGCACTTCGTACATCGCCTGCTGGAAGTTCGGATCGAACTTCTCGCCCGACGGATCGAACTTCTTGACGCCGTTCTTCTCCAGCGTGTTGAGCAGCGAGCGCTCGGTCAGCTCCACGCCTTCGATGAAGGCCTTGATGCCGGGATCGGCGGTCTCCTTGGCCTCGGCCGGAATGGCGTCGAGCGCGCGCTGCAGATTGTCGGCGATGTCGAGAATGTCACGCGCGAACCCGGTGATGCCATAGGCACGCGCATCGGCGACTTCCTTGGCGGTGCGCTTGCGCAGATTTTCCATCTCCGCCAGCGTGCGCAGCATCTTGTCCCGCGCCTCGGTCGCTTCCTTGACCAGCAGTTCCACCGATCCTTCCTCGGGATCGTCGGGCATGATGTAGGGTTTTGAGACCACGGGCTCGCCGGTCTGGGCCGGATTTAGCGCGTCGTCACTCGGCCGCTTGGGATCGGTCATAAGGCTGCCTTCTCAAAAAACGCATCTGGTTGGATCTGGGATTTTGCTGCGGGGGATATCGTGCTTTAGGGGCCGAAAATCAAGCTTTCCATAGCGTTTTCGAGCGAAGTGGGCACCGGTTCGCGTGAAGAAAACGCGTCAAAACAAGAAGGGCCGGGATTGAGGCCCGATTCGGGCAGATCAGCCGCCCAGCATCCGGCTGACGATCCGGGCGGCGTAATCCACCGTCGGAATCACCCTTGCATAGTTCAGCCGCGTCGGCCCGATCACGCCGAGGACGCCGACGATGCGGCCCGCGGCATCGCTATAGGGCGCGATGATGGTGGAGGAGCCTGACAGCGAAAACAGCTTGTTCTCCGATCCGATGAAAATCCGCACGCCTTCGGCGCGCTCGGCCCGGCCGAGCAGATCGATCACGCCGCGCTTGGTCTCGAGATCGTCGAACAGCGACTTGACGCGTTCGAGATCTTCCAGCGCATGCAGATCTTCAAGCAGGTTGGCGTGACCGCGCACGATCAATTGCCGGTCCTCGTTTTCGCCGCCGGACCAGCTCGCGATGCCGGCCGCGATCACCTTCTGCGTCAGTTGATCAAGTACGACACGGCTCTGCGCCAGCGCGGTCTCGAGTTCGAGCCGCGCTTCGGCCAGCGTACGCCCGCGAATCCGCGCGTTGAGGAAATTGGTCGCCTCCGTCAGCGCCGAAGAAGGCACGCCGGGCGGCAGCGTCAGCACGCGGTTCTCGACCTGGCCGTCTTCGCCGACCAGCACCACCAGCGCGCGTTCCGGCTCGAGGCGAACGAATTCGATATGCTTGAGCCGAGAATTGGATTTCGGAGTCAGCACCACGGCCGCCGCACGGGTCAGGCCGGAGAGCCGCGTCAGCGCTTCGCCGAGTGCCGCCTCGACCGATTGCGCGCGACCGACGGAGGCGAGCTGGTTCTGGATCGATTCCCGCTCCGGCTCGGTGAGGTCGCCGAGCTGCATCAGGGCATCGACGAAAAAACGCAATCCGAGTTCGGTCGGAAGACGGCCCGCCGAAGTATGCGGCGCGTAGATCAGGCCGAGCGCTTCGAGATCGGACATTACGTTGCGGACCGAGGCCGGCGACAGCGGCACCGCGATCAGGCGCGAGACGTTGCGCGAACCGACCGGTTCGCCGGTCGCCAGATAGCTCTCGACGATTTGACGAAAAATGTCGCGCGAGCGCTCGTTGAGCTGGGCAAGCCCGGCATGCGGCGCGATCAGGCCAATCGGATCGTGGTGGGCCACTGTTAACTCCCTGACACCCCCTAATTTGTCTTTCCGGCAGTCCGATGACAAGTGTCTGGTTTGCCTGCGAAACAGGGCAAAAACCCTTGCCGCTGCCCGTTCCCCAACCTACAAGCACCGCAAACGCATTTTCGCTCGATTTTCGAAAGGATTCCCCATGCGGCCAAGCCGCCGTGCGCCCGATGAACTGCGCCCCGTGTCGCTGGAACGCGGCGTCGTCAAATACGCCGAAGGTTCCTGCATGGTGAAGTTCGGCGACACCCACGTGCTGGTCACGGCGACGCTGGAAGAACGGCTGCCGCCATGGCTGAAGGGCCAGGGCCGCGGCTGGGTTACCGCCGAATACGGCATGCTGCCGCGCGCTACGCTGGAACGCACCCGGCGTGAGGCCGCCGCCGGCAAGCAGGGCGGCCGCACCGTCGAGATCCAGCGGCTGATCGGCCGCTCGCTGCGCGCAGCCGTCGATCTCGAAGCGCTCGGCGAACGCCAGATCACGGTCGACTGTGACGTGATCCAGGCCGATGGCGGCACGCGCACCGCCTCGATCACCGGCGCCTGGGTGGCGCTCGCCGACTGCATCTCCTGGATGAAGGCGCGGAACATGCTGAAGACCAACGTGCTGCGTGACAATGTCGCGGCGATCTCCTGCGGTATCTATAACGGCACGCCGGTGCTGGATCTCGACTATGCCGAGGATTCCGAGGCCGAAACCGACGCCAATTTCGTCATGACCGGCGATGGCCGCATCATCGAGGTGCAGGGCACCGCCGAAAAGACGCCGTTTTCGCAAGCCGAGTTCCTGGCGCTGATGGAACTGGCGCGCAAGGGTGTCGCGCGTCTGGTGGACTTGCAGAAGATGGCCGTGGCGTAGTCTGATCGCTCATGCATCGTCGAATCACCGGCCAGCTCGTGATCGCGACCCACAATCCCGGCAAGCTTGCCGAGATGCGGGAACTGCTGGCGCCGCACGGCGTCGCGGCGGTTTCCGCAGGCGAATTGCGTTTGGGCGAGCCGGAGGAAACCGGCGACACGTTTCGGGCCAATGCGGCGCTCAAGGCGATCGCGGCGGCGAATGCGGCGCAGTTGCCGGCCTTTGCCGATGATTCCGGCCTCGTGGTCGACGCGCTCGACGGCGCGCCGGGAATCTATTCGGCGCGCTGGGCCGGCGAGAGCAAGGATTTCGTGGCGGCGATGAGCCGGGTCGAGCGCCTGTTGCAGGAACGCGGCGCGACCACGCCCGAGAAGCGAAGTGCACATTTCGTGTCCGCGCTATGCGTGGCCTGGCCGGACGGTCATCTCGAGGAGGTCGAGGCGCGCACCGATGGAACCCTGGTGTGGCCGCCGCGCGGCACCGCCGGATTCGGCTATGATCCGGCGTTCCAGCCCGACGGGCACGTCAGGACATTTGGCGAGATGACCTCGATCGAGAAGCACGGCCTGCCGCCGCTTGGCCTCGGCCTTTCGCACCGCGCCCGTGCCTTCGTCAAACTGGCGGAGATCTGTCTTGGCCAGCGTTGATCCCCGCTACGCGAGGCGAGCCGCCTTCGGCGTCTATGTGCACTGGCCGTTCTGCCTGTCGAAATGCCCGTATTGCGATTTCAACAGCCACGTCCGCCATGCGCCGATCGATGAAGAGAGATTCGCGCGTGCGTTCGCGCGCGAGATCGAAACTACGGCAGCGCGCGCGCCGGGGCGGACCGTCACGTCGATCTTTCTCGGCGGCGGCACGCCCTCGCTGATGCGGCCGCACACCGTCGGCGCGATCCTCGATGCCATCGGCAAGCATTGGCGCGTCGCCGACAATGTCGAGGTCACCCTCGAAGCCAATCCGACCAGCGTGGAAGCGACGCGATTTCGCGGCTATCGCTCAGCCGGCGTCAACCGTGTCTCGCTCGGGGTGCAGGCGCTCGACGATGCCTCGCTGAAGGCGCTGGGACGGCTGCATAGCGCGCGCGAGGCGCTGGACGCGGTCGCAATCGCGCGCGCCGCATTCGACCGCTATTCGTTCGACCTGATCTACGCCCGCCCCGACCAGACGCCGCAGATGTGGACGGACGAATTGAAGCTCGCGATCTCCGAAGCCGCCGAGCACCTCTCGCTCTACCAGCTCACGATCGAGGAAGGCACGCCGTTCTTCGGCCTGCACGCCGCGGGCAAATTGAAGACGCCGGACGAGGCGCTGGCGCGTACGCTCTACGACGTGACGCAGGAAGTCTGCGCCGCGCATGGCCTTCCAGCCTACGAGATTTCCAATCACGCGCGCCTCGGCGCGGAATGCCGGCACAATCTCGTCTACTGGCGCGGCGAGGAATATGCCGGCATCGGCCCTGGCGCGCATGGGCGGCTGGATATCGACGGTGCGAGACATGCGATCGCGACCGAGAAGCGCCCCGAAGCCTGGCTGATGCGCGTCGAGGCCAACGGCCATGGCGTCGTGTCCGACGATCACCTCAACAGCGAAGAACGCGCCGATGAATTTTTGCTGATGGGATTGCGCCTTGCCGAGGGCATCGATCCCAAACGCTATGCCGCGCTGTCAGGCCGCGCGCTCGACCCTAGCCGAATCGCCGTCTTGCGCGAAGAAGGCGCGATATCAGTCGAGGCTGACGGCAGGCTGCGGGTGACGAAGGACGGTTTTCCGGTGCTCGATGCCGTCGTCGCGGATCTCGCCGCGTAGCAAGATACTGTAGCCCGGATGGAGCGCAGCGCAATCCGGGATCCGTATATCCGCTTGCGAGACCGCTCCCGGGTTACGCTTCGCTCCACCCGGCTACGCTATTCGTGGCGTAACGCTTTGATAAGCCAACACGCAGGGATTTCGGGCGTTACCTGACAGAGTGTGGTAGATCAGTTCCGATTGCCCCGCCGCGTGAATGACGATTGTGAACGACCGGACCATCATTCCTCCGATCCATGATCCCGACCTCGACCGCCGCGTCAAGGACGCCGGCGCGAGCAAGACCGTTTACGCTCTCGTCACCCCGGAGACGGAAGCGGCGAAGAATTTCATCCTCGGCAATGCCGTAAACGGGCCAGACGCCGCCCGCCGTCGCCACCTCGAACAATTCCGCGATGCGTGGACCGGCAAGCAGTTCGCCGCCCATGAAGCCTTCCTCGAACGCTGGATGGCGTGGGCGGCGCCCATGATCGCCATTGATGCGGCAGGTTTCGCATGGCGCTATCCCACCGCCGGCGGCAGCGAAGCGCTGTTTCACGTGATCACCGCCTATGGCAACCGCGCCCGCAGCGAACGCTTCAATCCGGAGGTGCACGTCTTCGCCGGCGAGTATGAAGGCTACAAGGCCTATGCCGAAGCCTGCGGGATCGCTGTCATCGAACATTCGCGCGCCAACTGGCAGGCCGTCGGCCGTACGCTGCCCGCAACCGCGCTGTTTTGCCTGAGCCAGCCGTCCGCGATCGACGGCAATGTGTGGCGCGACGCCAATGACTTCCTTGCTTTGCTCGCCGAGGCAAGCGCTCCACGCGTGTTGCTCGACGTCACCTATATCGGCTCGATCGCTGAAGCTCCGTCCGTCCGCATTGCAGCCGACAGCCCGTCCGTGCAGGCGCTGGCGTTCAGCCTGTCAAAACCGTTCGGGGTCTATTACGACCGGATCGGCGGCATGTTGTGCCGCAAGCCGATGCCGAGCCTGTTCGGCAATCAATGGTTCAAGAACCTGACATCGCTGCAACTGGGCCAGGCATTGCTCGATCGTCACGATGTGTTCGATCTGCCGCGCCGTTACAGGCAAGTCCAGCGTGAGGCCGCCGCGCGCGTCGGTCAGCGACTTGGGCTAATTCTGTCTCCGTGCGATGTGAACGTGCTGGCGCAGGCGGACACCGGCGCAATCACGAACCACGAACTCGCCGCCTTCCTGCGCCGACCGGCCGGCGATCCCAATGCATCGCTTCGTCTGTGCCTGACGCCGACCATGGCTGAAATGATCGGCACGGCCGGGCCGATCGAGGGAGCAGCATCGTGAAGAACCCGGTTATCCTAACCAGCCCCGAGGAAATTCACCGCCACGTGCATGGGCTCTGGCGCAGCGAGCCGATCCGCGCCTCGCATGCCGAACGCGGTTTCATTCACGACATCGTCGAACAGTTCGCGAGCCTGCCGCGGCTGTTCTGCGACTCGACCGACGACCGACTGGAGCGCGCGCATTTCTGCTCGTGGTGGGGCGTCACCATGAACCGGACCTACGACAATCCGGCGATCGAGGATCTCTATCGCCTGCACGAGATGTTCCATGCCGCCTTCATGCCCTACTTCCCCGGCATCGGCTTCGATGCCTTCCACCGCAAGATGGAAGACAATGAGCTGAAGGCCAGCGTCTGTTCGGAGATCCGGGTCTATTTCGAACTGCCGCATTTGCGCGAGATCGCCTTCTCCTATCCGATCTACGCCGACCGCTTCCTGTCCGATCCCGCGATGCAGACGCTCTGGCGCAGCAACAAGCCGGTTGCGATCGAAACGCTGCAGGAAGCGCGCCGCGACGTGATGTTCTCAAAGCCCGAGCATGAGATGGATCTGACCGAGCGCTGGATCCGCCGCTTCGCGCTGCAGAACCGCCAGTGGTCGACCTGCTGGTACGACCGCTACGGCGAGATCGAGCAGCATATGTTCGAATTTCAGATCCGCGCGTTGCGGGGCGACCGCGCGGGCGCGATTCAAGAGCACGCCGCATGGATCGAAGCGCAGGCGGCGCAGGATGCAGACGATCACATTCCCTATCGCCAGGAAGCCGCGCTGTTCGCCAACATCTACTGGAGCAACCGGCGTCGCTACGAAGCCGAATTCGCCAAGGCGACGTAGGACCGTAGCCCGGATGGAGCGAAGCGCAATCCGGGTAAGTCTACCAGACTGCGCGACAGTCCCGGATTACGCGGAGCCTGTCATCGGGCGCGCATTCGCGCGACCCGTTGGCTCCATCCGCGCTACGAAAAAATTCACGCCCCAAAGCTCTTCGGCGAGCCGGCGACCGGGGTGCTGTCGCCACTGGCGACTTTCATCACCGCGAGCCCCCGCTCGTTGGTGCCGTCGGAGCGGAAGCGGAACAGCCCGTCGATGCCGGCAAAACCCGACGGGTTGGTCAGCGTCTCCGGCGCAAAACGCTGGCTGCCCTGCTTCGACAGCGCGGCGACCAGGGCGACCGCGTCATAAGCGAGCGTTGCGGTGCGCACCGGGTCGGCGCCGTATTTCGCGCGGTAGCGGCCGGAGAAGGCGCGGAAGCCCGACGGATCCGGCGCGGCATAGAGCCCGCCCTGCAGCACCGGGCTCGCAGAGACGCGCGGATTGTCCCAAAGCCCGGTGCCGAGCAACTGGATGTTGCGCAAATTCGCACCTGCTGCGGTCAGGGCATCCGCGGTCGCCACCACCGATTCGCCGTCATCGGCGATGAACAGCGCGTCCGCCGAGCCGAGCGACTGCGCCACCGTCCGCGCCGCCGCCGAACGATCGACCGCATATTTCTCGAAAGCGACGATGCGGCCCTTGCGGCCGGCCGCCTGCTTGAACGCCGCTTCCACCACATTGCCGTAGGCATTGTCGGGCAGCAGCGCCGCGAAGGATTTCTTGCCGATGCCGGCGGAATAATCGACGATCCGGTTGACGTCGGATTCGGGCAGGAAGCTCAGCAGATAGACCCCGCGCCCCGCCACGCTCGAATCGGTCGAGAATGCGATCACCGAAACGCCCTTCGCGCGCGTCAGTTGCGCGGTCGCTGGCACCGAGGCCGCGAACAGCGGCCCCAGGATGATTTCCGCGCCCTCGCCGAGCGCCTGCTGGGTGACCTGCTGGGCGCCCTGCGGGCTGCCGCCGTCATCCTTGATCAGGAGCTGGATGTTCGGATTCTGGAATTCCGCCAGCGCCATCTCGGCCGCGTTCTTCATGGACTGCGCGGCGACGCCGGCATTGCCGGCGGCCGAGAGCGGCAGGATCAGCCCGACCTTGACGTTCCCATTGCCGACCGCAAGCGGCTGTTGCTGCGGGCCAGCCGGCCCCTCGGGCGCCGACGGCCCAAATGGGTTGGAAATCTGGCCACTACCGGAGCAGGCGGCGAGCAGGGGCGCGCCGAGGATAAGACTGACTGCCGTCCGCCGGGTCGGACCTGACGGCCGCGAGTCCGGGGATCCAAGCTTGCGATTGAACGGGCCTTCCATTCTGTCTCTTCTCTTGACCGACCGCCGTCGGCCAGGATTTCGGCATTCTGCGCCGAGGCACCTGAACCGCTACTGAACCCAGTTGGGATTCTGCATATTGTCCAGAATTAGTTAACCAAAACAAAAGGATTAACCCCCCGCCGCGCAATGTCGACCCGCCGGGGAACTTAAGCTCTCGCCACCGTCCCGCCAGATATGGCGCTGGACCCGCGAGCCCTCTAGATTGCCATTATGCGCGCAAAGCCCAGTTCCAACTACGTCTCCGACACCGAACCGGGTTCGGCCAACAGAACATTTTTGATTGGCGGCCACACCCTGACTGCCCCGAGACCGGCTTCCGGCCTCTATCTGGTGGCAACTCCGATCGGCAATCTCGGCGACATCACCTTGCGCGCGCTGGAGACGCTGGCCGGCGTCGACATCATCGCCTGCGAGGACACCCGCATCACCCGCCGTCTGACGGAGCGCTACGGCATTTCGGCGGAACTCAAGCCGTATCACGAGCACAACGCGGCGATGGCGCGGCCGAAAATCCTGGAGCGGCTGGCGCAGGGCGCCTCGATCGCGCTGGTGTCGGACGCCGGCACGCCCCTGATCTCCGATCCCGGCTTCAAGCTGGTGCGCGAGGTCTCTGCCGCCGGCCACGCCGTGATCGCGGTACCCGGCGCGTCGTCGGTGCTGACCGCGCTGACGGTCGCAGCCCTGCCCACCGACCGGTTCTACTTCGAGGGATTTTTGCCGGCGAAGGAAGGCGCGCGGCGGACGCGGCTCACCGAACTCGCCCGGATCGACGCCACGCTTGTCATGTTCGAATCCGGCAACCGTGTGCAGGAGACGCTGGCCGATCTTGCGGAGATCATGGCCGGGCGCGACGCCGCGATCTGCCGTGAGCTGACGAAGCTGCATGAGGACATCAAACGCGCGCCAATCTCGGAGCTTGCAAGGACCGCCGATACGCTGGAAACGCGCGGCGAGTTCGTGCTCGTGGTCGGCCCGCCGCGCGCCGATGCAGGGGTCATGACGCAGGACGACCTCGACGATCTGCTGCGCGCTTCGCTGGCGCGCGACAGCGTCAAGGACAGCGTCGCGCATGCGGTCGAACTTTCCGGGCGGCCGCGCCGCGAGATCTATGCCCGCGCGCTGGAGCTTGCCAAGGAAGCTGCCAAGGAGACTCACAAGGAAGCAAGAGGCGGCGATGGCGAAGACTGACGGCACCTCGCCGGCCGACGCGTCGGCAAAACCCGCTTCGCCGGCGCGGGTCGCCGCCTTTCGCACCGGGATCTCGGCCGAGAGCCGCGCCGCCGCCTTTCTGATGGCCAAGGGCTACCGCATCCTGGCAAAGCGCTTCCGCACCCCCTTTGGCGAGATCGATTTGGTGGCGAAGAAGCGCAATCTCGTCGCCTTCATCGAGGTCAAGGCCCGGGCCAGTCTCGATGATGCCGCCTATGCGGTGACGCCGCGCCAGCAGGCGCGCATCATTGACGCGGCGCAAGCCTGGCTGATGGCGCATCCCGAGCATGCCGAATTCGAGCTTCGTTTTGACGCCATCCTGATTGCGCCCAGGCGTTTGCCACGCCATCTGTTAGCAGCATTCGACGCCAGTCCTTAAGGCTCTTACATAGACGCGTTTTCTTGACGCGAACCGGTACCCACTTCGCTTGAAAACGCTATGGCCCCTCCAGAGACCCGGATACCCCCGATATGAAATTGAATGTCGCCGTCCAGATGGACCCCATCGCGCGCATCAACATCCGCGGCGATTCGACTTTTGCGCTGCTGCTGGAGGCGCAGAAGCGCGGCCACAGCCTTTCCTATTACACCCCCGACAAGCTCTCGCTGCGTGGCGAGGAGCTAGTGGCACCGGTGCAATTTCTCACCGTGCGCGACGAGGTCGGCGACCATTTCACCCTCGGTGAAGCCAAGCGCGAGCCGCTGACCAATTTCGACGTCATCCTGTTGCGGCAGGACCCGCCCTTCGACCTCGCCTACATCACCTCGACGCATTTCCTCGAGCGCATCCATCCGAAGACGCTGGTGGTGAACAATCCGGCCTCGGTGCGCAATGCGCCGGAAAAACTCTTCGTGATGAACTTTCCGCATCTGATGCCGCCGACGCTGATCTCGCGCGATCTCGACGAGATCAATTCATTCCGCGATGAACACGGCGCCGTGGTGATGAAGCCGCTGCACGGCCATGGCGGCGCCGCGGTGTTTCGCGTCATGCCGCAGGACATGAATTTCGGCTCGCTGTTCGACATGTTCTCGGTCACCTTCCGCGAGCCCTGGGTG
>Ga0081540_1002768_pt1 | contig 14227 bp, 12 predicted proteins | sample TabmetS2T1R1_FD_71024 | JGI IMG/M metagenome (GOLD analysis project Ga0081540, IMG submission 71024) | Tabebuia heterophylla rhizosphere microbial communities from the University of Puerto Rico - S2T1R1 | ecosystem: Host-associated > Plants > Roots > Rhizosphere ... | reverse complement strand
GCTGACCTATCCGACCAATGCATTCGAGCCGCATATCGACGCCAAGACGATGGAAATCCATCACGACCGGCACCACGCCGCCTACGTCGCCAACCTCAACAACGTCGCCAAGACCCATCCGCAATTGGGCACGGCGAAGATCGAGGACGTGCTCGGCAATCTGAACGCGCTGGACGACAGCATCAAGTTCACGGTCCGCAACAATCTCGGCGGCCACGCCAACCACACCATGTTCTGGGAAATCATGGGCCCGAACGGCGGCAAGCCGGGGGGCGAGGTGCTGGCGGCAATCGATCGCGACCTCGGCGGCATGGAAAAATTCCAGAACGAGTTCAACGCGGCCGGCGGACGCCAGTTCGGCTCCGGCTGGGTGTTCGTGACCGTAGCCAAGGACGGCAAGCTCGCGATCGAGACCCGGCCGAACCAGGACAGTCCGCTGATGGACGGCAAGCGCGCGCTGATGGGCAACGACGTCTGGGAGCACGCCTATTATCTCAATTACCAGAACCGCCGCGCGGATTATCTCAAGGCGTGGTGGAATACGGTGAACTGGGCCAAGATCGCCGAGCGTTATGCCGCTGCGAAGGCCGGCACGCTTGGCGCGTGACCGCAATCTGACTGGGCAAACGAAAGGGCGGCCTCACGGCCGCCCTTTTTTATTTTCCGCTCGTGTCAGGATCAGGCGACGTCGAAGCGATCGAGGTTCATCACCTTGGTCCACGCCGCCACGAAGTCCTTGGCGAATTTCTCCTTCGCGTCCGCCGACGCGTAGACTTCCGCGAAGGCGCGGAGCTGCGCGTGCGAACCGAAAACCAGGTCGACGCGGGTGCCGGTCCACTTGACCGCATTCGTCTTGCGATCGCGGCCCTCATACGCGCCGTCAGCGCCGGCGGGCTGCCATTGCGTGCTCATGTCGAGCAGGTTGACGAAGAAGTCGTTCGTCAGCGTCTCCGGCTTTTTGGTGAATACGCCATGCTTCGATTTACCGGCATTCGCGCCGAGGACGCGCAGGCCGCCGACGAGAACCGTCATCTCGGGTCCCGTCAGCCGCAGCAATTGCGCCCGGTCCACCAGCGCCTCTTCAGGCGCCATGAACTGATGCTTCTTGCTGCTGACATAGTTGCGGAAGCCGTCGGCACGCGGCTCCAGCGGGGCAAAGGACTCGACGTCGGTTTGATCCTGCGACGCGTCCATGCGTCCCGGTGTAAACGGCACCTTCACGTCGAGCCCGGCGTCCTTGGCGGCTTTTTCCACCGCCGCGCAGCCGCCGAGGACGATCAGATCGGCAAGCGAGACCTTCTTGCCAAAATCCTTCTGGATCGCTTCGAGCTTTTGCAGGACCGTCTTGAGCTCGGCCGGCTGGTTGACCTCCCAGTCCTTCTGCGGGCTGAGACGGATACGCGCGCCATTCGCGCCACCGCGCTTGTCGGAGCCGCGGAACGTCGACGCCGACGCCCATGCGGTCGAGACGAGCTGGGACACCGACAGTCCGGAGCCGAGAATCTTCGCCTTCAGCGCGGCGATATCCGCCTCACCGATCAGCGGATGATCCACCGCCGGGATCGGGTCTTGCCAGATCAGCGTTTCTTTCGGCACCAGCGGGCCGAGATAGCGCGCGATCGGGCCCATGTCGCGGTGCGTGAGCTTGAACCAGGCCCGCGCGAATGCATCGGCGAACTGGTCCGGGTGCTCGTAGAAGCGCCGCGAGATCTTCTCATAGGCCGGGTCGAAGCGCAGCGACAGGTCGGTGGTGAGCATGGTCGGCACATGCTTCTTCGATTTGTCGTAGGCATCCGGGATCGAGGCTTCCGCGCCCTTCGCCTTCCACTGCTTCGCGCCGGCCGGGCTCTTGGTCAGCTCCCATTCGTTCTCGAACAGGTTCTTGAAGAACAGATTGCTCCACTTCGTCGGCGTCTGGGTCCAGGTGACCTCCGGGCCGCCGGTGATCGCATCAGCTCCGATGCCGGTGCCATACTTGCTTTTCCAGCCGAGGCCCTGGTCTTCCAGCGCACCGCTTTCCGGGTCCGCTCCCACCAGCGACGGATCGCCGGCGCCGTGGGTCTTGCCGAAGGAGTGGCCGCCGGCAATCAGGGCCACGGTTTCCTCGTCGTTCATCGCCATGCGGAAGAACGTTTCGCGGATGTCTTTCGCCGCGGCAAGCGGGTCAGGATTGCCGTTCGGCCCTTCCGGATTGACGTAGATCAGGCCCATTTGCACGGCGCCGAGCGGTTCGGCGAGCTGACGTTCGCCGCTGTAGCGTTCGTCGCCGAGCCAGGTGCCCTCAGGCCCCCAGAACAGCTCTTCGGGCTCCCAGACATCGGCGCGGCCGCCGGCGAAGCCGAAGGTCTTGAAGCCCATCGATTCCAGCGCGACGTTGCCGGCGAGGATCATCAGATCGGCCCACGAGAGTTTCCGGCCGTATTTCTGCTTGATCGGCCACAACAGCCGGCGCGCCTTGTCGAGGTTGGCGTTGTCAGGCCAGCTGTTGAGCGGCGCGAAGCGCTGCTGACCCGCGCCCGCGCCACCACGGCCATCCGTGATGCGGTAGGTGCCCGCGCTGTGCCAGGCCATGCGGATCATCAGACCGCCATAGTGACCGAAATCGGCCGGCCACCACTCCTGCGATTCCGTCATCAACGCGTGCAGGTCCTTGATCACGGCGTTGAGGTCGAGGGTCTTGAACTCCTTGGCGTAGTCGAACGCCTCGCCCATTGGATCGGACAGAGTGGAATTGCGGTGCAGAAGCGAAACGTCCAGCGCATCCGGCCACCAGTCGCGGTTTGCGTGTCCGCGCGAGCCCGTGAACGGGCATTTGGTTTTGTCATCCATGGTCGTCTCCTGAGGGTGGTCCCTGTTCAGATTGGAGGCAATCTAAGCACCGCATCCCATCAGGTAAAGTTGATTTTAATGATCGAACCGATAAGATGTTCTGATGATCCAGATGACGCTCAGACAGCTCCGCTACTTCGATGCGCTGGCACGTCACGGCCATTTCGGGCGCGCGGCCGAGTCATGTTCCATCTCGCAGCCGGCACTGTCGATGCAGATCAAGGAAATGGAGGATGTTCTCGGCGGCGTGCTGCTGGAGCGGAGCGCACGGCAGGTGACGCTGACGAAATTCGGCGAGGAGATCGTCCAGCGCGTCCGCGAGATCCTGCGTTCGGTTGATGAACTCGGCGACTTCGCGCGCGCCGCGCGCGACCGGCTGGCGGGGCGCCTGCGCATCGGCATGATCCCGACGATTGCGCCCTATCTGCTGCCGAAGGTGATCGAGAACCTCGCGCGCATGCATCCGGAACTCGACATTCACGTCCGCGAGACGCTGACGCCGAAGCTGATCAAGGAGGTCGTCGAAGGCCGGCTGGATACGGCAATCGTTGCGCTGCCGGTATCCGAACCTTCGCTGACCGAGGTGGTGTGCTTTTCGGAAAACTTCCTGCTGGTGCGGCCGGGCGAGGACGAGGGAACGCCGGTGCCGAGCCATGAGACGCTGCGCGAGATGCGCCTTTTGCTGCTCGAAGAGGGACACTGTTTTCGCGACCAGGCGCTGTCGTTCTGCAACATGCAGTCGCCGCCACGGGAAGTGCTGGACGCAAGCTCGCTGTCGACACTCGTTCAAATGGTCGGCGCCGGCATCGGCGTCACCCTGATCCCGGAAATGGCGGTGGGGGTAGAGACACGCTCGGCGTCGGTCTCGGTCGCCCGCTTCAGGAATCCGCAGCCGTCACGAACCATCGGCATGGTGTGGCGCAAGACAAGCCCGCTGGCCGGACAGCTTCAGCAGATCTCCGAAGTGGTTTGCCTCGCCGCCGATGTGTTGCGCGAGCAGCGCAAGGCGAAATCGCCATCGCGGAAATGAAATCACGGACCTTATGAGGCAAGTGCCTCGGAGATACCAACCTTGCAACAAACCATCATTCGCCCTGCCCGATCAGACGAGTATGACCAGGTCGCCCGCGTCTGGATGGACAGTTGGGTTTCGACCGGGCTGGAAGACGCTAGCGATTCCCTGCTGGAAAAATTGCGCGCGCGTGTCCCGATGGAAGTTGAAAAGGGCTGGAGCCTTTACGTCGCCGACGACAATGGAAGATTGGCGGCGATGCTGGCGATGCATTTGCCCGACTGCTACCTCGACCAGCTCTTCGTCGCGCCGGAATATCAGGGCGACGGTCTTGGGCGGCGATTGCTCACCTTCACGCGCCAACATCTGCCCGATGAAATCTGGCTGCGCTGCGTGCGCGAGAATGAAAAGGCCTGGCGCTGGTACGAGCGCGAAGGTTTTGCCTTCGAGAAGGAGCAGGTCGAGCCGGCGATGGGCCGCGTCATGAAATATTATCGATGGAAGAAGACGGCGTGAAAGCCACTGCGATCCGCTGAGATCGCCGGTCGATCGGTCGCATGAAATAACGTTGACCAACATATCGCTTGGCGTACGTCGCATTCGTCCCAGGCGTAGTACGTTGCCAATTTGCGTCAGACGCGCAATGAAGACGGCATTGTCCGCCCCTCGCCGATGAAAGGTTCCGCCATGATGCAGCTCTATTGGTCGCCCCGCTCGCGTTCGTTCTCGTCGCTGTGGCTGTTTGAGGAGACCGGGCAACCCTACGAACGCGTGCTGACGGACATCTCAACCGGCGCGCAGCGCAAGCTCGAATATCTCGCGATCAATCCAATGGGCAAGGTGCCGGCGCTGAAGGACGGCGAGGCGACGCTGGCGGAAGCCGCCGCCATCTGCGCCTACGTCGCCGAGCGCTACCCCGAGGCCAAGCTTGCACCGCCGCTCGGCGATCCCCTGCGCGCGAAGTATCTCTACTGGCTGTTCTTCGGCCCCGGCTGCATCGAGCCTGCGATCGTGCAGCTCGCCACCAAGATCGAGATGAATCCGGTGGCCGCCGGCTGGGGCGACTCACAGCGCGTGATCGACGTGCTCGACAATGCGCTGGAGAAGGGGCCGTGGATTCTCGGCGAGAATTTCTCGGCCGCCGATATCGTCATCGGCTCCGGGCTGAACTTCGCCGTGCGGCTGTTCAAGATGGTGCCGTCGCGGCCGTCGTTCGACGCCTATATCGACCGCTGCGTGGCGCGCCCGGCATTCCAGCGGGCCGAGAAGATCGCGGCAGGGTGACCAAATCCTAGGGTGGGCAAAGCGCAGCGTGCCCACCCTTCCAGACGCAATCTGGCGATAGATGGTGGGCACGGCTGCGCCTTTGCCCGACCTACGCGACCTCGCTGCAGGCCCGGACACAAAATCGCGAAAACAACCCCATGCAAAGTAGAGCCGCTTCCCGAGCGGTTCACGTGACCACGCGCGGGTCCAAATCCTGTGAGTAGTCGACGCCGTCGATGCCAAACCCGAACAGGCGAAGGAATTGGCGCCTGTATTCTGGAAGGTCTGCCAGTTCGCCGAGCGTTTCGGTGGAGAGCAGAGGCCATCGTCGCGACACCTCCGCCTGAACTTCGGGCGAAAGCTCCCAGTCGTCGACTCGAATGCGCTGCGTCTCGTCAACTTCGACACCCGGGCCAAGGCGTGTCCGGAACAGGCGATCGATTTGTTCGATGCATCCTTCGTCGAGCCCGAGCTGCTTCATGACCTTGAACAGAACCGTGCCATAGAGCGGCACCACCGGAATGGCTGAACTCGCCTGGGTGACCACAGCCTTCAGCGCCACCACGCGGGCCGCGTCCTGGCCGAGCCGGCCCCGGATCGCCTCCGCCTTGCGGTCGAGATCGACCTTGGCGCGACCCAGAGTGCCTTGCCAGTAGATCGGCCAAGTCAGTTCGCTGCCGATATAGGTGTAGTTGAGCGTCTGGAAGCCCGGCGCCAGGACACCGGCGTCCGCGAGCTGGTCGATCCAGCGTTTCCAGTCATCGCCGCCCATCACCGCCACCGTGGCGGTCGCTTCATCCTCACTCGCCGGCGCAAGGGTTGTCTCGAAGACCTCACCGCTTTCAGTGTTGAGGGTCTTGATTTCGACGGGATTGCCAAGCGGCTTGATCGCCGACCGATAGGTCTTGCCCGTGTCCGGATCTGTCCGGACAGGAGCGGCCATGCTGTAGACCAGCATGTCCAGCTGCCCGAACTTTTCGCGCACACGGTCGATGAAGGTTTTCTTCAAGTCGTTGGAGAAGGCATCGCCCTCGAGCGTGAGGGGAGAGCGTCCGATCTTCCGGGCTTCGAGCTCAAATGCGCGGTTGTTGTACCAGCCGGCACTGCCCGTTCTGTTTTCTGAAGGCTCGCGCTCCAGCGACACGCCGATGGTCTCCGCGCCCCCGGCGAAGGTCGCAACGATGCGGCTCGCGAGGCCGTATCCCGTTGAACATCCCAGCACGGCGACGCGCTTCGGGCACTCCGCAATCGCCCCCTGGCGCAGAACATAAGCAATCTGGTCGCGGACATTTCTGGCGCAGCCGACAGGATGTGCCGTCGTGCAGATGAAGCCTCGCACGCGCGGTTCGATAATCATGCCCACCCCGTTTCGGATTGTTGCAAAGTCACCATCCGCTGCCTGCCGATCCCTCACCGCAGGCGAGAAGAGGCAGATGCGAAATCACGCATCCATCCGCTTGAACACTAGCGTGGCGTTGGTGCCGCCGAAGCCGAAGGAGTTCGACAGCACGGTGCCGAGCTTGGCGTTGTCGATGCGCTTGCGCACGATCGGCATGTCGGCAAATACGGGATCGAGCTCGGTGATGTTGGCGCTCTCGCAGACGAAGCCGTTGTTCATCATCAGAAGCGAATAGATTGCTTCCTGCACGCCGGTGGCGCCGAGCGAGTGGCCGGTCAGCGCCTTGGTCGCCGAGATCGGCGGGCACTTGTCGCCGGTGCCGAACACTTTTCGGATCGCCTCGATTTCCGGGGGATCGCCGGCCGGCGTCGAGGTGGCGTGCGGGTTGATGTAGTCGATCGGGGTCTTCACGGTCGACATCGCCATGCGCATGCAGCGCTCGGCGCCTTCGCCCGACGGGGCAACCATGTCGTAGCCGTCCGACGTCGCGCCATAGCCGACCACTTCGGCATAGATGCGCGCGCCGCGCGCCTGGGCGTGTTCGAGTTCTTCCAGCACCACCACGCCGGCGCCGCCGGCGATGACGAAGCCGTCGCGGCTGATGTCGTAGGGGCGGGAGGCGGTGGCGGGGGTGTCGTTGTATTTCGAGGACATCGCGCCCATGGCGTCGAACAAGACCGACAGCGACCAGTCGAGCTCCTCGCAGCCGCCGGCGAAGATCACATCCTGCTTGCCGATCTGGATCGTTTCATAGGCGTTGCCGATGCAGTGGTTCGAGGTCGCGCAGGCCGACGAAATCGAGTAGTTGACGCCCTTGATCTTGAACCAGGTCGCAAGCGTGGCGGACGCCGTCGACGACATCGCCTTCGGCACCGCAAACGGTCCGACCCGCTTGGGGCCCTTGCTTCGCGTGATGTCGGCCGCTTCCACGATGGTGCGCGCGGACGGCCCGCCGGAGCCCATGATGATGCCGGTGCGGACATCGGAAACCTCTTCCGGAGAAAGCCCGGAATCCTGGATCGCCTGCTCCATGGCGACGTGATTCCACGCCGCGCCCTCGCCGAGGAAGCGCATCGCGCGCCGGTCGATGACGTCGGCCGGATTGAGCGTCGGCGCGCCCTGCACCTGGGAGCGGAAGCCCATTTCGGCGTATTTGTCCGCGCGCTTGATCCCGGATTTCGCTTCGTGAAGGCTCGCAAGCACTTCCTGGGTGTTGTTTCCGATGGACGAGACAATTCCCATCCCCGTTATGACAACCCGCTTCATGATCGCCTCGCCCTACCGTTTCCGTTCGTCCGTGAAGATATTTTGCGTGAAGATATTTTGATAGCGTGATCGCGCCGTTCAGGCAGGCGCGGTGCCCTGCTTGAACAGCCCGACCTTCAGGTCCTTGGCGCGATAGATAATCTCGCCATCCATGGAAAGCCAGCCGTCGGCAACGCCAAGCACCAGCTTTGAACGCATCACGCGTTTCATGTCGATGTTGTACACAACCTTGCGGGCATTCGGCAGCACCTGGCCGGAGAACTTGAGTTCGCCAAGCCCCAGCGCCCGGCCGTGTCCCTCGCCGCCGATCCAGCCGAGGTAGAATCCGACCATCTGCCACATCGCGTCCAGGCCGAGACAGCCCGGCATGACCGGATCGTTTTTGAAATGGCAGCCGAAAAACCACAGGTCCGGCTTCACATCGAGTTCGGCCTGAATCAGACCCTTGCCGAATTCCCCACCATTTTCGCTGATTTCGGTAATGCGGTCGAACATCAGCATCGGCGGCAGCGGCAGTTGGGCATTGCCCGGGCCGAACATCTCGCCGCGTCCGCAGGCCAGCAAGTCCTCGTATTCATAACCGGTGCGCCGATCCAGCATCGTGTCCCGCCTCTACCCTAGATTTCCCGATGGAGCGCTTTCTGAGCGAACCGGACCCGTTTCCCGACGGGAGAACACTTTGTTTCCCGCAAATTGGCGCTACTTAGGGTGCTATCGGCTTAGCCTCTGCCGAAATCGCATATGTGGTCCGCGCGCTCTGTAACATAGGCACTGCGGCCCGGCAAAGCACCGGAATGGGCGAAAACGCCGTGTTTGCGCGCTGGTTCCCCCTTAACCTTGGGCTGGTTCTAGTTGCGAAAAACTTGCATCTACCTGATTTCCTTTTATATTGGGCAAGATTATTGCCCAAGTTAGCGCGTGGTGCCCGAAGTGGACATGAACGACCAAGCCTCAAACGTGAACGACGACGGTATCGATCCGGCCGCCCGGGCCGCCGGACATCAGCCGGCGTTGACCGGCTGTCCCTGGCACGACGTCAACGAAATGCTGCAGGCCGCCGGTCTCAGGCCGACCCGCCAGCGCATGGCACTGGGCTGGCTGCTGTTCGGCAAGGGCGCCCGCCATCTGACCGCGGAAATGCTGTACGAGGAAGCAACGCTGGCCAAGGTTCCGGTGTCGCTCGCGACCGTCTACAACACGCTCAATCAGCTCACCGATGCAGGTCTCTTGCGCCAGGTCTCGGTCGACGGCACCAAGACCTATTTCGACACCAACGTCACCGCGCACCATCACTTCTATCTCGAGAACAACCACGAACTGGTCGACATTCCCGATCCGCATCTCGTGCTCTCGAAGATGCCGGATGTGCCGGAAGGCTACGAAATCGCCCGTGTCGATATGGTTGTGCGGCTGCGCAAAAAGCGCTGATTATTGTTCGTCCCTGCGGACGCAGGGACCCATAACCACAAATGCTTGTTGCTTGAAGAAGGCGTCTACCCGGTCGCCTCGTTGATAGGCCGCGGCGTATGGGTCCCTGCTTTCGCAGGGACGACCACCAATCTCACTCCACCTTCTCGTCGGCGTAAACGCCCCACAGCCTTTGCTGCTCGATCCAGCCGTCAAAACCGTTGCCGATCACGCGGCACCAGCCATTGGCGCATTTCTTGACCTGGGCGACGACGCCAACCTGCAGGCGGGCCGCAATCGCGCTGGTAGGATCGGGACGATCGTACAGCGACGCAAGCTCGTCCTTGATCTTCATGGTGACGACCGCAGTGCGGCGCCCGGACAGCAGCGAATGATAGACCCAGCCCTCTGAGCCCTCGGAATCGCGCACGCGGCGCCAATTCTCGAACTCGGCGGTGATTTCGACCGGCAGGCCCGAGCGGGTATAGATCCAGGCGACATCATTATCCTTGGTCGGACCGGCCCGGACATTCACATGGTCTGATTTGAGGCTGACATATCGCGGCACCGGCAGGCCGCTCGTGGTGGTGGCCGAATCCTTGGCCGAAAAACCTGTGCTGACCGATGCCAAAAGCCAGCCCCCCGCCAGCACCGCCACCGAACAGAAACGCCCCAACGCCATCAACCCATCTCCTGCCGAGCTACCCGCAACTCGAATTCTTCGAGTTGAAACCGCTCGCTAACGCCTGAAAACCCCAAACCCCTGTGCCCCGCTTTGGTCGCCCCGGATTTGTGACTTCTGTGGGTTCTTGTCTTGGCCCGGCCTTCTGATAGAGAGGACAGAACGTTGAGAACAAGAACGCCGGAATTTTCTGCTGAAAATCCGCGGCAAGTATTTGGGAACCCAAGGACTTACCTGAGGAAACAGCGGGACACCGGGACCGCGTGACCATCGCAGTGTCGAACAACCGGGTTAATGAGGTCTGAACGGCGAGCTCTGGCGAGCCAATGCCTCATGAGAGCAGGACATGTCGGTTAAGAAAAAACCTCTCGTCGTCGTCACCCGCAAGCTGCCGGACTCAATCGAGACCCGGATGCGCGAGCTGTTCGACGCGAGATTGAATCTCGACGACACGCCGATGACGCCGGAACAGATCGCGGAGGCGGTCCGCACCGCCGACGTGCTGGTGCCGACCGTCACCGACATGATCAACGAGGAGATGCTCAAACATCCCGACTGCAAGCTGCGCATGATCGCCAATTTCGGCAACGGCGTCGACAATATCGACGTCACGGCGGCGCATGCGCGCGGCATCACGGTGACCAACACGCCGAAAGTGCTGACAGAAGACACCGCCGACATGACCATGGCGCTGATTCTCGCGGTGCCGCGCCGGCTGATCGAGGGCGCATCCATCCTCACCGAAGGCAAGAGCTGGCCGGGCTGGTCGCCGACCTGGATGGTCGGCCATCGCATCGGCGGCAAGCGCCTCGGTATCATCGGCATGGGCCGCATCGGCCAGGCCGTGGCCCGCCGCGCCCGCGCCTTCGGCCTGCAGATCCACTATCATAACCGTCGCCCCGTGGCCCCGAAGATCGCCGAAGAACTCGGCGCGACCTATTGGGAAAGCCTCGACCAGATGCTGGCGCGGATGGACATCATCTCGGTGAACTGTCCGCATACGCCGGCGACATTCCATCTGCTGTCGGCGCGGCGGCTCAAGCTAATCCGGAAAGACGCCTATGTCGTCAACACCGCGCGCGGCGAGGTCGTCGACGAGGACACCCTGGTCAAGCTGATCGAAAGCGGCGACATCGCCGGTTGCGGCCTCGACGTCTACGAGCACGAGCCCGCCGTCAATCCGAAGCTGGTGCGGCTCGCCAAGGCCGGCAAGGCCGCGCTGCTGCCGCATATGGGCTCGGCCACCATCGAAGGCCGCGTCGAGATGGGCGAAAAGGTGATCATCAACATCCGGACCTTCCTCGACAACCACAAGCCGCCGGACCGCGTGCTGCCCAGCATGCTTTAGGTTGTCGTCCCGGCGTTCACCGGGACAACGATGGTTGCGCGGCTACGCTATTTGCTCTTCCGCCGCTCCCGCTTCCGCCATTCCGCAACGAAGGCCACGAACGCGGCCAGCGCCGGCGGCGGTTGTCGGCGGCTCGGGTAGTACAGAAACGGTCCCGGAAACGGCGCGCACCAGTCGTCGAGCACGCTGACCAGCGCGCCCGACTTGATGCCGTACCGGACGTAGCCCTCGAACGTCAGCCAGAAGCCGGTGCCATCATGAACGGCACGCAACGCCAGGCCGAGATAGGTCGCGACCAGCTTTGCCGGCGGCGAGACTTTTACGACGCGGCCCGCCTTTTCGAATTCCCAGTCCAGCATCGCACCGCTGCCGAAGCGGGTGCGGATGCAGGAATGTTCCAGAAGGTCCTTCGGATGTTTCGGGCTTCCATGTTGCGCAACATATTCGCGCGAGGCCACCACCGCGTAGCGCTGCGGCGCCCCGAGCGAGACCGCAATCATGTCCTGCGCCAGATGCTCGCCATAGCGCACGCCGGCGTCAAAACCTTCGGCCACAACATCGACGAACGCGCTCTCGCCGACGATCTCCAGATCGATCTTGGGATGCGCCGCAAGAAACGGCGCGACCATCGGCGCCAGCACCAGATCGATCGCCGGCGGCGGCGCATTGATACGCAGACGGCCCGACGGCACGGCCCGCAAGCCGCGCACCTGATCGAGCGCCGCGCCGACGTCCGACATGGCAGGGCCGACACGAGCCAGCAACAATTCACCGGCTTCGGTGAGCGCTACGCTGCGCGTGGTGCGGTTCATCAGGCGGACGCCGAGCCGCTCCTCCATGTCACGCAACCGCTGGCTGAGGCTCGAGACGGAGACGCCCTGCTCGACCGCGGCGCGGCGGAAATTTCGGGTGCGCGCCACGGCGACGAACGCATCGAGGTCGCGGAGGTCGAAATCCTTCATTGTTCGATCTACCGAACAAGCTATTTATAATTGTCCAGCTTATCGCTTTAATTGGGAAGGTCCATACCAGCCTCGTCATCACGGCGCGAATATCAGCCACCGATCACGAGGAGAACCACCATGGAAAAGCGCAAACTCGGCACAATAGGTCCGTCCGTCTCGGCCATCGGCCTCGGCTGCATGGGCATGTCGGACTTCTACGGCCCGGCCGACCGCAGCGAGAGCATCGCCACCATCCACGCCGCGCTCGATGCCGGCATCACCCTGCTCGACACCGGCGATTTCTACGGCATGGGTCACAATGAGATGCTGATCCGCGAAGCGCTCACTGGACGCAATCGCGACAATTTCCAGATCAGCGTCAAGTTCGGGGCGCTACGCGATCCCAACAAGGGTTTTCTTGGCTATGACAGCCGCCCGGCGGCGATCAGGAATTTTGTCGCCTATTCGCTGCAGCGGCTCGGTGTCGATCACATCGACATCTATCGGCCGGCGCGGCTCGATCCCGATGTGCCGATCGAAGAGAGCGTCGGCGCGATGGCCGACATGGTGAAGGCCGGCTGGATCAAGCATATCGGGCTTTCGGAGGTCGGCTCCGACACCATTCGCAGGGCGCAGGCGGTGCATCCGATCGTCGACCTGCAGATAGAATACTCGCTTGTCGCACGCGGGATCGAGAGCGACATTCTCAAGACCTGTCGCGAGCTCGGAATCGGCATCACCGCGTATGGCGTATTGGCGCGCGGGCTGATCAGCGGACATTGGTCGAAGGAACGCTCTGCTGTGCGGGATTTTCGTCAAATGAGCCCGCGCTTCCAGGGCGCCAATCTCGACGCCAATCTGGCGCTGGTGGATTCCCTGCGCGCCCTTGCGGTCGAGGTGAGCGCATCACCGGCGCAGGTCGCCATCGCCTGGGTCGCCGCGCAAGGCAACGATATCGTGCCGCTGGTCGGCGCGCGCCGCCGCGACCGCCTTTCCGAAGCGCTCGGCGCACTCGATGTGAAATTGACGGACAAGCATCTCGCCGCGCTCGCGAAAGCCTTTCCGCCCGGGGCGGCGGCAGGGGCGCGCTATCCCGAGGCGCAGCTTGCACACATGGACAGCGAGAAGCCGGCCAAGGCATCCTGACCAAGGCATCCTGACCTCGGCGAGGCCCGCTCAGATCGACGACGCCGGGGACGTCAGGGTTGAGCGGGCTGGCTGCGGCCGACCGTCGTCGCCGCGGTCAGCAAATCGCCGTCGCGCGAGCAGGTAACGCGGACCTGTCTCGCCACGGCCCAATCCGGCCGCGTTGGAGAAAGGGTGATGACGGCCGTCCCGGCCTGCCGCTTCACCTCTGCCGATCCCGATACGATCGTCTCGCCTTCCATCGCGAGGCTGAAGCGCCCTGCTTCATCGAATGCGAGATCGAGCCCTCCTTTCGGCTTCCCATCCGCGAGACAGCCGATCCGGGTGATCCGCAACCCGTCGCCAGTCGCAACCGCTTCGATTGATTCGCCGGGCGCATCGTTTCTCGCGATGCGCAGCTTTCCATCCGGGCTGCTGTTTTCGATGCGATAGATCATGACCCGGCCATCACCCTCGAAAATCCATTCCTCTCCAACCGCCATTCGGGCGGGCCTTGTCTTCAGGCGATAGCTGATCGTTCCGGCGCGTATCGCCCCGAAAATGTGTCCTTCCGTAAAATAACCTTCATGCGCCACGAAGGGCCCGGCGCTGATCTTGACGGGAACCTCGAAACGTTTGCCGCCGACGAACACCGCGGTCTGCGGTGCTGCCAGCGCGCTTGCGCGCCGCCGCATCAGCGGCAGGCTGGTGTTGGGCGAGTGGCTGCCAGGATCGGAGACGCCGCCGCGCCTGGGGTCCGGTTCGCCGACAGTTGTGATGTCGAGCACGACAAGCTCGCCCGCATGCGAGTCGAACTGCAGCCGCGCGTGCCGCCTGCCCGGCAAGGCTTCGACGGCAAGCGCGATGTCGCGACGGCAGGTTTGCCTGATAACGCCGCGGCCCTCGGCGGACAGATCGTTGTCATTGACGTGGTCGATCTGGCTCTGGT